>VFQQ010001723.1_pt1 | contig 28567 bp, 52 predicted proteins | sample 3512341 | NCBI WGS metagenome assembly VFQQ01 (sample SAMN10412373, study PRJNA504923) | tailings metagenome | isolation source: Relicate 2 Philex TSF1 revegetated site | place: Philippines: Tuba, Benguet | collected 2017-08-29
GGGTGGTGAGAGTAAGGTTGGATGTGAGCCGTGGCTGGGGGCGGCGGGGGAGGGACGCGAGCGTCAGGGGGGGGCGCTAGGGCACTCGAACGGGCAGCTCGGCTGGCCCGCTGGCCCACCTGCTGCCAGCCCTGGGCGCGCATGCAGTGGCTGCAGGTGCTGGCGGGCTGCTGGGCGCGGGAGCCGGCCAGCTGCGCGGTCGCGGCAGGGCCGCAGGGCGTTCGAAGCGCCAGCCTCATTTTGCAGTTTGCTGGAGTGTGCAGCAGGGATCAGCAAGGCGCATTGCGGCATAGGAGGGCGGGAGGCAGGAAATGTCGTGGAGCCAGCGAGGCAGGCCGTGCAAGGGGTCGTGTCGCTGCTCACCAGGCAGCCCGACACGATCACGGCTTATTGCGATAGGCTCAAGCGGCTTGCAGGCCCCTTTCCGCACTATGGCAACCCTGCAGCTCTCCCGGCTGGCCCTGGCGCCGCCTGCTGCCGGCCATGCCATGGCGATCGGCGCCTGGATGCTGCCACGACTGACGCGCGGTGAGCTGGTGGCGCCCTGGCGCTGGCCCACTCGGCCGCCGCCTCTCCAGGCCTTTTGGGCTGCCCCCGCCATGCTGAACACATTCCCTGCATCCCGCCATGCTCCATTCCCCGCAGCCTCGCGCGCCAGCGCCCTGCAGCACCGCGCGGCGCCGCGCCGCCTGCACGTCGCCGCCGCCGCCGCCGCCGCCGCCGGCACATGGGGCGAGGGCTCAGCGGGCGAGCCGGCTGCAGGCGGCAGCTCCGCCGCCGGCGCACGTGCGCCGCCTGCGGGCTTCACCAGCCTGGAGCGCATCATTGCCAGCAACATGGGCGGCGGGCCGGGGGGCGACTGGAAGGAGGTCGAGGTGCGAGCAACGGTTGTTGCGGCTCTCTGTTTGTTCTAGTGTGCTGGAAGTTTCGCCTGGATGGTGGGCGCTGGCTGGCTGCTGCTTTCAGACGTACAATCTCATGCATGCATGGCTGCTGCCTGGCCTCAGGGCCCTCCTCAACCGCTGCTGCAGCTTGCCTGGCCCTCGTTTCTGCTCGCCACCCTTCATTTGCCTCTCTCCCACCCGCAGGGCTGCTTCGTGCTGTATCCGCCCGAGGCTGCCGGCGAGCCTCGCTGCCTCATCGAGTTCATCGGAGGCAGCTTTGTGGGTGCTGCGCCGCAGCTGGCCTACCGCCCGCTGCTCGAGGCGCTGGCGGCACGCGGAGCGCTGGTGAGCACGGCTTTGCTTGCCTCGATCGATGAATGCGGCACCGTGCCATTGCGGCATGCTCTCTGATGCTGCTGCATTTGCTCCAGATGAGCTCAGCTGCAGCACTGCAGCGTTGGAGGCAAATCGTCCACTCTGCCTCCTTGTACCGGCGCAGGTTGTAACGGTACCATACGGTACCGCCTTTGACCACCTGCGCGTGGCCGACGAGGTGCACTTCAAGTTTGAGCGGTGCCTCAAGGCGCTGGGCCCGCAGGTGCGAACTGAAATAAAGCAGACCGCTGTTGCATGCGTCCGTTAAAGTGCATAGGCTGCTGCCTGGCGCGCGCTGCTCTCCGCAGATGGACACCACCTCCTTTGCTTGCATGAGTTTGCTCTCCTGCCAAGCCATTCGGCCGCAGCTGTACGGTGTGGTGCATTCTCTTACTGCTGCCGCACAACGCAGGGTCTGATCACATTCATTTGTCACCCGCCATTCCTTCCTTCCCACCAGGCTATTCGGCTGCAGCGGTACGGCGTGGGCCACTCGCTGGGAGCGCTGCTGCACGCCCTGATTGGCAGCCGCTACCCCATTGCCAGCGCCGGCAACGTGCTGATGAGCTACAACAACCGGCCTGCAACTGGTAGGTTGGGTGTGCAAGGTTGGTCCGTGTGTTGGTTGCTGATCTCCAAGAACGCTCGGACACCAGTGGGTGGGGTTGGCTTGGGCAATGTGCCCCATCCTCTGCCAGGCTGCTGCCCTGATTTGCAACGTATCTACTGTTGCTGCACTGCGCTCTGCAGACTCGATCCCGCTGCTGTCGCCGCTGATCGCGCACTGCCGCCTGCTGCATTTAGCTTCAACTGCCTTCTCGGTTTGCTCCTCGCAGACTCAATCCCGCTGCTGTCGCCGCTGATCGCGCCCAATCTGCGGGCGCTGGGGCCCATCCTCAGCCAGCTGGCCACCTCACCGCTGCGATCGGGCGTGGAGCAGTGGATTGACCTGCTGAAAGGTGCGGGTTGTGGGTCGCAGCTGAATGATTGGACTGTGGTGCGTGGCTCTCACGTTGGGAAGCGAACATGCGCCGCCATGCTTCCTGCCCATCAGCCATTGCCCAGACGCATTGGCGGGTGTGCCGCATCCGCACTTTAGCAGTGGGATTTGCCTCTCTGTGCAGGTGTGAAGTAGATCATGCCGCTGCAAATGCATCCCACTGCCTGCCCTGGTCCAGACTCCTGGCTGCTTTCTCTGATCAACCTGCAGGCGTGAGCCCCGGCATCGTGAAGCAAATTATCCCGCTGAAAGTGCCTCCTGCTGCCTGGTATGTTAACTTGGCACCTTGGCTAATTCAACTGCAGGCGTGAGCCCCGGCATCGTCAAGCAGATCATCCCGCTGCTGGAGCAGCTGACACCCATTTACCTGGACATCGCCAACGGCGCACAGGTGGGATGGGTGCACTGCCCCCACTGACTTAGTGCAGCAGCTGCAAAGCCCCAGGTGCAGCAGCTGAGCCCAAGATTAGGAACGCACTTGCAGCCAGCCTGCAACCTCTGTCACCTTTCTGCCGCTGCACAGCTCTAATAGTTGCTCCGCACTTGCTGCTTGTTGTGCAGGAGTTCACTCCGCCGCCTGAGGAGAGCCGAGCCATCATCCGGCAAGGTGCGCTGGAAGCCAGTTGAACCACTCATGTTTTGCTGCTCAGATTGACTGCTTTGAGAGCACGGAGCCTGCACACGCACAATGACCAGAACCTGCTTGCACTGACTCCACCCTGCCGCTGTTGCCCCTGCAGGCTACACCGTGCCGCGCAACCTGCTGCTGCGCTTTGCCCAGGACGAAATTGACGAAACTCCGCAGCTGGCCTCCACGCTGCAGTCGTCAGGTGGGGCTTAGGATAGCAGTGATGGAACTGCGATGCTGAGTGTGGTTCAGACGAGGTGCTGCAGTGCCATGCGTGCTGCAGTCGTCAGGTGGACTGCAGCGTTGACGCTGTTGACGTTGTAAGCTACGACACGCTGCCAGTGCAGCAGCTGCAGTTGTGTTGAGGTGGGCCGGCCGCGGAGCTTGTGAGAAAGCGCTGGCCATGCCATAGCCTCCAGACATCCTAGTACTGTCAGTTGCCAGTAATGCTAGTCTGACCTTCGGTTTTCCACTGTCTTGCAATGCAGCCGTGGCATCCATGCTGGAGCTGACCGTGAAGACGCCGACATTGCCTCACTTCGCCTCTCCACCCAGCAATCAACATGGTGCCATTATTTGTCCATTCCTGCAGCCGTGGCATCCATGCTGGAGCTGACCGTCAAGACGCTGCCGGGCGAGCACGCACGGCCGCTGCAGCAGGACCTGAACCGCATCTCGCCAGGTGGGCAATGAATGTGGGGTTTAGTGTTGTATCAAGGCTATTGTCTGTTACCTATCAGTGGCCGACTGTGGCCGCTGCAGCAGGACCTGAACCGCATCTCGCCAGGTGCACATTGCCTCGAGGTGCACATTGCTTGGCAAGAATTGGCCCCCAGATTTGGCAACCTGCGGCAACCGACTCGTGCGAGCACATGGTCTTGTTGCCGGCTTGCTCCCCTGCCCAATCCCAACATCCGCTCTTGCGTCCTGCAGACGTGGCGCGGCTGGCCAGCCAGGCGGCCTCCCAGGGCGAGAGCTTCATGGGCCAGCTGGGCAGCCTGGTTCAGCAGGCGGGCCTGCCTGAGCAGACCGCCAACCAGGTACAGTCGGGCCGTGCTTGCTGCTGGATGGAAATAAATGCAGAGGGCTGCATGGGTCAGCTGGGCAGCCTGGTGCAGCAGGCGGGCGTGCCTGAGCAGACCGCCAACCAGGTGGGTTTGTTGTTGAGTGGTCTGGCATGCAGTGAACCTCGCACTAAAGGCTGTGGTGAGGAGCATGGGCCGCAAGCAGGCCTGCACTGTGCTGCAAGGCCAACTGTGCGCCGTGCGGTGCGGCGGTTCGGAGCAGTGGTGTGCATTACATGTGGCTCTGCACTTCATTCTTGTGTGCAGCTCACGGGCCTTGCCAAGCTGGGCATGGGCATTGCGGGGACCATCGCCCAGACCGTGGCCTCGGCCAGTGCGCCGGAGGACATCGATGCCCTGGCAGGTGTGTTGGTCAGGTTGAGTTTTACTGCTCCCTGTTGGAGCTCAGCATTGTAGGCATTCTATTTGCTCTGGATCAGCGGAGGTTGTTTGGACGACTCGCATGCTCTAACGGCCCTGCATGCACTTGCCCGGCTGCTGTTCCACTATTCAGTGACCAGCACGCCGCGCCTGCCCACTTCCGCAGACGAGATCGACACTTTCTGCGACTGTTTCGCCCCCTGCGCCCCATCTACTTTCTAATACTCCAATCTGTCGCTTTCTGCTGCCGCAGACGAAATTGGCTCCTTCTGCGGCCTCGCACCCGGCAGCAAACCCTCCACCCCGGCAGCGCTGCCCGAACGGGCAGGCAGCGGTGCAGGCGGCAGCGGGCCCGTCAGCGGCAGCTTCGACGCCAGCATTTGAGGGTGCTGTGCTGATTCCAAAGAGTGGCCAGCAGCCTAGGCGTCTGAGGGTGCAATGCTGACTCCATAGAGATGCCAGCAGCCTTAGCAGCACGGGCAGTGGCACCGGCGGCCAGGGCAGCGGACATGTCAGCGGCAGCTTTAATGCTGTCATCTGGGCACTAGTGCTGGCTGGCAATCAAGGTTTCCCAGCAAGCACTTGCTTGGCTGGCAGGTGCCGCTGCCTGTTCCCTTTGCAATGGCTGCCAGTTGCCTCAAATTGATGAGGCAACGCATGGCTGTATTGAGCTCTCCAACCTTCTCTCTGCTTGAGTGGCGTGCGATCTGACCTTCTTCAGACCTTCTTCAACGACCCAAACGAACGACTGATTGAACAAACGGATGCCTGTTCCTCCTTCGAGAACGTGTAAATTATTGTGTGCGTGACGCCAATGGCACCTCCAGTGCTTGATTTATTTACATCCCAAAGTGAGCAGCTGTACATGCCGCTCAGCCTCCGGCCAGCTGGGCCTCCATGTCTGCACCACCAGCTGCGCCTGTTCTGAACCGTATTTACTGAGCAGCAATCTACGCCGCTCAGCTGCCTGCCAGCCTTGCCGCCATGCCTGCAAAGCGGCGCACCACCGGCTGCAGCTGCTGCGGGCAAGTCCGTTCACAGCTGCTGCCCCCAGCCGCCCACTGCTACCTCCAGTCGTTCACCCGCCGGCCAGCTGGGTTGCCATTTCCTCGAAGCTGCGCACTACCAGCTGCGGCTGCTTTGACAGGAAAGCGGGGTACGGCTCCCCGGGGTCCCGCTGCACGTAGCAGGCCTGCAGGCCCGCCTGCAGGCAGGAACATTGGGAGGCCAGAACAGTTGGGCGGCAGTAAACAACGCGGAAGGAGCTCGCCCAGGGTCGTGCTGCACGTCGCAAGCCTGCAACCCCGCCTGCGGTGGGAGTGATAGTATGACAATAAACTTGCATGCTTGGTTCAAGGTGAGCGACTTCACATACACAAAACATGCAGGCAAACATACCTGCAGTGCTCCATAGATGTCCCATGGGTGGCTGTGGGATGCAGGTGGCAGCTGATGGAAAGCTGTCGCTCCAATGTCCGGCACACCGACTCGGCAGCCACGCAGTGCAGCCACGCGGCGGCGCTCAAAACAGTGCGGCACACAGCACATGCAACCTCGCATGCCTCTGCAGCCCAGACCGGCCATCTCCCTTGATCCCGGCCTCCCCCCGCTCCCCCAGCAGCTTTCACCTTGCCACCATCATGATCTGCTCGGGCGGCAGCCCCATCCGCTGTGCCGCATAGGCATAGCTGGCGGGCGCCGGCTTCCATGCTCCTGTCATGATCGTAGAAGAATCATTGCAATGCAGGGTGCGCAAGTTGTGGGCGCAGAACCGCAGCACTCGCAGCCGTTCGAGGGCAGCAGGCACGTGGTTAGCGGCGCCAGCAGCGCTGCTGTTTTCCGGTTACCTCAGACCCGAAAGAAAAGGATGCTTACCCGCTCCCTGGATGTCCAGCAGCTGCGAGAAAGCGCCTTCCAGCCCCGCTTTTTGCAGCACGCTGCGCGCAATGGTGTCGGCTGCACACGCAGGGGCAGGGGGTGGCCTTGTGAGCAGAACAAGGACAACTGGCCTGGGGCAACAGGCGCTCGTTGCAAGACTTGCATCATGCGCCTGGAACGCTAATATGCAATAAGGCACCTGCACCTCCAGGCCTGCAGCATGCAGGCGGCACACTGAGCGCTCCAGCACAGCCAGGAGCCAGTGTGTGAACACAAAAATGAGAGCTGCCCACCTGAGCCGTTTGTGAGCGCTGCAAGCTTGACGCCCGCGCCATGCAGGCGGCGCAGCGCGGGGGCGGCGTCTGGGTACAGGTCAGCAGTGGACCAGGCCGCTAGCACCTGCTCTACCGCCTGCTGCGCGGTGGGCCTGCATTGGAGGGGAGCGTGGGATCGGTTGCAGTATGTTGAGTTGAGTAATCAGTTAGCTTCAGGAGTCAGATTGGCGGGCGGGCCTGCGTCCCGCAACACCAGGACAACATAAGGCACCACCTGCGCCTTACCAGCTGCAGCTGCTCACACCTATTGACCCCATTTGTAAGCGTACAAACAACTGCGGCCCCCTTAGAGCCTACCAAAAGTGCCTCACCGGCTGCCCACCACCCGGGGGCTGACGGGGTGCTCCGCCAGCAGGCAGGACAGGTGATGCTCAGCCAGCTGCCGGAAGGTGACGTGCGGCCCGCCCGTCAGCTGTGCGGCAAAGCCGTCGCGCAGGATGCGGGCAAACCAGACCTGCCAAATGGGCAGAGGAGCGGGCGGGAAGCAGACTGGATAGCTGCAGCAGCGCAGCACGGCTGCTGCATCACGCCATCGCTGCACCAGTCGTTGACTCATGGCAGCGCGCCAAATACATGGCACATCTTCGGTCGCACACTTGAGCAAGAAATGGCCCCCAAGCAGCAGCCCAGAAAAGGCACAGCGAACCAAGGCACAACGAACCTCGACTGCGCTGCCGGGCAGGCCGGCCCGGCGGAAGGCGGCGGCGCACGAGTCTGCTGGGAACAGCGTGCCATTCACATCAAACAGCAGCGCCGCTGGGCGCTGCGACGCCATGGGAGCAGGTGGTCTGCGGGCAGCGGGGTGGGCGCAGGGGCAGCAGCGAAGCTGAATGTGGCGGCGCCAGGGTTTCGGCGCTGGACGCTGTAGGGCCCCATCGGCGCTTGCAGTGAGTTCACCAGACACTTCAATCGGAGGTCGAAGAGCTTGCGGGTCGCCAGCTGCTGTCTGCGTGTGCCGCGCCCTTCGGAAACGCGCCTCCAAGCTCCAAAGGCCTTGCTTGGTGCACTCGTAAAGCGAGAGGCAATGACGATGTCGTGATCAAAGCCGTCCTCGCCCCTCCCGACAAGCCCATTCGCCGCCGCCGCTGCCGCTGCGCTGCCGCCGCCCCAGCCAAGCTCGCCATTGTGACCTCCAGGCATTCCCAAATCATTGGAAAGTCCTGCACATTTCCTAGTGTCAGCCTGATCGCTCGAGTGGCGCGTTTTACATGCGGTGGCTTGCGGGTCCTGCCACTCGGTGAGGCATCAGGGCGCTATGCCATTGCTAGCTGCACAACAGAAGTAACCGGATCTATGAGCGCCTTGGATGCAGGCGCGCGTCACGACTTGCAGCCGCCGCCGCCGCCGCCACTGCACATCTGAGCAGCCAGCCTGCCCTGCATTTCTGCTCACCCTCATGCGTCTGCCTCTCCTGTGCCAGCCATGGATGCAATCGCCGATCCCGACCGATTCGCACTGGCGGCGGTGCAGCAATACCTACATGAGCATGGCTACGAGCGGGGTGAGTTTGCCACACGGCCGCGAGGTGGGGGCAGGGCGACGGGCAGGACAACGCCCTGCTATTGACAGGAGCCAGGCGCTGCTTGGGTCTTGCCATTAATGCATGTCTGTTCTGGGATTCTGATCCACGCCTGACTGCTTGCTTTCCCTCTCTCTCTCTGTGCCCTGCTCCCTCCCGCAACTTTCAGCCCTGGCGGCTCTCGAGCAGGAGGCAGGGCTGAGGGTCAAGGATGAGGCGCCACGCGGATCGCAGCTGCTGCAGGCAAGCTGCTGTGCATGCCGGCGGTGTGCATGCCGGTTTGGTACTGCAGCAGGCAGTTCGTGTAGTAGGATGGCGTATTGGTGTGTGCAGCTCCAGGCTGCTGCAGGCCGATGCCAGAGCAGGATGCAGGAGAGACCGCAAGAGATACCGTTAAGACACCTTCAGGGCGTTCCACTTGATGTGCCCCCACACTCCTCTCGATTTCCACAGCTGGTGTACGGCCACTCGAGCGCCAGCTGGCACCCATCACCCATCTCCTCGTTTCTGTTGTCCTCCTTTTCCGAGTCCTGTTTCTGCTCCCCCCTTTCCTCTTTGCAGCTGGTGTATGACCACATCGAGCGCCAGCTGGCAGACTCTGCCCCAGACGACGCCTCCGCCACGCTGCGCCGGCTGGAAGATTCGCTGCTTCGAGGCGGCTCCACCTCCAGCGCAGAAGACTGCCCCACACAACCGCAGCGCTCCATCGAGGGCCTGCATGCGGCCAACATCATTGCCATTCGCTGCTGGCCCGAGCGCCGCTTGGCCCTCACCGGCAGCAGCGATGGGACGGTGACCTTGCTGGGGTATGATGGCGCCTTGCACCGCAGCATTGCAGCCAGCAGCAGCGGGGTGCTGTGCCTGGCACTGCGCCCGGGCAGCAATGGCGGCGGCGGCAGCAGCAGTAGCAGCGCCAGCGCCAGCAGAGGCGGGGCGAGCGGCAGTGCTGATGCACCCAGCATTGCGGCAGCGGGCTGCATGGATGGCAGCGTAGTGCTGCTGGATGTTGACAGCGGGGCGGTGCTGGCGACCGCCCGGCCACATCGCAAGTACTGCGTTAGGTGAGTGAAGCTCAGACTTACCGTGGACGCATTGTTGGTACTGTTTGCGCAGCATGGTCAGCATGGCGGCCCCAGCCTAAGTGATTGTTCAATCAACCCTGGCCCCCTCTTCGATGCCTCATCTCTCTGCCACCGCAGCTGCGCCTGGTCACCAGATGGCCGCCACCTTGTGACTGGCGCCTGGGATGAAACGTTCGCAGTGCACCACCTGCAGCGCAGCAGCGGCGGCGGCAGCGGCAGCGGCGGTGATGGTAGCACTGGTGGCAGCGGCTGGGAGCTCAGGCAGATTTACTTGGAGCAGACGACTGGGCGGGTGAACGCGGTTGAGTTCCTGCCGGCTGCTGAGAGCGAGAGCAGCGGCAATGGAAATGGCGGCGCTGGCTTGACCGGCAGCGGTTCAGCAGCGGAGCTGGCATGCGCATCCAGCAGCAACAGCAGCGCTGGTGATACGGGCGACGCCAGCAGCAGCAGCGGCAATTGCGGCAATGCAAATGCCACCTTCCTTGTGGCAGTGCAAGGCAGCAACTACCTGTGCCAGCTCAGCATCGCCGCTGAGACCACAACAGGCGCAGCAGGCACAGCAGGCACAGCAGAAGCGGCGGCCGTGAGAGAAGAGCGGCGAATCAAGTGAGGCTCAGGACAGTTGGCTGCTTGCAACTGCTGCTGCATTGTTTGCATCTGCGGGCCATTCCGTCGTCTCGCCGCGCCTGCAATGCACGCTGCGTTGTTGCCACCTCTTTCCAATGTTGATTACTGATTGGTTCAAACTCCAACCTACATTCCTGCAGCATGAACGCCCTGGGGGACGACCATGTGTCCTTCTCCGCTGCACATCTAGCAGCCTCCGCCTGCGGCCGCCTGCTGCTGGTGTCCGGAGACAACGGCCGCCTGGTGGTCTATGAAACAGCAGGTAAACTTAACTGGCAATTGCAGGTTGTGAGGTGGCGGTGCCTTTTCCTGGGGCACTGGCAAACAGGTGCTGCTGGTGTGTGGAGGCAACCCTGCACGGAACTGCAGGATTGAAGGAAAGGCGGTATTCGCTTGCTGCACAAGAGCACGTGAGTGCCATTCATCCCTCAGTTGACAGGCTGGTTTTCACCACATCTCATCAACCGCCATCCACCTTTCCTCCTTCACTCCCCCAATCACTCGCCACGTGCCTCTCGTTGCATGCAGGCTGGGCCCAGGTGCGCTCCATCATCGGGCTGCCGGTGGAGCAGTTCCACCATTTCTGCGCCGCATGGCACCGCTCCGGCCACTACGTGTTTGCAGGTGGGTTGCTGCTGCCTGGATCGCACTGCATATTGCTGCGCTTGCTGCTTGCTGCTGGTTGATGCACGTGGAACCGACTCATCAGTTTTAGCAGGCCTGTTTGTTTCTGTCTCCCGCAGCTGCCGCGCACGGCGGCGTGTGCGTGTTCCACCTGGGCAGCTGCAAGAAGGTGGCCACGCTCGCGGCCCTATACTCGTGCCAACCCACTGCCTGCCTTTTGCTTGCCATGCAGCTGCGGCGCACGGCGGCGTGTGCATTTTCCACCTGGGCAGCTGCAAGAAGGTGGCCAGCCTGGCAGCTCATTCCAAGAACGTGCGCTCGCTGGCATACGATGCGACCAACAACCTGCTGCTGACGTGCAGGCGAGACATGTGTTGGCTTTGTTGCTTCGATGGCTTAGTTGTTCCTGCTGGCCTGGCTACGATGCTGCCAACAACCTGCTGCTGGCGTGCAGGCAAGTGCCTGATACAAGACAGACGCTGCTTAGTCGGGTCAATGGCTAGGATGCAACCCGCATGCTGGGCTTGCATCAGCGCGTGGGGTGGATGCACCGCGCCGCCGCCAATCTGCTGCCTGCCAGGCACGCCTTTGATCCACGCACCGGCTCATGCGCTGCCATGGCCTTCGCCTGTTTTCACAAGCAGTTTCCTGAATATGTTCGTGCTCACACTCGCTGCGGCGCAGCTTTGACCGAACGGTGAAGGTGTTCGAGAGCGGCGAGTGATCGGCGAGTGATCGCCTTGTAGGCGCGCAGTGGAGGAAGCCGCGGCAGCAGGTGATGCAGCATGCGGCAGCTCGCACGCGCATGCGGCAGCGGCGGCTCTCTCAGCTCAGCAAGCGGTGCAGCAGCATCATAAGCGGTGACACTGACCGCCGGGGTTACGCCGCACTGCAACATGCCTGCCATGCAATGCCAGAAAGGGTGCTGACATAGGTGGATCTTGGAGCGGATGAATGAGAGGGGACAACCGGTGAATAGGTTGGGGATCGAAGCAGGCAGCAGCGAGCGGTAAGCTGCGGCATAGGGAGGACGATGAACAGAAGCACATTCGCGGAAAAAGGGATTCGAGCCAAATAAATCCTGAGGCACACAGAAGGCGGCTGCATCAAGCGTGGCAGGCTGCGCTGCATCAAGCCTGGATAGGCACAACAGCGCTGGCTAAATAAAGAAAGGCTTCTGAAGCAGTCAGCGAAAGCAAGCAAGGGCAGCAGGTCCTGAGCTGTCGCTAACTCAATAGCCCTCCAGCTGCACAGGCCCGTGCTGCAGCACAAAGATGAGAATAATGGCGAGGCAGTACACCACTAGCAGCACGACAAAGGCGATACGGTCCACCTTCCAGGCCAGGTAGGAGTGGTAAGCTGGCGAGAAGCGAACTGAACTCTGCCGCTCCAGCCGCCGCTGTGACAGCGACACTTCGCCTGCCCCCTCATCCTCCTCACTGCCGCTGCCGGAGGCCTGTCCAGGGGCGTGCTGCTGCCCGCCGCAGCAGCCCCAGCCGGCGGCGCCCCAGCGGTGCCGCCGCTGCGCTGCGCCCGCTGCACCAAGCTGGCCGTTGCTGGCTGCCGCAAGCCCCGCCTTGCCGGAGCCGTCTCCAGGCAGAGCTGCCTCTTCAATTGCTTGGGCCTCCCCGCCTGCCTCTCCATCTGTCATTGGCCGCTGAACTGGCAAGCCCAGCCCGCCGCCGCTCCCAAAGCAGCCAAAGCAGCTGCCCTTGCCGCCGCCACGCCGCTCTGCGCGCTGTGCTTTGGCCGCCGCGCGCTCCTTGTGGTACTGTTGCCAAGCGTTCTCTCGCATAGCGCGCTTGTGCTGCATGTCCGGCCATTGGTCGATGTTGTACACCTGCATGTAAGTGCGGCCAGGGCATGGGCAAAGAGACCAACTGAGTCAGCTGAAGCAAGACACCGTGTGACAGGTGTTAACAGGAACGTTCCTGCACAGGCAATCCTAGTTTTGCTGCACCTCCAGTCCATGCTGAGCCATCCACGCACACATTGCATTGCGCAGGCACAGCCCACACTGCTCACCACAATCGACTCTGCAGCAATCAGCCCCAACAGCAGGTAAGTGACCAAGGCCGCTTGCTGCATAAAGGGCGATAGCAGGGAAGCGGCAACGTCTGCAATGCGTTGAGCAGCAAAAGATGGTCAGGGCCGCTCGCTGCATGAGGCCGCAAGCAGGCAGGCAGGCACAATTTGCACTGCTTCGAGCAGTGCTCAGCAACCAGTCAGCGCTATGTGCCGCGCAAGACAGCGGCAGGCAGGCAGGCAGGCAGGCAGGCTGATATGGCAACAGACCCGGCACAGCTCTGTCCTGCCTGAGCATTATGGTTCCCTCAGCCTCAGCCTCCTACAAGAGAAAGCACGCAACATCAGTCCCTCACCTGGGTGGGCAGGATGTATGAGCTGGCGGGCTGGTTCTCTTGGATGACAAACTGCGGGCAGCAGGGGGACAGCAACCAAACAGTGGGGTCAGGATGCAGCAGCGGCGGCGGGGGCGGGGGCGGCGGCGGCGGCAGCAGCAGCAGCAGCAGCAGCAGCAGCAGGGTGATTGGCTAGAAGCCAAGCTGTGCTTGCCTGCACGGCCGCCATGGACAGGAAGAGAGTGACCACGATGCCTGCATACATCAGGAGAGACGAAACAAACGTCAAACTCCAGCGCTCCTCAACTCCCTCCAGCAAGTCACCAGGGCAGCAATGAAACACACGCTGCACAGTAGCTGCCCGCGCACCCAGGCGGTCGCTGAGGTCCCGGCGCTCCAGGGAGAAGACGATGAAGCACAGCAGGCCCAGGATTACCACCTGCATGGATGCAGTGGATGGCGTACTTGACCAGTGGGCGCGGCGGACACAGACACATGTGCCCTTTGACGAGCAAACGTGGATTGCAAGGCTGTGCAGTGGAGCAGTGTGCGGTGCGTTCCTTCTGCTGGTGCAACACGCATGTTACTCTACTGAGATGGGGCCTCACCGGCAGCACGGTGTTGAGCAGGTGGTAGCCGTAGAAGCGCGTGATGCGGATCTTGACGGCTATCTGCAGGGCACGATTCATTCGCAGTCACAACTATGGATCAGAATGCCAGCTTTCGAAGACGAAACACGGCAAACAGGGCGTTCACTGTGAGTCGCAGGGGCACCGTGCTGCGCTGCGATAGCCTGCCGGATCCAGCAGCAACCCACCCTACAAGCCGATACACAAATCAGGGCAAGCATCACACCCACATGCGACATGTTTTGGCGCTGCAGCGGCGGCTCCACAACACCGGGCATAGCGCCTCGGAGGAAGGGAGCGTTGGTGGTTGTCAGCCCCAGCGGGTCGGCTGGGTTGGACTGAACTGTGCTGGTCATCTGTTGAGTGGCAGTACAGAGGGGAGACTGGGGGTCTTGTTGTAGGTACACAGATGCCTCGCAGCAAGAGAAAAAGTCACGACTCATTAGACACCCACACTACTTGGCAACTTCAAACAGGGTGCCCCTTTATCTCACCGCAAAGAACTGCTGGCCGGGCGCGGGCGCGCTGTCGGCTGTCAGGTGGATGTGATCAACGTGCCACTGCGAAACCGCGTCGCCCGCGACGGAGCTGCGAAACACACAGCGATGGTGCAGACAGAACTAGTGAAAAGACACACAGCTGGCTTTGAACAATGCACCATGCACAGATGTAGCCAGCCAATGCACCGCAGCGTATGCTCTGTCTGGATAAATAAGGGGATTGCAAGTAGTTGCAAGCGAACACATCACACATGTCACTCACGCCGTGAGGGTGGTACCGGCGCTGGAGGGCAGCAGCCGGATGCCGGGGTGGTTGGGGCCCCACGTGTTTTGCAGCGTCAGGTCCACCACCAAATCGAAGCTGCAGTGATGGGGAAGCACAGGGGGGAGGAATTGTAAAACAGCTCAGCCGCCGCCCAGTCCCGGACGTGTTTTGCAGCGCCAGGTCCACCACCACACCAAAGCTGCCGCACAGCGAAGAGGCCGGAAGAATGGCTCAACAGCCCGGCTGCTAGCAGCGGCATGCTGCGCACTCATCATGCGGGCCACAATAACAATCGCCCAAAAAGAACCCACCTGTCGAACGGAAAGTGCTGCAGCGTGAGGGGCTGGTAGCACGACACTTGCACGTACACCATCCAGGCAACCGAGTTGTTGGGTGCTGCCACCGCCAGGATGCGGTCCTGAGAAGGACGGTCCTGCGGGAAGGCTGCACAGCGCGAGGGAAAGAAGGTCAGGATGCTGGTTAACGACAGCGGCAGCAGCAAGACTAAATGGCATCTGCCAGGCGCGCGGTGGCTGGCGGCGAGCAGGGCGGCAGCTGCTCTGCAGACGGCATGGCTGAGCGCATGCAAATGGCTACAGCCAAACCGGCCCGCTGCACAGAGCCACCAGGGCGGCTGCTGCAGGCGGCTGATGCAGCTGATGCAGCCCGGCATCACCCGCCCGCCCCAGCCCGCAGCAGGCCCACCGTATGCGTTCCTGCAGGTGGGGCAGTGGGGCGGTAGAAACTTCGAGTGGGCAACACAATACAACCAGCCAGCAGCAGTATCCACACATGTATCTACTTGTGTCTATCTGCTTTGTCGCTATGCCATGTCATGATGAGGAGGGCTTGACAAGCTTGCGGAGCACATTCCAAATTCCACAAGCGAAGCTGGATGCATGGTATCGGCTGCTGGCGCTCACGCAAACGTCAGGGATGGCAGGAAGATGCCATCGCAGCAGCTGATGTTGGCCGCAAAGTCGCTGCATGGGGGAGAGGTCAACAGCTGAGCAGCTCCATCTAGACGTGCGGTGGATAGCCAATGTGTGCTGCAAGCATTCTGGTGCAGGTGCAGGACAGTCCTGTTGCAGAAACCCACGAGACAGCTGCTATTCCTGCGCACCTGCACTGCCGGTCGCAGCCGGCCTGCCCTGCCTTCCACCGCGCCGTGTTGTCTGCAATGGTGTCTGCCGCGTCGGGGTCGTTCCTGCAGGAAACAAGATCGCGAAAGAAGAGGTAGGTAAGTGAAACAGCAGGAGCAGCGATCCATTTGGTGCACCTTTGGGGTCACCGCCGACTGCAGAAGCATGGCAGGCATGCTGAAACCTGCAGCTGAAGCCGCTGATGCGAACTGTGAGCAAGTCCCAGGGCGCACCAAGTGAGGAGAAAGTACAGAGATTCGCTGTGCCGGTAGTTTTTCTCATCCACTGTGAAAGCCAAAACCAAAACAAACACACCGGTGGGCTCCTGGAGCAGCCACGCACTGTGCTTAGGCAGAGCATATGTTGTGGCCAGAAGGCACGCAGGAATTGCGTGTGGCAAGCAGGCTGTTGCACACGTGCAGCGGCTGCCACCACCCACCTTCCAGCAGGCGGTCCAGATACACACTCACGAACACTTCAGTGGTGTTCAAACCCGGGGAGTTCTGCCCGGCCAGGGGCGACAGCATCTGACCAGCAGCAGGCGGCGGCGGCGCCGCCGCCAGCAGCAGCACCGCCACCGCCAGCGAGAGCGGCAGCGCCGAACGGCTGCCCCGGCGCCATTTACAGCCGAGCTGCATGCCGCACCGGCTTGCCGTGCGGCGGCTACGAGGTGGGGCGCTGAACTCGACGGCACACGGGCGCCGGGTGGACCAAACGGGCGCCGCAGCTGATGTCAGGGATGCAGAGAAGAAGGGAGAAGAAGAATTGTACGCGAAGCGCAAATTCCGCTTATCCAGGGAGGAAGGAACCGGCTGTCCAGCTGCAGCTCCAAGAGGGAACTGTTGAACCTGACTCAACCAATGGATAGAGGGCGCTTTTGCATTGTGATATTCACTTTCTCTATTGCTTTATCCAGAATATTCATGCCGAAATGCAGGATCAGCCACCAAACTGGCGTGGAAGATGGGGACCAGGCCTGGAGGCTCGTGGAGGCTTCTCAACTACTCAACTAAGGCTAGCAGTGCAGCAGGGCTAAGCTGTTGCTAACTCAATAGCCCTCCAGCTGCACAGGGCCATGCTGCAGCACAAAGATGAGAATAATGGCGAGGCAGTACGCCACCAGCAGCAGCAGGAAGGCGATACGGTCCACCTTCCAGGCCAGATAGGAGTAGTAGGCTGGGGAGAAGCGAACGGAACTCTGCCGCTCCAGCCGCCGCTGCGAGAGCGACACTTCGCCTGCCCCCTCATCCTCCTCACTGCCGCTGCCAGGGGCATGCTGCGCGCCGCAGCAGCCCCAAGCCGCGCCCCAGCGGTGCCGCCGCCGCGCTGCGCCTGCTGCGCCAGGCTGGCCGTTGCTGGCTGCCCTGTTCGCCGCCTTGCCTGAGCCGTCTCCAGGCAGAGCTGCATCATTTGCTTCTGCTTCTCCGCCTGCCTCTCCATCTGCCACTGGCCGTCGAACTGGCAAGCCCAGCCCGCTGCCGCCACCACCACTGCTCCCAAAGCAGCCGAAGCAGCTGGCTTTGCCGCCGCCACGCCGCTCTGCGCGCTGTGCTTTGGCCGCTGCGCGCTCCTTGTGGTACTGCTGCCGAGCGTTCTCTCGCAGCGTGCGCTTGTGCTGCATGTCCGGCCATTGGTCGATGTTGTAAACCTGTTGAAGCAAGGAAAGGGATCCGTTAGCATTGATTTATTTTATTATTATTATTTATCCTCTGCATGTGTGCTATTCAAGCCCGGGTTTGAATAACCGGCACAAAGCGCAGCTGTACTGCCTGCTCACCACAATCGACTCGGCGGCGATCAGCCCCAGCAGCAGGTACGTGGCCAGGGCCGCTTGCTGCACAGAGGAGAGGGCAGGTCGGGCAGGCATCTGAATATGCGCTTGCTCAGCGCGCCAACAGCACATCCCCGCATGCCCGCCCATTAGCATAAGAAAAGTATTCTTGCAGTGCAAAAAGTCCACATATCCCACCTGGGTTGGCAAGATGTACGAACTGGCAGGCTGGCCCTCTTGAATCACAAACTGCGGGAAGCAGAGGGGGAGGCAACCGTTCAACCGGCAGCAGGTGGCAATAAACACGAAGTGTCGGGAGCCCAGAGCAGCAGCGGCGGCGTCAGCAGGTGGCGAAGCAGCGGCGGCAGTAACAGCAGAGTTGTATGCCACCGCAGCCGGCGCAGAGTGCAGCACGGTGCAGACCGAATGCATCTCAGGCTGCATGCCCGCCAGGCCATCCAACAGGCTGCAAAATGCTGGCACAATGGGCCAAGCTGCGCTTGCCTGCACGGCCGCCATGGACAGGAAGAGAGTAACAACGATGCCTAGGCGGTCGCTCAGGTCCCGGCGCTCCAGGGAGAAGACGATGAAGCAGAGCAGGCCCAGAATTACCACCTGCATGGATGCAGTGCATGGGTGTGACCATGAAAAATGACAATGCAACTTGAGTCGGTTGGGAATGGAAGGGAGTAGACGATGAAGCACAGCAGGCCCAGGATGACCACCTCCGCAGTGAGTGAGCAGCAGCACACAGGCGCATCGGCAGCTTGGCCAGCAGATGCAGCAGGCACAGCCACACCATGGCAAACACTGGGTTTGTGACGCGTTGTGCAGATGACTGGTGTGCGGCATCTTCGCTCCGGCTGGCACAACACGCATCTCCTGTATTATTCTACCTGAAAAATGCCTTACCGGCAGCACGGTGTTGAGCAGGTGGTAGCCGTAGAAGCGTGTGATGCGGATCTTGATGGCCATCTGCAGGCAAAAGAAAAAAAGGCTCATGAAACAGAGCGCGTGGTATGTGCAGAATGTAGAGGCGCGGGATGCGGATCTTGATGGCCATCTGCACAAAACGAGGAATCGGATTCTTCAGAAGAGCACGTGCTAACTGGAGCCGTAGAGGCGCGTGATGCGGACACTTGACCGCCATCTGCACACAGGGTAGATTCACATGGTCAGCCGCAGACATGGATCGAAATGCCAGCCAGCCGAGTCAAAGTGCGGCGTGCTCTGTGTCTTAGTGGCATCGGGCTACCCTGCGATTACCTGCTGCATCCAGCCGCAAAGCGACCGATGCTGCAACACAATCCAAATGGGGCAAGCATCACACCCACATGCGACATGTTTTGGCGCTGCAGCGGCGGCTCCACAACACCGGGCATAGCGCCTCGGAGGAAGGGAGCGTTGGTGGTTGTCAGCCCCAGCGGGTCGGCTGGGTTGGACTGAACTGTGCTGGTCATCTGTTGAGTGGCAGTACAGAGGGGAGACTGGGGGTCTTGTTGTAGGTACACAGATGCCTCGCAGCAAGAGAAAAAGTCACGACTCATTAGACACCCACACTACTTGGCAACTTCAAACAGGGTGCCCCTTTATCTCACCGCAAAGAACTGCTGGCCGGGCGCGGGCGCGCTGTCGGCTGTCAGGTGGATGTGATCAACGTGCCACTGCGAAACCGCGTCGCCCGCGACGGAGCTGCGAAACACACAGCGATGGTGCAGACAGAACTAGTGAAAAGACACACAGCTGGCTTTGAACAATGCACCATGCACAGATGTAGCCAGCCAATGCACCGCAGCGTATGCTCTGTCTGGATAAATAAGGGGATTGCAAGTAGTTGCAAGCGAACACATCACACATGTCACTCACGCCGTGAGGGTGGTACCGGCGCTGGAGGGCAGCAGCCGGATGCCGGGGTGGTTGGGGCCCCACGTGTTTTGCAGCGTCAGGTCCACCACCAAATCAAAGCTGCAGAGATGGGGAAGCACAGGGGGCGGAGGAATTGTAAAACAGCTCAGCCGCCGCCAAGTCCTGGACTTGTTTTGCAGCATCAGATCCACGACCACATCAAAGTTGCCGCAAGCAAAGGGGCAAAGTTGGCAGCAGCCAGCAGCCACAGCATCAGTAAGGCATACTACAGCCGCTTCCGCCTGCACACCATCGTGCTGAAAGCGCAAGAGTGCCACAAGCCCCACCTGTCAAACGGAAAGTGCTGCAGCTTGAGGGGCTGATAGCACGACACTTGCACGTACACCATCCAGGCCACAGAATTGTTGGGTGCTGCCACAGCCAGGATGCGGTCCTGAGAGGGACGGTCCTGCGGGAATGCTGCACATGCAGGACAAAGCAGGGCGGCGGACAGAGGGGAGGATGCTGGTTAGCGACAGCGGCAGCGGCAAGGCAATGGCAGCTGCAATGCGATGGCTGGCGGCGCTGAGGACAGCAGAGGGCCCAGCTGCGCGAATGCACACGGCTAAACCGGCCCGCTGAACAGAGTTTATAAGAGTAGTGCGGCTGGATGATGCAGCCCGGCATCGCGTGACCCGCCCCAGTCCACAGCAAGCCCACCGTATGCGTTTCTGCATTCGGGTGGGGCAGTGAAGCCAGCAGAAAGTTTGAGACGGCAGCATGCACATCCCGCTGCTCCTTGGCGCCTCTGCTACCATGCCTGCCTTGCCGTGGCAGGCTTGGCAAGGTTGCATTACGCTGCCAGTGCAGCCGCATGCTTGGCACAAACGCCCAGCCAGGAGCTTGCCAGCACTCACGCAAAAGTCAGCGAGGGCAGGAAGATGCCGTCGCAGCAGGTGATGTTACCGGCAAAGTCGCTGCATTGGGGAGAGGGAGTGGGTTGCACAGCAGGTATGGAGCGTGGATTTGTCATGCCAGCCCACAGAGTGCGTGCATGCAGGCATGACATGCAGCTGCGGGAGCGCTGCTAGAAACATTCGAGGCGGCTGATTCGCCTTTGCACCTGCACTGCCGGTCGCAGCCAGCCTGCCCCGCCTTCCATCGTGCGGTGTTGTCGGCAATGGTTGCGGCTGCATCCGGGTCGTTCCTGCAGGGTTATGAGCCGAGGAGCAGAGCCAGAGAAGCGACCCAGCAGGATCGGCGAGGCATGTGGTACGGTGAGTGCCGCTTGGGCTGTGGCTGACCACAGAAATGCACAGCAGGCATGCCGAATCATTCGAACCGCGCTGCTCACACGCCCCAGGGCGCACCAGGTCAGGAGGAAATAGAGGATCTCGCTGTGCCGGTAGTTCTTCTCATCCACTGCATAATTATCGATAGATACATAATGAGGCAGGAGCAGCTGAGCACAGCAGCATGTGCAGGGAGGAATGGCAGGCGGCAGGGTCTCTGCTCGCACCAACCGCACCGCCAGGCTGGCTGTTGCAAACGCGCAGCAATTGCCAACCCGCAGCACCCACCTTCCAGCAGGCGGTCCAGATACACGCTCATGAAGACCTCAGTTGTATTCAAATTCGGAGAATTCTGCCCGGCCAGCGGCGACAGCATCTGAGCGGCGGCAGGCGGCACCGCCGCCGCCAGCAGCAGCACCGCCACCGCCAGCGAAAGCGGCAGCGCCAAAAGGCTGCGCCAGTGCCATCTACAGCAGAGCTCCATGCTCTGGGCCGCGCCGGCTCGCCGTGCGGCGGCTACGAGTTGGCGTGCTCAGCTCGAGCGGCGACACAAGGGCGCGGGCAGGAGCGGACGTACGCTGCAGCCGATTTTCAGGAGGTGTAGAATGTGATGACTGCGCCAATGCGGCCGGGTTGGCACCACTGCTGCCCCGCCCGGCGGCGGCAGCGGTGGTGCGCTTTCTCTCGGCAGCCGGCTGATCACCGTCATGCACGGAGGCCCGGCCCACCTCCATCGGTTTGTCGACGCCATGCATGTCAGTCTCACGTGCCTTGTGTTGTAAATCAGTTGGTGCAAAAGGGTTGGAGCATCGCATAGTGCCGACCGCTGGGCAGTTGCGTGCACCGATGCAACATGCACCTCGCAGCGGTGCTGCCTATCAGCCAGCACATGCACACAAATGATTGGCTGAACCAACAGGCTCTATTGCCGCCGCCATGCAAGTGCTGATGTGCGCATGCGCTGGTGGGTCTGGAGCGGTTGCCCTGCATGAGCAGAGCTGCCCCCAGCTCTGCACATCCTCCTGCCTGCAGGCTCGGGCTCTGCACCTGCAAGGCATTGCCAGTCCCACTAGATTCGTCATCACAGCGCCGTAAGCAGCTTTCTCAAGTCCGATGTGGGCGCAGAGCGGCCTAGGGCCTACAGGGGTTTGGCGGTGTCGGGGGCAGAGTGGGTGGCCCCCGTGCCCCCTCATCTGCGCTCGTTGGGTGCAGGCGCTGATGCGCCGCTGCCGCCAGATGTGGTCGCACTGCGCCAAACGCTGCTGAGCCTGCAAGGAATGGGGGGCGCAGCTCTTCGCAACAGTCGGGCGGGCGCTCATCGGCAGCTGGGCGGGCGCCCCGACGGCAGCGCGGCATTGCCCATGCAGGCCACGGCAAGGTGGCGCCAAACCCTCTCTTCCCTCATCACCAGCCACCATGAAGGCCGCTGCCCTGCTGCTGCTGAGCCTGGGGCTGGGGCTCGCTGGCGTGGTCGGCGTGGCAGCCGCTCCCAACAGGACTGACGTCTTCGGCTTGGACCCTGAAGGCATGCTCAGCAGCAGGGGCAGCAGGGGGAAAGGGCTGGCGGCCTGCAGGGCGTCCCAGCGGCCGCTGCCGCTCGCCGCCGTCGGCGCCGCGCCGGCACGCCTGCGCCAGCTCCCTTGCTAGCATGGTGGCAAGTGCTCCCCGAGCGAACGCCCTGCATCCCTGAATCAGATGTGGTGATCACCATTGCGCCGCAGGGGAGCTGCGGCAGGTGCTGATAGATGCCGGCCTAGAGCCAGAGGAGCAGCCCAACTTTGATGAGCTGGGCAGGCACGACGGCACCCTCGACCTGTGAGCCACATGCATTGTTGCCATCCAAGCTGGCTTGATTAGTTGCACCGCGTGGCGGTGTTTTGAAATGCTACGGTCACAGCACGTGGACATGGGCGCTCAAGAGCGCTGCCTGGCCCACCCATGGACCGCCGCTGCTCACAAAAGCTGCCCAGCAGGCCATCATAGCATGATGCCCAGCAGGCAGGCCTGCCAAGCTTCCACCATAGTGCACTGCCCAGCATTCTCTCTCCTGCACATTTCCTATCACAAGTGTCCGCCCCACAAGCAGGATCGAGGTTGGCAAGCCGGAGGGCCTGGAGGGAATCGGCCTGGATGCTCGCTCCGGCTTCTTTGTCAACACCGGTGGCATATCAAGTGAGGCAGGAGATGCTATGGGCCTGCGGTGCTGTGCTGTGCTGTGCCGTGCCGCAGGGATTCTGCATCACTCCTCATGTCATGGGTGTTCACTTTGGCGGCTCAAAAGCGGCGCCGGACGGCGGGGCATTGCCAATGCGCCATCCAACTGTAGCTCAAGCAGATGCAACTTGCTCGATTCGAACCTCCCCATAGCGCGCCTTCCCCTGCCTGCAGTCCCATATGATTTGGCTATGGCAGGCAAGCCCCTGCGGGCTGCGCTGGCCATGCGCGCTTTGGACGCTGTGGTTGAGCCCAAGCTGGTGGAACTGCGTGCCGAGGTACGGTGCTGGGGAACCCGACCAGGGAATGAAAGCGGAGTGCAGTGGGTCCGTGTGCAGTGGCTCGTACGCTGTGCCTGGGTGGGAGGAGAGGGGGCAAACATCCGACGGTTGTGTTGTGCTGCTGGTACAGTGCGGTGCAACAGTGCAAATGCTGCACTGCATGAGCGGGAGGGGAGAAGGCCCTTCGAAGGGTCCTCTCCCATCTTTGCGTTTGCAGTCTCTGTGAGCATTCACGTGGGCTCGTCTGTGCACCCGGGCTCCTGCCGATGCAGGTGCGGCAGCTGCGCGCCAAAGGCGAGTTCACGCCGGAAGCAGTCCCCGCTCTGGCGGCCTCCTTCACATTGAGCACCGAGGAATTCCTTGATGCGGTGAAGACAGCGCAGGAGCAGGCGGACGCGATCGAATACGGGGTAGAAGCGTGGCGCCAGCGCGTGCTGCGAGAGCACCGCCAGCTGCAGCAGTAGGGGGCTGCACCGGAGTGGCGGCTCCCACATGGCGGCCCTGGGGGGGCACCGCGGTAGATTAATAATGGATCCCACTGGGCCCTGCTGCACCCCTGCCCCGCCCATGGCCATGCAGCAGCCGGTAGCGGCGCACTTTCTTCTCTGCATGTCCCTGTTCCAAGCAAGTTGACTGCTCATGGTTCCACTGATTGCTGTTGAAGCTGCACGTTGCAAACGTGTTCTGTGATCAAGCACTGTGAACGTTTACAAGAACAAGGCCGGAGTTCACATGCACAGCACATGGTAGAAGAGCAAGGCAGGCACTGTTGCAACCACATGAAAAGCATTCGGCGCACTAGCGGCGCACAACCACAGGAACAAAGGGATTTCTTTGAAAGGCTCCAAGCTACCACGCAGCTGTCTCAGTGCTGTGCCGCCATTGTCGCTCCAGCAGAGCGGTTGCTGCCGGTGCCCCGAATCCACACCTCGCTGCAGCAGGGCAGCGAGAGAACAACAGAAGACGCCAGCTTCATTGCGACCAACGTGCTGTGAACATGGCCTTGCGAGAATGGCAGCCATTCAGTAGCACTGGTGGTACCAGCCTGCTGAGCATGGACGGTGCCACCCAGCTGCCACCCAGCAACGCACAGCGAAAGCACAAGTGCAGCAGCGCGGGATACAGTTGCCTCTTCACCTGTGCCGGTACCTGTGGTCCCTCGGGAAGTGCTTGGTTGAACAACCGATCAGGCTGTTGCTGCGGTAACAGAGAAAAGATAGCATGTGGGAAACAGGTGCCTCCTCACCTGTGGCGGTACCTGTGGCGCCTGGGGAAGTGTTTGGTAGGGTGGTCGTAGCTGGCCACCAGCAGCTCGCCGGGCTGTGCGGCAGGAGTGGGATGGGTGTGTGTCGTTAAAGGTGCAGGCATGGAGGGCCAGCGCGCACAGGCTCGGTGAAACTAGTTGGTGAACAGTGGCTTGCGTGATTGTTCAGCAAAATAAAGTTGATCGCCAGCGGGGCAGGGGCAGGGCGCAGCTGTGAGGTGCAAAATCTCGGCCGCAGCAGGTCTGCCAATCCTGGGGTGCGACTTGCCTCATAGTCAGAGTGCCCCGCATGCTCCAGCGCCTCAGCCAGCGCCTGTGCTTCTTCCAGGATGCGCGTTTCGCGCGGGCGGTGCTGCACAGCAAGAGCAAGGTTGTTGTGCAGCACGTGACTTGCAGAGAAGCAGCGGCAGCCTGCGAGCCACGTTTACACTGTGGCGGCCACTGACCCCGAGCATGCACACGAATAAGTAAGCGGCAGCCGCCGTCGCAACGTTCAGTGCAATGCCGCGGCAGCATGGAAGCCAACTCACCCTGAACATGCGCACGTACATGTCAACGGCGGGGTTGCGGTACAGCCACACCGCCGAGTTGTTGGGGGCGGGGGCGGGCTCGCCGTCCTGCCAGGGTGAGGGGAGGGACAGGGCTTTATATAAAGGGCAGAGCAAAATGCGGGCAGCGCTCATGCCCATCATCGGCCTGAAAGGCTGGCAGCCAATGGAGCAGGGAGAACAGGCAGTGCTGCCACCGCGCCAGCTGCGCTGTCACAGCAGCAGTGCTGCGCTGTGCTGATCTGCGTATCTGTTATCAGTTGTGCAGCGCACCTGGAACAGGTAGGGCAGGTACATTTCCCAGCGCGCCACAACAAGCAAGCTGCCAGCTGACTGGCATGGCTTTAGATCGGTTGATCTTTTAATACAATATGATTGTTTGATTCACCTGGAACAGGTAGGGCAGGTACATGGCGACCGTGTAGTTGCGCCGCTCGCCGGTGTGCGGGTGCAGGTCGGTCCTGCAGTTGTGGAGGCGGCGACAGCTGTGAATTCTAGACCCCTTTTACAGGCCAGAACCTGCTGATACATGCGAAATACAAGGAAAATACATGATGGGGACGTGTTACAGTCATGTACTTTCATTGGGCCCCTGTATCTCTGTTTAAGTGCACGTCACATGCAGTTTCTACCTCTTACATGCTAACTTTGGCCCAGGGCTGGCATGTTACATGGAGGGCCATGTTTTCTGCTCTGTTACACCGTGTTTCACTGTGTAACAGATCAGCTGCACCCAGTCACATATCTGTTACACAGTGTAACAGCTGTCCTCATGTTTTGCCCTCATGTTTTCCTCTGTTACACGGTGCGACAGGCCAGCTTGGCCCATGGATGGGCCTCCACGCCGCTGCACATGGGGAGCGGTTTGGCTCGCCCTTCAGCAGCAGTGCCTTAACAACCTACATCAAAGCAAGAATACCGCGAAAATAACACGCCCTGAGTAGGAAATTCATGCGTGTCCGCCACGTGGCACCTCTGCATGGCACCTCTGCATGAGGTCCCATGCAAGCCTGCCCGACCCACTTCACACCGCTGCACCAGGTGCGGCCACGCTCCTCTTTATTCGCGATCGCCTTCCTCTGGGCAATATATGCGGTCTTGACAGCTGCGGAGGCCCCGAGCGCGGAGCTGTCAGCCCAACGGTCGCAGCCCGGGCGGCTCCTCCTCCGCCGAAGCTGCTGGCGCCTGGGCGATATCTGCTGAGCGGTGTGCGCAGCGCACAACAACGATCCGCACAGCACTTGCTACGCGAGCACTTCTGCGGGTGCCTGAGGCAAGTTGTCGGGCCGGCGCAGCTGCTTGCAACAATTTCTTCATGCTGCGGAAGCCTCTCAGGGGCTGCCGCGCAGGCCACGATCAACTTGCGGTGCAACCGCCGCCCGCCGCCCCCCCCCGCCTCCTCCTGCCGACGTGAACTCCCCTGCTACTGCTGCTGCTCCCCCCTATCTAGCACCGGCAGTGCAGAGCTCCATACTTGGCTCCATGCCTGCTGGAAGCAGCCAAGGCGGGAGGCTGGTGCAAAAGCACGAGCTGGCAGGCAACCGTGGTTAACCGTTGCATGCTGCCCGCCGCCGCCCTGCCGCTTGCCAGGCGGCTCACCCATCAGCACTTTTAGGGCCCTGCTGCAGTCTGCCAACCTCGCAAGATTTTCAATAACTAATTTGACTTTCTGCATTTACAGCAACTCACCCCTTAGCTGCCATGCACTGCAGGCCACTGACCCCACTCACCTTCAAGTGACCTCGCTCACAAGGCTGAGTGCTAGGTGCCATCTGCCTGGTCACCCCACTCACCGTACAATCCCCCAACTCACGGCAGCTCACGTGCTGCCATCTTTGGACGCTCCACTTGCAGGCTGACCCTTGAGTGCAACCTGGCGGCTGTTCAGACTCCCAACCCCCTCGCCATGCCAAGGCTAGGCTCTTTGGCAGCACCTGCCCAAGGTCCCAACCTCAAGCATCAATGCTGAAGTGATCCCACCAGTGCTTTTCAGCACTATCCCTTTCCGGAACAAAAATAAGGAAGCAAACGAATGAAAAGCAGGCTAAAACAGGCTGTGTTACTGGCTGCTACACGCATGAAACCGTGGGCCAGAACAAGAAGCTACGGCATGTTACGTCCATGTTTCAGCATGTAACATGCCCAGTCGTGTAACTGCATGTATCAGCATCTAAAAGATTGCACAAACAGACATGACTTTACATGACGAAAATGTACTAGCAAGCCATGTTACAGGCACGTAGAATGGGCTGCAGCAGGCCATGTAACAATTACATGGCCTGATTGGCTTTGGTAATAGCCTGTAAAAGGGGTCCAGAATTTATAGTGCAGCCGAGCAGCGGGGAAGGCAGGTGAGCAGCAAGATTGCTGTCATTGCCATGGTGCCATCAATGGCACGCGGCCGCCGAAGTGACTTCAAGATGAGCAGTCTAGTGTCAATTTAGGTGCCAACCTGCCGCTCTTTTGCATGCATGGCAGCATGCAGTTCACCCTGCATCTGCCCACCTGTAGTGCACAGCAGCAGCCCCTCTCACCTTCCCTCCCAGGCCTGCGTGGTGCAGCAGGCTGGCACTACCGCCCACCTGTAGTGCACCATACAATTCAACTGAAAATGCAGTTCACCCTGCATCTGCCCACCTGTAGTGCACGGTCAGCGGCACCGTCTCGCGCAGGCGCAGGCTCTCGTTGTTGCAGCCGAAGAAGTAGTCCCACAGCAGCTGCAAATAGGGAAGGGGTGAGGTCGTGTTGGAGTGCACAACCGTGCATCGTCTGTGCACAGCATGTGGGGTGTGGAGCGAGCAGAATCGTGGCCAAATCTCGCTGAGCATGGCAGTGGCAACATGTGCATGCAATGCTGCAGTCCAAATATAAACAGTCCAAACATCCTTCAGAGCATGTCCTCACCGGCACCGCCTGCTTCACCGCCGCATCGTAGCGCACATCGCTCACATTTGTGGCCACCCACAGCGCTGCACAGGTGGATGCAGTTGGAGAGGGCGGCAGCTCCCTGTGTGTCACCAGCGGGGTTGTAGTGTGCACTGGCACAGCAAAGAGAGAGAGCAGAATGGGCCACAGGCAGAGGCGCGCCAGACCGTCGCGGCAGAAGGCAGCCCAAGTCAGCGGCGGCGGCGGCGGCGGCGGCGGCGGCAGAGTGCCTGCCCACCTTCCTGGTACTGCCGGTGCTGGAAGTCGTAGCTCTTCTGATTTGAGTCAAGCGGAGAGTGAAGCAGTCAGAGGCGGCTGGGCTCAATAGCAGCAGGCCGACAAGAGGGCAGCAGATCAACATTTGTTGGCGGGCATGTGTTAAGGGCAGGCAGCAAACAAAGAGGCGGCGCGGGAGGCAGCGGTTTGCAAGGTGCATGCTTCCCCTCGCACACATTCGACAAGCCCACAGGGTGCGCCACCACAGCTCTTTTGGTTGCACTTGCCTGCCAAATGGTGAACCGTGGGCAGTCCATCTTTCCGCAGAAGCCCGGCTTGTGCCATTCATCGCCGCCGCCGCCTCCACCGCTGCCGCCGCCGGGGCGCCACCCGAAAGCGCCGCCCGTAACGAGTGCTGCTGCAGCAAAGACGGCCAGCAGGAGGGCCAGATAGGCCTTGGACCTCGGGGCGGCCATCGGAGAGGGCCCGCCCGGGTGGGCTGGCATTGGACAGGCCAGGGGGCAGGACAGAGATGCAGTTGAGACAGCTGCAAGTGGCTGGAAGGCCAGGGAATACGGGTCGGCGCCGCCACTTCCGCCGCCAACTCAGCGCTCGCAGGCGGCCGCCGCCAGCCGCGCCCAGAGCTGCTCCCGGGCCATCGTGCATCACTTTACATGCAGCTGTGCAGTGCAACTGAAAGGCTGGAAGGCAGTATCACTCAACGCAGAAAAGAATACAACGGGGCGAGTCGGGTGCACGCCAGAAAACAGCAGCGGAGGAAGAGAGGCAGACGGTGGGAGCATGAAATCAGCAGACCAAACTGCAGGGCAGAGATCTCTCAGAAAGAAGAATGACTCAATCCAGTAAGCACAGCTGCGACATCTGCAGCAGCTGGCAATGGACAGGCCAGGCCCGCCT
>VFQQ010001724.1_pt1 | contig 28567 bp, 23 predicted proteins | sample 3512341 | NCBI WGS metagenome assembly VFQQ01 (sample SAMN10412373, study PRJNA504923) | tailings metagenome | isolation source: Relicate 2 Philex TSF1 revegetated site | place: Philippines: Tuba, Benguet | collected 2017-08-29
CAATATAAAACTGACACCCTGCCGAAAGCATTTCGGGATTGTTGTCGCGCCCTGCACCTACGGCTCCGTATATATGACGGATGTTTTTGCGGAATTCGGGTTTTAGCAAATAAGGCGAATCCGAAAATCCAGCAGGAGTATCGGGGCATCCTCCTTGTGCCACGAAATTATTGATAACGCGATTGAAAGTTAGCGTATCCCAATAGTTCTGCTTAGCGAGCTTGATGAAGCTAGCTTTGTGATTAGGGGTCTCGTCGTAGAGCCAAAAGAGAATCTCGCCCATGTTGGTTTTGATTTGACCTACAGCATAGGTTTTTTCTTTGTAGTTTGAGCTAACCAATACAGCAGCAAGGGCGAGCAATAAAAGAGTTTTATACATAGTTATTTTTGACAATGTAAGGTTGTCAAAAATAATAAAAACATATTTAAATCAAAATACCTTATTCTTCTTCACCTGCATCTTTGGTAAGCTCTGCTTGAAGGGTTTGGGCACCACTAAGCACGATAGGGGCGTTAGGTTTTGACGAAAAAATGACTTCTACAAATCCTTCTTGCGAAACTCCCGCTTTTACTTCTATAGGCTGGTAAATGCCCTGTGGTGTCTTGATAAAAACGTGGGCCGTTTCGCCAGTACGTACCAAGGCCATATCGGGTACTGTCTCTGCTTGGCGGGGCGAAGATTCCAGTTTGGCATTGAGGTATTGACCAGAGATAACACGCACCCCTTGGAGAGTAGCATACACATCTACGGTACGGCTTGTAGGGTCAAAGTAATTGCTGATGGAAGTAATCGTTCCTGAACCACCCTGAAACACTATTTTTTGACCTATCTTGATTTGGGGAAAGTCTTTTTCGAATACTTTCAATACAAGGCGAGCATTGACTTGATTGGCTATTTCAAAAAGTGCTTCTCCTGCCCCGACCGATGCTCCTATGCTAACTTTGGTTAGTTTCACGGTACCATTTATCGGAGAACGTAAGGCAATACTGCGGACGATTTGGTTGGTTTTGAGGCTATTTGGGTCAAGGCCAATAAGCTGTAGCTTGGCTTCTAAACCTTGTTTGCTTGCTTCCAATACCCGTACTTCTGATTCGGCTTGTTGGAGTTTTCGTTTGGTACCTACATCTTCTTGATTTAGGGTGGTTTGGCGTTGGCGTTCTTGTTCGGCAAATATAAGTTGTCCTACTGTTTTCCAGTAATCTTCCTGCAATTGAATAAGTTCGAGGCTCTCAATGGTAGCAAGGTTACTACCTTTTGAGACTTGACTTCCTGCTAATACATGAATGCTACGGACAGTTCCCGTCAACGGGAAACTCACGGAGGCGGTTTGCTGAGGGGGAACTTCGACTACTCCATTGAGTACGATAGCATCATATACCGTACGTATTTGAGAATTTCCTAATGTAATCCCAAAACTTTTTTCTTGCTCAGGCGTAAGACGAAGTTCTGAACTATTGGCAGAGGGTTCTTCAGTTTGGGTAGCATCGGGTTTGGTACAGCTTAGTCCCAAAATACAAATGAAGAAAGATAAGAACGTATTTTTGGCGCTTGCCCAAATCATTTTAGGAGAGGATATGAATTGTGAGGAAATTTTCATGGTATTTTTTATTAAATCATTTCTTAAGTTGAATCATACTTGTAGGAGAGGATTTACTCTATTCCGAGCCATTTTTCCAGTTCAATGAGCTTTTGGGTAAAACGAAGCTGTTCGGCTAAGTACCCTTCACGGATTTGCCATGCTTGCCGGGTATTCTGAAAAAACTCAATGTATTCAATATCTCCTAGTCGAAATTGTTTGTAGGCGGTTTGTATCAGCAAATCAGCTTGTGGCAAAGCCGATTGTTCATAATATTGGAGGGTGTTTTGAATTTGATTGAGTACTTGGCGTAGCACTTTGACTTGTGTCTCTGCCTGAAACGTGACTACTTTGAGTTGATTTTGAGCAGCTTGCTCATTGAGACGAGCGGCTTCTATGCGTGCTTTTTGAGGTTTGTTATAAAGTGGAATGCCAATGCCCCCCGACACATAACTAAACCCTAATTTGCCCTCGATGGATTGGTTGGCCACTCCCACGCGCCAATCGGGCTTGAGCTGTGCGCGTTCGAGGTCGATATAATTACGACTTAGCTGGCTTTCAGCTTCGGCTAAGGCCACATAAAGATTATTTCCTTCCACTGCCGACAGCGAGCGTTGCAAACTCAAAGTGGTGTCTATTTGTAGAGGTTCATTTGTGTAAACCCACGCTTGTAGAGTAAGGTAGGAAGTTTGAAGTTCTTGTTTTAAAATGACCTCCCGATTTTGGACTTCACGTAAATTGGTAAGAGACGCGACTTTTTCTAATTGGCTTCCTTCGCCTGTTTGGTATCTTACATTCGTAGCTTCTACGGCTTTTTGATAAAGGGTATCTTGAGCGCGCAAAATATGTTGTAGACGATACAAATACAGAAGTTGATAGTATTGCTGTTTGATGTTGAAAATAAGTTCGTTACGCTGAAGTTGTTGCTGTTTTTTTACAACATTGACTTGTTGATTCAAAACTTTTTCACGGCTACGATACACCCCAAAAGGTTCAAAACTCTGAACTGCATTGAGTGTATAATCAAAGGGGCGTGCTTGAACTTGCCCTGCGAGCAAATCCGTAGAGAGTTTAGGAATAGACCAAGCGGAGCCTACGAGGGCTTGTTGCGACTCCAAATTGAGTTGGGAGGTTTTGAGTGAGAGGTTTTGCTGAGTGGCGCGCTCAATCACTTGGTTGAGCGAAAGGGGGGGGGATGTTTGGGCGTTGGCGATTCCTACTGTTATCAACAATACGATTACCGTAAGTCCTACTTTAGGAGTGGAGCTGTCTTTTTTTACCGAAAACAGGGCATATAATACAGGCAGTACTACCAATGTAAGCAAAGTAGCCGACAAAATACCCCCAATCACTACCGTGGCCAACGGACGTTGCACTTCGGCTCCGCCTGAGTTGGAAATAGCCATCGGCAAGAAGCCCAACGATGCCACGGTAGCAGTAATAAGCACGGGCCGAAATCGTACTTCTACGGTTTTGATGATTCGGTCATATACATCGGTAATACCTTGCTTCTCTAAATCATTTAGATAACTTATCAATACAATCCCATTCAATACCGCCACGCCAAACAAAGCAATAAATCCTACACCTGCCGAAATACTAAAGGGCATATCGCGCAGCCAAAGGGCAAAAATGCCCCCAATGGCCGACATTGGTACGGCCGTGAAAATAAGCAACGACTCTTTGAGGGAATGAAAGGTAAAATACAGTAAAGCAAAAATTAAAAATAAGGCCAGAGGCACCGCAAAACTAAGGCGTTCTTTGGCACGCTGTAGGTTTTCGAATGCGCCACCGTAAGTATAAAAATAGCCCGATGGCAAAGCCACTTTTTTCTCAATTTGAAGTTTTACATCCTTTACTACGCTTTCAACATCCCGATTGAGTACACCTATACCAATGGTAATACGGCGGCGGGTTTCCTCGTGCGAAATCTGCGCCGGTGCTTTACGGAAATCAATCAAAGCTACTTCTGACAAAGGCACCGTTCCGCCGGAGGGGAGGGGCACGAGCAATTGCCGTACGTTTTCGATGTCTTGCCGATGAAGCGAATCTAAGCGTACCACAAGGTCGAAACGGCGTTCTTCTTCATACACTGTACCCGTGGTCTCGCCCGCAAAACCCGCTCTGATGAGCCGATTAAGGTCAGCAATATTGAGGCCATATTGGGCAATTTTGGCGCGATTGTAAGCGATGCTTATTTGCGGCAAACCCACGATTTGCTCCACACGTACACTCGCTACTCCTTCCACTTTTTGGATGATTTTGGCGGCGGCATTGGCGCGTTCGTATAGCACTTCCAAATCATTGCCAAACAATTTGACGACCACATCCGACCGCACTCCCGTAATCATCTCATTGAAGCGCATCTGAATAGGCTGAGTCATTTCGACACTAGTACCCGGAAGCTCTTTGGCCAATACATCTGCCATTTTTTCGGACATTTCTTGGCGATTCTTTGCATTTTTCCATTCCGAAATATCTTTCATGTTTATCATCTGATCTACCATTTCGATGGGCATGGGGTCGGTGGGGATTTCAGAAGCACCCACCCGTCCTACAATCTGCTGGATTTCGGGAAAGTGTTTTTTCAAAATTTGGTGGGCTTTATTGGCCGCATGGATAGTTTCGGTGAGTGAAGTACCCGAGGCTGTGCGGAAGTCAATGGCAAGGTCTCCTTCATCTAGCGTAGGAACAAACTCTCCACCGAGTTGAGAAAATATCAAAAGGGCGACCGCAAAAAGTGCAGCAGTGATGCCTAAAGTGGCTTTTTTCCAACGAAGTGACCAACGAATCATGGGCTCGTAGCGGCGATAAAGCCATTGAAGTACCCGCTCCGAAAAAGTCCAATGTTTGTGTAAATTTCGACCCATTACCAACGACGACATCATGGGTACGTAGGTTAAAGATAAAATAAAAGCACCTAAAATGGCAAAACCAACCGTCAGCGCCATAGGCTTAAACATCTTGCCTTCGATGCCTACGAGCGATAAGATGGGTAAATACACCATCAAAATGATGATTTCACCAAAAGCTGCTGACGTACGAATGCGTTTGGCGGTTTCGTATACCATGTTATCACGTTCGGTGGGGTCATCTACATTGTTATGTTTGTTTTCTTCGTACCATACCTGAAAACGGTGCACAATAGCTTCTACAATAATCACCGCTCCATCCACAATCACCCCAAAATCAATGGCTCCTAGCGACATCAGATTGGCAGATATGTCGAAGGTATTCATCATTCCGATGGTAAACAGCATCGCTAGCGGAATCACCGAAGCCGCTACTAAACCCGCCCGTAAGCTTCCCATGAGCATTACGAGTACCACAATCACAATAAGCCCACCTAGAAGTAGGTTTTCCGTAACGGTAGAGATGGTTTTATTGATGAGTTTGGTACGTTCTATAAACGGTACTATCTCGATGCCTTCGGGTAGGGTTTTTTGAATACGCGCTACCCGCTCTTTTACTGCATTGACAGTATTGGCCGAGTTGGCACCTTTGAGCATGAGCACTATCCCGCCTACGGCCTCGCCTTCTCCGTTTCTGACAAGTGCCCCAAACCGATTGGCATGACCAAAGCTCACAGAAGCAACATCGCGTACCAATAATGGAATGCCTTTGTTGTTTTTAACCACAATTTGTTCAATATCGCTGAGGCTTTTCACTACACCCTCGCCTCTGATAAATTGAGCCTGCCCGACCCGCTCAATGTAACTGCCCCCTGTGTTGGCGTTGTTGTTTTGAAGCGCGGCATAAAGTTCTGGCAGTGTGGTATTATGAGCACGAAGACGTTCGGGGTTGACACTTACCTCGTATTGTTTGACAAATCCGCCAAAACTACTGATTTCAATAACACCTTCTATCCCAACCAATTGTCGTTTTACGATCCAATCCTGAATCGTCCTCAGCTCAGTAAGGTCATAGCGCTCATGAAAGCCTTCTTTGGTGGCAAGCGTATATTGATAGATTTCGCCGAGGCCCGTAGTAAGAGGGGCAATCATCGGTTTGCCAAACTCCGCAGGGATTTCGGCTTCTACCATTTTGAGTTGCTCAGCCACCCATTGTTTTCCTCGTATGATGTCAATATCATCTTTAAAAACAATCGTGACTACCGAAAGCCCTAACTTAGAAACGGAGCGAATTTCGGTTACATCCGGGATATTGGCCAGCGATAGCTCAATAGGGGTGGTCACAAATTGCTCTACTTCTTGTGCGGCTAAAGTAGGCGTAAGGGTGAGGATTTGTACTTGATTGGTGGTAATGTCGGGCACGGCATCTACCGGCAAACGCGATAACGAGTAACCGCCCCAAATGATGAGCGTAAGTATCGCCAACCCAATAATGAGTTTGTTTTTGATACTATAATGAATCAACGAATCAATCATGATTGATTTTAGTAATAAGTAAAATGAAAAAAGGAGAAATATGAATAGGAAGATGCTGCTGAAAGAAGCATCAGATGGGCACACTTATCCCATGAAGAACAAGAGACTAAGCTCGGGGTGGACAAATAAGCGCCTTGAAAGAGAGAAAGGCGTAAGAATTAAGCCACTGAAAGTTGGTTTCTTTAGAAAAGAAAACGGGAATATTACTTTCAAAAGATAAGATAGCAATAGGAAGTACACAAAGGCCCGCCGTGCCATTAACATCCATGCTAGGAAGATGATGTTTGGTTTGTTTGGTATGTGTGGAGTCGGCAGAGTAATGCATCCACAAAAACTCCCAAAAACTGAGTGGCGCAGGGGTTTCTTGCTTGTGCTCTTTGAAGTGGGCCCATACTTCTGGAGAGTGCAGGAGGTCGGTCGCCGTCCGAGGAAGGAGACTTTGCACCAGCACTATACACGCCAAACAGTATGCGACCAAAACTTTCATGGAAGAATGAAGTTATCAATCAAAAATACATTGAATGATACCAACAATCCTCACAATTGGTTCGGCTTTGCTAAAATTTAGAATTAGAATAGATAATGGTTGGTTTAACTGTTTGAAATATAGATACTTACTTTTTTTATTTTAAAAGGATGATACCTATCATTTGAAATTGTAGTCTTAGAGATGTTACTTTGTAAGTGTTTTATTTAAACTCAATCTAAATAGATTGGGCGTTCTAGTAGAAATTATTGTTGAAAGATACTAGAATAATAAACCTATCGAGAAGAAATACCTAATAACTTATGAAAACCATTGCTGATTTAAAGATAGGAGAGAGGGCTTTTGTGAAAGAATTTCAACAGGTCGATTTGTCGTTGAAATTACTTGAGATGGGATGTTTGCCGGGAAGTGAAGTAATGCTTGATTTTATTGCTCCCTTGGGCGACCCTCTTGGTATTCAGGTAAATGGCTATTGTTTGGCCATGCGTAAAGAAGAAGCAGCAACGGTTTTGGTAGAAGAAAGCATCTGACTATTTTGAAAAAGACACCTATTATTGCCCTTATTGGAAATCCCAATAGTGGCAAATCTTCGTTATTTAATCAGCTTACTGGCTTACGCCAAAAAGTAGGTAATTTCCCAAGTGTAACGGTCGAAAAAAAATCAGGGCCGTTGATGTTGGAAGGGCAAACCGAAGCGACGGTGGTTGACCTACCCGGGCTATATAGCCTTTATCCTAAAGCACTTGATGAGCGGGTGGTGATTGATATTTTGGCTAATCCCCACCACGAAGATTATCCTGATGTAGTGGTAGTAGTAGCCGATGCATCAAATCTCAAGCGGAACTTGCTGCTTTTTACGCAGGTAGCTGACCTTGGGCTGCCGGTGGTGTTGGCCTTGAATATGCTTGATGTAGCAGAAGACAAAAACCTGCAAGTCAATGCCGTAAAGCTGGCAATGAAGCTAGGCGTGGCAGTGGTTCGTATCAACGCCCGCGTAGGCGAAGGGCTTGATAATCTCAAAAAGGCCATTGTCCAAACTTTAGAAAAACCCAAGAATCTTCAGAAATATTATTTTGATCCCGCAGAACAGTTTCCGGGCTTGATAGATGAAGTAAAAAAAGACAGCCAATTGTCAAACAATTATTTGGCGCTTCATTATGTACAGCAACATGATATTTTTTCATTTTTATCAACTGAAAAACGCGTCGGATTCGACAAATTGATAGAGAAGCATGATTTTAAAGAAAGTGGCTTTCAAGCCGCCGAAACCATGCACCGCTATGCTGTGATTGATGGATTGGTAAAAGAGTCGGTAAAAACGACCGACAATTTTCTGGTAAAACCCCTATGGACCCAAAGATTAGACAATATATTGCTACATCCATTTTGGGGATACGCCGTCTTTTTTTTGGTGTTGTTAACAATTTTTCAAGCCGTATTTACGCTGGCTTCGTATCCCATGGATATGATTGATGCAGGAATAGCCTCCTTCAATGATTGGCTCAAAGAAACCTTACCACCGGGTTTAGTTACTGATTTGCTTACAGACGGTCTAGTGGCGGGAATTGGAGGCGTCGTGATTTTTATTCCTCAAATCGCCTTTTTGTTTTTGTTGGTAGCTCTTTTAGAAGAGTCGGGTTATATGGCGAGGGTGATGGTGATTATGGATAAACTCATGAGGCGTTTTGGGCTGAATGGCAAAAGTGTTGTGCCGCTTATTTCGGGCGTGGCGTGTGCGGTTCCGGCCATTATGTCGGCTCGTAGTATCGGAAATCGTAAAGAGCGTTTGCTTACCATTTTGGTCACGCCTTTGATGAGCTGTTCGGCGCGCTTGCCTATTTTTACCATTTTGATAGCCTTGGTCGTACCTGCTACGCCAGTTTTGGGCTTTTTTACGCTACAAGGTCTTACATTGATGGGTTTGTATTTGTTGGGGTTGTTGAGTGCTTTATTGTCGGCTTGGGCCATAAAAGGCTGGGTTGCCAATACTGAGAAAGGGTATTTTGTGATGGAAATGCCTACTTATAAAGTACCACGTTGGTATCATGTAGGCTTGGCAGTGTGGGATAGTGTCAAGTCTTTTGTGACAGAGGCCGGAAAAATCATCGTAGCTATTTCGATTATCTTGTGGGTATTGGCTACTTATGGCCCGGGCGATAGCATAGAAAGAGCAGAAGAGCAGGTAAAACAAGAAAAGCCAATGCTGCAAGGAACGGAATTGGACAATGCGATTGCGGCTCAAAAACTTGAAAACTCCTATGCGGGGCATTTTGGGAAATTTATCGAACCCGCCATCGCCCCTCTTGGATATGACTGGAAAATAGGTATCGCTCTACTGGCTTCTTTTGCCGCACGCGAGGTGTTTGTGGGGACGATGAGTACTATTTATAGCATTGGGAGTGAGGCTGATGAAGACAACGGCACCATCAAAGCCCGAATGCGGGCCGAGATTAATCCCAAAACAGGTAAGCCCATGTATACTCCTGCCTTGGCTTTTTCGCTGTTAATTTTTTACGTATTTGCCATGATGTGCATGAGTACGATTGCTACGGTATATCGCGAAACACATGGCTGGAAATGGCCCCTCATTCAGTTGGCTTACATGACAGTTTTAGCCTATGGATTAGCATTTTTGACGTATCAATTACTGAGTTAAAACGCCCGTAGGGATAGGCTTTACGTCTATCCCTCTACTTTGCGTCTATCCCTCTACACGTCTACGTCTATCCCTCGTACATTTTTATTTTAAAAATAAATCTCCTGAGCTACTCGGTAAGTGTTACAATGCGCTTCCACAATATCGGCCAAACGCGGCGAATAACCGCCCCCCATCGAAACCACCACAGGGATGTTGCGTTGGCGACATTGCTCAAATACGAATTGGTCGCGTTGGCGACAGCCACTAAGAGAGACCTTAAGGTGTCCTAATTTATCAGTCTCTAAGATATCAACTCCTGAAATATAAAAAGCAAAATCTGGGTTTTGTTGGTCAAATAGGTTCGGTAAAGTCGTGGTTAATAGGTCTAAGTAAGTTTGGTCGTTGGTACCCGTAAGCAATTCAATATCAAGGTCAGAGGTTTCTTTGTGCAACGGATAATTGTCTTTGCCGTGCATCGAAAAAGTAAAAACGCGCTCTTCGTTTTGGAAAATAGCCGCCGTGCCATTGCCTTGATGCACGTCCAAATCAATCACCAAAATCTTATGAGCTTGTTTGGTTTCTAACAAATAATGAGCCGCGATAGCTACATCATTGAGTAAGCAAAAACCTTCTCCTCGGTCGGCAAAAGCATGGTGAGTCCCGCCGGCAACATTCATCGAAATTCCGTATTTTTGAGCAAAATGTGTACATTCAATGGTACCTTGGGCGATGCGCGTTTCGCGTTCGATAAGCTCCGACGAAAGCGGAAATCCAATCCGACGAATCATTTTATCCGAAATTCTTAGATACTTTAAGTCTTCCCAGTATGTTTGTGTGTGAACTCCCAAAATCCAGCGTTCGTCCAAATCAGCAGGCTCAAAAAAATGTTCTTTAGTACAAGTCCCTTCATACATAAGCTGTTCGGGAATGAGCTCGTATTTGAGCATCGGAAAGCGGTGTGGTTCGCCATTAGGCCCTTTGGGAAGAGGGTGACAATATAAAGGAGCGTAGGCTATTTTGAGCATGAAAACAATAAAATGATTTAGAGGAAAATTTCGTTATAGTAAAACACACATTTTAATTAACACTTGAACACGATGAAAGTTAAGTTTTTGAACCTTTTTTTGGGGCTAGTAGTCGCCATATTGAGTTTTTCTTGCACGCCCGACCCCTTGCAAGATTTGAGCCTAGAAGATTCGCAAGTTTTTATTACGAACTACGACAAAAATGCCAAGTTTAATAATTATGCTACATTCAGCCTGGCTGATAGCGTATTTGTAATTCAAAACGACCGTTCGGGCGTATCTACTTCTGCCTTTGATTTTAGGGTATTGAGTAGAGTTGCCGAAAATATGACCAAGCGGGGCTACAATCGTATTTTGAAAGACGCCAAGCCTGATTTGGGCGTCAATGTGATGCGGATTAGCGAAACCCAAACGGGACTTGTGGCCAACTACAACCCTTGGAACAGCTATTGGGGATACGGAGGAGGTTTTTATTACCCACCTACTTATTCTTACTACCAATCTACGGAGACCTATTGGTACGTCGAAATCATCGATCTCAAAAATGCAGGCACGAGCCAACAAGCGACCGTAATCTGGAATGGGCAGATTCGAGGCAATGGTATATTTGACGAAAATGCCCTGTTTTCGATTATAGATAGCCTCTTTGCCCAATCGACCTATATAAAACGTAATTGATTTTTTGATTAACCACACTCGCTAAAAGCAGCATTCTAAAAAATGAAAAAAATATTGTGTTTAATAATAGCGGCAGGCTTTTTTACTGAGGCCTCTGCGCAACAGGTAATCACCCGCGATCAGCTCTACAAACGTGAGTCGCCCTATGAACGCTACACTACTTATCGAATTTCGGTGACAGGTGGATTAGGGCTTCCGATGGGGAGCTTTGGGGATTATATGGAAAAATCCACTTTGCGGAATTATTCTATTTTGATGGATTTCGTTTTTCCTAAAAATAATCTTTCCCTAGGTATTTCGCTAGGGTCACAATACTTCAAAAATCGCCTACCTCGTCAGGTGTATAATTTTGATAGTCAGGATGTATCAGCAGTACAAACCCGTACCTTGTCGGCGATTCCGCTGGTAGTGACGGGTAGCTACCACATCGGCAAAGTCAATGCCCCTATTCGTCCTTATGTGCAAGTAGGTTTAGGAGGAGCTTTTGCTGAATTAGCGAATTATTATGGTACTATTCCTACGGGCGACAATGGCTTTAGGTTTGTGGCACAAGCAGGGGCTGGAATCAGGGCCTTGTTTAATAAAAATGGGAAATTTGGCTTAGAAGCGGGGGCTACCTATCAGCATTTACCGTTTGAGGTAGCTAGCGAAGGTGTCAAAGATGCCTCCTCCTTTAATGTTCGTGCAAGCTTGTTTTACCGTTGGTGGTAAAGGTCAAGTTAAAGTACTAATAAATAAAATCCCCCTTATCTTCAAAAGTAAGGGGGATTTTATTTAGGCTTCAATCGTAATTTCGTGAGTAATCTGAGCCAATGGTTCAAACTGCGCCGTAGCGGAGCAGTATTTTTCCATCGAAAGCTTCACGGCTCTTTCTACTTTGGCAGGGTCCAAATTTCCTTTGAAAAAATAATGGATTTTGACGTTACGAAAGGGCGAGCGCTCAGTGTCATCTTCTTTGACACGTTCGCCTTCTACCGATATGCGGAAGTCAAGGATTTCTTGACGTTGTTTTTTCAAAACCAGTACTACATCAATCGCTGAGCAACTTCCCAAACCCATCAGCAGTAGTTCCATAGGGCGTACACCTGCGTTTTGCCCACCTATATTGGGAGAAGCATCCGTGTGTACAATGGTCTCAGAGGAGCCTCGGGCTTCGAAATGAAACCCATCATCTACGCGCACTAGTTCTACTTTCATATTTTAAGCTTCTTGTTCTTCGATGATGTTGATTTTGAGGATTTTGTTGCCCTGACGAATCGCATCAATCACCTCCAAGCCATCTACTACTTTACCAAAGCAGGTATGTTTGCGGTCGAGGTGGGCGGTATTGTTGCGGCTATGGCAGATAAAAAACTGAGAACCCCCAGTATCACGGCCAGCGTGAGCCATCGAAAGTACACCACGGTCGTGGTATTGATTACCGCCGGTAAGTTCACACTTGATATGATAGCCTGGGCCACCACGCCCCGTACCTTCAGGGCAGCCACCTTGAATCACGAAGTCAGGAATCACTCGGTGAAAGGTAAGCCCATCATAAAAGCCACTTTTAGATAAATTGACAAAATTAGCAACGGTATTAGGGGCATCCTTTTCGTAAAATTCAATCAGCATGGTCCCTTTTTCGGTAATCATTTCTGCTTTAAGCATATTCCAAATAGTTTGATTGTTTTTTTCAAATAAATACTAGTGAACCAGATAACCAAATCTAAATTTACTTAGTTCGGCAAAGGTAGGGCTTATGATTTATTGAAGCAAAGTTAGCTTTGAATGCCTCTAAAAAGGATGTCTTTGTGTTTTTTTTGCCGAAGCCAAAAAACTATTTTTGTGTAAAACAGTTCCCTTGATATGGCAAATCACGAAGTTATTATCATAGGCGCCGGTGTAGCGGGTCTTACCTGCGCCAAATATTTGAAAAGTTATGGAATAGAGGCTTTGATATTAGAGGCCTCCGATGCCGTGGGAGGAAGAGTAAGAACCGACGTTGTAGATGGATTTTTGTTGGACCGAGGTTTTCAGATTTTGTTGACGGCTTATCCTGAAGCCCAACGGCTCCTCGATTATGAGGCTTTGCGACTGCAAGCGTTTCGACCGGGAGCGTTGATTCGTCTCAACAATACCTTTGAAGTCATGAGTGATCCATTCAAAGAGCCGCTCCAATTGTTCAAAACATTGTTTGCGCCAGTGGGTACTTTTGGCGATAAGCTCAAAGTACTTCAACTATCCAATGAAGTGAGTAAAGAATCAACGGAAGCGTTTTTTGAGGAAATAGCTACCGATACCTTGTCGTATTTGAGACAATATGGGTGGAGCGAAACAATGATTACAAACTTTTTTAAGCCTTTTTTTGGAGGTGTTTTTTTGGAAAACAAGCTAGAAACGGCCAGCAACTTTTTTCGATTTATTTTCAAACAATTCTATACAGGCTTGGCGGTGTTGCCTTCTCAAGGGATGCAGGCTATTCCTCAGCAAATCGCCAATAAATTGCCAAAAGAAGCGGTAAGGCTTAATAGCAAAGTGGCAAACATCGACAAAAACACAGTTTATCTTGCCAATGGGGAAGTGATGACCGCCAACCACATAGTAGTAGCTACGGATGTATGTCAAGCCGATAAGCTTCTTAGTCGAAATGTGTGTCGTGAATACAATGTCACTACTTGTACGTATTTTGAGGCAAATACTTCTCCCCTGAAAGAAAAAATGCTAGCTCTCAATCCCAATCGATTGGGGGTAGTACACCACATGTGCGTGCCCAGCGATATTTCACCTAGTTATGCGCCTTCGGGCAAATCCTTGATTTCGGTTAGTACGCAAGATTTAGATTTGTTTGATGAGAAAAAACTAACTGCCCAAATTAGGGCAGAACTAGGTGAGTGGTTTGGGAATGAAGTAAAGGGTTGGCGGCATTTACGAACCTATCATCTACCCCAATCACTTATAAAATACACAGTCGATGCGTTAGAGACTAATTTGCAAATAGACAGTCACCTTTATGAATGCGGTGATCATGTGGCGTATCCGTCCCTCAATGCGGCAATGGCTACTGGGCGGCGGGTAGCTGACTTGATAGCAGGAATCTAAACACAGACTTCCCACAGAAACCTCACTAGCAGATTTCTGTGGGAAGTAAAATTTATTTTTTGAAAAGAAATTGAGCCATCTGAAAGCCTGATTGAAAGGCTCCTTCTACATTACCTATCCCAAAGGCATCCCCGCCAATCAAAAGCGAGTCCGAAATATCTAGCGCCAAATAGGGGGCTGAGTATCGCTTTTCGGCCAAACTATACCTCCAGCGGTGTGTTTGTATTGTTTCTATGAGGGAAGGCGCAATCCACTGCTCTAGCATAGCTATCAATTCTTTACCTACGGTATCTAAGTCTGCTTCGAGATTTTGTCGGCTAAAATCGGCACTGGCATGAATCGTGACAGAAGGATGAGCTGTAATACCTTTTTGAAAATTGTCGGCTACCCAAGCAATGGAACCTGTATCAAATTTCAAAACGCCCGGATTCGGAATCAAGCTCTTTTGATGTAACGAAGCCAAAACCGCAATGCAAGGCGCATATTGAATAGAAGTCAAGGCTCGATGGTGTTCTGATGAAAGAGTAATAGCACTCTGAGCTAATAAATCAAGCGCTTGAGGAGCGGGAAGAGTCAAAATGATATGATTGGCTGTATAAATGTTGCCATTTTCTGTATTTACCACCCATTCTGCTCCACTTTTTGTCAATTTTATTGCTTTTTCATTGGTCAAAACGCTCAAATTCTGAGCCATGTATTTGGCAATGCTATTCATGCCTTCAATCCCTATGTAGCGAGGGTGCTGAAAGGTAATATCTGTGGTTGAGGCACTGCTTAAATTCCATTCTTTGACGATTCCGGCTTGTTGCCAATCGGCAATATACTGTTGAAATTCGGGGGTACGAGCGGTAAAATATTGGGCACCGTGGTCGGCACGAGAAGAAGACAACCGACGCGTAGCAAGTCTACCGCCCACACCACGGCCTTTGTCGAGTACGGTCACTTGCCAGCCGTGATAATGCAGCAAGTTGGCGGCGGTAAGGCCTGTCATACCTGCTCCAATGATAATACAAGAGGGCATTTGTTTACTTTTTTTAAAACGGTTTGTAATTACAAACTCAGAAGTAAGAACAAAGTTTTGAAAAAGAGGTAAAAGTAGAGAGAACTATCTCCAATAGCTTGGTCTCTTATTGGTAGCGCCCATGTGGCGGCAATCAGAGCAGGCAATGCTTCCGGTAGTATACCAAGGAATTTCTGAGCCAGGTACGGGAAATTCAATCAATACTAAAAAAGGAGCCTCCTTTGCCTGTTTGATGATTTCGTGCGTGGGAAGGGTATCAAGCGGCGCACACGCTTGATCTGCTAGGGTGTTACGTCCTAGATTTTCGGTAATAAAAATTCGTTGTTGCGTGGGAGTCGTGGCATTAAAAAAACCGAAAACTATTTCTTCCGAATCAGTAAGACAGGTAATGTTGCCCGTAACTTGGGACGGCTGAGGGTCAAAAAGCCCTCCCGTTGATTCGTTGGTTTTGGCGATAGCATTCCAATATTCAAATTCTTCTTGTGAAAGTCCGTATTGAGTTACCAAAATACTGTATTTGCGGGCGAGTTTACCACTCAATGCCGTCACTTCCGTAATCGGGACGTCCTGTATCACGTCCTGTGAGAGATTAATAGACGAGCCTAGCGTAATTTTGGTGGACTTTCGAGTGGGCCAACAAAGTTCAATTTGCTCGGTGCGAGGTTTTATTTCACCATTTATGATTTCATAACCTGAGAATAAGGGCGCGCGGTATTCCCAAGTTTCCTCAAAATTCCAGCGATAAAAGCGTGTATTATTCAAGGGGTCATGGGTGTTGATATTAATCTTGACGCCTTCATTATTAGTCAATAAACGGTACGTGACACTGTCGATTGCGGGGGTTTTAATCACGGGTACATACGAAGAACGATATTCTTTGCCATTCGTAGTTTTGATAAAAAGCCTAAATTGTTCGTTGGGGGCATAAGATACCGCGCCCAATTGGTATTTGCCGGGCTGATACTCCCTAAAATTGAAGCTACTGCCTTTGTTTCCCTCTACCCTAACGATGGCGCGTTGCTCCCTATCGGGCGCCTCTTTTTCTCCTATGTTTTGGGTTCGACTTAGTTGAATTTCACTTGTGGCTGAAGGCGATAGATTCAAAGAACCCTCAACTACTAAATAGCTTTGAGCTTGTTTGATTTCGGGTGGATTGTAAGGCAAAACGCAGCCGTAAATCAAGCCTATTAACAACACTACAACGACGGTGCCTAGAAATGGGAGGTATGGTTTCATGGTTTTGCGGACTTATGGTCTATAAGTCCACTTTTTTAAGAAAATACCTGATTAAAATTGTATTTTTTCAAAAAACTCACTTGTTTTCAAGGGCTTTCTTGGCGGCTTTTTTGAGAGTATCAAAGTCATTGCTATTGATTTCTCGTATCCACGTTGCTGTATCAATAGGTAAAAAATCAAAGTTAGTTTTACGAGTAAGAGTACCATAGATGGTAAGTGAGGCCAAAAGGCTTCCTTTTAAACTCGGATGAAAATTATCTTGTCCGTAGAGTGAGAGTTGAGGTTCGAGTTGCCAAGCGTATTTCCAAGCCAATCCCGCCGGACAGAGCAATAAATTGATCTTTTGGGCTGCTTGTGTATAAGACTGAATGACGTTTTCTAAGTCAAAAGAACGCGCTAAAGAAGGCCAGACCATATACAAGGCCATTTTGACATTATTTTTTTTGCAAATTTCGGCCAAGCGAGTAGCATAATCTGTCAATAATACCTGTGATTCGGGCAAGGCTGAAGGCCCTTGCTGCGCTACCACAAAATCGAAAGTTTGGCTTTCAATGGCTCGCTGCACTTTACCTTCTTTCCAATGGTCTTCGAGCGAATAGTTTGGATATAAAAAAGTAGTGTATTGGAGCTGAACACCGTCATATTTGGCTAGTTCTTGCACTATCTGAGGTAGGTCGTTGGTATAAGTAAGACTATTACCTACAAACAAAACTTTGAGCGTAGGAGACTGACTAAGCACCTGAAGGTGATAAAATAAAGTGCCTAGCAATAAACATAGTCTCACGATATGGCTAGAAATCATAGACCGAAAGGTTGAAGATACTGATGGCTTAGGAATGTAAATTACGTTTTTTAGAAATACAAAAAAAGCCTTCTATTGTCACCTTTTCTCATTATTCCGAATGTACATCTTTGAAGAACAACATTTCTTTAAGACGTTCTTCTTTGTCGGGGTCAAAGCCGCAGGAAGTCGTAAATTCTTTTGGATTGTGATAGGTCCCAAACAACATATCCCACCAAACAATATCGCCGTAATTATGAGTATGTTTGTTGTATTCATGATGAATGCGGTGCATTTCGGGGCGCTGAAAAATATATCCTATCCATTGGGGTGTTTTAACATTGGTATGATAAAAAAACTCCCCTAACGCGGTACACAAGGTATAAATACCGCCCGCTTCTACATTAAGCCCTAAAAGAGAATATACTAACAAGCTCCCGATGATAGAATTGACGGTCATTTCGAGGGGGTGTTTGTAAAATGACGTAATGACTTCAATTCTTTGGGGGCTATGATGGATTTGGTGAAAATGTTTCCATAAAAAATCGACGGTATGTCTCCAGCGATGCCACCAATAGAAAACGAAAGTAGCGATAAAGTAGGCTATGATACCGCCGAAGATGTTGCCCACATAAGTAGATAAATGAAATACTGAAAAAGCGGATAACCATTTTTCCCAAGTCCAACCCGCAATCAGTACTACGAGTAATTGAATAAAATTAATCGCTAATACACGAATCGTCCAAGTGGGAACTTGAGGGAGCTTCCATCCCGGAATAAGTTTTTCGATGATGAAACATATTCCAAAAACTGCAAAAATAATAGATAATATCATGGTGATGAGGGGTTTTGTGTACCCAAAAATCTCCAAAAGGTATTTTCAATAAATTGACCAATATCAATTTATTTGCCTCTAATTTTTATTTAGTACGAAGTAAAATCAGGTGGTGATTGTAGAAATAGAAGCAAAGAAGTGAGGTAGAATTGTACAAAAAAAGCGCGAAACTCGGTTCGCGCTTAATAATGTGACTATTATAATACTGATTTTAGACCACTTGAGCCTCGCGGTGGATGATTGCTTCGCGGTCAGGGCCTGTCGAAATAAAACTGATTGGCAATTGGAGCTCGGCTTCCAAAAAGTTAATATAAGCCGCCAACTCAGTAGGCAATTCGTCGTAAGTATGTAAGTTTTCGAGCGAAGTAGCCCAGCCTTTCATGGTTTTGTAGACAGGGACGACATCATTATGACAAAGGTCATAAGGGAAGCGGTCAGTGAGCGTTCCGTCGGGCATTTGATAATGAGTACAAATCTTGATTTCATCAAAAATATTCAAGACATCGACCTTCATCATCACTAGCTGCGTGACACCATTGATCATGATAGCGTATTTAAGGGCAGGCAAATCCAGCCATCCGCAGCGGCGAGGCCGACCCGTAGTAGAGCCAAACTCCCGACCTTCTTGGCGCATACGCTCGCCTTCTTCGTCAAAAAGCTCTGTAGGGAAAGGCCCGCTACCTACGCGCGTACAGTAAGCTTTGAAAATACCATAGACTTCGCCAATGCGACGAGGAGAAAGCCCCAATCCCGTACACGCACCCGCAGTGGTGGTATTGGAGCTAGTCACGAATGGATAAGAACCAAAATCAATATCTAGGAGTGAGCCTTGGGCGCCTTCGGCCAAGACTGTTTCTCCCGCTTCTAAAGATTCGTTGACGAGGTATTCGGTATCTACAAAATTGTATTGTTTCAAAAATTCGGTAGCCTCAAAAAACGTCGCTTCTGCTTCTACCAAGGCCGCTTCATAGTCATATTTGTAAAAATCCAAAACGACTTTGTGTTGATTGACAAGGCGCTCATATTTCTCTTTGAACCCCGGCGATACGATATCGCCCATGCGTAGGCCTTGGCGTGCTACTTTATCTTGGTAAGCTGGGCCAATTCCGCGTAAAGTAGAGCCGATTTTAGCATCACCTTTTGCTTGTTCATAAGCAGCGTCAAGCAAGCGGTGGGTAGGAATAATGATAGCCGCTTTTTTAGAGATAAAAAGATTTTGTTGGAGTGGGAGATTATATTTAGCCAATCCGTCGATTTCTTTTTTCAAAACAATGGGGTCAAGCACAAGGCCATTGCCAATGATATTTTTGATTTCTGGTCTGAAAATACCAGAAGGAATCTGGTGGAGTACGTGTTTGAAACCATCAAATTCGAGTGTATGACCTGCATTAGGGCCGCCCTGAAATCTTGCAACCACTTGGTATTGTGGTGCTAATACATCCACAATTTTCCCTTTTCCTTCGTCGCCCCACTGGAGGCCGAGTAGTACGTCAACTTTCATTAGAACTTGTAAGCCCCCAACCCCTTGGGGGAGTTTATGATTTGGTGAAAGACGTGCCGTGGGGTTTGGGTACATGGGCACGTATGAGTATGAGGTAACGAGAACAAATAGGGGATTATTCTATTTCTACTCTTTTAGGTCTTTCTAGCGCCGCTTTGGTTTTGTTTTCGCAGTTTTCACGGGTACAATTGCCGTAAAAAATAAGAGAATGGTGCAAAACGTTGAATTTCAATAAATCACCCACCATGTTTTGGATATTCTGGACGCGCGGGTCACAAAACTCCATCACTTGATGGCAATCCATACAAATCAGGTGGTCGTGCTGACGGTAGCCATAGGCTTTTTCGTACTGTGCTAGGTTTTTGCCAAATTGGTGTTTTGTTACCAAGTCGCAATCTACCAACACATCGAGCGTGTTGTAAACCGTAGCTCTACTGACGCGGTACTTTTTGTTTTTCATTGATATATACAGCTCATCTACATCGAAATGGTCTTCGCGAGTATATATTTCTTCCAATATAGCAAAACGTTCGGGCGTTTTGCGGAGACCTTTACGCTCCAAATAAGCAGTGAGGATACGCTTGGCCGCTTCTAAATTTTCGTGTTTGGCTTGGGGCATTGCTTTTTGAGTTAAAAGTTAAAAGCCAGAAGTCATAGGGAATGAGGGCATAAAAAGCTAAATTTTATCCTTAAAAGCACCTATTGACTCATAACAATTAACGGGGGCGAAAAATCGCGATTAACTTCTACAAAAGTACTAATTTTCAATCAAATCGCGCGACTTTAAACACGCCATCTACTTTTTCTAGTTTTTGCATGAGTTGTTCGAGGTGGCGTGTATCATACACATAGAGTTTGATGATAGCTTCAAAAATACCCTCCTCAGTCTCCACCGCTATCGAGCGGATGTTGATATGGAGTTCGTTGGAAATGATGCGAGTGAGGTCATTGACAAGACCTACGCGATCAGTACCTTCGATACGCAAACCTGCCAAAAAGGCCAACTTTTGTTGGGAAGTCCATTTTGCTTTGATGACTCGGTTGCCGTGATTCGAAAGTAATTCAGGGGCATTGGGGCAAGTAGTACGGTGAATTTTAATCCCTTCGTTAACGGTCACAAACCCGAATACATCGTCGCCCGGAATAGGGTTACAGCATTTGGCGAGGATATAGTCGATTTTGTCCATGTCTTCCCCAATCAGCAGCGCATCAGCATCGGCACGTTCGCCGTGCATTTTTTTGAGCTCTTTCGTAAACTGCTTGCCGTCTTGAAGTTGATCAGTATTGATTTTGGCCTGAATATTGAGCTTGGCCTCTTTCTCATTTTTAAACTTCTTAATTTCGTCGGCGTTGATGTAGCCTTTCCCAAAGCGATAATACAAATCGCTGGGAGTCTTACAATTAAAATAAGCCCTGAGCTGATTGATAAGCTCGTGCGTAACTTCCAGGTGAAGAACCTTACATTTTTTCTCAATGATGTTTCGCCCGTCGGTTACATATTGTTTGTTTTCTTCCTTGATAAGCTCTTTGATACGGGCTTTTGCTTTGGAAGTTACCACAAATTTGAGCCAATCTTCGCTTGGTTTTTGACGCTTGGCCGTGATGATTTCGACTTGGTCGCCGTTATTGAGAGGCTGACTGATTGGCACAAGTGAGTTGTTGACTTTGGCGGCGATACAGCGCGCGCCTACTTCGGAGTGAATATCAAAAGCAAAGTCGAGGGCCGTGGCACCGCGCTGCAATACACGAAGCTCGCCTTTGGGAGTAAACACAAAGACCTCTTCGGCAAAGAGATTGCTTCGAAAATCATCCAAAAACTCCAAGGCCGCTGTTTTATTATCTTTGGTAGCTTCCAGCATTTCGCGCACTTGATTGATCCATTGGTCAATCCCTTGCCCTGTTTTGGTATCATTACCTTTGTATTTCCAGTGGGCAGCTACGCCTTTCTCCGCAATTTCATCCATTCGTTTCGAACGGATTTGGACTTCTACCCACTGCCCTTTATCGGTACCTTCGGGGCGGTACATTACGGTAATGTGCAGTGATTCGTAGCCGTTGGCGCGTGGCGTAGCAAGCCAATCTTTGAGACGGTCGATATTGGGAGTATAGTGATCCGTGACGATAGAATAAGCGTGCCAACAGTCCGATTTCTCTTCTTTAGGGTCATCTTTTGAATTCATAATGACCCGCACCGCAAACAAATCATAAATCTCTTCAAATGGCTTTTTTTGCTTACGCATTTTATTCCAAATGGAGTAGATAGATTTGGGGCGGCCCTTGATGACAAAATCATAACCTTGCTCTCTCAAATCATCTTCGATAGGTTCGATAAACTTCGCAATAAACCTGTCACGTGCTGTTTTGGTAGCCCGCAGTTTATGTTTGATTTCTTCGTAGCCTTCGGGTTCGGTGTATTTGAGGTAGAGGTCTTCAAGGTCAGTTTTGATAGAATGAAGACCCAAGCGGTGAGCCAAAGGTGCATAGATAAAAATTGTCTCGGATGCAATTTTGAGCTGCTTGTCGCGAGCCATGCTATCAAGGGTACGCATGTTGTGCAAGCGGTCGGCGAGCTTAATCATGATGACCCTGATGTCGTCGGAGAGTGTCAACAACATTTTCCGAAAATTTTCGGCTTGTTGTGACGTCCCAAATTCAAACTGTCCTGAAATTTTGGTAAGACCGTCGATGATTTGAGCCACTTTAGGTCCAAATTGACGCTCGATGTCTTGCAGGGTAAAATCCGTGTCTTCTACTACATCATGCAGAAGGGCACAAATAATAGAGGTAGTGCCAAGTCCAATTTCTTCTACGCAAATCTGCGCAACGGCAATCGGGTGGTAAATGTAAGGTTCGCCGGATTTTCGGCGCATGTCTTTGTGGGCTTCTACCGACAGATTGAAAGCTTTTTTGATGAGTTTTGCATCATTGTCTTTCAAAAACGGTTTGGCCGCGCGGAGCAATCTGCGGTATCTTTTCAATATTTCTGACCGCTCAAGCTCCAAATCAATCTCTACTTCGATGGGCATATTTTTGTTGTTTCGGTCTGCCGAATTTGCTGTACTCAATACGACTAAAGTAGGTAAAGATAATAAATTTTACAATTTTTTAATGATTATAAAACATGAAAAAAAAAGAAGATAAAGAGGCAAGTCTTTGAAATACAATAAGGTATGGTAGCTCGTAGATACATTCCAATTTAAAGAAAGTATGAAAAGTTAAAATTTTTTTTGGCTTTTATAAAATTGTGTATAATTTTGCAGCCCGAAACAAGTGGTAAAAATAGTATTTAAAACACCACATTTCGGAAATGCCTAGATACACGCTGCGGGCGTGGTGGAATTGGTAGACATACCAGACTTAGGATCTGGCGCCGCAAGGCATGGGGGTTCGAGTCCCTCCGCCCGTACCTTTGCTGACAGCTCTCTTCAATAGAGAAATGTCAAAAAGCTAAACCCTCAAACTCGTCATAGTTTGAGGGTTTTTTTAATAATTAACCACTCACAAATCATCTGTTTGATATCATCACAGATTATTAATAACTGCAACAATGGAGGTTCTGTTAGAAAAAAGTACGCCTACCAACGCCACCCTAACCGTAAAATTGGCGAAGGAAGATTATCAACCAAAAGTAGAAAAAACACTCAAAGATTATAGTAAACGTGTCAATTTGAAGGGCTTCCGTCCAGGCAAAGTGCCTACGCAGGTCATCAAAAGGATGTATGGCAAAAGCATCGTTATTGATGAAGTAAATCAACTTCTCAGTGATACGGTCAATGGCTATATCCGTGACAATAAACTTCAAGTGGTAGGTGACCCTCAAATCGACCAAGCTAAAACAGCTACGATTGATTGGGATGCTCAAAGTGAATTTGAGTTTGCTTATGAATTAGGTTTGGCTTCGGATTTTGAAGTAAGCCTATCGAATCTTCCTGCGGTATCAACTTATACCATTGAGGCAGGTGAGAAAGAATTGAATGATACTATCGAAAACCTTCGCACTCAGTTTGCCGGACAAATCAATCCTGAAACTTCAGAAGAAGGCGATATGCTTTATGGAGAATTGAAGCAGGGAGATTTTTCGACTAAAACAGCAATCCCTTCTAAACAAATCAAAGAAGAAGCGCAGGCAAAATTTGTAGGCCTTGCCAAAGGTGATGTGATTACGTTTGATATTCGTGATACTTTCGTGGATGATAAGGCAATCGCTCACTTGACAGGTTTGAAAGAAGAAGCTGCTGCCGAATTGAGCGGAGATTACGAATTTACGATTGAGGACATTACTCGCCAAGCGCCTGCCGAAATCAACCAAGAGTTTTTTGATAAAGTATTGGGAGTAGGCAAAGCAGATTCGGAAGAAGCGTTTCGTAGCCAAGTAGCTGAAATTATCCAACGCAACTACGCCCGCGAAGCCGATGCCTTGTTGCGTCGTGATATCGACCAAGCGTTGTTGGACAACATCAGCATCGACTTACCCGAAGCATTTTTGAAAGATTGGCTTTTCAAAGTAAACGAAGGCAAATTTACGCCTGAGCAAATTGACGCCGATTATCCTCAATTTACTAAGTCGTTGAAATTGTCGTTGATTAAAAATAAAATCGCTGAGCAAGTAGACGTTAAGGTTGATTCTGAGGAGGTTGTTGCTCGTGCCGAAGATATGGTACGTGAGCAGTTTGGTTTCTATGGCAATGACATGGGTGCCGAAATGAACGATACCATCCGCAAAATCGCGATGAACTATTTGACTTCAGAAAAAGAAAATAACTACTCTAAGATGTATAATTTGGTGTTTGACGACCGCATTTTTGAGGTACTCAAAGGACAGGTAACCCTCGAAGCCAAAACCATCGATGTAGACCAATTTCAGGAGATTGTGAAGAGCTTGAGCCAAGATTAGTTGACAAAGCTTATTTTTGTAAAAGAGGCTACCAAACAGTTGGTAGCCTCTTTTGCGTTTTAGGAGGCTAAATATCTGAATACCATGGAAAAGCTAATCTGGCTTATTCGGCTGCTGTGGCCGGAAGTGACCACTGATTTTGAATATTCTTTGCGGCAGGTTTTGGTGAGAGAAGAGGTGCCCCAAAAACAGTTCGTTTTAAAAGAAGGCCAAGTGGCCCAGAAAATGTATTTTATCGAAAAGGGCTGTGTAAGGGGGTATTATCTAAAAGAAGGGCAAGAGGTGAATTCTTGGTTTATGAAAGAAGGCGACTTTGTGATTTCTATTGTTAGTTTTTATGCCAAATCACCTTCCGAAGAAATCATCGAAACTTTAGAAGAGAGCTTGTTATGGTCTATTTCGCGCCAAAATCTTGAGCGTCTTTATCTCCAATACCCTGCCTTCAATTTGGTAGGAAGGTTGCTGACCGAAAAGTATTATGTATTGAGCGAACAGCGCACTCAAAACCTAAGAAAAAAAACGGCCGATGAGCGTTATAGAAACCTCGTCGCTTCTTTTCCCGACATAAGCAATCGCGTACCGCTCAAGTATATCGCTTCTTACTTGGGAATTAGCTCCGAAACCCTCAGTAGATTGAGGGCCAAGAAATGGTAAAGTTTGACTTTCTAATTGACATATGTCAATTTTTTGCTGCGTTTTAGGAGGGAGTTTTGTAGCGAAAAATCTATTGGTATCTTGTTTTGAAAGCTTGATACGGATAGGGTTAGAAATAAAAATAAACTCTCATGAAAAAATACAAACCCTTCCTTTACCTATTGCTGTTTATCATTTTAAGCAACTTACCCCCTTTAAATGCATTCTTTCGCATTTTCGGAGGAGATTCAATTGTGAGAGGTACTAATGAAAGCTTGTATGTAACGAAAGACTTGAAATACCAATATCAAGGATATTTGAAGGATACTTTACAAAATTACTGTTATCGGCAATATCGGGCTATGTATCCCTTGTCCAACCCGACGCTTTATCGATTGCAACCTATTGAACCGTGGAAATTTTGGCGTTGGGGTGAGTATTTGATCAAAGAGAAGTGGCGTCAACCTTACCGATATGTGTCTCATAGAGAATTAGAAGAGGCTGATTTATTTTTCAGTAAGACTTATGATTCTCCCAGCGGTACGCTCGGCTGTGAAACTTATCCTTCGTACTGGATTTATCCTCCATCAGAAATCCTCTGATGGAGGGTTTCCTATTTTCGTACCATCACCACCACTCCCGACGCCCATGATAGCTTGACTAGCTGAAATCGCGTGTCATTGTCAAGGGTTTGGAGGAGGGCAGTTACTTTATCGGCGTGGCCTTCGGGCCAATTGGGCTGGGGAAGCATATCGTCAATGATATAAAAACCGCCTTTTTTTACCAACGAAAGGGCTTCTTCTAAATGGTTGTATTTGCCCGGCCAAGTATCGGCAAATACCAAGTCGAAAGGATTGGGTGGGAGAGTGGTAAGCACCTCTTCTCCGGGCTGACAAATCAACTGCAAGCGTGTGTCGTGTCCCAAATGACGGGCGGCGATTTCGATAAGTTGAGCATCAAACTCCACTGAGATAAGCGTCGAATTTTCATCCATACCTTCTAAAAGCCAGGCCGTGGCGCGGCCTGCGCCTGTACCGAGTTCGAGAAAGTGACCATTGGGCTTGCTTGCTACAATGGTGCGCAGTAATGCACCCGTGAGGTTGTCGGAGGGCTGTCCAAAATTGTGTTGGGTGGCGTCTGCGTCAATCGCCGCAACTACGGCAGGAATGGAAGAAATGGAATGGTCGTTCATGCTCTTTGATTAAATAGTGTTACAAAATTGGCTGAAAAAAAGAAGAGAATCGGCAATGTGTTTTTCCCAATAAGGCCATTCGTGACCTCCCTCAAATTCGCGATATTGATGCGAAATCTGATGCGTTTGGAGGGCTTGATGAAGGGCGCGATTGGCTTCGATAAGGACATCGCTGTGTCCACAATCAAACTGAAAAGGAGCTAAGTGGTGGCTATGTGCTAAAATGGTATCTATCAATGAATCAGTTGTTTGGGTGGAGGCTTGAAGCCCGTAAAAATCTTTGACAAAATGCCGTAACTGGGTGAATTCAGTAATGGAAGAATGCCCCGAAAACGCCCGAAATAGATGTGAATATTTAGCACCTAAGCGCAATGCTCCATATCCGCCCATCGACAGGCCCGTAACGAATAAAGGCAACGAGCGGCCTACTATTTCTTCTTCCACTACTTTGGGTACATCTTCTACAATCCACTTTTCATAGTCTTCGCTGAGGTGTGGTACATAGCCACTTCCATCCCCAAAAAGCCCATCGGAGGGCATGACTAGCATCATGGGAGGGATTTTGTTTTCGTTGATAAGTTGGAGCGCCGTATGATGTACCCCGCCTTTGAGCGTCCAAGCCCAATGACTGCCATAGACGCCGTGCAGTAGAATAACCATGCCTTTTAGTTCTGAAAAGGGAACAGGCGGTACAAAAACACTAATATCGGCGCGCTTTTGGAGCGCATTGCTTTTGACGGTGATGAGCCGTAAATGATCGCGTTCGAAACGTGGCTCTGAGAGTTCGACAGTGAAAAAGGAGGCCATAGTTCTAATGAAATTGACCTCAATTAAACCTAAATAATTTGTTTTTGATAATGATTAAGGGAGAGTGACTAAAAGAAGCTTTGACGGTGGTTAGTACTATTGTTGGTATTTTTTGGATTTTATAAAAGAATAGTTTTAAAAATAACTCATTGCTAAAATTTTAATTGGTAATGCTGTATTTTGCATAATAATAAATTATTGCTTCTCAACATTCTATTCTTCTTTTTGAACCCTAATTGCTGAAACTTATGTTCAGAAAATCCATCCACATTATTGTTGTGTTGGGGCTGCTTTTACAAATTACCGAAACTCACGCCCAACAAAAGCCTTCTTACAAACAAGCCGAAATATTGTGGGATACTTGGGGCGTGCCTCATATTTATGCCAAAAACAACGAGAGTCTTTTTTATGCTTACGGCTGGGCACAATCTAAAAACCACGGTAATCTCATCCTTCAACTCTATGGACAAGCACGAGGAAAAGGCGCGGAATATTGGGGAGAAAAGTATGTCTCAGCCGACCGTTGGGTAATTTTAAATAGTGTATACGAAAGAGCACAAGAATGGTATAAAGCCCAAAAACCTGCCATGCGCAAAAATCTTGACGCTTTTGCCCAAGGAGTCAACGACTATGCTTCGCAAAATCCTGATAAAATCAGCGAGGAGGCCAAACGCGTGCTTCCGATTGATGCCGTAGATTTGATTGCCCACTCCCACCGGGTTACGCACTTTGTGTTTTTGGCTTCGGATGCGCGATTGGCCGCTGCCGAAAGAGTGCAAGGTGATAAAAATGGTTCGAATGCCTGGGCTGTAGGCCCTTCCAAATCAGCTACGGGCAATACCCTTTTGTTGACCAATCCGCACCTACCATGGCGAGATTTGTACACGTATTTTGAGGCGCAATTGGTCGCGCCGGGGGTCAATACTTACGGTATTAGCCGCATGGGATTTCCAGTGCTGACTATGGCATTCAATGCCACTGGAGGCTATGCCCAAACGGTCAATACCAACGACGGGCAAGATTTTTATGAACTCACGCTTGCTGAAGGAGGGTATCGCTGGGACGGTAAAGTGAAGGCTTTTGAGACGAAAGAAAAAGGTTTAAAAATCCGACAAACTGATGGAAGTTTGAAAGAGGAAAAAATAGTAGTAAAGCATTCGATTCATGGGCCCGTAGTGAGCGAAAAAGGAGGAAAGGCAATTGCGATGCGGGTAGCAGGACTTCAACAATCTGGAATGATAGAACAATACTGGGACATGGCCAAGGCCAAAGATTTGGAGGAGTTTGAGGCGGTAGTGAGTAGGTTACAGCTTCCGATGTATACTTTGATGTTTGCCGACAATAAAGGTAACATTTTCAATCTTTTTAATGCCGAAGTACCTAAGCGCCCCGTGGGTGATTGGAAATATTGGTCGGGAGTAGTAAGGGGAGACACTTCCAGTACACTTTGGACCCAAACGCATCCCTACAAGGATTTACCAAAAGTAAAAAATCCCACCACAGGTTGGCTTCAAAATACCAATGAGCCACCGTGGACTGCCACCGTGCCGATGGTCAACAATTACAAAGATTTTCCAGCTTACATAGCACCGCCACCGCAGATGTCGTTTAGGACGCAAAGCTCGGTCAGAATGCTTTCAACGGCTTCTAAGATTACCTTAGATGATTTTGTGGAAATGAAACTCTCCACCAAAATGGAACTTGCCGACCGCATTGTGGACGATTTGGTGGCTTTGGCACAAGCAGAGAGTAGCACCGAAGCCAAAGAAGTAGCGGCGGTATTGGCGGCGTGGGAT
>VFQQ010001726.1_pt1 | contig 28547 bp, 52 predicted proteins | sample 3512341 | NCBI WGS metagenome assembly VFQQ01 (sample SAMN10412373, study PRJNA504923) | tailings metagenome | isolation source: Relicate 2 Philex TSF1 revegetated site | place: Philippines: Tuba, Benguet | collected 2017-08-29
ACCCACGCTGACTGGCTTCAACATAATCAGCACGCTCCGCGATTCTCGAACGGGGGACCAAAAGCCCACCCGGCTTGCCGCATGGATGATGAGGAGACATGAGGGAGCGGCTCCATGAGGGCCTATCCATGCGCTCCAGGGGCCGCCTTGCACGGGCCAGATCTGCGAACAGTGATAAAGCGGCAGTCTCCCAATTGCAGCAGCGCAGCTCCCAGGCCGCCAAGATGAACGCAGCCGTGTGCACCACCCAGAGGTGCGCCAGCGCGGGCTCGCAAGGCGCGCTGCCGCTTCCTATTGCTTGCACAGCTGACAGCAAAAGTTCCCAACCCCTGCCGCAGCCTGGCGCGCACCCAGGCGCTCGCAGCCCGCCCCGCCCCTCGCCGCCACGCGCTGCCGGTGCGTGCGTCCCGTGATGCGGAGCTCAAGAAGATGCAGGAGTTCAAGGCGGGCCTGAACAAGCACCTTGAGGCCTCCAAGCGGCCCGGCGCCACGGGTGAGGCCCCAGGGCGTGCCTGCAAGCCCGCTGACGGGCAGCAGAGCGCGCAGCAGCACGCATTGCAATCCGATGCGCCAGATCGTCGGATCGGGCCAGCCGCCAAGGGACCGCTGAGCTTGCCGGCGTTGCCGCTACCGCCGGTGCCGCCGCCGCTGCTCACGCTCGCCCGCTCCCCGCTCCACCCCTCTGCCAGCTGCAGCCGCCGGCGATGCAGCGGCAGTGTCCACCGAGGCGCCAGCTGCCGGCAAGAAGCTGCAGGAGGTGCGGGACAAGTTTGCTGCTCGAGCGGCAGTGTTTTGGGGAGTGCACGCTGGCCGCTCGCAAGCACGCTCCTCGCCCTTACAGCACCCGCGCCTGCTGCTGATTCCCCGCCTTATGCTCAGCTGGCACCGCGCGCCTCCCAATCTTGTTGCTTGCAGGTGACCCAGGAAGACTTCTATGCCGTGATCAACGCCGCGGGCGACCGCCTGGTGGTGGTGGACTGCTACACCGACTGGTGGGTTTGAGGCCGCTTCATTTGCCGCGGCTGGCCTGCTGATAGTGCAGGTTGCTGTGGGCCCTGCTCGAGCACTTGGCTGTTATGCATTGCAGCAAAGTGGTTGTTCCAGCAGGCTGCTGCCCGGACCAATGCCGCCGCCGTGCTCAAGCCCTGGCGGCGTGCCACTGCATCCGCCGGGTGTGGCTGATCATGCTCGTTTTGTCTGTGCTCTACCTCCCTCCCCCGGCAGGTGCGGCCCCTGCAAGATGATCCTGCCCACGCTGCAGCAGTGGGCGGAGGAGCTGGAGGGGCGCTGCGACATCGTCAAGTTCAACTGCAACAAGGCAAACAAGGAGCTGGGCGTGAAGGTGGGCAGACCGACTGCGCTGCTGCCTTGGTTGCAGCGGCACTCTGATTGCGACAAGCATCGGGACTCTTCCTGCCGCTGGTGGGGCAGCTGGTCCGCGCTGGGTGCAAGTCGCGCTGCTTTTGGCGCTGCCTCGCCGCTCCCTGCGCTCACCTTGGTGGTTTGACTCCTGCCCCCCTGTCACAACTGCAGCTGGGCATCAAGGTGGCCCCCACCTTCCTGCTCTACAAGAACGGCGAGCAGGTGCGGGCCAAGGCCACAGCCTTTTACAGCCCGCGTTCGGCTGGGCTGCGGATTGCTCAGCGCAATGAATTGCTGGTACCCATGTGGTAATGCGAGCACTGGCATGCCTGCCCTGCCTGCTGAGCCCTGGCAGCCTCTTCCTTCTGCCCTGCCCGCCTGCTAGTTGAGCCGTGCACCCCGCTGCCCGCCCGCTTCTTGTGAGCAGGTTGCCATGATGACTGGCGCCAAGGCTGAGCAGCTGCGGGAGCTCATCGACAAGCACATGTGAAGCGGCTGCACCACCAGCTAGCTAGCTGCCCAGTGGGAGCTGGGCCAGGCTACTTGGACAGTAGCCCGGCTGCTCTGCCGGACATCAGCATGCACAGCCCATGGCAGCAACCACCGCACAGCGTGCAAGGCAGCTCTTTGCTTACAGCGCTTGGCGCGGCGCCCGCAGCCGCTTGCTCCCTTTGGTGTATTGGCCGGCGGCTGGCCGGCAGCAGCATGCTCTGCCTGCGGCAGCGCTGCAGCTGCTGGGGACAGCAGCCGCTGCCCGCCCTCCCCACCATCAATCCATCCATCCAGCCCCAACAATGAACGGCTCCCTTTCCCAGCCCAGTTTTCCATTTTCCCACCGTCTGAATATCCTGCCGCCGGCGGCGGCGGGGCACGCGGGGCCGGCAGCTGCCCAGCTGCTGCCTGGCCCGCCGCCCTGCTGCCGCCGCGCTTCGGCCTCGTATTATTTAAGGGCCGGCGGGCACACCCGCCTGCTGCGCCCCTTACCCTAGCCAGGAGAGCAACCCTTTCGTCTCGCATGCTCTTTCATCGCCCCTCCCTTCGTGCCAATGCATGCCTTCCACCTGACCTGAACTCGCCGGGCCTGTACTGTCCCGCTGTGCCGGTCCTGCCCCGCAGGCCGCCTGCCCGCCCCCACCCGCCCCCATTTTTTGCTCCTCGTCACTCCCATTCGGCATTTGATGGCAGCGCGGCGGTGCGGCTGCACCCGCACTGCACCGCCGCGCCGCGCCCCTCCCTCTCCCTCCCGTTTTCCTCTCCTGTTTTCACCCCAAGTCGACACGCCGAGAAGAGACCCGGATAGGCATAGGCACTGCCCCTCACCTGCCGCATTGTTTTCGCCAACCCACTGTGCTTCCCCAAAACTTGTTTGTTGTGTTGCCTGTACCCCCCACACCGCCCCTGTAACGACACGGAAGCAGCAGACAAAGTGTGCTGCAAGCGAAGGTGGTGTGGCGCAATGATGCGTCAGGGAAGTGCGTAGTTGCAGCAGTGCTGGTTATGCTGCAGGTATGACTGGTCATGCCTGGTTATTCTGGCACAGAGCAACTACCATCCACCTCCCAAGGCAGCCCAATCAATGGTTACAGAAGGCTTCGCAGCATGGATTTTGCTAAAGTAAGAGCAGGGTACAAAAGAAATGGCACGGCATTTAAACATAGGCACTCAACACACTCCAAAGCGCTTACAGGGCAGCAGTAGCCACCACGGCAGTGCAGTTGCAGGCAGCGCTCGGTTCCCGCCAATCCAACACCAGCGGCACCCCAAGCGCTGCAGCCAGTGCGGGGCTGCCTGGCCAAAGCTCAGTGGCGCTTCTTCAGGCCGCTCCTCACACCTGTCACCCCGCCAGCGCGCCCGCGCTGCGTGCCGCCTGCCGCCGTGCCAGCTGAGCGGCATACAGGTTTGCGGGTGCCAGCGGTGCTGGCTCATAGAACCAAGACGGGCACATGCCGGCGGTGCTGCCCAGCGTGAGGCCAACCAGGTTGATGGAGGGCCCGAAAGAGCAGTCCCCGGGCTTCTTGTCGCTCTTGTTGGGAGCCACGGGCTGGGCGCTGCAGGAAGAAGGAGTGGTGGGGGCACGGCAGTCAGGGCACTGGGTTAGGCAGATGAGCGGCACGAGGTGCGCGGTGCCGCGGCGACGCTGCTACGGCAGGCGATGCCGGAGGGGTGGACTGAGCGCATCACCCAGCCGTAACTTGAGTACAATCAGTTGGCACTGCTGCCAGCATGCCACATGATCTCAGTGGTTCGGCTGCAACTCACGCTGTGATGCCCCACCATAGATCCCAGCCACAAATCAGCACTTCACGTTTACTATGCTATTAAAACTCACGCTGTGATGCCCCACCACGTTGAGAAGGCAACCGAGTTGGGCCCCGCCGACTTGGGCCCGCCCGACAGCAGCGCCTTGCTGCCCTTGCCCACACTGCAGAGAGAGTGGGAGGGTGGGCAAGCCAGGGTGGGTGCATCAGCAGCAGTGCATGGGAGCAGAGCGGCAGGCATGCACACATGCCTGCGGTCCAATCAGCAGCATCAGCACCAATAGCGGCAGCTCACTTGATGTTTGTGTACAGGGTCGGCCCCGCCAGGCCCCTGCACAGGCGCAAGGCGCACAACAACCCAGCAAGTGAGGTGGCCAGCTGCAATCGCGATGCAAACGGCAGCGCTGTGTCCCTGCCACAACCTGTCCTGCTGCCTGTGCGTATGTGTGATGCTGTGCTGCCTCCACGTGTGCTCCTTCAGCTTCGAAGGGCCAGGCATTTCAATCTGTGCTGCTGGCTGCTTTGGTGTAGCTGAGCAGCCCCCACCTGTGCAGGTCCAGGTTGCCGTCGGAGCTCAGCCCGTTCATAAACACGCCAAACTGGCCGGCAAAGCCGCTGCCCACGTCGTGCTCCAGCGTTCCAATGAAGTCCCAGCCGTCAAAGAGAATGTCTTGCGCGAAGGCTGCATGGCGTGAGCAGGGGCGTTGTCGGATGGGGTTGGACAAACGGCACTTTGCTTGACAGCGGCAAATGCAGGCCCAGCGCGTCAGCATGTTGCATACAGTTGCTTCTGCGGTCTCCATGCACCAGCCCAGCTCACAGTAGACGAGGCCCCAGTGGCCGTCTGCGTCAGTGGGCTGGTTGTGCGCATTCCTGCAGGCAGCAGAGGGGCACACCGATCGTCACAGGGTGCATGTGCTCTGCCCATGTGGAATAATGCATGCTGCCGCGCTCCTGCATCCAGCCATCGGCTACTGCACAAGCAAGCGCCTGCGTGTACCAGCTGCTGCGCCAGCTCACGGGATGTTGTTGCCGCGAGGGGCGGTGTAGCGGATGCGGATGTTGCGAATTGTGGCCTGACTGACCATGTCTGCAGTGGGGTGGGTGCAGGAGGGGGAGCAGGGTGGGTGCACAAGAAGAGGCCACAGCACATCGCAGACCGGGTCTGCGCAGCAGCAGCAGAGCCAGTCAGCAGAACGGCTAGAGCGAAGTCAGCATCATTCCAGCAACAGGCTCACAGTTGACCATGACTCCATTGTCTGGATTGATCAGCTCGATGTCTTTCACCCAGCAGTTGCGCACGCCGTTCATCAGCTCCACGCCGCTCCACCCCCGCTCCTGCAAACCAAAAATAAACAAGAGGTGGTGGGGGGAGTATGGGCTGACACAAATGTAGATGGCTTGCACGCCGTTCATCAGCTCCACGCCGCTCCAGCCCCGCTCCTGCACGCCATCAAAGTGTTAAAGAAACAAAACAAAAGATGGGCGGGGATAATCGCAGGCAGGCAGAAGTGGAGATGGCAGGCACCGTGCATCAGCTCAACCCCGCCCCACCCACGCTCCTGCAAGCGGGGTTTGGTCACAAAGTAAAAGCGTGCGCGGGGTGCGGCCAAGCAAGAAGGCTCTCTTGCATCACACGCCTTTTCCTGAAAATGGGCCAGGCCTAGTCATGCCACCTTTCCAAGACTGCAAGCCAGCATGGAATATGTTGGCCACATCATTCCTCACCAGGTGGTGCCCTGCGTAGAGCTCCCACTTGAAGCTGAAGGTGAGCCCCTCCACCCCCACTTCCTCCGTGGTGGCTGGCCGGCGGTAGAAAGCGGCGCGGCAGACGTCCGGGGCGATGGGGTAGGGCAGCGGGCGCTCCAGCGTGACACGCTGCAACCATTCAGAGGGAGGTGCAAATGACAGGTGAATAAGGGGGCTGGTGGGCGGTGATTTAGGGAAACACAGCCTGCGGAATCAATTGCAGTGAGCTTATTCTAGTCTAGTCTAGTCTAACAGCTTAGCGCCAGCCCCTGAGGGCCCAACTTCATGAGAGAATGAAATCAAGCACTCATGAATGGTTAAAGGCATGCACCCGGCTTATTCTAGCCACGCAGCAGCACAGCCTGGCAACAGGCGGGCGGCGCCTGCGGCAGCAAGAAACCCGCACAGCACACGCAAGCGCCATAGAGTGATGCATCACGGGCCACCCACGTTGCCGACAATCTGCAGCACGCGCGGCGAGAAGCGCGTCCACGTCTTGCCGTTGAACTTTGGCGGCGGGTCCGCCTTGCCGTCAAACCTGCAGGTGAGGAGAAGTTACAGCTGAACCGACAGCTCACAAGCCATGGCTAATGGCCTGGCCGCCAACCTGCTACAGCGAGCAATGCACTGCAGCGCTGCTAGGGCAAAGCCCACAGCCGGTAAGGTGCGCTGCCCCGGCCTGCTCACATGGCCGAATTGAAGCGGCCGTTGATGTCGGTGAACCAGATGTCAAAAATCTCGCCCACGGTGAGGAAGGCGGGGTTGTTCACCTGCAGGCGCAGCCCAGAGAAGATTTTAGGTTTTAAATCTGGCTTCGCTTGCGATCCGCACTGCCCACCTCATCTAAGCGTGCCAGCCAATAGCCCTGTTACGGCAGTGCCTCACCGTGACTGTGTAGTCACCGCGATTTGCAACGCCCGTGATCTGTGCTACCTGCACCCCCTTCTGCGTCTTGCCGCTCACAGAGATGAAGGCGCCTGCGAGCAGGTGTATGGATTGCTTATGATTGGGAAACAAGTGATCAATCGGCTGGCGTGGCTGCCGCTGCTGCGTTGCAATGTTGCGAGTTGACAAAGCATGTGCAGCATCGCTGGTGATCGTCTGCACGGCCTCCATCAATCATCTACTAAGCAGCGTCCGCAGCAGCAGCATCCATGCCTCACTCGCCTGCATTCACGTAGCCGCCCCAGTCCGTGTCTTTGTTGGGGCCGTAGATGTCAGTCAGACCTGTGGGTGGGCAGGCATGTTCAACAGGCTGCGGGTGAGACAGTGCCTGCAGAACAGTCAGGCAGCAGCTGCCGTGCCTGCACACATGCTGCTACTGCTGCTGCTATATACTAAGTGCAAAAGAAAGGGTGGAACGCAAAGCAAAAGGTGCTGCCGCTCACTCTTGGGCACTTGGAGCACGGTGGCGCCCATGCCCGCGCCCCGCAGCACCAGGCGCGACCGCTTGATGACCAGCTTTTCGGTGAGGGTGTAAGCGCCGGCCGGGATGGTGAGCACCAGATAAGCTGCAGTGACAGGCAGGAGGGTTGGGAAGGTCGAGTTAGCTTTTCAGTGAGGGTGTAGGCGCCATCCGGGATGGTGAGGACCGGATAGCCTGCGGCACAAACAGCAACAAGCAAAGTGGGAGGGAGGAAGGCAGGATCTGCTTATGGACCGCCGACACAGGCCATGCACAGGAAAGGTCCAACCTTTCTCCTGTAATCTCCTGCAATGCACCCACCGGTTCACACATGCACATGCTCCAACACAAGCCACCGGCAACACCACCCACCGTTGGGGTCCACAGGCTGGGCGTGCGCCCAAGCCAGTGCGTCCTGCAGCATCTGTGTGTCAGTGCCGCCCGCCCTCCGGAAGTCCAGCACGCTGCGGGTGGCCGGCGGCGTGGGCAGCGGCACGCCGCCCTGCCGATAGCCTGCAGGGAGCAGGGCAGGCGGGAGGGCAGGATGTGGACGGGATCGCATCTCAATGCAGTGCTGACAGCTTAAGACTGCTCAAGGCTCGACACAGAAGCAGGATCATTGAAGTGCAACTGCGCGCCTGCCAGCCGGCGTGTACAGCTTGCCTGCAAAGCTGAAGTCGGGCAGTCGGCCCGCGGGGTTCCATGCCTCGCCGGCGGCGCCCCACAGCTTGCTGACTCCCGGTGCCGCCGCCGCAAGCGTTGGCGCCAGCATGAGGATGGCAGCCAGTGCCATGGATATTGTGGACATCCCCCTTTGTGGCGGCTGAGCTCATGGGGTGGCAGAGCGGGTGGGTGCATCTGTTGGATGGTGGCAGGCTCGCCAGCAGCAGCGGAGGTGGACGGCAGGGCAGCAGCGGCGGCAGTGCGGTCGCTCAGCGACATCCTCGCGGCTAGCCAAGCTAGCTAAGGGCGCTCACCCGCCGCGCCGCGCGCGCCATCCTCGGCAGTTCGCCGGCGCGCAGGCTGGTGCCCGTCCGAGGCTGTGGCTGAGCGGTTAATTTGTAGCAGCGCGATGTACAGGCGTCACAGAACCGCAGATCTGGCCGGCAGCGGCGCGAACCCTGAAGATGCCTGGGGCCCGCTGGCGCAGCGCAGCGTGCCGCCCTGGGCGACTTCAACCGCCCCGATCAGGACTGTCACGGCCCTGCCCTCACCTGCCACTGCACACCATGGTTGTGGGTCGGCGAGGGTGGACGCTCTGGACGCTATCTGAGCGTGGCATCCCATATCAGCGGTTCACCAGCCGCCACCGCCGCTCATGGCAGCGTGCAGTCATAAAACCAGCCAGCCACGGCGCTTTCTTGATCAATCCAATCAATGTTATTTACAAAACAGTGCGGAGAGCGCGTAATCGGCAACATGATGCGTGTGGGTGCAGCGGGGTTGGTGCACAATGGGTGCGTTCGTGGGGGCACGGGCGCGCGGCGGCGGCGGCGCGCGGTGGGGAGCGGGCAAACGAGCACAGCAGGCAAAGCAGGTGCCGCAGAGCCGCGCAGGCGCGGGGAAAACCGGAGCGGGTCAGGAAAGGGAACAACAAAGAATTGGGGGAGGGAGGGAGGGGAGGAGAAAGCACACTGGAACAGAGGCGGGGGCGCACTGTTGCGGGGACAAAAAAACAGGGGCGGCACGGCCCGAGCTGGGCCAGCTAGGAGGTTTCGGTTCGGCCTGAGCGAGCTGCGCCTCACCACTTGGCCTCGCACTCCTCTGCGGCAAGGAAAGGAAGAAGGGAGGGTGGCGGGGTTGAGATGGCAGATCCGGCGGGCAGAGGCTCCGGCAGGACGGGCGGAGGTGCAGCAAACACTGTCCCCACATCACTTGCAACTGCAACGCAGCCGGCGCACAACTGTGCTCCTGCAGGTTGCACAATAAGCTCAAAACGGCGGCAAAACAATGAAAGCCACAAGCACACAGCGAAAGGGCACAAACAGACGACCCATCAGAGTGGATGAGGTCGCAGGGGAAGGCACTGCGCAGCTGACGGGCAACTGAACGCAAGCACGCAAGCTCTGACCAGTGAGTGGCACAAGGAGGGCAGACAGCAAAAGGCGGGACCCACCAGAGCTGCTCACCCGAGTGGATGAGGTCGCAGGGGAAGACGTCGCGCGGCTCGGGGTACAGCATCTGGTTCTTGCCGTCCAGGTACCTGCATTGTGTAGCGGAGTGCAAGCATTATGTTAACTGGAAAACATGCTGATTGCCACTGAATGGCAGGGAACCGAACGGCAGCGCAGCATCTGGTTCTTGCCGTTCAGGTGCCTGCGAGGAAGCAGTTGGAAAACCGAATGCGCTTCAAGCTACGACTCAGCGGTGTGGGCTCGGGGTGGAGGACCTGGTTCTTGCCGTCCACGTACCTGTTCATTAGTGGGTGAAATCATGGTCCATGACAATGTATCAAACCAACAAAGCACCTCTGCCCGCGCAGAGCTGGCTTGCAAACCCGTGCAGTCAAGACTGGCAACCTTGACCAGACTGTGGACCCCAGCATGCCACACAAACGCCTCACCGGTTGATCATCTTGCGGGTGGAGGGGTTGAAGCCGTCAGTGATGGTGATGCGGCGGCTGCGGGTGCGGGCGGTGTGCATCATGGTGCGCACGCGGCTGGCCAGCACCTGCGTGCAGGTAACTGGGTCAGTTTGAGGTCAGCGCGCGTGTATGGGCAGCCAGCACCTGTGATGGCACACCCACATCCTGACAACCCCTGCTGCAAAGTGCTGCACAATGCCCAGTCGGAAAACGATACGATAGGCACAGTTTATGTGTCAGCAGACATTGCGGCAGCTGTTTGGTGCAAGCAGTGCCCACCTTGCCCAGCTCCACGCCCCACTGGTCGAACGAGTTGACGTTCCAGATGAAGCCCTGCGTAGGTGCCGGAGGGTGGAGAGACGTGTGTGAAATACAAGTGAGGGTTGATCGATTGAGTTGACGTATTAGATGAAGCCCTGTGTAGGTGCAGAGGGCCGGGGGAGGCGGTCCGGTTGAGAAGGGCGAGGAAAATTGGTCAGGACACGCACCGCGCTGGGCAAAGCGATCGCCCCAAGTCGGTAAACAAGCACGACAGCAACGCGCGAGCTGGGACCAGGCAGCTGGATAGTCCCACAAGGCACATTGGCGATAATCGCTGCCCACCGGCGTGCCCACTCGGTTCTCGTGCAGCGCCAGCAGCTGGCTGCTGCTGCAGGGCCGCGTACCCCGCCAAACAGCTGAACAGAGGCAGTAAACAGCTGCCCAACAGCAACAGCAGCTGCCCACCTGCGTGGCCACGCGGTTTTCGTACAGCGCCAGCAGCTGTCCCACGCGGAAGGGGCTCAGGCTGGGCAGCAGCAGCGAGGTGGAGGGGCGGTTGCCTGCGCAGGGACATGTATCGGCAGGATGCATTGCAGTGGAGGCAGGCAAACTACTGGACGTGACACAGTGGCGGCAGGTCAGCAGCAGTAGGAGTGTGAAGCACCGGTCTACCACCTCTCATTCGCAATCAAGTTAGCTCTTATTCATGCATATTCAGCAAACCCACCGGAGAAGGTCTTGTGCGGGATGAGGTACTCGGGCACGTTCTCCGCCCGCAGCGACACGCTGTCCTTGCCAATGGCAAGCGCATCAGCCTGCATTCAGAGCATGAGCGCGTTAGAGGCATTCAAAGACTTGCAGCGGAAGGCAGAGCGGGCACAGCGACACGCTGCCCTTGCCTATGGCTGTTGTGCGCCAACAAACCCCAAGACTAGCAAAGACCCGCCGCAATTCCCAAAAGCAAACTGAAACTTGTGCAAACCTAGCCATAAAACCACACCTGCGCAAAGAAGTTGCACATCAGCTCGTCGTGGTTGGACACCAGCTCGCCCTTGAGGTACACGCTCTGCTGCGACTTGATGGTGCCGATGAACTCGCACGGCACCACGCGGCCCTGAGGGGTGGAAGAAATAGAGGTGAAGGAGGGGCAACTTGGTGAGCAGCCAGTGAAAGCACTTTGCTGCGAAACGGCCGCGCCGACGAACTCGCACGGCACCACGCGGCCTTGAGGTTAAAATGAGTGGAGGAAGGGTAGGATGTGATCAGCATGGCAACAAAAAGGAGCGCTCTGCTGCGACTTGATGGTGCCGATGAACTCGCACGGCACCACGCGGCCCCGCGAAAGATAAGAGGCACATGAAGGGCAGCGTGGCGAGCAGCCTTGGGCCCCTCAACCACCCCTCATCAGTACGTCAAAACACGGGCCAGCCACACTCAGTTGACCCCCATCCCCACCTGGTGTATGAGCTGGTAGAACGAGTGCTGGCCGTTGGTGCCGGGCTCGCCAAAGTAGATCTCGCCCGCCTGCAGCATACACAGCAGTGCAGCAGAGGCAAATGGGGTAATACTGCATAGGGTGGGTCTTGTGGAGGCGGGCTTGCCAAAGTAGATCTCGCCCGCCTGGAGCAGACGGAAAACACAAGAGTGGCGGGCAACACGCAATGAGCTGGCAGGTAGCACAGTGCCCAGAAAAAGTTCTCTGGCACGCCCCGTGGCAAGCTCCCAGCCTCCACACCTTGGAAGGGCAATGTATGATGCAACCCACCACACTCTCCCTGCCCCCCTGCCCACCTTGAAGGGCAGCGGCTCGCCCTCGATGGACACCTGCTTGCCCACCGACTCCATGGCCACCTGTGGAGGGGTTGAGGAAAATCAAAACTCCAGGTCAGCACAGCTGGATCCTCAGCCGCCAGGCTGCATCGCCCCCTCATCTGTTGCATGCGCGAGGCGAACATGGGGGATTACTGTCTCGAGCCGGCCATTGGTTGATTGCTGTGCAGCACAGCCCCAACACTTGCCCCTGCCCCCTTGCTTGCCTGCTGGATGTGGGAGGGGAACTTGGACAGCGCCTGGCAGTAGGGCAGCACCGCCACGCTGCTGCGCCCCAGGAACGTGCTGTTCCAGATGCTGCAGGGGAGCAGAGATAAATGAGACGTGTGTTTACCGGTTGAGCGGGTGGGGCAGCCCCGAATTCCGCTGTTGCGGGCAGGCACCTATTGGTTTCAGCTGGAATGCACCTGATCAGGCCCATCAGCACGGAAATATTGCTTTGCAGCTGCTTCATTTAATGCACATGCAGCGATTGTGTCTTTCCAACCATGCAAACGCACCTGATGAGTCCCATGAGCACGGGGATGTTCTCCTGGAAGGGAGCGTCCCGCCAGTGCACGTCAATGTCGTGCGCGCCCCGCAGGAACTCCTCGCACTTCTGCGCAAAGCAAATGAGCAGGCCAGAAAAGTTGAATGCGTGGCAAAAAACAAGTGGCAGGGCACATCGATATCATGCGCGCCCCGCAGGCACTCCTCGCACTTCTGCATCAGTTGAAGCAAATGGGCAAGCAAAACGCAGAGTGAGTGGCAATGAGAGCAGTGGGGGCAGGTGCCAGTGCACATTGATGCCGTGTGTGCCGTGCAGCAACTACAGGCAAGGCTGCGGCGGCCAGCTACACCCACAAGTCAGCAACCCAAAGTCAACTCAGCACCCCAAATCAACATACATCAACCTCGCCCCGAAGCCGTACTGCAGGATGCCCACCCCTCTGGCATCCATAAGCAACCACCTGCCCAAGCAGCTTGCGAAGGAAAACAGCCCAAACTCGCCTCAAAGCCGTACTGCAGCGCGAGGGGCAGGATGCCCACAGCGGAGGTCACCGAGTAGCGGCCGCCCACCCAGTCCCAGAAGCCAAACGCGTTCTGCAGTGAAACAAAGGCACAGGCAAAAGTGAACAGATTGAGGACGTCAGCAGTTCAGTTTGGATCACCAGCGTGGAGGCCGCCCACCCAGTCCCAGAAGCCAGACGCGTTCTGCGCAAGCACAGAGGAATGGGGCGCATTGAGCAACCGCAGGCAACAGTGATTGGAGTGGAGGCCGCCTGCCAAGCCCCAGCAGCCAGAGGCATTCTGCGATGGAAGGCAGGCAAGGGGATGCAGGCTGGGAAAGACCAGCAAGCACAGCTCAAGCGGCTGCAGGCGAAGCGAATCCGTGCCCTCTGCCCTAGCATTCAGTCCGTTCCATTCTAAACAGCCCACCTCCGGGTCAATGCCAAACTCCTTGACCAGCTTGAGGTTGGTGGACACGGCCACCATGTGCTTGGCCACAGCCTCCTGGCCCAGCTCCGCCGTCAGCCACGTCCTGCGGGAAAAGAGGGGTGCGGATTTGCACGTGCAGGTGCAGATGTGAGACGGGGCGACACGGTTTCAGCTTGCGCCCAACTCCACCAACCACTGCCTGGCTCCGCTTCCTCTTCCCGGTGCGGTCCCTGCTCGCACCTGACGGTACGCGCGTTGAGCATGGTCTCGGTGGTGGTGAAGGTCTTGGAGATGACAATCACCAGGGTGGTCTCTGCAGGAAAAGTCAACGGGTTCAGAAATGTGAATACAAGCACACCAAAACGTTTTGGAGATGCCATTCACCAGGATGGTCTCTGCAGCACGAAGCAACCACAAACACGCAGACATGTGGGAAAGAAAAGTTGCAGCCTGCAGGGCACACCCGGTCGCAGGCCATTGAGCTGTGCACCAGCTGCCAACAGCAGCAGCCGGCTGCACAACACTGCATGTACACACGCACCGGGGTTCAGGCCATTGAGCGCCTTGGCCACATCCACGGGGTCCACGTTGGCCAGGAAGCGCAGCTTCCTGCAAGCAGGCTCCTGATAACAGTTAAGAGTATGCACCTGACAAGGCAGGCAGGATCGCTTGCTGAGCCAAGTGACTGGCAGTGGCCACCAGCAGCATAGCTGAATGTCCTATGCAGCCCTGCCGCACCCTCCCCGCCCACCTGCCGCTGGCGCGGTCCTTGCACTGCTCGTCAAACTGCATGGCGGTGTGCACAAACAGGGGGCCCAGGTAGGAGCCGCCGATGCCGATGGCCACCTGGGGAAGGTGATGAGGAAAGAAATGGTCAAGCCTGGGTAGATTGTATGGGCCACATGGGTGGACTTTGAGTGTGCAAAAAGCACTGGCCCCAAGTGCAAAAAGCACTGGCCCCAACAGGGCATGTGCCCTGCCCAACTGCCATGCCCAGCTCCCAGGCTACACATGCAGGGTGCGCTCCACAACAACACCAATCAAACCTACACCCACTCACCACATCCGTCAGCGGCTTGCCGGTGGCGCCCAGCCACTCGCCGTTGCGCACGCGCTCTGCAGCAGGCACAACACAGAGCAAAGGTAAGCATTGAAACAGGTGAGCAGATGAAGTAATGGACAGTGCTGCTGCGCGCGCGCTCTGCGGCAGGCAGGGCACAGGCACGAGCATGAGCAAGGGGAGCGGTGCCACATGCTGGCCTAACAGCAGCAAGCGGTTTGCCAACCCAACCGTGCAATTCCTGAAGCAGCGCACCCGAGAAGTCGCGGATCTTGTCCAGCACATCCCACACATCGGGCACCACATTCTGGCCATCCACATACACCTCCTGTGGAAGGAGGAAGGAATTTGAGCGCATTGCAGGTCGTTTAGCAATCAATAGCGGCGATGGACCTCCATGCGGCAGGCACCACGTTCTGGCCGTCCACATACACCTCCTGCAAACACAGTGATTCGTTGTTGCTGATGTGTCAATCAAGATACAAGGACCAGCACACGTGGGGCACCACGTGCTCGTGTTGAGCGCAGCAGGCAAGTGGCTCAAGCACAGCACAGCGGGCCCCTTGCCCAATCGCAGCACAGTGGGCACCTCCAGCGCAGCACAGCAGGCCCAGCGCACCGAGTCGCGCGGCGCGCGCAGCGCGGTGTGCAGCACAGCACGGTCCTCGGTGTTGTTGATGTGCTCGCCTGCAGCAGAGGGTGAGCGTTATTGGTAAGAGCAGTGCGGCTTGAGAGATACAGCAGCGCTGCTTGGTTGGACCGGCAGGCTGCGATGGTCAGCAGGTGCCTGCAGCCCATGCGGCAGTAATTGCACACAACCAAAACAAATAAAAACCAGACACTCCGCACCCGCAAACATGGCGTTCATCTTTGTGCGCAGCTTGGCGCGCTCCGCCAGGTTGAGCAGCAGCTGCAAGCCAGGGAAACGTGGGCAGCATCATTGAACATGAACCAGCCGAGGCAATGCACTGAACAGCGTGATCACAACAGCAGCAGCAGCAGCTGCAGCAGCTCGGCATCAGCACTAGCTCGGTTCCCGCAGCACCTGCCCAATGCACCCAGCAGGAGGCACACACCTGCATGGTCGTCTCGTTGATGTTCTGGCGGCAGCTTCGCTTCAAATTCACAAAGCACCACACACCCAGTGCATCCATCCATTAATCAGCACCTGCATCGTCGTCTCGTTGATGTTCTGGCGGCTGAAGTCCACGTACAGGCCGTTGTGCTCGTGAATGAGCGCATCGGTGCGCTCCTCGTCCATCAGCAGGTCCCGCAGGTGCCTGCGAGATAGTACACATGGAAATCTGATCTTTAGCTGCTGGAGGGGCGGTTGCGCAACGATGAAGCAGCGCCAGTCTGCTCCTCGTCCATGAGCAGGTCGCGCAGGTGCCTGCAACAACAGCGACGCAGGAGTAATTCTCATTGGTTTCAGGAGTAATTCTCATTGGTTTCAGAGCCAGCAGGTGTAGGATGGGCAGCAGCATCGGTGCGCTCCTCGTCCAACAGCAGGTCGCGCAGGTGCCTGCACATGATGCTTGCAATGAAACGCATGAGAGGCATTCAGCCATTCACCGCCCAACGCACAGTGGCAGGGTAGCACCCGCGCCCGCAGCAAGATTCCGTACATGATGCACGCAGCTGAAAGAAAGCCGGCAGGCACAAATCAGCATTACAGCAGCACCCATCTCCCAGCACCCATCAGCACCACCTTCCCAGCACCCACAGGCTCTCAATCTCCTTGGTGTGCTCCCGCAGCGCCATCCACTCGGGGCTGTAAGCAATGGGCAGCTTCTTGCCCGCGCCGCCCTGGCGGTAGGCGCTGCCCGGCCCATTCATGCTCTCGTGCGTGCGGTCGGTGTGGCCGATCTGCGCATAGGCGGCGCGCACGGGCGCCGCACCGCGCCGCGGCTGCCGCTGCTGCACCGGGCGCCTGCAGCGGGGGACCGGCAGTGTTGACCGGTGGGCGGCGGCAGCGGCAGCGGCAGGGCTGCAGGGTGGGGTTTCGCTGCTGCATCCCGGCAGTGTTCCACATTGTTCAAACCCTGCAAGCAGGACACACCGGGCCCAGCCCAGGGAGCGGGACGGCCTCCCGACCGGCCACCACCTGGGCCCCAGCGCCCCGGCGCTTCGCAGCCCGCAATCGGCACTGCCCCATCCCCGGGCAGTGCGATCTGGGTGTCGGATGGGGCGCGGGGCCAGGGCCGGCAAGGGCACCGCGATAAGGGTCAGCGACGGCAAGCGCGCACCTGGCATTGAGGGCGGTGCCCGCAAAGCCGCTGAGGCAGGCCTGCATCCTGGATGCTCCCGGCTGCCGCCGAACCCGGTCGCTGGCCCTGAAGGACTCCCTGCGTCGACCACGCTCGCTGCGGCGCGGCCCGGGGTATGGGATTGCAGGACAAGTGCGTAGCAAGCAATGTGGAGCGCGATCAGGGCGGCAGGGGCACTCAAGCCCCATTGCCGGCAGGCGCCACCCGTGCTCGTGCCGCTGACGCAAGCGCTTTGCATCTTGCGGCGTTACATGCGGCTGGTGGGCCCTCAGGGCCCCGGGAAGCCGGCAGCCAACCAATGAATGACATGCAGCAAGGCCAGATGGAGTACAAGCGGCGGAAAGGGGAGGTTGGTCTGCAGACCAGGCGCATGCCGAGCTGCCGCCGCCGCCGCCGCCGCCACACATGCCGTTGCAGCCGCCACTGCCGCTGCTGCGTCTGCCTTCGGCCTGCTTTACCGCTTGACCCACTGGAAGGCCTTGCGCGCCTTCTTAAGGCCCGGCTTCTTGCGCTCCACAATGCGCGAGTCGCGCGTCAGCAGGCCTGAATGAATACAGAAGAGAGATGGGGGACGGCACAGGTGTCGAGAGCAGCCCCAGCAGCTTGGTGGCGGCGCAGCACAGTGCACCTGGATGGCACAGTGACACGGGCACATGGGAAGCTGTAGTAATACAAGCACGCTCTTGGTCGTGTGGAGCAGATGCAGCCCAGCGGCTCTGACAGGCCAGCCGGCGGACAGTGCATGATTGCGCCGACAAAATATCTATCCCAGCAGCATCGGCAGCCCTACTGAACAGCAAACAGCGGCATGGATGACAGGGCAAGAAAAACGCACCCTCCGTCTTCAGCAGCGGCCGCAGCTTGGGCTCCCAGTTTTGCAGCGCGCGCGCGATGCCGTGCCGAACCGCCTGCACAAATATGAGCAGAGCGAAATACATGCTCCGTCGGCTAGGGAGACAACTGTAATGCTGCTGGCAACGCGTCCCTCTGCCACACTGCACTGGCACCATGACACCCCATGCGATCAAACCACTTGCAAGTATCGGCTGCAGATGAAGCGCACCTGGGACTGGCCCGTCTGGCCGCCGCCCCGCACCCGCACCATGACGTCCCACTTGCCCAGTGTGCCCGTGGCTGCGGCACGAGGGGCGAGGGAGACGATGTGGGATTAGACGGGAGCAGCCGCACGGTTGGAGGGGAGCCCTTGGGCTGGCCAGGAGGGCAGCCACACGCACAGGATGCCGCAGCCGAGCCGCTTCGGTCACAAGCAGCCTGGAGCTTGAGGCTCACCCAGAAATTGTGCCATAAACGCCTCCTGCGCGCCAGCTGCTTATAGAGCCAGCTGCACATGCCACACTGCACCAGCCATGTGCAAGGCCCTCACCCAGGAAGGGCGCCATGATGTCGTTGCGGCGCATCAGGTCTGGGAAGTAGGCATCGTACGGCCGCTTGTTCACCATCAGGTGGCCTGGAATGGACATTTGCAGATGGGCGACAACGGTTGGGGCCGTGGAGAGCAATGCAGCAACAGCAGCAGGCACCGACAGAAGTCCCCCGGCAGCAGCAGGCAGCAGCGGCAGGCGGCGGCATGAGACACAACAGCAGCAGGCGGCTCACCCGCGCCCTCCTTCAGCCAAACATGCGCCACGCTCGTCTTGCGCTTGCCCACACCAAAGGCGCGGCTGCTGACAGGGTCCAGCCGGCGCACCCACCGCGCTGCCGCCGCCTCCTGCATTGCATGGTCAAATGCAAGTGACTGATTGTCAGCACCTGCCCTGCTGCAAGACGTCCGCAGTTCTCCCCCAGCGACTCCCAACCAGCGCACCAAATTTCCAGCAAACTAATGCCAATGCCACGTGTGGACAACGCGGCAGGTTGTTTACCTTCAGCTGCTCCTCATGCCGGCGGCGCGCCTCGCGTGCCTCGTCATCCACATCGTAGCTGAGCAAGTCATCGAGGCTGGGGAACTCGTCGGTCTCAACTGGCAGCACCCCCTCGAAAATGTCCCATGCCGTGGACCAGTCGCCTGCAGCGCACAGACAGGTGCATGATCACACACGGGCAGGTGCGGCACAGCTGGCCTGCAGGCACCATGATCCAGCTGGCACAAGACCACCATGATGACATGGTGTGAATGGCATGAAACCAGCAGTGCACACATCATGCAGATGGACTGCCGAACCAAATCGGGCTGCGCACACCCACCGCGGCACGCAGGGCACGCTGCTAAACAGCAGCAAGCATGGGTGAGCATGCACAAAGCAGCAGAGGGCATGCACACAAGGCGCACCCTCGTCCATGGCTTTGCCCCACGCCTCCAGCGCCTGGTCTGCATCAGCAAACGTGAGCTGCCCCGACTCGCTGCGCAGCTGGGACGCGGCCTGCTGCTCCTGGCCCTCCTGCTGCTGGCTGCTGCCGCCGGCCTCGCCGCCGCTGCCGCCGTCAGCGGCGGCGGCAGCATAGGGGCGCTGCCCGCCCGCCTGCGCCGCCGCCCAGCTTGGCTGCTGCAATGACAGTCGCTGCAGAGCGGCTGCAAGGCCGGGCAGCGTGCTGGCTGCCGCCGATGCCGGCGTGGCCTGTAGCGCCGCGGCGCGCTGCAGGGCTCTAAGGCTGGCGGCCAGCATGCTGCCGCACCCGCCTGAAGGCGCGCCGCTATGGGTTTGGGGAGGGCGGGGTGTGCGCTGCTCGGCAGGGACTGTGGACGCCTGCTGCAACTTACAGGAGTGGTATGGATGGCGGATCGCACGCGACGGCCAGCAAGGCCGCAATTTGATCGCCATGCTGGGCCCGCCGGCGGCGGCCGTCGCGTGAGCCCAAGCCGGTGGACGGGCCGCTCTGCCGTTCCTGCTCTACGCACTTTTTCTGCCTCTGGGTACGTGGCACAGGCTTGATTGACAGAGTGCTCCGGAATGAAGGAGGTCGGGCTACACAAAGGTGCCCGGATGGGCATTGCATGCTGCGCCGCAGAGACGGCAGCACGAGGCGCGGTTTGCAAGGAACCGACGGCAAGGAGCAACAACAGCAGTGACGAATGAATGAAAAGGCAGTTAACGAATAGACAGCCCTGGCGAAACAAGCAGCGGCGGTAAACAATTGGGCAGCAAGGATGTGCATGCTGTGTGCACACATTTAGGCAGCAGTGTTGGGGAGCGGGAACCAAACAACTCTAGTTCTACTGTCTAATTTAGAGGAGAGCAGTCTATATGGACAAAGGTTCGTATACTTATCAGGGGTTGCATTCGTAGGGGGGTTTATAGCGGGAGGAGGCAGGCAGACTGCGCTTTGCAGCTCTGTGCTAGAAAGCACTGCCGGCCCAATGTGGCTGGTACGCTGCCGCCCGCCTCGCTGCGTCATTACGCAAAGTGCCCAGGATTTAACGGTGCCATGCAACACACCATTGCCAGCCCAGCCGGCCTAGCTGCCTCGCAGCATGCCATTGAGGTTGCTGCTGCCGGTTTTGCCGCTCTCCAGGCTGCCGTCCCGCTCTTCCGCAATAGGCGAGGGCGGTGCCAGGTGGCCAGTGGGCATGCGGTGCATGGTAGGCACCTTGCTTGTGAAGCCGTTGGCAAGACCGCCGTTGCCATACGCACCGTGTGCAGCATGCCCGTCGTGCGCGCCATGCACAGCGTGCACGTCGTGCGCGCCGTACCCCAACGTGTCGCTGTGCTTCAGCGGCGCGCGGCTGGGCAGCGTGGGCTGTGGCGCCAGGCGGCTCGCGCACGGCATGCTGGACAGGGCATGCTCCCAGGCATCGCACACTGCGGGAGGGAGGAAGCATGGCAGGGCAGGTTGGGCAGATAATGGCGTGCTCGGCAGGGCATGCTCCCACACATCACATTGCAGCGGAGGGCAGCCAGGCAAGGCCCTGCCTGGCGCCCACAGAACCATAACCTCAGTGCATCACGCCCCGTGCCCCGTGGCACAATCCCCACCCCTGCCACTCACTGGTGTGGCCGGGGCTTCCAAAGGCCATGGCATACGCAATGCCCACAAAGCCGACGCCGCCGATGATATTCCCGAGCGTGGCGGGAATCAGGTTTTTGGTGATGAAGGTGCCTGCAGGCGCAGAGGCATGAGCGCACGCAGCAGGCGGTGTGAGGTGGCATGCATGCAGAGCAGCGGGCATATGCAGCAAGGTTGCAGCCAGTGCAGCCTCCTGGCAGGTCGGTGTGCCAAGCACAGTGCGGCATCACATCCAAAACGTCCAAAGCAGCACACACTCAAGCAGAGACGCACCGACAGAAATGTTGCTGCCCAGCGCCATGGACAGGGGGATGAGGTACATGTTGGCGATGCAATGCTCAAAGCCCATGCTGACAAAGGCGGAGTTGGGCAGGAAGATGCCCACAAACTTGCCTGCAGGGGGGCAGGGAGGGGCGCAGGCGGTGCTTTCAGAGCAAATTGAGAAGCGGCAGGCAGGTCAGCGCGAGGAATGCCGGAGCTTGCAAGCGGAGGAGCAGGCATGCGGGCAGTGTCCAGTGGCCAGCCAGGATGACAGCAGGGGAGGCATCTCACGCAGCACACACAGAGCAGGGCACACGGCAAGCACAGCAAGCAAAGCAGAGACAGCACACCCGCACTCTCACCGGTGAGGTCACGGGCCATGTTGCCCTGCCACACCGCCAAGCACACCAGCCAGTTGCACAGGATGCCTGCAGGTGCACAGGCAGGCGGTACAGCAGGCCACATTGACGGGCGTGCTTGGGAGCATGCGGGCAGTGCACGGGCGGTGGGGTGCATGGTCATGCACAGGGTGCGCAGCCTTCATGGCCCTGCCCAGCTTTGCATGCTGCACAACGGCGCGCCCACCTTTGCACATCGTCGCTGCAAACGGGTGCGAGACTTTGGCGAGCGCCAGGCTGCGGCCATGTGGGTGGGTGTGGTTCAACACAAGTAAACCGGCCAGACTTGCCACTCCGCAGCTAAGCATGGGACCTCAGCTCTTTTGACGGCACAGCCGAAACGCGCCACAACACATCCAGGGCAGCTCACTCGATCACAAAGTCCTTGCGGGTGCCGTAAAACACGTCGCCTCCCATCATCAAACCAACCTGCGAGACGACGCAGGTGCGTTGGAAGCAGGTGTTCAGACTGCGGGGAAGGCATCCGGTAGCGCAGCGGCGATGCATACCGGGCCAGCAGCACGCTCCTGCTGCCCAGCTGCTTCAGGCAAACAGCTGTCTGCCGATCGAAACCGACCCAGGGATGCAGGACATCAGTGGCAGCATTTCATTTTCAGCGCACCATCAGCAGGGAGCCCAGCAGGTTGCAGAAGTAGGAGACCAGCCAGCAGCGCAGCATGCCCAGCAGGCCGTACCGCCCTGCAGCACAGCGGGCACAGCCGGCAGAGCAGGGTTGGCGAGGGGGCCGGAAAGAGCAGAAACGTGGCGGAGCAGGACCGCACACCACGACTGAGGTCTCACCTTCCGCCACGGCGATGGTGGCGTACATGCAGTTGGATGTGAACAGGTCCGCCCCTGCCACCACGCAGAGCGTAAGGCCCATGGGGAAGCCTGCGGGGCGGGAGTTGCAAACAAGGACCATGTGTGCAGACAGCTTGTTTGGTGGGCGTGATGGCGGCAGCAGGCATAGCAGGTGCAGGCACACACGAGCCAAGGAGCTGGTACGCGGCCCGCTGCCTTCCCCAAGCGCACCAAAGATGCCAAATAAGAAATTAAAGGCTCCAGGCTGCTCCAGGCGGAACTCCTTGCTGAGCTGGCCGCCCACCAGGGAGCAGAGCGAGTAGCCCAGGCTGATGTAGGCGCCTGCGGGCGCAATGGAGCGAATTGGTGAGCATGAGACAACTGGGTTGGAGGGCACAGACCTGGTGCAACAGGAAGTAGGCCCGTGCAAGCCCAGTCTGTTGTTCCAGGCAATGAATGGCAGGCCAGAAAGGCTGAGGTGCGCACCCGCCAGCAGGCCCAGGACCATCAGCTTGGGAAAGGGGTACATGTTCTTCTGAGCAGCCGCCTCCACATGGAATGCATCTGCAGGGGGAGTGGTACCGTGCAAACTTGGTGGTTCAGCAGCCACTGAGTGGGGGAACCAGGCCATGCAGTTTGTTGGCTTGGCAGTGTGGAGGAGCATGTGCATGCTTCAGAGCACGAGGGCAGGGCAGGCAGCGACAGGGCTGTCTGCAGCAGCAGGCACATAATGAGGGGCTTCAGGCCACCGTTCCTCAGGCACCCTTGACTTCCAGACTCGCTGAGTGCTGCGACGGGGCCCCGTTCTGCAGCTGGTGCTCAGTTGCACAGCTAGAACCGACAAGAAGATTAGACTTGATACTTACAGTTCTCAGGCGGCGAGGAAATGGCCTGCACGGCGCCGGGTGCGGAGGGCGCCGCCACATGCGCCGCAAACGAGTCCGGCTTGGCATCCTGCTCTGCAGGGTTGTTGCAGAAGGGGTGCAGCGACGGCGCAGCAGCAGCTGCGTCAGGCGTGGGTGGCGATCACATGCAGGTGCAGCGAGCAGCGCCAGGCAACTGCCCAGCCGCCGGCGGTGGCTCCTTGCGTGGCGGCGGCAAGCGGCGGCGCTGACCTAGGCGCCGCTGCCGGCCGCCAGAGGCTCACAAACGGCAGCATGACCTCCGCCAAGGGCATGGCAGCGCTCACCGGTGGCCAGGCGGCCGTGCAGCACCCGGCTGAACAAGCGCTCGTGCGCCTGCAGCGTCTTGGGCCTCGTGCTCATATTGTCTGATCACGCTGATCTGTCAGGAGGTGGAAGGAGCCGCTGCAAGTTGCACTTGCGGCGGCGGCGGAGGGTGAGGGTCACGCCCCAAGGAGCGCGGTGCTGGCTGAGCAGCTCCGGGCCTGTGTATGATCGCGCAAGTTCACTTTGGTTGCTGGGCACGCGAAACGGCGCGCTATTGATGCGCTGTTTGGTAAGGGATCCGACCGTGCTTCGGTGCGATGCACCCGGTCCGCGTGCACGATCCCCGCATGCCAAAGCACCACAAATGGGAGGAACGAGGCCTGGGGCGGGCCAGGGACGGCCAGATCACTTGCAGGGCACCACCCGCCGCCGCCGCCGCCGCCGCCGCCTTGCGCTTGCGTAAGCAGACCAGCCCGACTTGCGATTCACCTGCGATATTTTCTGCATGCAGCACTGCGAAGCAGCCATCGTGCCACTGAAACAGTTACATGCGTCGGCGGCACAACGGCACGCAGCGCAGCGCCCGTGTGCCGACGTGCGGCGGCGCGCCTCACGGCTGCTGCTGCTGCTGCGCCGCCTGGCCGCCCTGCCGCCGCTGCTTCTCCGCCTCCACCTCGCCCAGCATGCGCTCCACCTCTACGAATAAGATAACATGAAGCGACAGAATAGGAGTCAGCAGCGGCGCCAGCAGCGTACAGCAGTCCCCTACCCGCACAGCATACGCTCCACCTCTGTGGATACAGCGAGAGAAGGAGGGCAGCAGCCTCGAGCGGCGGCGGCAGGCGGCGGCGGCAGCAGTGGCAGCAGCGGCAGCAGCGGCAGCAGCGGCAGCAGCGACGGCCGTGCCGACAGCAGCAGCAGCAGCAGCAGCAGCAGCCAACATCTCGAAAGCTTGCACTTGCTATTCCAGAGCTTGGCTCACCGGCCTCGGGCCTCCCCGCACACTTCCAGTGCCACCAGCTCAATTTCTCTGTGCTAGTCTGTGCATTACTTCACTCACCAGCTTCAGGCATCTCCTCCCGCCCCTCCTGCCCTGCCATAGCCAAGGCCGGCCTACCAGCAACTGCAAGTGCGCAACAAGGTAAGCTTTGCTCACCGGCCTCGGGCATCTCCTCCAGCCGCTTGCGCATCACCGCCTCCTCGTACTCCTCCAGCTGCTTCACGTACGTCATTTGCTGCGGTTGGGAATTTGGGCAGGCCAGGCACGGCAAGTTCCATGAACTGCAGGGCGGCCGCAGCAGGGGTTTCGAAGGCTCGTCCAGGCAGCGCTTCGCTGCACACCGCAGCAAAGCAACCGCGATCGCACGAACAAAGCAATTCCACCCTGCTCACCTTGGTGGCCACGCGGTAGAGGTAGGAGCCCACCCAGCCAAAGCAGAGGCCCACAAAGATGATGAGCTGCGCCCAATTGCCCGCAATGCCCGGCTCCATGCCCGTCGCCTGCAAGTCGGCAGCAGTTGCATGCGCTGGTGAGAGGCAGCAGTGCAGGCAGGGCTCAAGGCAGGTCACGCACCACGAACTGTGCGAGCACCGCTGCAAGCTGCAACACGCACCAGCCTGCTGCACAAGCAGCTGTGCTTGCTTAGCATGCTGCGCTGCAGCACACGAAGCCACCGCAGCACATGCAGCCGCCGTGGCACAGCTGCGCCTCTGTCTGCCCACCTGCAGGCCGTAGTACAGCGCATAGCCTGCTCCAATCATCCCAGCACCGATCAGAATCACGTCCTTGCGGCTGTATCCAAACTCGGTGTTACGCTGCAGCAGCATGGGCAGCGATGGAGGCTTGCATGCTTTGCTGCAACACATGGTTGTGCTGCCGTGAAGCGGCGCATGGGCGGGCACCCAGGCGGCTTGCATCTTGCTGCTAAATCAGTGCAGATGGGTGCTTGCAACCCTGAGGATGTAGGAAGACCTGCGTGACATCTTTTCAAGTGCCCTAGCCACCGCCGGCTCACCTTGACCTCGCCGCTGCCGCCCTGCTGCTCCGCCCGCGGCGCCGCCGCTGCCGCCCGCCGCCGGGCGCCGGTGGCGGCCCACGCCGGCTGCAGCGCCGCTTTACGGAAGCAGCATGGCGTGCGGCAGGGCGCTGGGGCAGCCAGCAGCGCGCTGGGGGCCGCAGGGCGCCGGGCCAGGGGCGCTGCGACAGCACAGGCCGCCACGGGGCGCGCCGCGGTGTGTACAGTGTTCATGGCTGGCAATGCGCTTGCTGGCGGTACGAGGCGGGGCCACAGGCGCGCGCGAGCGGGGGAGTGGGGTTTGTGGTGCGCGGGCGGGGGGCCTGGGCCACTGGGCTGCCTTGGGATGGGTGGCGGAAGCGTGATCAGGGCGCCAGAAGGCGGCAGGGGCCCCAAGGCTGTCGCTCAACCCATGCGCGGTGAGAGGCTTTCACGGCAGCCAGCCCAAGCGCCTGTTGCCGATCACCCCTTGCCCCTCAGCCCACGCCCTGCCACCTGCGGCACTCAGGTCGCCCGCCCAGTCAACCGCGCCGCCAGTGCCTTGCACCAGCCGCGGCTTTAGCGCCAGCCCCTCCCGCCCTGCCCGGCAGCAGCCCCAGCCATGGCAGCAGCACAGGCCGTCGTGTGCGTGGCGCCCGCCGCCTCCACTTCTGGCCGGCTGGGCGGCGCCGTCCGCGCCCGCGCTCCGGCGGCGGCACTGCGCCCGGCGCCCCGGCAGCTGGCCCTGCGGCGTGCCGCGGCGGCTCCCGCCCGCCGCATGCAGACCTGCGTGCGTGCTGTGCTGGATGTCACCAACGACACCTTTGAGAAGGAGGTGCTGCAGGTGCGGCGGTGCTGGGTCGGGTGCGAACGGTCGCACTAACTAATTTGAGTTGCGCACCTATCTGCCGGCTGCTGCGGCTGTGTTGCGGGCGTGGCGCGCTCGTGCACCACAGTTGCACGATTCCAGTAGTGCCGTCTGGGATCCTTGCAAGCCGCAGCAGCGGCGCTTGGCCGTGCCAGGCGTACCATCGCTGGGAGCCTGCCACTCGGCCAGCTGAGCCTTCCTGCCCTGCTCTGCCGCAATTGTGCAGTCTGAGGTGCCGGTGCTGGTGGACTTCTGGGCCAACTGGTGCGGCCCCTGCAAGCTCATGCACCCCATGATGGCCTGGGCCGAGAAGGTGCGCTGGCAGCCGCCTGTCGTGGGCAATGTGCAGCAGGGCATTCGCAGGATGCGTTGCAGCGTAGGTGGCACCTGCAGCGCGGGCTGGAGCCGGATGCGCGCCTGGCTTGTTGCGCCGGCCTTTATAAGTCTGATGCAGGCTGGGACACAGCCCCCCCGTCAGCTGGCCTTTTGCCGCTCTCACTGTCGCGCTGATGCTTAATGACTCGACGGACACATATATGCTGATGCTACATGATTCGACGGGCAGCTGCCCATGCTGTGCGCTGCCGCTACGCCGCTCACTGTGCCCTGCTGTTGGATCGCCTCTGGCCTGCAGGAGTACGGCGCGGCCCTCAAGGTGGTGAAGATTGAGGCGGACGCCAACAAGGCCACGCTGGAGAAGTACAAGGTGCGGCTGATTGCATTTGCACAAATGACAAGTACAAGGGTGCGGCAGCTCGCATTTGCATTTCCCGGTAGTTGCTGGGCAAGAGGGGTGTTGTGCGACGGAGTTGCCAAACTTGTCAGGAACCACATGGCAGGCGAACTCCGCCATGCTGCTGCTTTGTGACCAACCCCTGCTATGTTGCTCTGTGACCAACGCCTGCTTTTCCATTCCTTTCAGGTGTACGGCCTGCCCTGCTTCATCCTGTTCAAGGATGGCCAGGAGGTGCCCGACTCGCACAGGTGCGCAAGGAATGCAAGGGGTGCCCTTTCACACCAGCAGCAAGCAGCAGCAGCAGCAAGGGATGCCGCGGCAGCATGATGCCGCAAATGCATCACCTCGCAGCGCTATGCTTCTGCCTGCTGCCCTTTCGCTGCTCGCCTGCCCACCCGCCGGCGCCACTGCAGCGAGAGCGCAATGAGCAAGGTGCCGCTGCGGGAACCTTCCAACCCGCCGGTTTCCAGTCTGTTTGCTCACCAGGTCGTGCCCTGCCCCAACTCACCTTGTTGCAACCGCAGCGAGGGCGCGATGAGCAAGAAGGCGCTGCAGGACTACCTGGCCAAGTTTGGCATCAAGGCCGCCGTCACCGCCTGAGCGTCAGCGCAGAACAGCAGCCAGCCGCGGCACGGTTGGAGTGGCACAGCCGCTGCTGTAGCCTGAGCACCGGCACAGCTACCCAGTCTGGCTGCCACTTTGTTGCTGCCTGAGCAGCATGGCAACCGGCCCTGCTGAGCAGCAGCGGCTGAAGCCGCCTGATGTTGAAACCATTCCGCAGCTGGCCCAGTGCCAGCCTGGCTCCCTTCCACCCCTCTGCCCTTCCCCCCTTGCCGACTAGCAGCAAAGAATGACTGCCCCGCCTTTGATTGATAGCAGCCCGTAGCCGCCCGGATGCTCCAACCGCATGTATTTGATGATGGCACAGCCCCCCCTCGAGCAATGCCCTCCCGTCAGACTCCTCTTCCCTTCCCCTCTCCTTTTCGCACTCCCCAATTCCTTGCACGCGCATTTTTTTCGTTGCAGCGGGCGCGCCGGCGCCGGTCTGCCGCACGCCGGCCGGCCCCGCCTCACACGGCGCCCACAATCCCATGAATCCGCATCGCCCCACCCCCTCTCTCCCGCCTCCCTTTCCTGGTGCCTGCCCGGCCTTTTCTGCCACCGCACCCCAACGCCCTCATATCGCGTGCGAGATGATATCCGGCGCGCAGCGGCGGAAAAGCCCTTGCCCCTGGCCGGCGCAGCCGGGGCTCCCGCCCCTTCTGGGCTGCGCGCTGTTTTCCCCCGTTCAGCACACTTGTATGTTGCTTCTGTAAATCGCATTCAGCAGTGGGGGAGCGTGCGCTGAAGGCTGCAGTGTGGGCGTGGATATTTAAGCAGGGCATCGCTGCCTGGCACGGTTAATCTTGCCCAACTTCCACCAGTACCGTGCACCAGTGCATGAACAGAAGCAATGCCTTTGTGCTGTGCTGTGCTGCATGCAACACAGACAGCAAGCAAAGGTGATCACAGGGGGGACTCAAGACCTCACTTTGAGCTCACTAGAACCTCACTGGGGTGACCTCAAATTGAACTCACTCTGTGACATCACTTGACACCTGTTGACTTCACGCGCTAGGTCAAGTGAGTTCACTGGCTGTGATGTCTGATAGCCCCCTGTGAGCTCACTGGACATCACAACTGATCTCTCTTTAGTTCACTGGCATCACACTGACCTTTCTTGCAATCAAACCGGCAAGCGGCATAAATGGCATGCATAATGCAGTCGCATGTCAACATGCCACAGCCGGCTCTGTGCCGGGAGGGCCCCTCAGGCACCGCCCGCTCGCTTGCACTTGGACGGTGCCTGCTGCATGCCGTCCTTGGCCTGGTGCTGTCACCTTGGTGCCTCCAAGTGGTGGCTTCAACTGCACTGTTGAGGTTGAAGGGGTTGTGTGGGTAAATTAGAACACTTGGCAGCTGGTTGGGCTTGTGCAGGCGTGCAGGTACGCAGCTTCTGAAATGTGCATTCTCGCAGCATCAAGTTGTTAAGCCGATCAAAGATGCAAAGTGATGTATTCCAATGCGTGCCCCTGGCCCACCTGCGTGCTAGCGTGCACTTGGCCCTGGGTCGCACTAGCTGCCGCACAAGCCGTGGCAGGCGCGGCCTGCTGCGCACCGCC
>VFQQ010001727.1_pt1 | contig 28547 bp, 27 predicted proteins | sample 3512341 | NCBI WGS metagenome assembly VFQQ01 (sample SAMN10412373, study PRJNA504923) | tailings metagenome | isolation source: Relicate 2 Philex TSF1 revegetated site | place: Philippines: Tuba, Benguet | collected 2017-08-29
GCCCTATCTGGTCATCCATGGCGACCAGTTCGATGTCGTCGTCGAGCACGCCAAGTGGCTCGCCCATGTGGGTGACTGGGCCTACCGCGCCGCGCTCCGCATGCATGCCGTGGTCAACTGGGTGCGGCGCCGCATGGGCCTGACCTACTGGTCGCTCTCGGCCTGGGCCAAGCACAAGGTCAAGAACGCCGTCTCGGTGATCGGCCGCTTCGAGGAGGCGTTGTCGCTCGAAGCCCGGGAAAGCGGCGTCGACGGCGTCATCTGCGGTCACATCCACTATGCCGACATGCACGATCGCATGGGCGTGCATTACGTGAACACCGGCGACTGGGTCGAGAGCTGCACCGCCGTGGTGGAATCGCCCGAAGGCGAACTCCAGATCGTCAAATGGAGCGAAGCGCCCATCGAGCGCCGCAAGAAACCCCGCTTCGGCCGCGGCCGCGAAGCCGAAGTCCCGAGCACCCCGCCGGCGGCGTGATCTGCCGCAGTCGGCGGTGATTGCGTGGGCAAAACCCCGGTGTCATGGTGCGCGCCGGCGGGATTCTCTCGCCGGAGCTCTCCCATGACCACCGCCCGCGAGGCGCAGGGCGTCTTCTCGCCCGAATTACGCGCCTCGATCTACCATTTCATGGTCTTCGCCTCGACGGGCGTTTCGTCGGTCTACTTCGCCATCTGGCTCGCCAATCGCGGCATCACGCCCGACGAGACCGGCATCATCACCGCCGTGCCGGTGCTGGCCATGCTGGCCATCAACGTTCTGGTCGGCCGCATCGCCGACAAGGCAAGCGACTGGCGCGGCGTCATCATCGTCCTGTCGCTGATCGCCGGCGCGGTGCCGATCGGGCTGTTCTTCGTCTCCGGCTTCTGGGGCATCCTGCTGCTCTGGACGCTCTGCGTCGTGCCGGCGGCCGCGCTGGTCCCGGTCATCGACGCCGCAACATTACGCATGACGCAGCGGCGGAACACCAATTTCGGCGTCGTCCGCGCCTGGGGTACGGTGGGCTACATGGCGACCGCGGCCTCGGCCGGTCCGATCATCTCCATGGCAGGCGAGGGCGCTTTCCTGCCGCTCTTCCTCGCCATGTCGCTGCTGCGCGCGCTGATCTCGCTGCAACTGCCGCGCTTCCGAGCCCCCGACCATGTCGCCACCGCCGCAGACAAGCCGAAATCTCGGCTCAAGGACACGCTGAAGCCCTGGTTCGTGCTGCCGCTCGTCGGCTTGGGCATCGTCTATTCCACCAATGGCGTGCTGGCTAATTTCGGCGCGCTGCTCTGGCGCAACCAAGGCATCGACGAAGGCCTGATCGGACCGCTGATCGCGGTCGGCGCCGCTGCTGAAGCCGCGATGATGTTCTTCTGGCGCAAGCTAAACATCAAGGTATCGGCCCGGCATCTGATCATCTTCGCAGCACTGGTCGGCGTCATCCGCTGGGGCGCCATGGCCTTCGCGCCGCCGGTCTGGGTGCTGCTGTTCCTGCAACTGCTGCACTCGATCACCTTCGCGGTCTGCTATTTCGGCGGCATCTACTTCATCGCCAACTGGACCAGCGAGGACATCGCGGCCGAAGCGCAGGGCTTCTCCTACGTCCTGCAGCAGGGAATGACCGTGGTGGCGCTGCTCGGCTTCGGCTGGTTCACGGCACAGTTCGGTTCCGGCGCATGGTTCGCGCTCGCCGCCTACAGCCTGCTCGGCGCCGGCTTCGTCTGGGTGTCGCTGATGCTCAAGCCTGCGCACGCCTGACGGGCTTGCAAGTTCAAACTGTGAATGCAAGCTGAGGTTCGCGGCAGGATTCTTCCTGCCGGGAGCCCCGCCTTTCATGACCACGCCCGTTGCTGCCCCTCGCATCTCACCCGAGCTGCGCGCCGGCGCCTTCTATTTCACCATGTACATGTCGTCGGGCGTCGTCACCGCCTATGCCGGCATCTGGTTCGTCGACCGCGGCATCTCGGCGGCGCAGATCGGCATAATCAACGCCCTGCCGATCTTCATCATGCTGGTCCTCAACTTCGTGGTCGGGCGCATCGCCGATCGTGCGGACGACTGGCGGCGGGTGATCGTGATCGGTGCGATCCTGGGGGCCGTGTTCCCGTTCGGGCTGTTCTTCGTCGACGACTTCTGGGGTTACCTGCTGTTCGCCACGCTGGCAGCCATTCCCATCGCCTCCATCGGCCCCGTTCTCGATGCTGCGACCATGCGGATGACGCGCCGCAACGGCACCAGCTATGGACCGCTCAGGGCCGGCGGTACGGTGGGCTATCTGATCGTCATCGCCATCACCGGCTATCTGGTCTCCTGGTTCGGCGGCGGCATCTTCCTCTGGCTCTTCGCCGGGGTGAATGTCCTCCGCGCCCTCGTCGGCCTGTGGCTGCCCAACTTCCGCGCCCCCAGGGACGAGGCCGAACACGGCAAGCCGGCGGCCGCCGGCGCCAGGCATCTGCTCGAGGTGATGAAGCCGTGGTTCCTGCTGCCGCTGGTCGGCTGGGCCATGGTGTTCGGCACCCACCTGCTGCTCAACGCCTTCCAGGCGCTGGTGTGGAAAGAGCAGGGGCTGGGCGAGGATGTCATCGGCCTGCTCATCACCGTCGGTGCGGTCAGCGAAGCCATCGTCTTCTTCGCCTTCGCCAAATTCGCCAAGCGCTTCACCGCCCGCTCGCTGATCCTGATCTCGGCGCTGGTCTCGGTGGCGCGCTGGATCGCCATGGCCTTCTCGCCCGGCGTCGAAATCCTCTTCGGCCTGCAATTGCTGCACGGCATCACCTTCGCGCTGGGCTATATCGGCTGCGTCTCCTTCATCGCCAACTGGACCAGCGAGGATATCGCCGCCGAGGCGCAGAGCTTCTTCCAGGTGCTGCAGCAGGCCATGTCGGTGATTGTCATCTTGGGCTTCGGAGCGCTTCTGGAGCCATTGGGCGCGAAGGGCTTCTTTGCCTCGGCGGCTTTCGCGCTGATCGGCGCCGTGCTCATCTGGCTGTCCCTGCGCATGCAACAGCCCAAACGGGTCTAGGGACGATGACGCTCCTCGACCAGATTCCGGCCCGCTTTCGCGATGTCCGCTATAACGGCGAGCGGCCGCCGCTGGCGGGAGCGGGTTTCGTGGACGGCGCCAACTGCCAGCACTTTGCCTATGAACTGCTGCGCCAGTTCGGCCGCGACGTCCCGGACCTGTGGTCGAGCGATCTCTGGGAAAGCCCGGTCTCGGCCCGCGTGACTGCGCCGTTCGAGCCGCTCGACCTGCTGCTGTTCAACCGCACGTCCGATCCGTACGGCGCGCATCTCGCCGTCTATGTCGGCGACAACCACGCGATCCACCTGTCGCGCAAGGTCGGGCATCCGGTGGCCTGGCGGATCGAGGCGTTTCTGGCGCTGCCTGAATATGCCGTGCTGATCGGCGGCAAGCGCTACCCTCAGTCGTAAGTCGATTTCACCAGCCCGTCATGCCAGGCGTAGTAGCGCGACTGGTATTGCGCGCTGCCCAGATTGTCCTCGTCGAGCCATGGGCTGGCCTCTAGGATATAGGCGTCGTGCTCGGCCCAGAGCGCATCCGAACTCACCGCACCACCCGGATACTGGTCGAGAAAGCTGTAGGGCGCACCGAGCACGATGGCCATGCTGTCGATGATCCACTGCTTGTGGCGGTCTAGCCTGTGCTTGCTGATGGCTTCGGCCAGTTCCCTGGAACCATCGCCGATGCTGGCCTTGCGATAGATCCGGTAGAGGTCGTTGAGAATTTCCGGCGTGACGCCCCAGGGCAGCGGTCGATCTTCCATCTCATTCCCCCGAACGAAAACGGCCCCGAGGTTCCCGCGGGGCCGCTGAAGCGTGACGCTGACCGGTCTTAGCTGACTCGGCCGCTGGCATGGGCCAGCATGGTGTAGACCTTGCCGCGATCGGACAGCAGGAACTCGCGGGCTGCAGCCGCCGGGTTCTGGGCCTGCGCCGCCTGCTGCAGCAACTGCTCGAACTCGCCCATATAGGTCGCCGAGGTCTTGGCGAACTCGGCATCGGCCTGCAGGCGCTTGCGCACCTGGTCGTAGGTGCCCTGGCCCGAGAGCGTGTAGATGCGGCGCGAGAACACGTTCTGCTCGCCGGCCTGGTAACGGGCCCAGGCGTCGGCCAGGGCGTTCTGGTCCATCGAGCGGGCGATCTCGTCCGTCAGGTTGGTGAGGTTCGGCTGGGCCGGGGCGGCAGCGGGAGCCACCGTCGCCTGGGCCGTGGCATTGCGCAGCACGTCGCGGAGCCAGCCGCCACCCTCCTCGGTCTTGGCGGCGGCCGCAGCTGCCGGCGCGGGAGCCGGGGTCGGAGCAGGGGCCGGGGTCGGAGCAGGGGCCGGGCGGGCCGGTGCAATGGTCGCGGCGGCAACCGGAGCGGGCTGCGGAGCCGGACGCGGGGTCACCGGAGCGGGAGCTGGGCGGACCGGCTCGACGCGGGCGGCCGGAGCCTCACGCACCGGTTCCGGGCGCGGCTCTTCGCGGCGCTCTTCACGACGCGGCGCGGGCGGGGGGGAACGGCGACCGTCGTTGAGATCGTGCGTTGCCGGCTGGGCGCGGACGATGGCGTTGAGTTCGCTGAGCGCTTCGATCTGCTCGGCCACGACGCGGCGCATGGCGGCGGCGCTGGCGCGAGTCTCTTCGGGCAGCTCCATGACGCCGCGAGCCAGTTCCGAGCGGGTCGATTCGAGTTCCGAACCCACTTCCTTGGCGGTGGCGCGCATGGCGGTGGCGGTCTCGGTGAAGCGCTGGGTGGCTTCTTCGAGGGCCTGCTGCATCTCGAGGATCATGGTCTGCTGCGTCTGGCGCAGGGCGTCGGCTGCACGGTCGCTCTCGGCGCTGGCGGTCGAGGTGAACTGGCCGAGCTGGCTCTGCACCTTCTCCGACGTCGTGCCCAGCGCTGCTTCGAGCAGGTTGGTGGTCTGGCTGAGCGCACCCTGCATCTGCTCGGTCGAGGACGACAGGGCGGTCTGCACACGGCCGGTGGTGTCGTCGAGGGCCGACTGGACACGGGTGGTCGTGTCGTTGAGCACAGTCTCCAGCCTGGTCGTGGTGTCGTTGAGCGCACCCTCGAGCTTGGTGGTGGTGCTGCTCAGGGCATCGTCGAGCTTGGCGGTCGTGCCGGACAGCACGCCTTCGAGCTGGGCGGTGGTGCCGCTGAGGGCAGCCTGCACCTGCTCGGCGGTCGAGGTCAGCACGTTGTGGAGCTGGCCGGTGGTCTCGTTCATGGCGATGTTGATCGAACCCGACGTCTGCTCCAGCGTCTCGGCGACGGTGGTGGTCGTGGTTTCGAGCATCTCTTCCATGGTCTTGCGGGCGGTCAGCAGGCGACGCTCGGTGTCGTTGACCGTGTCGGCGATCGACTGCGCGAAGCCGCGCATACGCTCGTCGATGTCGTCGGCGCGCGCGGTGAAGCTCGATGCCAGCGCATCCATAGCGCCGCGGCGCTCGTCGAGCAGGCCGAGCGTGAAGTTTGACGCGGTGTTGAGCCCTTCGGCGGCCTTGTCGATGCTGGCGGCCTCGGCATTGAGGTTGCCCAGAACCGAGCCGAATTCCTGCACCATGGCAGCAATCGTCGTCTGCAGTGCGCCGACATGCTCGGTGACGAGACGGCCGGCTTCCTCGGTCGAGCTGATCGCTTCGCGAACGGTCGAGGAGTAGGTCGAGGTCTGCTCGGAAACGCTGGTTTCAAGCTGCGACAGGTTCGCGGTCGATGCGTCCAGCACCTTCTGGAGCAGGATGTTGCTGTCGTTGAGCTTGCCCAGCGCCGCCGTCACATCGGTGAGGATGCGCGAGGTCGACTGGCTCATCAGGTCCTCGGCGTCGCGGGCATTCTGCGACAGCGCCGTGGTCAGGATGTTGTTGTGGTTGAGCAGCGCCATCTCGAGCTGGGCCGACTTGTCGGTGACCAAAGCCGAGAAGGCTTCGGTCTGCTCGTTCACGGTGCGGTTGATCTCGGCGACCTTGCCGCCGATGGCGTCGGCTGCGGCCACGGCCTTGATCGAGATGAGCTCGTCGATGGTCCGCGATGCAGTGCCGATCTGTTCGAGCGCATTGCGCACGGCCACATCCATGCGGTCCGCCGTCTGCGAGACGTCGTCCGAGATGGTGGCGGTGGCGGCGACGATGCGCTTGGAGATGGTCTCTTCGATCCGGTCGGCGCCGGACTCGAGGTCGGTCATCGACTGCACCAGCGCCGTGTTGATCGCGGTGTTGAGCGACGCCAGGCGCTCGGCCGTGATGTCGGCGCGGGCGGTGATCGCCTCGGGCAGGGTGCCCAGGCGCTGGTCGACCATGTCGGTGATCGCCTTGCGGGCGGCGTTGACGCCGGTCTCGATGATGTCGGCGGCGGCGCGTGCCGAGTCACCCACGGTGGCGGCGGCGCCGTCGATGCGGGCGCTCACGCCGCTCTCGGCATCGGCGATGCGGAGAATGGCGTTGTCGATGCCGCGGCCGAGGTTCTCGTTGACCTCGCCGACCTTGGACGCGATGAGCGTCGAGACGGTCTGGGCGCGTTCCGACATGGTCTCGGTGACGCTCTTGAGGCTCTGGTCGATCTTGTCGCGGGCAGCGGTGCCCTGCGCGTCGATGGTGCGCGCCAACTCGGTGGTGCGGTCGCCGATGGCGGCGGCAATGCCCACAGTGTGGCTGCCCAGCGTATCGGCGAGCTGCTGGGTGCGGGTGTTGAGTGCTTCGCTGAGTTCGCTCGAACGGGTACCGACGGTGACCGCCAGTTCCTGGGTGCGCTGGTCGAGCGCGTCGCTCAGCGCCTTGGTGCGCTGGTCGAGCGTTGAGTCGAGGGTTTCGGTGCGGGTCGACAGCGTACGGTCGAACTCCTGCGCACGGCCGCTCAGCGACTGCTGCAGTTCGGTCGAACGGGTGGCGATCGTCTGGTCGATCTCCTGCACGCGGCCGAACAGGGCCTGGTCGATCGCCGTGGCATGGGTCGCCATGGTGGTGTCGAGCGCGCTGGCATGGGTCGAGAGGGTCTGGTCGAGCGCGCCGGCATGGGCGCCGATCTGGCCATCCAGAGACTGGATGCGGCGCTGCAGCGTCTGATCGATCTCGGCGGTGCGGCCCGAAATCGCAGCATCGACTTCCTGGACACGGGTGGCGAGGGCGTCGGCGAGTTCGCCGGTGCGGGTCTGCAGCGTCTCGTTGAGCAGCTGGGTGCGGCCGTCGAGGGCGTCGGCGATGATCTGGGCGTGGCCTTCGAGCGAGTCCGAAATCTCGGTCGAACGCGTGCTGATCGTCTCGGTGATCTGCTTGGCGCGCTGGCCGAGCGTCTCGGTCATCTCGCGGGTGCGCTGGGTGACGATGTCGTTGAAGTGGCCCGACTTCTCGTCGAGGGCCATTTCCAGCACGTTGGCGCGGGCGGCAAAGCTCGAATTGGTCTTGTCGAGGGCGTTGATGAGCTTTTCGCCCTTGTCGCCGATGACGCCATCGAGCGTCTGCAGGCGGGCGTCGATCATCACGGCGATCTCGTCGAGACGCGAGTCGAACTGGCTGAGGTTCTGCGAACCGGCGCCCATCAGGGTGACGCGTGCACGCTCGGTGGTGTCGTCGAGGGCGCCGGAGAGCTCGATCATCGCGGTCTGCAGGCGCGATTCCATCGAATTGACCTGCACCTGCACGCTCTCGTCGAGCTGGCGGCTCAGACCACCGAGCAGTTGCTCGGCTTCGCGGGCGCGGCTGGTGATGTCCGAAGCGATGCGGGTGCCGATCATGTCGAGTGCACCCGACACTTCATGGCCGCGGTCGCGGAGCTGGTCGAGGAGGGTAATGCCGCCCTGGCTCAGCAGCTTGGCGAGCGACGAGGTGCGGTTGTCGATAGCGTCCGAGAGAGTGACGGCGCGACTGTCGAGGGCTTCGGTCAGCGAACCCATGCGGCCGTCGATGACGGTCGAGAGTTCCATCGTGCGGTTCTCAAAGGCCATCGAAATGGTGTTGGCGCGATCTTCGAGGGTGATGTTGAGGCGCGAGGCCGAGTCGTCGAGGGCAACGAGCAGGTGGCTGGTGCGCTGGTCGATCAGCGACACGAAGCTCTCGGTGCGCTCGCCAAAGGCAGAGTTCAGCGAGTTGCCGGCGGTTTCGAGCGCCTTGGTCAGGTTGCCGCCCGATTCCACGATCGTGCCGGCGATGCGCTGGCTGATCATGTCGAGGTCGAAGACGAGGCCGGTATGGCTCTCGGTGATGGCTTCGCGGACGCGCTCGGTATTGGTGATCACGGCCTCGCGCTGGCTGGCGAGTTCCTGGATCAGGGCGCGCATGCGCGATTCATTGTCCGAATAGGTACGTTCGAGCGCGGTGACCTCGTTGTGGATCATCACTTCGAGCTCGCCAGCGCGCGACAGTGCGCGCTCGAGGCCGTCGCCCAGCGCGTTCACTTCGCGGCGCACGGCCTGACCGACGGAGGCGACCTTCTCGGACGCGGTGGTTTCCGGCTCGGCCAGACGAATGGCGGCCTGGGTCACGGCGGTCGCGGCATTGCGCAGGTCCTGCGCGCGACGGATCAGGGTGGAAATGGCAAAGAAGCCCAGCACCGGAATGACGGCGAGGGCGACGAGGCCGATGAAATCGTTCGAGCCGAAGAAGGCGGGCGAACCGAGTTCGCCGCCGTGGCGGATCATGGCGACGAGGATGATGGCGAGCACCCAGCCGCCGGCGACCAGCGTGGCGATCAGCGTCGGCGTCTGGCTCGATTTCGACTGCAGGCCATAGAGAATGCGCGAGCCCTGGAAGCGGTCGTCATTGGCGACCGAACCGGCCTGCGCGGCGATCTTGTCGGCGACGCGGGACCGCTCGGCGCGCGGCGAACCATCGCGCTGCACGGGGCGGGGGCCTTGGGCCGGAGCTGGCTGCTCTTCGGGTTCATCGAGCCCGGCGAACACGGAATCCTTGAGAGCATCCTCGACGGCCGAGAATGCCAGAGTAGCCGGATCGTTTTGGGGGGTGGTCGATTTCTTCGCCATACTCGTTACAACTCTCGCATAGGCTGATGCGCCTTATATGGATCGTGAGTTGTCATGAACCCTCGCCCGTTTCCGGGTCCGTGAACATTTGGGTAAAATGCGACTCAAATGCCGCCCTTCGCCCCCGATAACCCACGCCGCCGCACGCTAGGTGGACCTCACATATACATTCAATTTGAGGCAAACCGAACCGTTTATTAATTGAAGGTTAATTTCGTGGCGGGGGTATGGCGGCACGTCGGCGCCTCGCTGCCAGCAGTCTGGGCGTGCAGCCGCTTACGCGGCATTCACTACGTCGTACTGCCTAGCACCTATTGCCGCGCCCGACTTAATGACCTGTTCACCGCTCGACCATAGGCTTCCCCCAACGCCAGAACGGCGTGCGTGATCTCGCAGGGGAAAGTTGTGCGTACTGCGGTTAAGAAGGCGGCGGATGTTGTCCAGCCGATCCACAAGCACCGTCCGATCGACATGGTGCATCTCAGCAAACAGACGCTGGGCGACCATGGCCTCGAATGCGAGGTGCTCCGGCTCTTCGATCAGATGGCCCGGGTCTATTTCGGCCGGCTCGAAGCCAGCACCACGGAAGCCGACGTGCTTCGGCACCTGCATACCCTCAAGGGCGCGGCCTCCGGCGTCGGCGCCTGGACCATTGCCGACCTCGCCAAGGCGGCCGAGGACGAAATCCGCGAAGGCAAGCCGGTGAACCCCGAGCATATCGACGATCTGGACATCGCCGTCCAGGAAGTCTCCGCCTTTATCGGCGACATCCTCGCCAACGAACCGGCCTGACGCGACGGAAGGGCCGGCTCAATGGATCGGCCCAAATACGTCTCCGACGCCATCGAGACGTCGCCCGACGGCCTCCATGTCGGGCGCTATGGCCCGTTCCGCCTGCATTGCGCCTACCAGCCGATTTATCGCTATGACCGCGGCCGGCTCGTCGCGGCGGCTTTCGAGGGGCTGGTCCGGCCGGATCGCGACGGTCAACCCGTCGCGCCGGACGCCATGTTCGAGAACATCGACAGCTGCGACCGGCTGTTCATCGAGTGCATGTGCCGCGCACTGCACCTGCGGAACTACCGCAACGCCAGTCCTGCCGATCTTGATCTCTTCATCAATGTCGACCCCTCCATCTACGAGTCCATCGAGGTGGTGGAGCGGGAGTTCGAGTTCATGTTCTCGATCCTCGACAAGTACGGCCTGTCGCCCGGCCGGCTGGTTTGCGAGATTGTCGAGAAGGAGGCGCTCGACATGCCTAGCCTCCTCAGGCTCTGCGCCAAGTTCCGGGCGCGCGGCGCCCGCGTGGCGATCGACGACTTCGGCTCCGGCTCGTCGAGCTTCATCCGCTATCGCGAACTGCAGGCCGACGTGGTCAAGGTCGACGGCGCCATCTTCCGTGGCCTCAGTGCCGACAGGGGCGGCCGTCAGCTGCTGGGCGACCTGATGCGCTGCTTCCGGCAGGATGGCGCGACGCTGCTGATCGAAGGCATCGAGACGACCGAGCAGCTGCGGGTCGGCTTCGAAATGGGCGCGACGCTCTTCCAGGGGTTCGGCCTCGCCCGTCCGCACCGCCTGCCGAATGCCTTTCCAGATGTCGCGGCGCTCGACCTGCAACCGCGCCGGACCGAGCTCGCCATGCCCTGAGCGTGCCGCCCGCCTGCGCGCCGGCTGCTTGCGGCGGGCAGGGGGCGCAGTTATATGGTCCGGTTCCCCCCGAAAATCCGGCGACTATGACCAAGATCACCTTCATCGAATCCAACGGCACTCCCTACGAAACCGAAGCCAGCAATGGTTCGACCGTGATGGAGACAGCGATCATGAACGGCGTGCCCGGCGTGATCGCCGAATGCGGCGGCGCCTGCACCTGCGCTACCTGCCACGTCTATGTCGACGCGGCCTGGACCGATGTGGTCGGCGGCCCGTCGGTGATGGAAGAGGACATGCTGGACTTCGCCTGGGAGGTGAAGCCCTCGAGCCGCCTCTCCTGCCAGATCAAGGTCCGCGACGAACTCGACGGTCTCGTCGTTCATGTCCCTGCAAGACAGGGCTGATAGGGGTTTTCGCGTGATTTATTCCAAGGGCGGTGGCGCCTGCGGATTCTTTTGGCGGCAGGGGCGTCGCCAGTTCTTCTGCATTCTAACCGCGCAGGTTGGCGGGAAAAATAAAAGCTATTGAATTTCAATAGCTTGTGACGAGAAGCGAAGGCGAGTAGGTTCCGCGCTTCAAAGCTAGGTCTCTAATGGGTGCACTGACCACATTTCCAGTTAGCGTCAAAGTCGAGGGTAAGCGCATCGTCATCGTCGGCGGTGGTTTGGAAGCCCTCAACAAGGCCCGACTGGCGATTAAGACGACTGCTTCAGTAGTCATTATCTCCCGCACCATCACCGAAGACTTCTCCGCTTTCCCCGTGGCTGTCCACGCCCGCCCGTTCACGGCGAGCGATCTGGTTGACGCGGCACTGGTGTTCGTCGCCGAGCATGGCCCGGACGGCGAAGCCGCAAAGCTGGCGGCCCGTGAGGCCGGCGTGCCGCTCAACGTCGTCGACGTGCCGGCCGAGTGCGATTTCTACACTCCGTCGATCATCGATCGCGCTCCAGTCTCCATCGCCATCTCGTCCGAGGGCGACGCGCCGGTGCTGGCCCGTCTCGTCCGCGCCCGCATCGAGGCGATGCTGTCGCCGAACCTCGGCGCCGTCGCCCGGCTAGCCGGTTCGCTGCGCGATCGCGTCGCGACGCTGCTGAGCAAGCCGCAGGCCCGCCGCTTCTACGAAGACCTGGTGACGGCGACCGATCCCAATGTCGAAGGCCTGCTCGCCGCCCATGCCACGGATGCCGCCGGCATCGTCTGGCTGATCGGGGCAGGGCCGGGCGTCGAAGACCTGCTGACCCTCCGCGCCCAGCGCCTGCTGCAGGAAGCCGATGTCATCGTTCACGACTACCTCGTGCCTGACGCCGTCATCGAGATGGGGCGGCGCGATGCCGAGCGCATTTCCGTCGGCAAGAAGAAGGGCCATCACTCCTTCACCCAAGCGCAGATCAACGCGTTGATCGTCCGGCTGGCCCGTGAGGGCAAGCGCGTGGCGCGCCTCAAGTCCGGCGACCCGATGGTGTTCGGCCGCGCCGGCGAAGAAATCGCCGCTTTGCGCAAGGCCGGCGTCGCCTATGCCATCGTGCCGGGCGTTTCCGCCGCGCTCGCCGCTGCCGCCGACACGGCGACGCCGGTGACGCTGCGCAAGGTCTCGTCCGGCTTCGTCTTTGCCACCGCCCACGGCGCCGACAGCGAAGAGCTGGATCATTGGGCGTCGCTCGCCGGTTCGGGCCTGACGCTGGCGCTCTACATGGGTAAGTCGATCGCCGCACCGGTGGCCGGAAAGCTGATGCAGCGCGGCCTCGCCGCTGCGACGCCGGTGGGCATCGTGGTCAATGCCGGCCGCAGCGACCGCAGTTTTCACCGTGGCACCGTCGGCGACCTCGCTGCCGGTTCGGCGAGTTTCGCCGATGGTCCGGCGATCATCTTTATCGGGGCGGCCGTGGCCGCCGGCGACTGGCAGGATGCTGCCAGCCTCGCCCAAGCACAGTTCAAGGTGGCATGATGGAAATCCTGACGGGCAACGAGCTCCTGTCCGGCGCGACGGTCTATCTCGACCCGCAAAATCGCTGGGTCGAACAGATCGACGAGGCGCGCCTCTTCCTTCCTGAGGAAGCGGAGACAAGGGATGCGGCGCTGGCCGCGACCAAACGCACTGGCCGTATCGTCAGTCTCGAAATTGAAACGGTGAAGCTCGTCGACGGCAAGGTGGTCGCCGACCGCCTGCGCGAGCGCATCCGGGCCACCGGCTCGACTGCGCCGGCCTTCGATCGCCAGCACCTGGATGAGGACGGTCATGTATCGATATGACGAATTCGACGCGGCGTTCGTAAAAGAGCGGACCTCGCAGTTCTCCGACCAGGTGCGCCGCCGCATCTCGGGCGAACTGAGCGAAGACCAGTTCCGGCCGCTGCGGCTCATGAACGGGCTCTACCTGCAGCTCCACGCCTACATGCTGCGCATCGCCGTGCCCTACGGCACTATGAGCCCGAAGCAGTTGCGCATGCTGGCCCATATCGGCCGCACCTATGACCGTGACTACGGCCACTTCACCACGCGGCAGAACATCCAGTTCAACTGGCCGAAACTGCGTGATATTCCGGTGATCCTGGACCTGCTGGCCTCGGTCGAGATGCATGCCATCCAGACCTCGGGCAACTGCATCCGCAACATCACCACCGACCAGTTCGCCGGCGCTGCGGCCGACGAGATCATCGATCCGCGTCCGGTCGCCGAAATCCTGCGCCAGTGGTCAAGCCTCCATCCGGAATTCCTCTACCTGCCGCGCAAGTTCAAGATCGCGATGTCGGGCGCCACGCACGACCGCGCCGCGATCCGCTTCCACGATATCGGCCTGCAGGCGACGACCAATGCCGCGGGCGAGATCGGCTGGGAAGTCTGGGTCGGCGGCGGCCTCGGTCGTACCCCGATCATCGGCAAGCTGATCAACGGCTTCGTGCCGCACGAGCACCTGCTCGCCTATCTCGAGAGCATCCTGCGCGTCTACAACCGCTACGGCCGGCGCGACAACAAGTACAAGGCCCGCATCAAGATCCTGGTGCACGAAGAGGGCATCGAGAGCTTCCGCGAGCAGGTGGACGCCGAGTTCGCCGAAGTGAAGGGTGGCGTGCTGACCCTGCCGCAGGACGAACTGGACCGTATCGGCGCCTATTTCGCCGCGCCGGCCTTCGAGCGTCTCAACGCCACCAAAATCGACATCGAGCGCGAGAAGATCCTCAACCCGTCCTATGGGCGTTGGCTCGACAACAATCTCAATTCGCACCAGCAGCCGGGCTATGTCTCGGTGACGATCTCGCTCAAGCCGGTCGGCGGCGCCCCGGGTGACGCCACGTCCGAGCAGATGGAAGCTGTGGCTGATCTGGCCGAGAAGTACTCGTTCAACGAGCTGCGTGTCAGCCACGAGCAGAACCTCGTGCTGCCGCACGTCAAGATCGCCGACCTGCCCGAAATCTACGAGAAACTGGTCTCGATCGGCTTTGCCGAAGGCAATGCCGGCCTGATCACCGACATGATCGCTTGCCCGGGCCTCGATTTCTGCGCTTTGGCGAACGCCCGCTCGATCCCGATCGCGCAGGAGCTCAGCCGCAAGTTCTCGACGCCCGAGCGTCAGAAGCAGATCGGCGACCTCAAGATCAAGATTTCGGGCTGCATCAATGCCTGCGGTCACCACCATGTGGGCCATATCGGCATCCTCGGGGTAGAGAAGAAGGGCACCGAACTCTACCAGATCACCGTGGGCGGCGACGCCACCGAGAACGCCTCGATCGGCGACATCCTCGGGCCCGGCTTCGTGGCCGAAGAGGTGCCGAATGCGGTCGAGAAGCTGGTGGACTTCTACATTTCGCGCCGGACCAGCGACGACGAGCCGTTCATCGCGGCCTTCCGCCGACTGGGCAAGGAGCCCTTCAAGGAGGCGCTCTATGGCAATGCCTAGTGCCGCCGTCGCCAGCCCGCTCTTCCACTCCGAGAAGAAGCCGGACCCGCTGCGCCAGCTCGGCATCATGTCGCTCAACGGCATGTTCGACGAGATGGACGGCGTGTCGGTGCTCAAGCAGGCGACCGAGATTCTCGGCGACGATCTCGCCATCGTCTCGTCGTTCGGCGCCGATTCCGTCGTGCTGCTCCACATGGTGGCGCAGGTCGACAAGGGACTTCCGGTCTATTTCCTCGAAACCGGCAAGCATTTTCCCGAAACGCTGGCCTATGTCGAAACCATCAAGCAGCATCTCGGCCTGACCAATATCGTGGCCCTGGTGCCGGACGCCAAGGATCTCGCCCGCTTCGACCCGAACGGCGACCTCTGGGAGACCGACCCGGACTCCTGCTGCCATATCCGCAAGACCGAGCCGCTCGATGCCGTCATGGAAGGCTTTGGCGGCTGGGTCACCGGTCGCAAGCGCTACCAGACCAAGGAGCGCGGCGTTCTCCCGCATTTCGAGCTCACCAGCGACGACCGCATCAAGGTCAATCCGCTGGCCTATTTCTCGGATGTCGAGGTCAACGCCTACAAACAAAAGCATGGGTTGCCCGAGCATCCGCTGTTCGCTAAGGGCTACAAATCCATTGGATGCGCGCCTTGCACGACGATCGTCGCCGAGGGCGAGGATCCCCGCGCCGGTCGGTGGCGGGGCCTCAACAAGAAAGAGTGCGGCATCCATTTCGACTTCAACGGAGCGATCGCCAAGCCGATGGCCGCGCAGGAATTGAATCTGTTCAAGGACGGTGCGTTCATCGCCGATCCGTTCCGGGCCTGGGCCGAGGGCGACGACCCGGCGTCTGTGCGCTACGTGCACGTGCCGGTCGCCGTCTTCCTTGCCAACCGCGATGCCGTTCTGGCCAACCCGCATCCATTGGGTCTCTTGGTGTCGCCCGGCGACAAGGTCGAGGACGTCGAGGCCGATCTCGGCCGCTTCGCATCGGTCGCCATCAATTTCCCCGCCTTCACCGATGGTCGTGGCTATTCCAGCGCCCGCATGATCAACGAGCGTTACAAGTACAAGGGTGAGCTCCGCGCCGTCGGCGACGTCCTTGCCGATCAGATCCCGCTGATGCGCCGCTGCGGTATCGAGGCGTTCGTGGTCAAACACGAGCCGACCAAAAAGGCGCTGGAAGCGGGCTCGCTGGCCCAGGTCAACGTGTTCTACCAGCCCGTAGGAACCACCGAGGTCCCGCTTGGGACAAGGCCCTTCCTGCGCCGCGCCGTAAACTAGCCGACTAACTCGAACCGCCGCGAATTCGGAGTTTGCGGTTCCTTTGTTCTCTCCCGTGACGGGAGATGAGGGCAGGGTGGCTGAGCCACGACGCCCATGACTGGAAGCAGAAGCATGAGCAACGAGATCGTTACCGATGTGGTCATCATTGGCGGGGGCCCATGCGGCCTGTTCGCCGTTTTCGAACTCGGCCTGCTCGACCTCAAATGCCACGTCGTGGACATTCTCGACCGCCCCGGCGGCCAGTGCGCCGAGCTCTATCCGGAAAAGCCGATCTACGACATTCCGGGCTTCCCGATGGTCACCGGGCAGGGTCTCACCGACAACCTGATGCAGCAGATTGCGCCGTTCGGGCCGCAGTTCCATTTCAACCGCATGATCACCAGGCTCGAAAAACTCGAGGACGGTTCGTTCCGTCTCGAGACCGACGCCGACGAGGTGTTCCTTTGCAAGGTGGTGGTGATCGCGGCCGGCGGTGGCTCGTTCCAGCCCAAGCGACCCCCGGTCGAAGGCATCGAGCAGTACGAGAATACGTCGGTCTTCTATGCCGTTCGCAAGATGGAAGACTTCCGCGACCAGGACGTGGTCATCGTCGGCGGTGGCGACTCTGCCCTCGACTGGACGCTGAACCTGCAGCCGATCGTGCGTTCGCTGACGCTGGTGCACCGTCGTGATGCCTTCAAGGCCGCGCCCGCCTCGGTCAATTCCATGAAAGAGCTGGTAATGGCCGGCAAGATCAGCTTCCAGCTCGGCCAGATCGCCAAGCTGGATGGCGCCGACGGCCAGATCAACCATGTTCACCTGACGACCGATGCCGGCGACCTTTCGATCCCGGCTACCCGCCTGCTGCCGTTCTTCGGCCTCACCATGAAGCTCGGCCCCGTCGCCGACTGGGGCCTGGACCTCAACGACAACCTGGTCACCGTCGATACCGAGAAGTTCCAAACCTCGGTGCCGGGCATCTTCGCCATCGGCGACATCAACCACTATCCGGGCAAGCTGAAGCTCATCCTGTCTGGCTTCCACGAGGCAGCCCTGATGGCACAGGCCGCCAAGGCCATCGTGTCGCCGGGCGAGCGTGTGGTGTTCCAGTACACCACCAGCTCCACCAAGCTCCAGAAGAAGCTCGGCGTCGCCTGAGGCGTCGTCGGGCCCACGAGGATGTGGCACCGCCGGTGCCACTCGTGTAGAGAGCCAACCCTCTAGGCAGGCGGAAAGCACGATGAAAATCCACGTCACCGACCAGGACGGGCAGGAGCACGAGCTCGAAGGGCTCGACGGCTGGCGCGCCATGGAAGTGATCCGCGACTGGGGCCTCAACATCAAGGCCGAGTGCGGCGGCGCGGCGAGCTGTGCGACCTGCCACGTCTATGTCGATGAAGCCTGGCTCGACAAGCTGGCTGAGCCGAGCGACGACGAGGAAGACCTGCTCTATACCGCCAAGGGCCGGCAGCCGAACTCGCGGCTCAGCTGCCAGATCCTGCTCAGCGATGAACTGGACGGCCTGAAGCTCACGCTGTCCGAAGGCGCGCGTCAGGACTAGGCCGATCGGCGCGGCGTTGGCCACCGCGCCATTGGGGATCAGGCCGCGACCTGTTCCACGACGTCGGCAGCACGACCGGCCTTCAGCGTGCGGGCGTACCAGTTGAGCTCGTTCAGCATCGTGGTCACCGTGGGCGCCAGATAGGCGTAGTCGCCAAAGTCCTTGCCCTGCTGCAAGAGGCCCAGGAACGGCTCCATGTTGATGTGGACGGCCGCCTGGGTCGGCACCATCGACACTTCCACGGCGATCAGCCGCAGCTGCTCGATGGCGCGAGCGCCGCCAACCGTGCCGTACCCGACGAAGGCAGCCGGCTTGCGGGAGCCCTCGGTCGCCAGATGGTCGAGGGCGTTCTTGAGCACTGCCGAGATCGAGTGGTTGTACTCGGCCGTGATGAACACGTAGCCGTCGAGCTCGGCGATCTTGTTCGCCCAGCGCTTGGCGACATCGTTCGTCACCGGCGCCCAGCGCGGCGACATGGCGGCCTCGAACAGCGGGATGGGGTAATCGCGCAGGTCGACGATTTCGCAGTCCGCATCGCCGCGCGCATTGGCCAGCGACAGGATCCATTCGGCCGGCCGGTGGCCGAAGCGGGTCTCGCGCGTGGTCGAGATGATGATGCCGATCTTGGGCTTGCTCATTGGAAGAGCCTCACAGGAAATTCAGGGGTAGCCACCAACAGGAAGCTAGTCACCGACGGTAACTGACGCTATGTATGTGCCTGTCCGGAATGCCGACAAGACAGCACTAATTTCTCAGCGAGTTACCCGATGGAAAGCCCAGTTCCCTTCATCTCACCTGATATCCGCCCGGTAACGCAGCCCGATATTCAGACCTGCAAGGAAGCCATGGTGCCGGTCACCGAGGTGCTGGCGCAGATCGGCGGCAAGTGGACCATCCACATCATCATGGCGCTGGGCGGCGGGCCGATGCGGTTTTCCGAACTGCTCCGGGGCATCGAGGGTGTGTCGCAGAAGATGCTGACCACGACGCTGCGCGATCTCGAGAAGGACGGCTTCGTAACCCGCACCGTCACGCCGAGCATCCCGCCGCGGGTCGACTACGAACTGACCGATCTCGGCGTCGAGCTGCGGGGGCCGCTGGGGTCGATCAGCCGGTTTGCGCATGCCAACCGGCATCGCGTCGACGAGGCCCGGCACAGATTCGCCGAGCGCGAGGCGGAAGCGCGTCGTCTGGCCTGGTAGCACCGTTCATTTGACGTTCATCGGGCGGGCCATAAAGCGGCGCTCCTTCGCGGGGGGCGCCGTGAGGACCCTCCGTGGACATCTATTCGATCTTCAAATTTCTCCATGTCGTCTGCGCCATCGCCTGGGTGGGCGGCGGGCTGACGCTCATTGCAGCAAACATCTTTCTGACCCGCGCCAAGGGCGATACCGAGCTGTTCGCGACGCTCAACATCATGAATATCCTCGGGAAAACCTGGTTCGTCCCAGCCTCGATGCTGACCGTTGTGTTCGGCGCCATCGTCACCACGCTGGGCGGCATGTGGCTGCAGCTCTGGGTTCTGCTCGGCCTCGCGGGCTTCGCCTCGACCTTCGTCACGGGCCTGACCATCATCGAACCGACCGGTCGCCAGATCGCCGCCGCCCTCGAGCAGGGTCGTGCGGATGAGGCGCTGATCATGGCCAAGCGCCTGATGCAGATATCGAAATTCGACTACACCGTGATGCTGGTGGTGATCGCCGACATGGTGCTCAAGCCGTACTGGACCGACATCCCGACGCTGCTCGTTTTCGTAGCCGCGATCGGCGCCGGCGCCTATTTCTTCCTCTACGGCGGCAAGCTGCCGACGAAGCCGCAGGCGGCCTAGTTCTTCTTTTCCTGCAAGACGTTGGCCAGCTCGGGGATGAAGTCTTTCACCTTGGGCTGGCTCTGCGTCTCATAGGGCAGGGGCCGCACCACCCGCATTGCCGCGATGCCGACGCGGACGGTCATCAGCCCGTTGACGATACCTTCGCCCAGCCGGGCCGACAGCTTCGCCGCAAGTCCTTGACCCACAAGCTGTTCCATTACGCCATCGGTCAGCACCAGCCCGCCGGTGACGGCCAGATGCGAGAGGATGGCGCCCAGCAGTCGCCAGGTGCCGAAGATGCCGGGGCGCGCGCCGTAGAGCCGCGCGATCTGGCCACCCAGGCGAACGCTCTCGAAGATCACAAAGGCTATGTCAATCAAGGCTCTGGGTGACACGGTCGTCACCAGCGCCACCCGTCGCGCCGAGGCTGCGGTCAGCGCGCGGGCGCGTGCATCGAGCGGCGCCATCAACGTCCGCTCGGCAAAGCGGACGATCTCGCCACCATCGAAGATTTCACCTGACGTTTCTAAGGCTTGCCGGCCACGCGCGAGATCGGGGCGGCCGGAATAGATGTCGCGCAGTTCCCCCAGCACCGCCTTGCCGTGGGCGGCTCGGTCGCTGACCAGCACCGCGGCCGCGCGCTGTTTCAGCCGGTCCAGCGAGCGCAGGCGGCTGAGAGCGAGGCCCTCTCGGATCAGAAGCGTCAGCAGGGCAGCGACGAAAACGCCAAGGATTCCAAGGCCAAGCCAGCCGAGCCAGGGCGTGGTGGCGAAGAGGTTGGAGATCAGGCGTTCGGCCGCAAGGCCCAAGGCGAGCGATAGCAGGCCGCCGGCGGCGATCCACAGGACCTTGCCCAGCCAGCCGAGCACCTTTGGCGGCGCCGTGGCGAGGTCGTCGTCGGGAATGGCGTCCACGATCGGCTCGACGGATTGCTCAAACGACACAGCCACTTGCGGGGCATAGGCGCGGGGAACGCGAACGTCTTCGGCGGTCTCGGACGTGCCGTCCATCGGGCGAGCCATGGGGCGCTTCATTTGAGCCGGTCTCCGAGCAGGTATTCGAGCGCGCTGTCGAGGCGGATATGCGGCAGCACCCAGGCGCCCTCGGCGTTCTTCTTGAGGTTCTGCGGCGGGTTGAAGCGGAGGAAATTGAGGTCGGCCGGGACTTCCAGAAGTGAATCCGCATTCTCCGGCAAGTCGCCGGGAAACAAGGCGATTTCGGTCGTGCCGTCATAGGTCGTGCCGTCGAGGACCTCGCCGTTTTCCGGCGTGCCGATGATGACGTCGAGCGGCTCGCCCTGTTCCTCGATCTTGCCTTCGCGGGTGGCGCGGAGGGCGGCGATGGCGAGGGAGCGGGTTTCGGCGCCGGCGAATTTCGCGCGGCGCGCGGCGCTGGCGACGAGGCGATTCAGTACGGATTCCAATCGGTTATGCGAGGTCTGGTGAATGTGGTCAGCCTTGGTGGCGGCGAACAGGATGCGGTCAATCCTGCGGCTCACCAGCCGGGTGATCGGGTTGCCGTCGCCCTGGCGGAAGCAGGCGAGAATCTCGGTCAGCGCCGTCTCCAGATCGGCGACGGCGGCGGGGCCGGCATTCAGCGCACGGAGGGTGTCAACGAGGACTATCTGCCTGTCCAGCCTCGCAAAATGGTCGCGGAAGAAGGGGCGGATGACGAGGTCCTTATAGGCCTCATAGCGCCGCTCCAGCATGGCGTAGAGGCTCTGCGAGCGGACCGGACCGGCGATGGGTTCGAGGGGGGCGAAGGTCAGGGCGGGCGAGCCCTCCATGTCGCCCGGCAGCAGGAAACGCCCCGGCGGAAGTGTCGAAAAGGCCGAAGAATCCTGCCGGCTGGCATGAAGATAGGCTGTGAACTTCTGCCATATGACGTTGGCCTGTACGTCAGTGGCGTCCTCGAGCGGGTTGATCTCGGCCAGGGCGGCCAGAAATTCGGCGCCCGGCGCTTCGGGACGACGGGCGCGGGCGAGGGTGGCGGCGCTCCATTCGGCGTAGCTCTGGGTGAGCAGCGGCAGGTCGAGCAGCCACTCGCCGGGATAGTCGACGATGTCGAGGTTCAGCGTCGAGGTGCCGAGGAAACTCGACATCCACGAGTTGGACTGGAACTTCAGCGTCAGCCGGAGCTGGCTGATGCGGCGGGTGCTTTCGGGCCAGTGTGGCGACTTGCCGGTCAGCGCCTTGAGGTGGTCCTCGTAGGCGAAGCGCGGGATGCCGGCATCGGGGGACTCGGCGAGCCGCGCGCCGATGAAACGACCTTCGGCCAAGGCGGAGAAGCCGGGGAGCTGACCGCCGGTCAGGAGGTTATGCACCAGCGCGGTGATGAACACCGTCTTGCCCGAGCGGCTGAGGCCGGTGACGCCGAGGCGCAGGGTCGGGGTGAGGGTGCCGGTGGCGGCGTCGGCGAGATTGCCCAGGGCGATGCCGAGTTCGTCTGTGAGGGTGGTCGGCGATCGCGGCACGGGGTGGCTCCGGTTGCAGCCGAATAGGTAGTGCGCCAGTCCCCAGCGTCAAGCGTTGCGCTCCGATCGGCATCCCGGCTGGCCGGCGATTTCGGCCGGCAAATGCCGCCTGGAGAGGCCTCCATCCGCTACGGGCAAAGCCGGGCGACACTCCGTAGATGTACTCAGTGGTTCGCCTAAAACCGAAGATTTGATTGATCTGTTTGGGATTTCTTCAAATTTCACGCGGTTTGCTGCTGGCATGGCCCATGCAGTGCAAAGAAGTTTCGACCAAGATGCCGCCGACCTGATCGGGGTCGACCGCTTTCCGTCAGCCGGCGATCGCTTCGATCTCGACGTCGCCAAGCTGCTCGTCGCGCGGAAAACGCTGAGCCTGACCGGGCTCGCGACAGCGATGCGACGGCGGGGCGAGTGGGGCTCGAGCCTGGCGCAGACCATCATTTCCGCCGGCCTGGTCCGGCCGATGGACTATTATCGCGCTGTGGCCGACAGCTACGGGCTGCCCTTCGTGGACCTCCAGAAGGAGCCGATCGATGCGGCTCTGACGCGGATCGAGGACCGCGCCGATTATGCCGAGCGCACCATGGTGCCCTGGCAGAAGAAGAACGGCCGGCTGCTGATAGCCGCTACCACCATCAGCCGGGAAAATGTCGAGTGGGCCGACGCCCGCTTCGGCGATGACGGCTATGATTTCGTCATCACCTCGCCGTTCGACATCCTGTGGCAGACGCAGGCGCTGTTCCGCGACTGGGACAGCTTCTTTGCGCGCGAAGCGCTCTATTCGTGGAAGCCGGAGCATTCGGCCAAGTTCACCGTCACCAAACCGCAGAAGCTGGTGATCTGGGCGATGCTGGCACTGCTCGTGGTGTCGCTGGTGCTGGCGCCGATGCCGACGCTGGTGACGCTGATGTCGTTCTTCACGGCGCTCTACACCGTCACCTTCGTCTTCAAGTTCATCCTCACTTTCGTGGGGTCGAGCCGGAAGGCAGACACGGTGATTACCGCCCAGGAAGTCGCCGAGGTCAGCGACGCGAGCCTGCCGGTCTACACAGTGCTGGTGCCGATGTACAAAGAGGCCAAGGTGCTGCCGCTGCTCACCAAGGCGCTCAAGGGCCTCGACTATCCGGCCTCGAAGCTCGAGGTGAAGCTGGTGCTGGAGGAGGACGACACCGAGACCATCGATGCGGCCAAGGCGCTGAAGCTGCCCGGCACGTTCGAGATCGTTCGCGTGCCGCCCAGCCAGCCCAAGACCAAGCCGAAGGCCTGCAATTATGCGCTGCAGTTCTGCCGCGGCGAGTACGTGACCATCTACGATGCCGAGGACCAGCCCGAGCCGGATCAGCTCAAGAAGGCGGTGCTCGCCTTCCGGCACGGCGACCCAAAGCTGGCCTGCGTGCAGGGGCGGTTGAACTATTTCAACCGGTCCGAGAACTGGCTGACGCGCATGTTCACGCTCGAATACAGCCAATGGTTCGATTTCCTGCTGCCCGGCCTCGACTGGCTCAAGGTGCCGATCCCGCTGGGCGGCACGTCGAACCATTTCAAGCTCTCGGCCCTCCGGCAGGTCGGCGCCTGGGATCCCTACAACGTCACCGAGGACGCCGATCTGGGCGTGCGCCTGGCGCAGGAGGGCTACACCGTCGGCGTCATCAACTCGACGACATTCGAGGAAGCCAATGGCGTGCTGCCCAGCTGGATCAAGCAGCGCAGCCGCTGGATCAAGGGCTACATGCAGACTTGGCTGGTGCATATGCGGCATCCGATCCAGCTGTGGAAGTCGATCGGCACCAAGGGCTTCTTCTCGTTCCACTTCTTCATCGGCGCGCCGCCATTCACGATGCTGCTGGCGCCGATCCTCTGGGCCATCACGCTCCTTGTCTGGTTCACCAACACGTGGGATTTCGGCTGGCTGTTCCCCGAGCCGTTCGGGACGATGGCGCTGTTCAACCTCGTCATCGGCAACCTGTTCCTGGTCTATTTCGGCGTGATCGCCGCGCTCAAGCGGCGCTATTTCGACCTGGTGCCGGTGGGTATCCTGCTGCCGGTCTACTGGATCCTGCATTCGATCGCCGCGTACAAGGCGTTCTGGCAGCTCTGCTTCAACCCGCATTACTGGGAAAAGACCGAGCACGGGACCTCGAAGGTCACGCAGTCGACGCTGGCTGAGGTCAAGAAGGAGCTCGCGGCATGACCACGGCCGATATCGCACTCGCGCCACCGCGGCCCACCAAGCCGCAGCGCATGCCGGTGTGGCGCGCCTCGACCGTCACCATCACGGTGATCGCGCTCTCCTGCTTCCTGCTGCTGGCGCAGTTCGTCGTCGATACCGGTTTCATCCGCGTCGACATCGCCGCGCTGCAGGCCGGTGAAGCGTGGAAGACCGGCGGCTGGCTGTCGCAGCTGGTGCTGCGGATCGTCAGCCTCATCCCCGATATCGGGTTGCAGCAGTCGGCGCTGTCGCTCCTCGCCGCAGTGACGGCCGGCCTCCTCTTCGGCGTGCTCTATCACCGCATGCGGGCCGTCGGCTGGTTCTGGTTCGGCGCCATGCTGACGCTGCTGGCGCTCGCCACGCACGCGGAAGTCCTCTACGCCATCACCGCCGCCAGCCGCGGCCTGCCGCTCTACATCGCCTTCGCCGCGCTGATCCCGGCTATCCGTTCCATGGAAGACGTCGGCGACGTGCAGTCGACCATCGGCCTTGGTCTGCTGATGCCGCTGCTGCTGCTGGCGAGCCCTGTCGCCACGGTGCTGATCGTGCCGTTCGCGGTCGGTGCGGCGCTGAGCGACCCCGATGGGCGCCGCGACCCACGCGCCTTCGTCGCCATGCTGCTGGTGGCGCTGCTGCCGACCATCATCGTCGCCATCGGTATTCTGGGCTTTATGGCCCAGGCCGGGCAGGACGTGGCGGGGGCGCTGCTCCCCTATGTCTCCACCTATGGCAACCTGCATATCGGCGACGTGACCGGCAGCGTTTCGGCGCTGGTGGTCTTCGCGCCGGTCCTGCTGGTGCCGATCCTCTATTGCATCTGGCCCAATGTCGAACGGCGGCACGTCGTGTCGGCGCTGGCCGTCGTCGCGCTGCCGCTCTATCTCGCGGTCGCCCGGACGATCTTCACCACGCAGATGCAGGCCTTCGTGCCCGTGGTGGCGCTGCTCGCGGCGTTCGCCTCGTGGCTGGCGCTGGTGCGGCTGCCGTTCAGCCTCCGCGTCTTTGCGTTGGTCATGCTGGCGGTCTCGGTGGTGCTGAGCTGGCAGCAGGTCGGCTACTGGGACGATCCGGAGTGGAAGGCGGCGCTGTTCTCGATGCTGAACAGCACCGGCCTGCGTGGATCGCTGCCTCTTTAGCTACTGGACCGCAATCGCCTCGATCTCGACCAGCATGTCGGGCGCGGCGAGAGCCTTGACGATGACCAGCGTGGTCGCCGGTGGCGGCTGCGGCAGGCCCGGTCCCGCGGCGGCGACGAAGCCTTCCATATTGGCCGCATCGGTGAGGTAGATCGTCGTCTTGACGATGTCCGACGCCGTCATGCCGGCCGCGGCCAGCACGGCGTTGAGGTTGGCGACCGCGGCAACGGCCTGTTCGCCGACGCCATTGCCCAGCCTGCCATCGGCGCCGATGCCGACCTGCCCTGAGACATAGACCGTGCGGCCGGGCGCCTTCACTTCGACAGCGTGGCTGTAAGCGGGCGAGACGGGGAAGCCGGGCGGATTGATGTGGGCACGCATGGTCGGACCTCTCTGGTTGGTGGCAGCCGGAGCGAGCCGACCCCGTCACGGGGCCAATCGCTGCCGGTCGCCGCAACCTGACCCGGCACCGTGCGTTTTTTTGTCAGCAGTGAAAGGAGACTTGCGATGGAAAAGCCCGTCGTGGAAGTGGACACTACCATCGACGCCGATGCCAAGGCGATCTGGAAGCTGATGACGGCCAAGAAGTCCGCCATGTTTCCGGGTTCGACGGTGGACACGGACTGGAAGCCCGGCCACCCGCTGACGCTGAACGGCGAATGGCAGGGCAAGAGCTTTACCGATTATGGCGAGATCGAAAGCGCCGACACCGGGCGTGAACTGAGCTTCACGCACTGGAGCAAGACGCCAGAGCGACCGGAAAGCTACCATCTCGTCCGCTACCGGCTGGAGCCCGACGGCAAGAAGACGAAGGTCACGCTCGCCCAGTTCAATAAGGGCAAGGACACCAAGGTCGACCCCAAGACCAAGGCCGAGTTCGAAAGGAACTGGACGATGATGCTCGATGGCCTGAAGAAGGCGGCGGAGGGGAAGGGGAACTAGTCCCCCACCCCGGCCTGTTTGTCAGCCCCCGATATCCTCAAGCCGGAACGGGGTGGTCTGGTAGATCTCGTTGATCCAGTTCTGGAACAGCAGGTGGGCGTGGCTGCGCCAGCGGTTTTCCGGTTCGGCGCTGGTGTCGCCATTGGGAAACAGGTTGGCGGGCGGCTCGGGGTTCAGCCCTGCCTTCACGTCGCGCTCATACTCGTCGGCCAGCGAGCGGTTGTCGTATTCGAGGTGGTTGAGCATGTAGAGTGCGCGGTTCTGTTTGTCGCCGAGCATGCAGACGCCGATATCGGCGTTGTCGATGAGGATCTCGAGATTGTCGCCCAGGCTCGCCCGGTCGATGTCGTTGTAGCGGCTTACCGGGATCATTGGGCTGTCGGAGAACCCCCGCAGCCAGGGCGTGCCCGGCTTGACGATCTTGTGGCGGAAGACGCCGAAAGCCTTCTTGTCCATGCGGTAGCGCTTGACGCCATGGAACAGGTGCAGCGCCGCCTGGGCGCCCCAGCAGATGAACATGGTGTGGTGGACGTTGGTCTTGGTCCACTCGATGATCTCGGTCATCTCACGCCAGTACTGCACCTCCTCGAACGGGATGTGCGCAATGGGCGCGCCGGTGACGACGAAGCCGTCGAACGTCTCCTGCTTCACCTCTTCCCAGGTCTTGTAGAAGCTCTTGAGGTACTCCTCGGAGGTGAGCTTGGACTTGTGGTCGGTGATGCGGACGAGCGTCAGGTCGATCTGCAGCGGGGTCGAGCCGATCAGGCGCGAAAACTGCGTTTCGGTGCGCTCCTTGTTCGGCATCAGGTTGAGCAGGCCGATCCGCAGGGGGCGGATATCCTGACGCGCGGCGCGGCTCGAATCCATGACGACGACGCCCTCGTTTTCGAGGGTCTTGCGGGCGGGCAGGTGGTCGGGAATGCGAATGGGCATGAATGCCTCTTGGGTGATCCGTGGGCGTAAGGGCGAACCGATGGGATGTGTCGAGGGCTCCCGGCCCTAACGCATTCGGTTCGCGATCGCTTTGCCCATCAGGCCGGTGAAGTCGGCACTGTCGCGCACGGTTGCAAGGTCGGTGGCGTCGACGGTGTAGCCGAAATTGTCCGCCAGCGCCTGGTAGCGCGGCAGTCGGTCGTGCAGCAATGCCTCGAAGCCCCAGGCGCCGAAGGCGTCGGGATCGACGTCGCTGTCGCGTTCGACCTTGTTGATGGCCTTGAACTCCGCCCACTTCTTGGTGAGGAAGGGCGGCTGGTAGTACATCGGCTTGGGGCTGTGCCGGAACCGCGTCACCAGCTTTTCGGCATCCGCCTTGGTGCCACGGATGTAGAGCAGGGCGGTGTTGTCGGTCAGCGCCCGCACCACCGGGTCGTTGGCGTCATTGTGGTCGATGACTTCGATCAGCGAGCCACCGGTGTCGGCGATGAAGTTGTCATAGTCGTAGAGGTCGTGGGCACGCTCGATGAAGCGGCCGACCTCCTGCAGGGCGGCGATTTCGGCCACGCGGTGCTGTTCCTGGCGGCGGCGGTATTCGTCGAGCGGCAGACCGCCTTTGCTCTCGTCGCCGGGGCGGCCCAGATAGGTCGAGAGCGGATCGAGGTTCTCGAAGGTGATGTTGCTCTCGATCTTGATCGAGTCCGAGCGCAGCAAGTCGCGCAGGAAAGGCACCTTCATGGCCTCGGCCTTGAAGTTGTCGACGATGAACTCGCCCATGTGGCGGGTGCCGATGCGGTAGTCGACGGAATAGTGGAACCAGTTCGACCTGCGCAGGATGGCGGCCAGCCGCGTCTTGCCGACGCCGGCCATGCCGAACACCGTCACAGCGCGCCGCGGCGCGTTCGCGAAATCCTCAGGTGTAGCAAAGAGCATTTTTCGCCGTCCGTCCCGGGACTTGCGTTTACCGGAAGCGCGGTTGGGGAGCAAGCGAGGCCGCTACAACTCGGCTTTGTCCAAAATCTCGCTCATGCGCTTGCGCCAATCGTCGCCGAGGGCCTTGAAGCGCGCGAGGGTTCGGGGGCTCAGTCGAAGGGTCACGGCTTCCTTGGCGTCGTCGAGCTTGGGACGACCGCGGCGAGAGCCGACAATCTCCGCAGGGCCGGGAAAGGCTTCCGAAAAAGGCCGGGCTGTCGCCAGTTCTTCCTCGGTCAGCTCAGGAAAATCCGCTTCGGCCCACTCCGCCTCGGTGTAGCCCCGGCCGGAAACGAAGGTCTTCTGGGTCATAAGAGTTTCCTTTCCTTCGCACTGGCCGGGCGCATGGAGATAACGGCAATCGCCTCTGTGCCAAGCGGGGCCGCTATCACGGCAATTGTCCCATCCGCGAGCCGCCCGATCACGGCCAATCGTCCGTCCCTGGCCGACAGGATCACACCGTTCTCAAAGAAGCTCGGCGTCAGATGTGCGAAATCCATCCCGTGCTTATCGAGATTGAGCAGGCGCTTCCGCTCGTCCCACGTGATGATCACAACACGATAGATACGCGCGCGGCGTACCCGATGCAATAATCGTACACGAAAAATACTGGACGGCAGATTCTGCCGATGTGCTCGGATTCTTCTGCCGTGTTGAGCGTGACGGCGACCGGCCGCCACGCGCAAATATCAATAAAATCAAGGCTCTGCCGAGTTGGCACGGGGCCTGCATTGAAATGAGCGGAACG
>VFQQ010001728.1_pt1 | contig 28533 bp, 16 predicted proteins | sample 3512341 | NCBI WGS metagenome assembly VFQQ01 (sample SAMN10412373, study PRJNA504923) | tailings metagenome | isolation source: Relicate 2 Philex TSF1 revegetated site | place: Philippines: Tuba, Benguet | collected 2017-08-29
GATTCGGGATTCGGGATTCGGGATTCGGGATTCGGGATTCGGGATTCGGGATTCGTAGAGCTTCCGCAAGCCCGCTGTTGAGCCCCTCTCCCCCTGAGGGAGAGGGGTTGGGGAGAGGGGGGAACCTGGCCGCAAGCTTCCTACCCCTCTCCCCCGGCCCCTCTCCCTCAAGGGGAGAGGGGAGGTCGGCATTCGGGTGGCTCGCGGCGCGGCTTAGGCCAAAACTCTTCCAATCCCCAATCCCCAATCCCCAATCCCCAATCCCCAATCCCCCCCCTCACACCACCGCCGCCCCGATCACCCGCCACAGCCACAGCTCGGCCGACAGGAACAGCAGGGCGAAGGTAAAGAGGGTGAACATCAGCTTGCGCCACAGCCCGAAGCGCGTGCGCGTCCAGGCGGGCATCAGCATGAGCAGCATGGCGAGCGAGGCCGCGACCACCGCCCATCCTGCCCAGTGCGTCCACAGCATCGCCGGCACCGGATAGTTGCCGGGCAGGTCGGCGGCACCCGCATTCTGCAGCGCGATTGACACCGCCACGAAGCAGCCGATCAGCGCCAGCACGCACAGCGCCGCCAGCACTGACACGCTGCCGACCAGGGCGTCGGTGGGCCCACCGTAGCGCTTGCGTCCCAGCCGCCAGACCACGCCGCCCAGGGTCGAGACCGCCAGCAGCAGGCCCGCGCCCAGCGCTGCGAACAGCCACTGCGGCGCGTTGAAACCTTCCACGCGCTCGAAGCTGTGCACGCCGCTGCCGTCGGCGAAGGCGGCGATGCGGCCATCGGCGCTGCGGATCAGCGCCAGTCGCTGGCCGAAGGCCGACTCGAACAGGTCCTCGCCGATGCGCCGGTACTCGCCGCTGCGTGGACCGGCGTCCAGCGCGATCGTGTCGCTGTTGATCGCCCGCAGGGACACGCCGTCGAAGGCACCGAAGATCGCGGCGAAGCTGCTGAAGACTCGGCGATTGCCGAGGTAGTCACCGTCCACCTCGGCCAGCGCCCCCGGCTCGCCGCCTTCGGCCGCGAGTGGCGCCGCAGGGGGCAGCGCCTGCAGGCGCTCGATGATCTGCTCGGGCAGGCGCTGCACCAGGTTGCGGCTGGCGCCACTGCTCTGGCTGACGAACACGCCAAGCCCCAACTCCGGCACCAGCACCAGATTGCTGAGGTAGCTTTCGGTGGCGCCGCCGTGGCCGGTCAGCAGCAGGCCATGGAACGGTGTCTGGATGAAGCCGTGGGTGACATCCGCGGCTTGGGCGCGGTCGCTGTAGGGCCGTGCCCAGACCAGCGCATGGGTTTCGGTCGACAGCAGCCGGCGGCCATCGAGCTCGCCGTGGTTCAGATGGAAGCGCAACCAGCGCGCCATGTCGGCGGCCGTGGTCGACATGCCGCCGGCCGGCCAGTAGGCGCCGAGCTGCAGTTCCGCCTCGATGCGCAGAACCCCAGCGTCATCGGCATAGCCCTGCGCCAGCCGCCCGCGGGTGGCGGCGTCCATCCGCGTCGGTCCCTCCCACACGGTGTCGTGCATGCCCAGAGGGTCCAGCAGCTCGCGGCGCAGAAAGCTGCCGTAGTCCTCGCCGGCGATGTCGGCGATCACCTGGGCTGCAAGCGCCGAGCCCCAGTTGGAGTACGAGGTGCGCGCGCCGGGTGGATAGACGCGTTTGGGCTGGTGCTCGGCCAGCAGCTGGGTCAGCGGCCGCGCGTCCTCATCGCCGACCGCGAAAACCTGGAAGCTGTCCTCGAAGCCGGCACGATGCGACATCAGCTGGCGCAGGGTCACCGGTGCGTCGAAGGCCGGGGCCACTTTGACCGCCTTCAGATACGTGTTGACGTCGGCATCCAGATCGATCTGGCCACGATCGACCAGCAGCAGGGCGGCGGTCCAGATGAAGGTCTTGGACACCGAGCCGATGCGAAACAGCGTCTGCTGCGGATCGACCGGCGTGCGAGCGGCAAGATCGGCATGTCCGTATCCGCGCAGCAGGGTGGGCGCGTCCGCGCGCACCAGGGCGAGGGTGACCCCGGGCAGCAGATGCTCGCGACGCAGGGCTTCAACCAGGCCGTCCACATGCTGGGCCAGGGCGTCGACGGCGGGGGCTGGCGGGGCGGCGGTCTCAACCGGACCGTCGATCGGCGCAGCGGCGGATTCGCCGAAGGACTCGGGATCCAGCACGGCCGCCTGCGCAGGCGTGGGCTCCGGTTCGGACTGCGCCGCTGCCGGAAGTGAAGGCGACAGGGCGAGGGCCAGTATCAGCAGGGGCTGCAGCAGGAATCGCGACATGGGGCGGGTCCGGGCAAGTCTGCGCCCACGGTAGCAGTTCGACCCGGTGTCGACGAAGGCAGGCGGACGCGCGATCGCGAAGCTGGCGTCGCTGCGCGTCGCCTCCGGCAGCGGCCTGCTGCGCAGCTGCGCAGGGTGGGAACGAAGCGGACGCAGCGGGACGGCCTGCGGATGGCCCGCCTCGCCACTCGCCCTGCGAAGTCGGCGGGAGGGCGCGCTGCCGACCGCGCGCAGCATCGCCAAGCGCCTGATCCCGCGGGCATAAATCGTTCTGTCATCGAGCCGTCAGGCTGCTGGCATGACGCCCGCCACGCGCTGGGTTCACACCTGTGGCTCGGCCGTTCCCCGGGGAGGAGCGGCCGGCGCCGAGCACCGGCACACCGTCGGGCCGGCGAACCGCAGTCTCATCTCAAGGGAGAGCTCCACATGAACCTTTCGAACCTCCGCGACGCCGCGCTCGCCGGCGCCCTGTTCCTGGCCCTGCCGGCCGCCGCCAAGGACGGCTATGCCGAAGGCGTCTACCGCGACTTCGTGGCCATGCACCAGGGCAGCCTGCGCATCGAGATCAAGGCCGCCGAGTCGGCGCCGCTGGACACGCTGGCGGGGCGCGACATGCAGAGCCTGACGGGCTTCCCGCAGTTCTCGCTGCTGGTCGACGATGAGTCGGACTTCCGCCTGCCGACCGCCCGTTACGTCGAGACGAATCGCGAGGACCTCTACCTGCAGGATCTCGCCGCCAGCGTCGACGGCTTCGCCAAGGTCGGCTATCCGCTGGAGCTGGGCGACTACCGCCTGCTCACGGTCAGTACGGAAGTGGATGGCCTGCGCCAGCAGCACGTGGCGGTCGAGTTCTGCTGGAACAGCCTCGGCCACTGCGTGGTGTTCGACCCCAGCATCGACTTCCTCGACTCGACGGTGAACAGCTACCGCGCGGCCCGCGCCGAGGGCTGGGCCCTGCAGATCCACGAGGACAGCGAGGTCGATCTGATCGGTGGCGGCGCCCGCGCCAAGGCGCGCTGCGGCCTGGCCAGCAACCCGAGCGTGACTGCGCGCAGCTACTCGCGCGGGGCGCGCACCGTCACCTACAAGAACCTTTACGGCATCACCATGGTGCAGAAGACGGTCGGCGCGGTGCAGGCCGGGCTGCGCTGCAGCTCGACCTGCGCGCCCAGCCCCTTCGGCTACGCGAACGCCTCGTCGGCGTGGTCGAACATCCCCTTCAGCGTGCAGTGCGGCAACCGCGCCAACAGCGGCACCTCGGGCGGGCGCGGCAAGTTCGTGGCCAAGTCCGGCTGCGCGCACCGCACCGTGCTGGGCGCCAAGTTCTCGGCCACCGCCAAGGGCGTGGGCCTCAGCGCTGACGTGCAGATCGATGCCACCGGCAGCATCGACATGAACGGCACCGAGTACATCGATACCTGCGGCCGCTACTGATCGCAGGGGCTGAGGTCGCGGCGGCGGGCCAGACAGTGCCCTGCCGCCGCGTCCGTCCTTACCTCAGCGCGGCGCAGCCCGGCCCGCAAGCGCACTGACCCGCAGCACGAAGCCATCCAGATCGGCCGGCAGCCGGCGCTGTCCGGACAGGCTCTGCGCGCGCTCGCGGGCGCGGCGGATGGCTGCGTCGTCGCCGAGGGCGAGTTGCAGCCGCAGCTCCAGCACGGCGGAGTCGTAGTCGCGCTCCGGCAGCTGCGGATCGCGCGACAGCAGGCCCAGGAACAGGGTCTCGGCCTCGCTGCTCCGGCCCTGTGCGACCAGCAGTTCGACCAGGCCCTCGGTCGCCGAGTAGATGCGCGTCAGTCGATTGAAGGCCTGCGCCCCCGCCAGCGCTGCCCGCAGGTCGGCCTCGGCGGCTTCGAGATCGCCCTGCAGCTCGCGCCAGCGGCCACGCGCCAGCAGGGCCAACGGAGAGGCGGCGGTCGCGAGAGTGGCCTCGGCACTCGCCGGCAGCACGGGCATCGGCGCCTGCGGCTGGCGCCGGGCTTCAAGATGCAGGCCCTGGATCATCAGCTGCAGGGCGAGGTCGCGCGCGTCGGTGCGCACCTGCGGCTCGGCCGCCGCGCCGTAGCGGGCATGGACATGCTCGAACACCGGCAGCGCGCTGGCATAGGCCGCTGCGCCATCGCCGCGCGCCAGCGCCAGCTGGGCCTCGTACAGGCCGAAACGCGCCCGCGACTCCGGATTGGCCTCGCCGCGTTCGGCTTCCGCACGCGCCTGCGCCAGCAGGGTTTCCGCTTCGTCGAGCCGGCCCAGCCCCAGCACGATCAGGGCGCGCCGGCGGTAGAAGGACAGCCGTGCCGAGGCATCCTCGATCAGCGGCAGCAGGGCGCCGGCGCCATCGTTCGCGGCCAGCGCCTCCTGCCAGCGCAGCTGGCCCATCTGCAGGGCGTCGATCGAGCTCAGCGCGTTGAACAGGCGGCCGATGTCGGCCTCGGCCCGGAACACATCGGCGGCCGCCTGCAGCATCGCCAGGGCCTCGACGTGGCGACCGTCGAGCAGGGCCAGCATGGCCAGGTTGCTGTTGGCTGATGCCGCCCGCGCGGCGTCGCCGGCCTCAAGGAACAGGCGGTGTGCGCGGGCGAAATCAGGCGCCGCCTCGGCGCTGCGACCGCTGCCCAGGGCCTGGCTGCCGCGCGCCTGCAGGGCCCGCGCCAGCAGCTCGGCCGGCGCCTCGCGCTGCTCCAGCTGCAGCACCAGTGCCTGGATCGCCGTGGCGTCGAGCACGGCGCCGCTGAGGCGCTGCCACTGCAGGCGCAGCAGCTGCAGGCGCTCGGCCACGAAGCCGGCATCCTGCGGCGCGATCGACCCTGCCAGCGCCTCGATGCGTGCGCCGGCGCTGCGCAGCTGGCCGCTGGCGAGGTCGAGTTCGATCCGCAGCAGAGCGATCTCGACATCCTCATCTTCGCCACTCGACAGCCGCGACAGCAGCTGGCGCACGCCCTCGAAGTCGTGGCGCTGCAGGGCGCGGCGCGCCATCGTCAGCGCCTCGCCGGGCGCGCCGACAACACCCGGATGTCCAAGCGCGTGCAGCAGCACGTCGGTGGCCAGCCGGCTGGCCTCGATCAGATCGACGTGCTGCGCCTCGACCTGCAGCGGCGGCTCGCGCAGCAGGCTGAGCTGGACCCGCCAGGTGTCGGCCTCGGCGGCCGGCGCAGCGAGGATGCGCAGCGGCGCGCGGCCATCGAAGCGTCGCCGCAGCTGCGCTGCGTCGAGCTGATCGGCTTCGCTGCCCGGCGGCAGCCGAGCCAGCACCTGCTCCAGCGCCACCGGCGCGAGACCGGCCTCGCTCAGGCGCGCAGTCACCACCGCCATCAGGCCGTGGCGCGCCCAGCCGGCGCGCTCGGCCTGTTCCACCCGGGCGGGCATCACCGCGAAGCTGTGCCCTGCGCTCGCTGGGCTTGCCAGCCCAGGGCCTGCGAACCGCGGCAGCAGCGTCCATGCGATGAGGCTGATCGCGACGATGGCGGCCGCGACAGCGAGTCCGCGCCGTGCCGGGCGCGGCGCTGGCGCAGTCCGCGCCGCATCGAGCGTCTGGTCAATGGCCGCCGGCGAAGGCGAGTCGATCGCAATGTGTTCGGGAGGGTCTGCGGCAGGCTGCAGCGGCGCCAGCCAGCGATAGCCATAGCCGGGCACGGTGCCGATGTGGCGTGGCGCTTCGCCGCTGTCGCCCAGCGCCCGGCGAAGACGCAGGATGGTCTGCGCCAGCTGGTTGTCCGACACATTGGCACGGCCCCAGACCTGCTGGATCAGCGCATCGCGGCTGACCGCGCCGGGCTGGCGCTCGATCAGACAAACCAGGCAGTCGAACACCCGCCGGGGCAGCTCGAGCGGCTGGCCCGAACGGGTCAGCAGACGGGCCTGCGGATCGATCTCGAAGTCGCCGAAGCGGTAGCTCATGCGTGTCCCCACACGCGGAGCGCGGTACGACAGCGCGCGCTGCCGGTGGGCGCTCGATCCTGATTGCGCTCGCAGGGTGAGGCCCGCCTCCCCCGACGCGGTGCCGCCCGCCAAGCCCCCGGGCCCGCGCAGTCTGCGCGGACTTGGCAGCGAGCATACCTGTCCTCGAAGACGGGTCTGTGTCGGCGGCAGCGGAATGGCGTGCGGCAGCGCAGTCAAGCCACGCCCGACCGGACAGGCGACAGCCGGAGCTGTTCATGTCTGGAGCTGTCCGGCGCAATGCGGGCAGGCGCGAAGCCCCTGTGGGCGGTCTTGCACGCCGGCGCCGCGCGCTACTGCGCGCTCTCGAAGCCGTTGGCGAACAGTGGCCCCTGCCGCTCATAGGCGCCGATGTCGGGCGCACTGCCGGACACCCGCGGCAGGTTGTCGAGATCGGTCTCCGGCAGCAGGGCCGAGGCGGTGCCGGCATCGATCAGGGCCGAGCCCGGCGCCAGCCGGAAGTCGCCGCCGGCTTCATCCACGAAGCCCGGCGCCACCCCCGACGCCAGATTGCCGCTGCTGTTCTGCGGCGTGCCGATCAGGCTGTCCCAGCGGCTGTGGCGCAGGCTGCCGGTGTTGATCGCAAAGTCGATGTCGGCGCCCTGGTTCAGGGCGAACACGCTGTTGGCCACTTCGAACTGCACCGCGCCGCCGAAGCCGCCACCGAGGCGAAGGGCGCGGCAGCTGCCGCTGGCGCAGTCGCCGCGCACGAAGGTGTTGCCCCACAGCCGCAGGCGCGGCTGGGCGCTGAAGAAGGGCTCGTTGTTGACCACCAGCGAGGCCGCACAGACGCCGCCGCTGCAGGCGTTGTCGTCGAACAGGCTGTTGATGAGCTGCAGCACGCCGCCATCGGTCGACGCCGAGAGCCCGCCGACCACGCCGCCGGTGTTGCCGCGAAAGATCACCCGCTCGATCAGGATCGAACCGAGATAGCCGCCGATACCGCCGACCACCGCGCCGCCGGTGTCGTTGCTGCTGCCGTTGGCGATGCTCAGGTTGCGCAGGGTGAGGGCGCCATTGCTGCCGCTGTTGCCGAGCAGCTGCAGCACGCTGCGCGCACCCTCGCCGTCCAGAACGGTGCCGGTGGGCTGGTCGATGCGCAGCGCGCAGTTGCCCGGGCTCAGGCCGAACCAGCCACCTTCCAGCGTCAGCGACTGGTTCTGGCTGCTGAAATAGCTGAAGGCCACCGCCCCGCCCGCGCGGGTATAGGTGCCCGAGCGCAGCCGGATCACGTCGGCCTCGCCATTGCCGGCGGCGGTGTTCAGCGCGGCCTGCAGCTGGGTGCCGTCGCTCACGCAGAAGGTCGCGGCCTGGCTGTCCTGGCTGCCGAGAACGAGCACGCAGAGCAGGACGGCGGCCAGCCGTGGCGTCGAGGTGCGCATGGGGAACTCTCCCGGTGGAAGTCGATGAGGGAATGCGGCAGGAGGCGCCCAGCGAACGCGGGTGCAGCGTGCTCACGCGCGTGAAGACTGCTAGGCTCCCGACCTCTTCCGGGGGGAGGACTCCAATGAAGCTGCTGCTCAAGATCCTGGCCGCGCTGGTCGTGGCCGTCCTGCTGTTGGTGGCCGTCGGCTTTGCCCTGCCGTCGGCGTTCCGCGTCGAGCGCAGCGTGCAGATCGAGGCGCCCGCCGCCGAGGTCTATGCGCTGGTGTCCTCGCCGCGCGAGTGGAAGCGCTGGTCGGCCTGGAACGAGCGCGACCCGGCCATGCAGATCGAGTACACCGGTCCGGACGCCGGCGAGGGCGCGGGCTGGTCATGGAAGAGCAGCACCGAAGGCAATGGCGAGATGGAGTTCACCGCCGCCCAGCCCGGTGAGCGCGTCGACTATGTGCTGCGCTTCCCGGAATTCGGCATGGAGTCGAAAGGCGTGCTGCGGATCGAACCCGCCGGCAGCGGCGTGCGCCTGTCCTGGAGCAACGAGGGCGACATGGGCGGCAACCCGATCAACCGCTGGTTCGGCCTGTTCATGGACAGCATGGTCGGCCCGGACTTCGAAGCGGGGCTGGCCAATCTGAAGCGGATCGCCGAGAGCGACTGAGCACGGGGATCAGGGAAGCGCTGGATTCAGGATCGCGAGGCGTGGGCTCCGTTCGGTGCCCGGCATCCGCGGGACGCGCTGGCGGATGCGCGGCGCTTATCCGCCCTACAACCGCAAGCGACGCCATGCATCAATCGAAGTGGGTGGCTGACGTTCGTCGCTCTTGCTGCTAAATCAGAACGATTGACGCCGTGCGTGAATCGATGTGCATGGCTGAGGTGCGTCGCTCTCGCTCATGAGCGGACACCAGCGACGCCGGACCCGCACCGAAGCCGACCGAGCGCGTGCGCGTAGGGTACATAAGCGCAGCGCATGTACCACTCGGCCCCTCAGGCCTGCACGCTTCCGCTTTGCGCCGGCGCAGCCTCAATCCGGCAGCAGCCGCGCCGCCAGCCCGCTGACGCGCTGGGTCGCACGCGACAGCGCGGTCTGCAGGGCAGCCTCGCTGCACCACAGCGACAGCGCGCGGCGCGCGCGGGTGGCGCCGGTGTAGAGCAGGGCACGGCCGAGAATCGGATGCTCGGGATCCGGCGGCAGCAGCAGGGCGACCTCGCCGTACTCGCTGCCCTGGCTCTTGTGCACGCTGAGCGCGAAGCCGCCGCCGTGCAGAGGCAGGGCGCCCGGGGCCAATCCGCGAACACCCGCGCCTTCCGTGCCGCGCGCCTCGAACCACACCCGCAGGCTGCCATCCGCGCCACGTAGGCACAGCCCGATGTCGCCGTTGAAGAGACCGGCGGCATAGTCGTTCTGCAGCACGATGATCGCGCGCCCCGGATACCAGGCCTGGCCCTCGGGCAGGCCGAGCCGGCGCTTGAGCGCCAGATCGATCGCCGCATCGCAGGCCAGGGCGCCGAACGGCCCCTGGCGCAGGGCGCAGAGCAGCTGGACTTCGCGCAGAGCCGCGTGGGCGCGCGTGATCGCCTGCGTCTGCGCGGCCGCATCGGCCGGCAGCGCTGCGAACACGTCGCCTGCGTCCAGCGCCGTGTGCAGGCGCTGCGCGTGCTCGATCAAGGCCAGCTGCAGGCGGCGCGCATCGCCGACGGCGCGCAGCGCGAACGCATCGCCTGCGCGCGCAGCGGCCTCGCCAAAGCGGGCGATGTCGCCTTCGGCAATCGCCGCATTCAGCGGCAGCAGCGCGGCCTCGGCGCGGAAGCTGTGCTGCAGTCGGACCAGATCCCCGCGCGGATCACTCTGCAGGGCCTCGACCAGATCGCGCAGTACCGAGCCGGTGCCGACAGAGGCCAGCTGCTCGGCGTCGCCGACCAGCAGCACGGCGGCCTCATCGGGCAGGGCCTCGAAGCTGGCCCTCAGCAGGGCCAGATCGACCATCGAGGCCTCGTCGATCACCAGCAGGTCCAGCGGGAGCCTGCGCCCCGAATGCCAGGCATGCCCACGCGCGGGCCCGCGGCTGCCGAGCAGGCGATGCAAGGTGCCCGCTTCCGCGGCGAGCACATGATCGAGCGCGGGCGCCCAGTCGACTTCGAGCGCCTGCGTGCGCAGGGCGGCGGCACCACTCTGCAGGCTCTCGGCCAACCGCTGCGCCGCCTTGCCAGTCGGCGCCGCCAGCCGCAGACGCGGAAACACCCCAAAGCGCTGCCGATGCGCGCGCAGCCGCAGCAGCAGCATGCGCAGCACCGTGGTGGTCTTGCCGGTGCCCGGCCCGCCGGTCAATACGAACAGGCGTCGGTCCGTGAACCCCGCCACCGCCGCCCGCTGTGCCTGCACCGCGGCCCTGCGATCGTCGCCGAACAGCTGGTCGACCCAGTCCCCAAGGCTTGGAACACCGATGCCACTCGCGTCGGCGCCCCCGCGCAGGCGGGGGCCCAGAGTGTCCTGACCTGGTCGCAGCTCCGCTGGATCCCCGCCTGCGCGGGGATGACGAGTTGAGGGTTCCTCAGGAACGCCTGCACCCGCTTCGATCGGGCACACGCTGGGCCCCGAGCCACCGGCACCTGAGCCCCCCGCGGTCTCCGCGCACGCCGTGGACTCGACATCGCATAGGGTGGGCCCTGGCCCACCGGAGCTCGGCATCGCCGCGGTCGCGAAACTCGTGCCGCCCGACCCCGTCCCGGCCCCCGCGCAGGCCGTCGACTCGGCATCCCATAGGGTGGGCCCTGGCCCACCGGAGCGCGACCCCGCCCCGGTCCCGATCCCCGACCGAGGCGAATGCCCGCGTCGCGCCTGCAGCATCGCTGCCAGCGCCTGCTCGTGCGCAAAGCTGCGGCGCAGATAGAACTGCACGCCCTCCAGTACGAAAGCCCAGCCAAGCGCCGCCGCCCCCGCATCTGCATCGACCTCGGTCAGCATCCGCGCCGCCTGCGCGACGCTCGCCACCAGTGGCTCCTTCGCAAGCTCGACCAAGGCCTCGTCGTGCAGCGGCGCGATGAAGCGCCCGCTGCCATCCCCGGCCAGCACCAGCACGCTGTCGCCTTCGCCCTCGGCGCGACTGGCCGCCGCCGCGACCCGCGCCAGCAGCATCGAGCCGCCGTGCGCCAGCACCCAGCGCGCCACCGCGCGGTCGATCGCGCGCAGCTCGATGTCCTCGCCGTCGAAACCTTCGCCCAGCCGGCGACGGAAATCGAAGCGACCGGCGTCGTCCCAGGCTGCGCTCATGCCGCCACCGCCGTGTGCCATGCGCCCGCCAATGCCGCCTGCGCGTCCTCGATCAGGCCCGGTGCGAAGCGCTGGCGCCAGATCCCGGCACCCGACGCCAGCCCCGCCGCGCGCAGGAACAGGTAGACGCACTCGCCGAGCTGCTGTTCACGCCCATACGCATCGCCGAGACGCTGCTGCAGGTAGCGGTCCAGCGCCAGCGTGTAGAGCAGGGCCTGGAAGCGGTACTGGCTGTGGTCCATCGCCGCGCCGAGGCGTTCACCGAGGTAATCGCCCACGCGCTCGCCCAGCCAGTTGCCCTTGTAGTCGAGCACGTGGAAGCGATCATCGACGCGGAACACCAGATCGATCTTGCCGCTCATCAGCCCCGCCACCCGCCGCGCGGACGCCGGCACCAGCTCGGGTTCGCCGTGCCGCGCGCAGGCTGCAGCGAGATCGGCGAGCGCGATCTCGGGCAGGGCGAAGTCGAAGCCCAGCTCGGCGCGCTGGTCCTGCGCTGGCACATCGCCGAGCGCGAGGTCGGGCGCGCGCTCCAGCCCCAGCGGCGCTGCCAGGGCGGCATCCAGCCGCTGCGCCAGGCGTTCACTGAAGCGCGCCAGCCCCAGCGGCTCGAAGTCGCGCGTGCGCAGGCCCGCGCCGGCCAGCGTGGCCTGCACATGCTCCAGCTGCTGCACCAGCGGCGTGCCGATCGCGCGCAGCTCCAGCAGGCTGTGCAGGGCGTTGCCGAAGCCGGCGCCGCGCAGCCCGGCGAGGGCCAGTAGCTCCGGGTGCGGCGCTTCAAGCTGATCGTTGTTGCCGAGGGGCCCCGTTTTCGGATGGCGAGTGCGGTCGCCCTCACCTGGGCCATCTGCAGGTGTCGAGTTGCTGCCGAACCTCGCTTCATCCGATTGCGCGAACTCTTGATCCCCGCCTTCGCGGGCACGGCGCTCCCGCTCTGCCTCAGCATCGCCCTCGCCGCCGCGCAGGACGGCGGCGCGCTCAAGCCCGGGAACGTTCGCCCCCTCGCCCTCGTCGCCCCCGCGCAGGCGGGGGCCCAGAGTGTCTTGCCCCTGTCTTGGCTTCGCTGGATCCCCGCCTTCGCGGGGATGACGGTTCGCGGCGTCCGGAGAATCGCCCGCCTGTCCAATCGGGTTGCGGACGCTCGAAAGGCTCGTGGCCGCGTGATACCGGGACTCGTCGACAGCCGGAACCAGCGACTCGTCCTGCGCCGGCGCTTCCGCATCCAGCAGGGTCTCGCTCTGCGCGCGGCCGGCGCGGCTCAGCGAGGTGAAGCTGTGCTTGGCCTCGGGCGCGCGCGCCGGCAGCGGGCGCAGTTCGCGCGCGCGGCGCGGCGACTCGGCGACTTCGGCCTCCGCATAGCGCGTACGGGTCGAGGCGGGCCACGCCGGGCGCAGGCCGATGGGATCCAGCGCCGGTGCTTCGCCTGCCTTCAAGGCCGCAGCCAGCTCGGGCCGCGCTCCGAACATGCGCTGCATCAGCACATCCAGCGGAGCGGCGTCCACGCCCTCATGCGCTGCCACCTTCCCACCCGCGCGCTTCGGCCGCGTCGGTTCCAGCGCATACACGTGGCAGGCGTGCACGGCGCGGGTCAGCGCCACGTAGAGCAGGCGGAAGCGCTCGTCCTGCAGATCGGCCTGCTGCTGCGCCTTGGCCTCGTCCGCATAGCTCAGGCGTGGACGTGCGCTGTGCGCGTCGCTGCGCCGCCAGGGCGCGCGATCGCTGCCCGCGCCATTGGCCCACATCAGCGGCAGGAACACGATCGGAAACTCCAGGCCCTTGCTGGCGTGCAGGGTCAAGAGGCGCAGCCGCGGCTGCTGCGATTCGATGCGCAGCTGGCGCTCATCGGCCGCGGCCTCGTCGACCGCCGCGCCCTCGCGCTGGTGCTGCAGCCAGGCCAGCAGCTCTTCGGGGCCGCCGAGGTCTTCGCTGGCCTCCTGCAGCAGCTCGCCCAGATGACGGAGGTCGGTGAGCAGGCGCTCGCCGCGTCGGGTCGACAGCGCGCGCTCGGCGATCTGTTCCAGCAGGGCCTCGATCAGGCCGGCGACGCCGCGTTCGATCAGCACGGCATGCAGGGTGCGGAAGCGCAGCGCCACCTGCTGCAGGCCCTCGGGCTCGTCCTGCCAGCGGCGGATCTCGGCGAAGCGCGCGCCCCACAGCCGCGTCGCCGCGGCCGCACGCAGCGCGCCGGCATCGCCCGGATGCACCACGCCATGCAGCAGCACCTGCAGCTCGCGCGCGGTGTCGCCGGCCAGCACGCTGTCGCGGCTGGTCGCAACACAAGGCACGCCGCGCGCTTCCAGCAGCAGACGCAGGTGCGCGATGTCGGCCGCACGCGGCAGCAGCACGGCGATATCGGCCGGGCCGACGCGGCGGCCGTCCAGCGTATGGGCAGGATCGTTCAAGAGTTCGACGATCTGGCTGGCGCAGGCGCGCAGCGCGGCCTGTCGACGCGCCTCCTGGCCGCCGGCGATGTCGGTCTGGAAGTGCAGCACCAGCGCCGCATCGGGTGCGCTGCCGCCGATGCGGTAAGGCTTGGCATCGGCGCGGCCCGCGGCCTGCACCGGCAGGTAGCGGATGTCGTGGTCGACATCGGTCGACAAGGCCTCACCGGCCAGCGCGAACAGCGCATTGCAGCCGGCCACCAGCGCCGTCGACGAACGCTGGTTCACCGCCAGGTTCAGGTGCTCGTCGACCTGCTCGGCCGCACGTCGATAGGCGTGGATGTCGCCGCCGCGGAAGCGGTAGATCGCCTGCTTGGGGTCGCCGATCATCACCAGCCGCCCGCGCTCGCGGCCGCCAGCGTCGCGGTACAGGCGATCGAGGATGCCGAACTGCAGGGCGTCGGTGTCCTGGAACTCATCCACCAGGGCCACCGGCCATTGCGCGAACAGGGTGTCGGCCAGTGGCCGCCGGCCGGCATCGCCTGCGGCCTGCGCTTCGCGCGCGAGTGCGGCATCCACACTCTCCAGCAGGCTGTCGAAGCTCTGCTGCCGTCGCAGCTGCAGCAGCGTGTCCATGCGCACGCGCGCGGCCGCGGCCAGCGCATGCAGGAAGGCCTGCGGCGCCGCCTGCATGCGCGCCAGCACGGGTTCGCACAGCGTGGCCGCGAACTCCGTGGCCGCCAGCAGCTCGGCGTGCGTCTTGCCGAGCTTGCTGACCGCGGTGAGCGCGCGCGCATTCGCCAGCCCCTCGATCTCGTCCGCGCTCAGGCACTGCCAGGCCGGCAGGCCCTGCGTGTTGCGCACGGGGTCCAGGGCCTGCGCCAGCGCGGCCAGCGCGCGCGGCAGCTTGGCGCGCTTGTTGAACAGCGCCGCGTTGTCGACCACCGCCTGCAGCTGCGCTGCGCGCGCGGCGTTGGGCTGTGCCAGCGAGGCCGCCGCCGGGTCCTCGGCTGGCAGCGCAGGCGCCTCGACCTCGATGCCGGCCATCAGCGCGGCCTTCAGCAGGCCGCGCAGCTGGGCCAGCGACAGCGCCTTGCCGGTCATCCGCTGCAGCCGGTACAGCGGCTCGTCCTCCGAGCCCTGCTGCAGGCGCCGCCACAGATCCGCGCTGAGCTCGTCCAGCAGGCTCTCGGTGGACACCAGCTCGGCCGCGCGGAAGTCCGCCCCGGCCTCGATCGGCTGCTCGGCCAGGATGCGTCGACACAGGCCGTGCAGGGTGCTGACCGGCGCATGCTCCAGCTCGGCCAGGGCGAGCCGAAGCGCCTGCAGATCGCGCACGGCGGTGCCGGCAGTGCGCCAGCGCACATGCAGCCAGTCGAGGGCGGGGTCGGAGGCGGGTGCGACGTCTCGCGCGTCACCTGCAGTCGAGTCTGGCGAAGCCGCTTCCTGCTCGTCGCCCCCGCGCAGGCGGGGGCCCAGTGACTCCAACTCGCGCCTGACCACCTGTACGAAACCCGCCGCCCGCGCCTCCGCCCACAGCAGCCGCCGGCGCAGCCGCTCGCGCAGCTCCTGCGCCGCGGCCTCGGTAAAGGTGGTGACCACGATCGCGCGCGGCGACAGGCCCTGCTCCAGCAGCAGGCGCAGGTAGAGCACGGCGATCGTCCAGGTCTTGCCGGTGCCAGCGCTGGCCTCGATCAGGCTGCGCCCACCGGCGCCCAGCGGCAGGGTCGTCCAGTCGTGATGCATCGGCGCAGGGTGGCACAGGGCAGGGCGCTTGGGCAGGTGCGCGGCCGTCATCCGGCGTGTGCGAACGCAAACCTCGCAACACCCAGCCTCACGCGTCCATGAGGAGCGCTACTCCGGCGACCAGTCCGGCCACACCTTCCTAAGTGGATCGAACTCCAGCACCTCCATGCGCTCGCCGCGCCAGCCGAAGCCGGTGACGGCGAGCACGCCCTCCTGCATCGGATCGAGGCCAAACGCATCCTCGATATCGCCTTCGTTGATCGCCGCGGTGATGAAGGCGCCGAGGCCCAGCTCGGTCGCGGCGAGGTACTGCATCTGCGAGAGATGGCCGGCGTCGAGCACCATCGCTCGGAAGCTCTTCGTGTGTCGTCGGTACTTCCAGTGATTGCGCGCGAACCGGGCGGCGAGCACCACGAGCACGGCGGCATCTGCAAACCAGTCCTGCCTTGCGACGAACTGGGCGGCGTACTCGCGGGCCTGCTCCGGACCCAGAGTTCGCAGGGGTTGGAGAGAGTGCTCCACCGGGTGGTAGTGGTACAGCCCGGGCTCCATGGCTTCCACATGCTGGATCAACAGGTAGGCCTCAATGGGGTGGAGTCCTCCGGCCGACGGCACGGCACGCTTCATGACCGCCACATCGGATGTTCTGGACACTGCTCTTGCCGCGAACACGTTTTCCATCATCTGCGAAAGCACAGACAGATCAATCGGTCGTGCGGGGTCGAAATTGCGGCAGGTTGCGCGCGCGTCAGGCAATCCGGAGCAGGGGCCAGGCGAGACTGAGCGCGGCAGCGACAATCTCAGCGACGCGTCTCCGCGCTCACCGACAAGCGCTGGTGGCGTTCCGAGGCGATCGCGCACATCGGCGGCATCCCTGCCGAGCCAAGCTGTCGCACGCTCTGCGTCAACCTGGCGCCAGCGCGAGTGACGCCATGCCACGGCGTTCAGTCCGTTCCATTCTCGGATCCCATCCGCTTCCAGCGTCTCCGACTCACCTTCGATCATGAGCAGTCGCGCGCTCAGCAGCGCTTCGATCACGCCACGCGAATGCGTCTGCGCGAGCGCCTCGAAATCGCTCCAGGAATCCGGCGGGATCGAACCCAAGGCCAGGACTTGCGCCGCATCGACCTCAATCGGGCCGTCAATGTGAGCAGCGAGCGCGCGCCAGCCACTCCGTTCTTCGAGCTTCGCAGATCCAGCAAGCAGACCCGCCAAGTCCAGACTGCGATAGGTGTAGGGCTCGAGGAGGAAGCACGTGCAGCGGCGAATTCTCATCCTGGCGCGGCATCCCTGGAAAACGCGGACGATAGCGCGATACCGCGTTGTTCATCACCTGCGGCAACGCTGGAATTCGAGCTGCTAGACTCGGGCGCCTTCATCAAGCAGTGGAGACTTCGAGATGCCCCTCAGCAGAGAGAACAGCGTCACCTTGATGCAAAAGCTCGCGCGGGACGACGGCTTTCGAAAGCTGTTCGAGTCCGATCCCGGCTCTGCGCTGAAGTCCGCAGGTATCACCCCCGAGGAGATCGGCACCTTGGAAGCCAAGTGCATGGCACCCTGCGCGTTGGCGTCCAAGGATCGCTTCGAGGCTCTGTTGGCGGACGTGGATGGCGAGGAGTTCCGCACCGCGATGTCCTTTGCCGTAGCAAGAATGAAGGTATAGCGGACGATTCCCGAAGCTGGCTCCAGCTTGGTCGGGATACGGCTCGCCGGCTGTCCGCGGGCAGTACCCGCGAGTCTGGCGTGCCGCTGCCGCAGCAACTCAGGCATCGGCGCCGTTGCCTGGCTCCAAGGTCGGGTTGAGGCTTGGGGTGCTGCTGCGGCGTTGCCGGCCAGGCTGAATCGAGGCGCCGGGGCGGGCTTGTTTCGCGCCCGCGACACGCATGGAGTACAGCTGCGCCGCGGGTCGCTGACTCGCGAGCGCCATAAAGCCACCCGCCCTTGAGTTTTCCTGCGAATACGTCAGGGGCCGGAGACGAGCAGCCGGTCCAGTCTCAGTTCGACCGCCTCGGGCAATTCTTCGCCGCTCCAGCGTTGCCGGAACTCACGCAACCAGGGTTCGGCCAAGGCTCTGTCCTCGGCGGCCGCAATCTCGGCTGCCTGCAGAAGCACCAGTGTGCTGTGGGCCACGTTCCAGAGCCAAAGCGCGTAATCACCGTGGATTTCCGAATATGCGAGGCCGCGATGGTCCGCCAGCCATCGGGCCGTGCGAAGCGCGGCATCGCGATCTCCTGCAGCCAGCTCACACTGCATGCGCGTGGCATGGGCGCTGTAGAAGGCGCTCCCGGAATCGAGAATGGGCGCCAGCCTGCCCAGTCCCGACTCCACGTCGGCGAGCGAGCAGTCGAGCGCGGCGCGCGCGATCTGCAGGCGCTGCCAAAGCTCGGGATGCGACCTTTCGAGTCGAGCCCCATCCACCCGCGCCAAGCCGAACTCGGCGAGGGCGGTGTGACCGCTTCGCGCAGCCAGCCAGGCCGATATGAGCGCTACACGCTCACGGTCGAACTCGGTGGCCAGGTCTGTGCCATCGCCTGCCGTGGCGAATGCGCTCTGCGAGTCCCGCAGAGCAGCTTCAAAGAACTCCGGATTGCCAAGTTGCGCCCGAGCCGACAGCGACCACATTAGAACGGCTTGCTGGAACCGCTTTGGCAGGGTCGCGGCAAGCACCTGCAGCCTGTCCAACTGCGGCCAGACCTTGTGGAACTCGCCCTCGTCCAACGCGAGGATCGCCTCCAGCAGCACCCCGGATGGCTCGCGAGTGGGGAGCCCTCCGCGCGTGCCCCGCGCCAGCACTTTCCTGGCGCTATTGAAATCCCTTCGACTGGCGTGCGCTGCGGCGTAGAACTGGTTCTCCAGCCGGCGCTCGGTCTGCTCGTAGGCTTCGAAGGCTGCGAGCGATTCTTCCACGCGATCCTGGCCGAGCAGCACGGCGCCCAAGGTGTAGTGAATCAGCCCTCTGTCCGTTCTGCTCGCAGCCAACCCTGTGCGAAGCGTGCTCGCGGCCTCGCTGCGGTTGTTCGCCAACACCCATTGATAGAACCCCAGCGTGCTGTAGCCTCCCGGGGTATCGGGGTAGATCTCCAACATGGTCCGCCAGGTATCCAAGGTGACTCGTGGCCGGCCTTCGAGTTCGGCGAGGAAGGCTTCCGCCTCAAGGCGATCCCGACGCGACATCCTCTCCGAGAGTGCGAGTGCTGCGCGCAAGGCCTCCTTGGCGCCTTCGCGGTCCGCGCTGTTGCGCAATACGACGCCACGCTGGTGCAAGGCCATGGCGAACTCGGGGTCAATTCGCAAAGCCTGATCCAGCAGAGCGAGCGCATCAGGAAGCCGGTTCTGCAAGTTCGCGCGGAACGCCAAGGAGAACGCACGCAGTGCCTCGATGCTGGGGGTTGCGGCTCTCTGCAGCTCCAGCGAGTCCTCCTCGATACGCTGGACGGTTTCGCCAAGGTGACGCCTGAGCTCCTGGTTGATCTGATCCAGCGAGACCAGTGCCGATTCGACGCTGTCACCATCAGCCGCCAGCGACAGCACCGTAGTCTGGCTCTGCGGAGCGACGACTTCCACGGTGAAGCGGAGTCGACCACCCACCTCGGCGAGCGTGGGCAGAATCAGTGCGCGAGCCTGTTCCCTCATGGCTATCTCGGAGCCAAGCGGTCGGTCGATGGAAGCCTTGTCGGGGTCCAACTGCATCAGTTGGAGGGTTTCCCGAATACGCATCGGCGACACCACGTTCACATGCCGCGACTGCTCAAGCCCGATGCGGAAAGCCTGCTCCAAAGAATCATCGAAGCGCGGGTCGCCGGTCAGGTTGCGCAGGTCGGCCAGCACCACCCAGTCGCGCTCGGCGAACGCGATCGCCGGCTCGGGGGTGAGGAAATGCCAGGTCGGCAGCGCCACCGCAGCGACCAGCGCAATCACCTCGAAGGCCAGCACCGCCGGCCGCCGCCACAGCGGCACTTCGCGATGGGCCTTGCCGCTCCAGGCCGGCGCCTTGAAGGGTGCGATCCCTTCTTCGCCGATCTCGTAGACCGGCACGGCCTCGGCCACGCCCTTGAAGCGGAAGTCGCCGTGCGCTTTCCACTGCAGCCGCGACAGCGCCGCCCCCAGTTCGCCTTCGGCGCGATGCGCGAGCGTGTAGGCCACGCCCGACAGCAGGATCTGGCCGGGCAGGGCCATGCCCATCAGGCGCGCCGCCACCGGCTTGGCCAGGCCCTCGACCTCGGTGGGCTTCGCCCCCTTGGCGACGTCGGCCTCGTCGTTCTGCCAGGTCATCACCTCGCCGACGTGCAGGCCGATGCGGGCCGAGATCTCGACACCGTGCTCCAGCGAGAACGCGCGCAGGCCGCGCTGGTAGGCCAGCGCGAAAGCCACGGCCTGGATGGGCCGCTCGAACAGGCTCAGGAAGCCGTCGGTCTTGTCGATCTCCTGCCCGCGGTGCTCGCGGATCAGTCCGCGCAGCAAGCGGTCGTGGGCACGGATCAGCTCGGTGGCGCGCACATCGCCGAGGCGGTCGACCAGGGCGGTGGAATCGCAGAGGTCGGTGATGACCACGCTGCGCAGCAGGGCCTGCGCACCGTTCGGCGCGGATTCGATATCGCTGTCTTCCGGTGCAAGCTGGGCGTTCATGGGTATCGCGAGTTCCTCGCACGGCAGCAGCGCGGCCCGCTCGCAGGACAGACGCGCAGCTCAAGCGGGCTCCCGGCCCCGCGTTCCGACCCCGGCCCCCCGCCGGGGTCGTTCAGGCGGTCGATTGTGCGGCAGTGCGGTTCAGGGCGCCACGGGCCGGTTTCGCAGGCCTCGGGAGTAACTCCCCGCCTCGGCCCTGGACGCAACGCTTAACATTCCGGCAACTTCTATCCATCCCGGCTCAGCGCAGCTATGTCATTCCAGAACGTGCGTCGTCGTCGTCCCTGCATCCTCGAGGTCGGCGATGAACTCATCCCGGACCTTGCCGCGCTGTTCAGCGGCTCGATCCGGCTGGAGGTCAACCTCAAGATCTGGCTGCTCTGCCCGCTGCGTGGCGAGCGGCTGGCGCTGACGGCGGATGAGCTGCAGCTGATCGCCCAGCTGCCAGCGGAGCAGTGGACCGCCGTGGACGCGCTGCAGGAGGCCGGCCGTACGCAGGCGCAGATCGAAGCGCTCGCCGCGCGCGGTCTGCTCACCAGCGACGCCGAGCAGGGGCCGCTGCGCGAGCTTCGCGAACAGGAGGAGCGCCTCCACGCGATGGGGTGGCATGGTCTCGCCGCCGTCTACCACGCCCGCACCCGCTGGAGCGGCATTCGAGGCGATGAAGGGTCACGCGATCACAGCGAGGAGGCCCACTTGGCGCGTCTCGCCGAGACGGTGGAAAAGCACGGCCTGCCGCCGCCGCACCTGCCCGAGCACGATGCCGGACTGCCGCGGGTGCCGCTGCCTGCGCCGGCGGCACGCGGGCCGCTCTGGGATGTGCTGAGGTCGCGCACGACGACCCGGGCCTTCCGCACGCGCGAATGGCTGAAGCTGGACGCGCTCTCCGACGTCCTGAAGGCGAGCTTCGCGCCGCTGGGCCAGCGCGCGTTGGGGCCCGGACTCGTGGCCTTGCGTCGCGCCAGCCCCTCCGGCGGCGGGCTGCACCCGATCGAAGCCTATGTGCTGGCGGTGAGGGTCGATGGTCTTGCGCCCGGTCTGTACCACTACGAGGGCGCGGCGCACCGGCTGGCCCAGCTGCGCAGCTTCGATGAGGCACAGGCGCGTCGGCACATCGAGGACTTCACCATCGGCCAGACCTTCTTCGCCGAAGCTCACGCGCTGGTGTTCCACGTCGCCCGCGCCCACCGGAACTTCTGGAAGTACCGCCGCCACCCGAAGGCCTACAAGGTGCTGTTCACCGATGCCGGCCATCTCTCGCAGACCTTCTATCTCGCGGCGGCCTCGCTCGGCCTCGGCGCCTTCTACACCGGTGCGGTGAACGACGCCGACGTCTGCGAGTGGCTGGGGCTGGATGCACTGACGCACGTCGTCATCGGCGCCAATGGGCTCGGCGAGATCGATCCCGAGCGCAACGAACTGCACCTGCGCCCGCAGCCCATGCCCTGAGGCCGCAGGCTTGCGCAGCGCGTGGCCGAGGGCTACAAAGCCGACGCGCCTGGTCCAGGCGCCTACCCATCGCAAGGAACCCCATGCCTACCCAGGAACAAGCCCGCGCCCTGCTGGAGCGACTCGCCAGTGACGACAGCTTCCGTCAGCAGGTGACCCAGGATCCTGCCGCCGCCCTGGCGGACTATGGATTCAAGCTGGACGCCGCGAACCTGCCGAAGCAGCCGATCCAGCTGCCCTCGCCCGAAGCGATCAAGGCCAACCTTGACAGCATGAGCGGTGACCTCGCGGTGGGCATGGCGATTCTCTTCTTCAAGGCCTGATCGCCGAAGCCGCCGGGGAATCTCCAACGGCGCCGAAGGCCACGCCCAAGCGAAGCGCCGAGTCTTACTCGGCGCTTCTGCGTTGGAGATCCTCGAACCAGGTCGCGATGCCTTCCAGGCCCTGCGCGTCCGGCCAACGGCTGCGAAACAGCTGCAGCTGCTCGCGCGCTTCGGCTTGCCGTTGCAGGCCCAGCAGCAGCTCAGCCAGGCGCAGGTGGGCGAGGTTCAGCTGCAGCACGTTTTCCACCAGCGTGACGCCCTCGCCGCCCCACTCCGCATAGGCACGTCCGCGCGCGCCGAGCAGGCGCTGCAGTTCGGCGATCGCCTCCGCGGCTCTGCCTTCGCGCGCCAAGGCTTCCGCGCGCAGCACGCTGACCAGCAGAATCTCGCTGTCCGCCTTGCGGGCATCGAGCGTTCGCAGCGCCTCGGCAGACTCGCCCTCGGCCAGCGAGACGCGAGCCGTGGCCACCGCCCGCATGTCATGCACGACTGAGCGAGGGGACGCTTCCACGGCATCGGCGGTCGCCTGCAGCAGCCGTTGTGCTTCGCCTGTCTCGTTGTCTCGCGCCAGCTGATAGGCGAGATGCAGCGCGATCAGGGCGGTGTCGGAGCGTGAGCTGGGCGATGCCGTGGCGTGCCGCTGCAGGGCTTGGTCCACCACCGCCAGCAGTCCGCTGCGGCGGGCTTCCATGGCGCCTTCATGCCGCAAGGTGCTCAACATGGCCAGCTCCAGCGCCATGCGCTGGCGATAGCTGGCTGTGTCCGGTTTGGCCTGCAAGCGCTGTGCTTCGGCGCGCACATCCGAATGCAGCGCCTGGACGCGTTCCCAGCGTCCGCCGTCGACATTGAGTGCGATCTCGGCAGTCAGCCGCTTCAGGCGGTGGAACTCCGAGGGCGCGGGCGCTGAGTTCAAGCGCGCCAGCGCGGCGTCGACTTCGCCGAGCGTCATCAAGGCCGAAGCAGGCTCGATGGTGAAGCCTCCGAAGCCAAGATCCCGAGCCGCGTCGAAGCGCATCAGTGCGGCGTCCGGCGCATTGAGCGCGAGCTCCGCGAGGCCGCTGGTGAAGGTGGAGACGGGCCGGGTGATGCTTTGCGGTGCGCTGGCCAGGTTGGCCAGATCACGCATTCGCGCATAGCGGCCTTCCATGTAATGCACGATCGCGGCGTTGTGCGATGCCTGGTGGAAATCGGGATACAGCTCGACCAGCGCATCCCAGGCCGCCGAGGCCTCGCGACTGAAACGGAGCTGGGCCAGCCCCGCATCGAGAAACAGCGCCTCGCGGTTGGAGAGCCGGCTGCGCAGGGCATGCGCTTGCTCAGCCAGCGCGAGTGCGCCCTCGAGATCATTGCGCGCCTGCAGAACGCGGGACAGGCCCGCGAGAGCGAGGGCAAACTCGGGGTCGAGCGCGAGCGCCTGCTTGAAGTGCGACTCCGCGCTGTCCAGCTGGGCGAGGTTGTACTGCTCATTGCCCAGCGCGTAGGCGCGCAGCGCGTCCAGGCTGCTGGAAGTGACCTGGGGCAGGGGTTCGCTGGTGGTTTCGATGCTCTGCAGGGCTTCGCCCAAGCGTTCGCGCGAGCGCTCGCTGACCTCGCCCAGAGCGGCCAGAACCTCCTCCGCGCTGCCCGCCATCGCGATCTCGGTGAACACCGGCTGCGCGGAGTTAGGATCGATCAGGTCCATGGAGACCTCGAGCTGAGCGCCGGACTCACGGATCGAGGGCAGCAGAACGGCGCGCGCGCCTTCGCGCAGCGCGATCTCCGAGGCCAACTCCACGTCCAGCGCCGCGGGCTCGGTGCGACCCATTCGACGCAGGCTGTCGCGCACGCGCAGGGGCGAAAGCACATTGACGTGGCGGGACTGCTCGATCGCCAGCCGGGCCGCGAGCGTCAATGACTGGTCGAATCGCGAGTCCTGCGTGTGGTTGCGCAGATCGCCCATCACGATCCAGTCGCGTTCGGCGAAGGCGATGGCAGGCTTGGGGCGCAGCAGCTGCCACGCGGGCACGGCGATCAGGGCCAGCAGCAGCAGGACTTGCACGGCCAGCACCGTCGGTCGCCGCCAGAAAGGCGTCGCACGATGCGCTTTGCCCGACCAGTTGGGCTGCCTGAACGGCGCGATGTCGAGCTCGCCGATCTCGTAAACCTCGACCGGCTCGGGAACGCCCTTCAGGCGATAGGCGCCGTGCTGCTTCCACGAAACGCGGTCAAGCGGCAAGCCCAGCTCGCTGGCTGCGCGGTGGGCGAGCCCGTAGGCCGTCGCCGACAGCAGCACCTGCCCCGGCAGGGCCAGGCCCATCAGCCGCGCGGCGACGGGCTTGGCCAGGCCTTCGACTTCGATCGGCTTGGCGCCTCGGGCGATGTCCTCGGCGCTGTTCTGCCAGGCCATGACCTCGCCGACGTGGATGCCCACGCGTGCGCGCAGGGCCTGGCCGGCATCGGTCGCGAGTTCGCGCAGCGCGCGCTGGTAGGCCAGCGCGAAGGCGGCGGCCTGTACCGGGCGCTCGAACATCACCAGGTAGCCGTCGGTCTTGTCGATTTCCTGGCCGGCGTGCTCGTGGATCAAGCGACGGGCCAGGCGGTCGTGCTGGCGGAGAACATCGGCGGCACGCGCGTCGCCCATACGTTCCACCAGCGCAGTCGAGTCGACCAGATCGGCCACCAGCAGGGCACGCAGCAGCGCGACCGCCTGGCCCTCCTGTTGTCGCCTGGACTCGAGCACGTTGCTCATTCGACCCTGCTATCCCCGCCGGCCTTGGGGCGCCACTGCGGCGCGGCCGGTCGCCGGATTGTGGCCTGAACTCGTGGCGGCTGCCATCGCGGGGGCGGTCGCCAGCAAACTGGACCGCCCCGCAGCAGCCTCAGAGGATGTAGCGGCTCAGGTCCTCGTCCTTCACCAGGGCGCCGAGCTTGGCGTCGACTTCCGCCGCGTCGATGCGCACGGTGTCGCCCTCGCGGTCGGGGGCTTCGAAGGCGATCTGGTCGAGCAGGCGCTCCAGCACCGTGTGCAGCCGGCGGGCGCCGATGTTCTCGCTGCGGGCGTTGACCTCGTAGGCGATGGCGGCCAGGCGCTCGATGCCGTCGTCGGTGAATTCGAGCTTGACGCCCTCGGTGCCGAGCAGGGCCTGGTACTGGCGGGTCAGCGCGGCCTTGGGCTCGGTGAGGATGCGGCGGAAGTCCTCGCGGGTCAGCGCGGTGAGCTCGACGCGGATCGGGAATCGGCCCTGCAGTTCGGGGATCAGGTCGGACGGCTTGGCCAGATGGAAGGCGCCCGAAGCGATGAACAGGATGTGGTCGGTGCGCACCGTGCCGTACTTGGTGTTGACCATCGAGCCTTCGACCAGCGGCAGCAGGTCGCGCTGCACGCCTTCGCGGCTGACGTCGGCGCCGTAGCCTTCCGAGCGCTTGGCGACCTTGTCGATCTCGTCGATGAAGACGATGCCGTTCTGCTCGCAGTTCTCGATCGCCTGCTGGCGGACCTCGTCCTCGTTGACCAGCTTGGCGGCTTCCTCTTCGATCAGCTGCGGCCAGGCGGCGCGGATCTTGACGGTCTTCTTCTGCGATTTCTGGCCGCCGATCTGGTTGAACATCTGGCGGATCTGCTGGCCCATGTCCTCCATGCCCGGCGGGGTCATGATGTCGAGGCCGAGGTTCAGCTGCGTCTCGATCTCGATCTCGCGCTCGTCGAGCTTGCCCTCGCGCAGCTGCTTGCGCAGCTTCTGGCGGGTGTCGGAATCGCTGCCGCCCTCATCGGCCATCGGCCAGCCGGAAGGGTCGCGACGGCGCGGCAGGAGGGCGTCGAGGATGCGCTCCTCGGCGCGGTCCTCGGCCTGGCTGCGCACGCGCGTCTTGGCCTGCTCGCGGTGCAGCTTGACCGCCTGGTCGGCGAGGTCGCGGATGATCTGCTCGACGTCCTTGCCGACGTAGCCAACCTCGGTGAAGCGGGTGGCCTCGACCTTGACGAAGGGCGCGTTGGCCAGCGCGGCCAGTCGGCGCGCGATCTCGGTCTTGCCGACGCCGGTGGGGCCGATCATCAGAATGTTCTTGGGCGTGACTTCATTGCGCAGGCCCTCGTCCAGCTGCATGCGCCGCCAGCGGTTGCGCAGCGCGATCGCGACCGCGCGCTTGGCCGCGTTCTGGCCGACGATGTAGCGGTCGAGTTCCTGGACGATCTCGCGGGGGGTCATGTTCATTGCGCTTCGATCCGTCGTTGCGGTGTGCGTGGAGGGAGAGGTTGCCGGCTTTCTCCCCTCTCCCCCTGAGGGAGAGGGGCTGGGGGAGAGGGGTGGAATCCTTGCGGGGCGAGTTTTCCCCCTCTCCCCAACCCCTCTCCCTCAAGGCGAGAGGGGCTAGGTGCGCGGCATCTCTCGGGGCTGCGGGGGTGTGATGCGTGGGCTTCGGCGAATCTCATCCCGAATCCCCAATCCCGAATCCCGGCAGCTCACAGCTGCTCCAGCACCACGTTGTGGTTGGTGTAGATGCAAATGTCCCCCGCGATCTCCAGCGCGCGGGTGGCGACTTCGGCGGGCGGCAGGTCGGTGGATTCGAGCAGGGCGCGGGCGGCGGCCAGGGCGAAGGGGCCGCCGGAGCCGATCGCGATCAGGCCGCCTTCGGGCTCGATGACATCGCCGTTGCCGCTGATGATCAGCGAGGTTTCCTTGTCCGCCACCGCGAGCAGGGCCTCGAGCTTGCCGAGGCGGCGGTCGGTGCGCCAATCCTTGGCCAGTTCCACGGCGGCGCGAATCAGCTGCCCGTGCTTCTCCAGCTTGGCCTCGAAGTGCTCGAACAGGGTGAAGGCATCGGCGGTGGCACCGGCGAAGCCGGCGACGACGCGGCCGTCGGCGATGCGCCGCACCTTGCGTGCATTGGCCTTCATGACCGTGTTGCCGAGGGTGACCTGGCCGTCGCCGGCAACGACGACCTCGCTGCCGCGGCGGACGCTGACGATGGTGGTGGCGTGGAAGCTTTCGCGCATGGCGGCCTGCGGCATTCGTGGCGGCGCCGTGGCGCCCGGAATGTCCCTAGCTGGGGGCGCGAGGGCGGGCTTGCAAGCGCGGCACGTGGCGACGGCATCGTCCGCGATGCCACGCAGCCACGCAGCCACGCAGCCACGAATCGAAGCCCGCATAGGGTGGGCCCTGGCCCACCGGAGCTCGACCCTTGCCTCGGTCCGCGCGCCCGTCGTCGCCAGGAACGCGCACGCGGCACACGACGCGCCAACGCCGGCGAAATGCGTCTTTGCGGCGCTCGCCACCACGAAGGGCGTGTGTGGGGCGGTGCGCAGGCCGTGGTGGGCCAGGGCCCACCCTATGTAACAGCGTGGCTCGAATGCCCGACGCTGCTCCGAATCCCGAATCCCGAATCCCGAATCCTGTCCCTACCGCGGCAAATCGAACACCAGCACCTCGGCGCCCACGCCGTGCGCGATGCGTACCTCGGCTTCGTCCTGCAGCTTCAGCGCATCGCCGGCCTTGAGTGGCTGGCCGTTGACGATGACCTCACCAAGAGCCACATGCACATAGCCGAGGCGGCCGGGCGCGAGCGCCAGCGTCGCGGCCTCATCGCCCTCGAACAGGCCCGCGTACAGGCGCGCGTCCTGACGCACCGTCACCGAGCCTTCGGCGCCGTCCGGGCTCATCACCAGGCGCAGGCGGCCGCGCTTCTCCTCGGGCGGGAAAGCGCGCTGCTCATAGCCCGGGGCGCCGCCGGGCGCGGAAGGCAGGATCCAGATCTGCAGGAAATGGGTCTCGCCCGTGGGGTTGTGGTTGAACTCGGCGTGCTGCACGCCGGTGCCGGCGCTCATGCGCTGCACCTCGCCGGGCACGATGCTGGCGCGGTTGCCCATCGAGTCCTCATGGGCCAGCGCGCCGGCGAGCACGTAGCTGACGATTTCCATGTCGCGGTGGCCGTGGCGGCCGAAGCCGGTGCCGGCGGCGATGCGGTCCTCGTTGATCACCCGCAGCGGGCCGAAATGGACGTGGCGCGGGTCGTGGTAGTCGGCGAAGGAGAAGCTGTGGAAGCTCTTCAGCCAGCCGTGGTCGGCGTGGCCGCGGTCTTCGCTGCGTCGCAGGGTGAGCATGGTGGGCCTCCTTGGAGTGTGGCCCGCATTGTCCGCCTGCATTCGCGAGCGACCGAGCCCTTGGCGTACGACGCTGCGTTGCGTGCGGGGAACGGCGCGGGGGCAGAGGTGCGGGCCGATGTTCCGGAGGCGGAGCGCCTCATCGGGATCTCTGATGCCGCAGCTTGAGGGGGCGATACGTGCACGCACTTGCGTGTGCGCTGCGGGTGCCTTGGCACGTGGTGTGTGGAGGTTGCACGGGCGCGTGGAGCGGGTGTGCAGGCATGTGCGGGGCAGTGCAAAGGCCATGGTGGGCCAGGGCCCACCCTATGCAACATCGCGCATGTCCGACGCCGTCCCGAACCCGAACCCGAACCCGAACCCGAACCCCAAACCCCGAATCCCGAACCCCGAATCCCGAACCCCGAATCCCGAATCCCGCAAAAGCAAACGGCCCGCGCAAGACGGGCCGTTTGTTGTGCCGCTGCAGCGATGACTCACTCGATATCGAGGAAGCTGCGCAGCTGTTCCGAGCGGCTGGGGTGACGCAGCTTGCGCAGGGCCTTGGCTTCGATCTGGCGGATGCGCTCGCGGGTGACGTCGAACTGCTTGCCGACTTCTTCCAGCGTGTGGTCGGTGTTCATATCGATGCCGAAGCGCATGCGCAGGACCTTGGCCTCGCGCGGCGTCAGGCCGGCGAGCACGTCGCGCACGGTCTCCATGAGGCCGGTGACGGTGGCGTTCTCCATCGGCGACTCGATGCTGGTGTCCTCGATGAAGTCGCCCAAGTGGCTGTCTTCATCGTCGCCGATCGGAGTCTCCATCGAGATGGGCTCCTTGGCGATCTTCAGCACCTTGCGGATCTTGTCCTCGGGCATGTCCATCTTGACCGCCAGCTCTTCCGGCGTGGCCTCGCGGCCCATCTCCTGCAGCATCTGGCGGGAAATGCGGTTGAGCTTGTTGATCGTCTCGATCATGTGCACCGGGATGCGGATGGTGCGGGCCTGGTCGGCGATCGAGCGGGTGATGGCCTGGCGGATCCACCAGGTGGCATAGGTCGAGAACTTGTAGCCGCGGCGGTATTCGAACTT
>VFQQ010001729.1_pt1 | contig 28531 bp, 45 predicted proteins | sample 3512341 | NCBI WGS metagenome assembly VFQQ01 (sample SAMN10412373, study PRJNA504923) | tailings metagenome | isolation source: Relicate 2 Philex TSF1 revegetated site | place: Philippines: Tuba, Benguet | collected 2017-08-29
GCGGCGGGCAGCCGCGGCTCCTCCCTCAACTCCCCGGGCGGCGAACTGTCCAGCTTTGCAGTAGCGGCGGCAGCCGCGGCAGCAGCAGCAGCAGCAGCAGGCGCTCCGGCTCCAGGGCCGGCAGCAGCGCCCGTCACGCCCGCATCGGCAGCGGAGGCGACTGCAGCGCTGCTGTGCGGCCGGGGGGATGTGGCGCCGGCCACGGACACGCTGGCCGCTCTGTTCCCGGGAGCGGCAAGCTTCGAACTGGGCTGCCCCCAAGAACACGGCGGCAGCCAGGTGGCGTTGCTGGTGCGAGAGGGCCTGCCGGCGGCGTGCAGGGCGCAGGCGCCGGTAGCGCTGTGCAGCGTGCACGGCGGGTGGTGCCAGCTGGCGACGGCGGCGCCTGCCAGCGAAGATGAGCGCCTGCTGCTCAACAGCTATGCAACTGAGCTGGAGTGGCAGCTCAACGCGATGCTGAAGGAGACAGAAGAGGTGCGGCGGTTGGTTGTGGCAGTCGAGCGCCAGCGTGGCAGGGGCATGCATCCGCTTCTGTACACTCCGTCAGCAGTGCCCCTGCACATGGCGGTGCCTCAAGCTGCGCCGCTGCCGGGGAGTGGTTGCAGTCTGGGGGCAGCGAGTTCGGGGTGAAGTGGAGGCAGCCCCCCTCCCAGCATTTGGCACGCGTTGCCCAATATCCAGGCATTGCTGGTCCATCCGCACTCCTTGCCTGCAGGAGGTGTATGCCCGCATCAGCGCGGAGCACCGGACCGGCGGTCACAGCAAGCGGCGTTCCTTTGAGAGTATGTAGCGGCTGCTGCAGCCCTTTGCAGCGCGAGCTTGCAAGATGAGCGTGCCACATTGTCATTCCCATATACACCTCCCTTCCACTTATCATAAACCCAAGTGCCCCGCTGACTTGTGCGGTTGTGACCACTTTGCTTTGCACGCTGTTTTCCAGGCTGGACACCCCCCTGTGCTGTAGAAGTGGCCCCGTGCCAGGTGCCCAACATAAGCCCCAGATAACTCCGCCCCTCAGCCTCCCTGCTTCAGCGTCCGCTGCACTCTGCAACCCCACTCGCCTCTCCTTGCATCGCATTTGCAATACAGCCCAATGGGCCATGCACCTTATCATAGACATGTAAAGCAGACAGCGTTGCAAGGGCAGGAGTGTGATTAGCTCCTCACCCAATGCCCAGCAGGGACAGCAGGGCATCCACCTCAGCTTCATCGCTCTGCGGCGGCGGTACGTAGGCCTGGGCCGGCGGGGAGGGCTGCTCAAAGGGCTGGGGCGCGCCGCCCATGCCCTGCTGCTGCTGCATCATGGCCGCAGCAGCTGCCAGGCCGGCGGCGTAGCCGTTGTCAAAGTGGGAGCTCGCCTGCTGCTGCTGCTGCTGCTGCTGGTGCTGCTGGCGCTGCTGCTGCTGCTGCTCCCAGCCGTAAGCTGAGCTGGCCTGCGGCTGCTGCTGCTGCCAAAGGCCGTAGGCCGGCTCTACTGCCGCCGGCTGCTTCCATGGCGGCAGCTCAGCAGACAAGTGTGGCGGCAATGGCAGCAAGCTGGGCTGTGGCACTGGGTCAGGTGCGGCCGACTGCATGGACGGTAGGGCGCCCGCATCAGGCTCTGATGCAGCCTGCTGCTGCTGCGCCTGCTGCGCCTGCTCCCAGGGCTGGCCCCCAGATGCCAGCTGCTGCAGCAGCGCCTGCTGCTGGCGCAGCGCGGCTGCAATGCTGCCTGCCAAGCCGTCGGCATCGTCATCTGAGTCGCTGGCTATGTCTAACGCTGCCATGCTAGTATCCACTCCATGTGATGACAAGCTTGGCGTTGCAGCTGCCACTGGCTGCGGCACACTTGATGGGGCAGGCTGTGGCGCAGGCCCGTCTTCTGCTGGCGCTGCTGCTGGGCCGGCTGCTGCCGCCTCAGCTGGCGACGGCCCTCCAAACAAGCTGGCATAGCGGGTGGCTGAGGGCTGGGGCTGGGCTGACTGCTGCGCCACAGGCTGCTGGTTGCCGCCCTGTGGTTGCAGCGGTGGGACGTGGGCGCAGACCAGATCAGATTGCAGCTATATATTGCAACATGAAGCTCAGACTGCAGCTACAGAAGAGACGCCCACATGGCATTACAGGTCTGCAAGCATGCTGGCTGCTCAACAAAGGAGCATGCCTGCCGCTCACCGGTCCCAGCGCAGGCCACTCCTCGCCGGGTGCCTTGGCAGCCGGCGCACTCAAGCTCCTGGGCGCCTTGCCCCAGCCTGCTGCACTGCTGCTGCTGCTGGCAGGCGCGGCAGCCGAGCTGCGGCGCCCTGCCGCCGCTATGTCCAACTTGAGAGCTGCCGCAGCTTCGCGCTGCTGCTCCAACTGCTTCCTGGCAGCAGCAGCCGCTGCCGCGGCAGTAGCGGCCGGTTTGGTGCTGGCGTTGCTGCTGCTGCTGGCTGGTCGGCTGGGGGCAGCGCTGGCTGCCCGGCTGACTGTTGTCCAGGCTTCGTCACCTCCCTCAGCCGTACTTCTGGCGCTTGGGGCACGTGGCAGTGTTGGCGCTGAGACCAGGCGCTTGATGACAGGGGCGGCTGCTTTTGGCTGTGCCTTGGCTGCCTGCGGCTTGGCCGGCTGTGCCTTGGCCGGCTGCTGCTGCTTGGCCAGCGGCTGGCGGGCGGGAGCGGGGGTGGGCACGCCTGCCTCTTCCTCCTCCTCCTCCTCGTCGGGTCTCTGCTGCTGCTGCTTCTGTGGCTTCACTAGCTCAGCATCCACCAGCAGGCCTGGCACGGGAGGGGGAGGGTTGTTTTGCAACTGCTGGGGCCGGCAGGAGAGGAAGCAAGAGCGTGGGACGGTTCCAAGCAACCGTTTGGGTGCAGCAGTTAGGTGCACACGAGGCCACAGCGCCTCTGATGCCGCCCATGCACAGCACAGCATGCTGCGCGGCCAGGTGCCCGCACCGGAGCATGCCGGGTTGGGGCAGTTCTGCGGCTTGCGCTGCACCGTGCGGTTCTGCGGCACAGCAGGAGGCGGACAAGCCTTGATGCAATCAGAAACAGCACAGCAGAGCATGCACTTTGACAACAGCTAGCAGTTTCGCATACCCTGTATGCCAAGCCATGTGGCCACCTGCATTGGCACCACCCCCTAGCCCGCCCGCCAGCAGATTTCCCAGGCCGCCCACCCACCAGCCCACCTGGGCAAACAGGTCCTGCGGCCGGTTGCGCGCAATGTTGCGCCCCTTCTCCATCGCTTTGCTGTTGGAGTTGACGTGGCGCACGCTCTGCGGCGGGCGGGGCGATGGCGCATTTGGTGAGTGCGGCGGCAGTCTGACGCTATGGAAGCGATACAAAGACAGCAACGCCGGGTACATACACATGGCATGGCCTTGGTGTAGCCATGTAAAACACACATGGCAAGCAGCCAGGAGCGCACTGCGCCACGTGTTACCCTGTGACGGGGCGGCTAAAAGAATCTGCACCCCACAAGCCGCACAGCACCGGCGATGCGCCAGCCAATGCAACCGCACCTTCTCCAGGTAGTCCGCCACGCACTGGAAGCAGAACGGGCGCGTGCCGCATTTGCTGCAGGTGCCTGCGAGGCGGGGCGTGCAGGCAGGCAGATGTTGTGCTTGCAGACGTTCGGCGGCGGCGGCGGCGGCGAGCAGGCAGGCACGGCCCAGCGCCCTCCTATCGCGCACCTTTGATATGCTCGTCATCCTGGTCCACCTGCTGCTTGCAAAAGAAGCAGCAATCCTCCCCTGCCGCTCCCGCCTCGGCTCCCGCTCCCTTGGGCGCCTTGGCCTGCTTAGGGAAGGGCATGATCAGCCCCCGAACATGTACAGAGGCAGCCAAAGCCCGGAGCGGCCGCCCAATCGCCGTGATCAGCCCGGCGTGACTCGGCTGCCAGCAGGGCGGCCTGCAACTCATGCCGGTGCTATTTCAACTGCGTCTACCTACTTCTTTAGATCGTTAGGTCGGGCGTGCAAGGCTGCCGGCACGCCAACCAGCGACCAAACTTTGCCGGTTGCGCTCGTGAGCTTTGCAGCGGGCTGCCTGCTTCAGGAGGAGGTGATAATGCGCAAAACATCCGGTCCAGTAGATCGGCGGCTGCGCCGCACTGCTGTTCGGCCACCGCCGCCGCCGTCGCTCTCGCCGCCGCCGAGCGCCCCTTCCCACTGCCGCTTTCCCACTGCAGGTTGCGTTTGCAAATAAATTGCGCCGGACCACTTCGACAGCACAGCACTTATGCTGCAGTAGCTTGAAGGGGATGTGCTAGACAGCAGGAGCAGCAGGCCCGCCGGCCATGGCGGACAGCGATGGCGAGGAGGACTTTCACTTTTGGGGGACGCCTGTGGAGGACGAGGAGGAGATGCGGGCGGGGCAGCACCGCAAGGTGGGTCTGTGTAAAAGAGCCAGCTCCATGAGGCAAGGCTTGGATCAGTGCACGGCCAGCTGCGCACTAGCCAGCACGGCGAGGTCCCCAGTGTGCTGGCTGCCTCGCCGAGCCCAAGTGTGGCGATGCCTGTTTGAGCTGTGCCCAGCCGCTGCGTACCAGTTGGAAGAATGATATCGAATGCATGCTTGAGTAGATGGGCGGCTTGCTTGTGCTGCCATGCAGGAGGTGCGTGATGCGGCCTCCACTCGAGCGCTGCCGCTGCACAAGCAGGTGCGCTGCCGCCGGTGCAGCTTTGCTCCCCCTGCCACATGGGTTGGGTGCTTGCGGCTTGGTGGTATGCCGCGGGGGCAGCACTCAGCGGCAGACCATCCGTTGATGATGTTGCCAGCCTCTGCGAGATCCGGGCCAAGGCTTGGTGCTGCTGCCCTGGCGGTGAACAAATGCAATGCTTGTCGGTGGCGCAGGAGGTGACAGATGCCGAGGGGCGCCGCCGCTTCCACGGCGCCTTCACCGGCGGCTGGAGCGCGGGCTACTACAACACGGGTGCGCTGAGCTGTCGAGTCTGGTGCTGGGGTTGGATGGCGATGCAGGCCGCCAGATAGGCAAGGGTGGGTGGCCTGCTACTTTGACAAAATGATCCGTGAGGGCTGGACGGCGGAGCAAGTTCGGTCCAGCTGCACTCTTTTTACCTGAATAGCTCGCTCAACACAATCCAAATCCCCGCAGTCGGCTCCAAGGAGGGCTGGCAGCCGGGGGAGTTCCGGTCCAGCCGCGGCGCGCGCGCGGCGGTGCAGCAGAGCGTGGAGCAGTTTCTGGATGAGGATGAGCTTGAAGAGCTGCGGAAAACAAACCTGCAGGCAAGTGCATAAACGTTGCTCCATTGCACCAGTATAGGTTGGTAGCATGGCTATTGCTGCTCGCTGCTCAGCATGCATCAAATTACAAATTCTCCTTGTTTGCACTTGCAGACCACCCAGGAGTATGACACATTCGGCAGCACAGCGGCCGAGATGGCGCGGCGAGCGGCGGCCGAGGCGGCGGCCGAGCGCCCCTCAGGCAAGCAAACGGTCAAGCTGGGAAGGTAGTCAGAATGCTCATGGTTTTGGCAGGCAGCACGTGCATCTTGTTCGCTGAATGCAGCTGGCCACCTGGTGCTGGACAGCCCTGTTCCCTGACTTCCATCCCTGGTTAATCCCCCTTTGTTTGTCGTTCGCCCTGTGCAGCCATCCCAGGGCTGGTTCCAGATGAGGTGGTGGCACCTGTGGCCGACAGCGTGGGCATCCGCCTGCTGCAGAAGATGGGCTGGCGCCAGGGCAAGGGCATTGGTGCGTGGCACATTTGTGCTTCTGCCTGTGTTGTGACAGCTTGCCCGGGAGTTGGGCTGGCGCCAGGTAAAGGCATGGGTGCGTGGCACGTGTGCATCTGTTTATGCACGACGTTGAATGCTTGGGTCTTGCGCCGTGCTGAGGCGGTGGCGGGGATGTGGGCCTTGCAGTTTGAGCACCAGCAAGTGCAGTTGAAAAGGACTCTTTCCAACTGTGCGTGTTGGCCCTGCTGCCTACAACCACGCTGGCCTCGACCAAACCATGCATTGCAGGCACCGGCGACGCCGCTCAGCAGGAGGAGGAGGGCGGCGGCGAGGGCGGGCGGCCGCGGCGGCGCTGGGGCCAGCACGCCGCAGTGGCTGCAGAGAACACGCAGCTCTACCTGCTAGCCCCGAAGACCGACGTGCATGGCCTGGGCTTTGATCCGTTCAAGGTGAGAGGAAAGGTTGAGCCATCAGGGCTCGTGTGGCTGCACGAGCTGGGCTTCGTGTGCCTGTACACAGCTAGGTTGTTTTGTGTGTGCCATGACTCATCAAAGCAAGCAAAGGGGGCATGGCAGGCCTGAATGTTTGCTCGCTAGTTATTGTGCACTGCCTGCCCGCCTTCCTGACTCAGGGCGCCGAGGACTTTCGGCGGCTGAAGGAGCAGGCGCGGGAGGCGGCACGGCCCAAAACCACAGCAGAAGCCCGCAAGCGCCGGCGAGGCATCGCCTTTGGCTCGGGTGCGCCTGCAGCTGTGTTGATGAATGCCGGGGAGCACGCGTCTGTGGCATACATGGCTGCCTGGGTGCCTGGTCTGCAGCGCTGGCGATCTAGTTGGTTCCGCGCCAGTTATGCATCTCACCTATCACCGTGTGCCCCGCGCATAATGTGCCCGCCACCCTTTCATGCAATCACACTCTCCCGCATGCCCCCCTCTCTCCAATCTCTCAGGCGTGCTGGACGACGAGGACGGGTACGGCGAAGGGGCGACAATGGAGGATTATGTCACCCACGACGATGTGGAGGACTATGACGGTGTGCTGCTGCTGCCTGGATGTTGTTTGTTCGATGCGCTGACGGGTGCAGCTGTTCTGTGAGAGTCATTTTGGGAGACGCATGGGCTGCCGCCTGTGTAGCCTTGGAGCCAGGGGCTGCAGGGAGCCAGATGGGTGGGCCGGCTGCCCACACCCAACGGCCTCCCTGCATGCTCTCTGCATGCGCATGCTCACTCCCCGCACACCCGCTGCACCCACCTGCCAATTCCGCCCGCAGAGACGGTCCAGGACGACGGCCTACCACGGTCGCGAGGGCCACGGGTGCAGCGCTCCGGCCTGGGCGACCGCCTGGCTGCAAAGGGCTACAGCTTTGAAATCATGGTGAGCTGGCATGCTGTGCTGCGCTGCGCTGTGCTGCGCTGCGCTGTGGTGTGATTTGCTGAGCAGCATGCCTCAGACCTCACCTGGCACCACGGGGCATGACGACCAACCGTCTTTCTGACTCTGCGGCCCTGCCATCTTTGCTTCTCCCATTTCGATCCTTCTCTCCCGCAGGACGAGGAGGAGGAGGAGCCGCAGCGCCTGCTGGGCTGGTCGGGCCAGGAGCGGCAGCGGCAGTACGCGCTGCCGGGGCGGGCAGAGCCGCTCATGCTGCAGAGCAGGGTGAGGGCCTTGGGCTGGGCCTGCTCTGGGTGGGCTTTGTTGCCTTTGCCTCAATTAGATAACCATTGACGTGCACAGGGCAGCCGCAACAGATCTCTGCCTCTGCACCTGCTCAACTCGCCCTGCTCATGTTCCAGTTAGTAGGGGCAGCAGGTGCCGAACAGCCTGATCAATGTCCCAGCATGCGCGTGTTTGCATCACTAGCACCTTCCTTCCTTTTCCCAACCATGCAAGCGCAGGAGCAGCAGGTGAAGAACAGCCTGATCCCCGGCTTTGTGCTGGCCACCCGCACCATCACCTTTGCCTACTTCCCGCCGCCCCGCCTGCCGCCTGGCTACGTCCCGTTGCACCGCACCGCACACCCACCCGAGGGGACAGCGCCTGCAGGTGTGCTTCGGGGAGTGGGAGCGGGGGTCGCTGCTGCCAGCTGGGCAAGCTGGCCGGCAGCACACTCGTCCTACTGCCTTTGCCAACACATGCCCGCCTGTACCTCATTGCGCATTTCAGCCAGCTTCTTGATCTGCTCAATGACCCCCACGCGCCGCCCTCCCTGGCCACTGCGGGTGCAGCCGCCGCCAAGTTTGCGCCGCCCCAGGCCGACCCTCCCGCCGACCCAGAGCTGCGCCAGGCCATAGACAGCCTGGCCTTTTTCGTGGCCAAGAATGGTGAGTTGTGGGGAAAGGGGTGACAGGCAGAAAGTTGTGGGGAACCAGGAAGGGCAGGAGCTGGGCAGCTACTGCTACTTGTGCACACAACCAGGGCAGCAAAGGCCTGGCGCCCTTCCGCCGCTTATTATCCAGGCCAACCGTGTTTCCCTCTCGACCCACATGCCCGCTGCCGCAGGCGTGATTTTCGAAAACATGGCGCGCCAGAAGCAGCAGAAGGAGGGGCGCTGGTCCTTCCTGTCGGGCGGGCCGGGCGCCGACTACTACCGCTGGAAGGTGGGCAGACACTGGTGCATCGAAGTTCATGCTTTTGAGCACATGGGCTGCGGGTTAGGCAGGGCAGCTTTGAACCGAGCCTGCATCTCACGACTGGCTGGTGGCGGCTGAAAACCTGGCGCTAGTTTGCCCCCTGCCATGGCTGTATAATACACCCATGGCCCACTTTCCTCCTCAGCAGGTGCACTCCCTGAAGAGCATCATTCAGCCGCAGCAGCAGCGGGCGCCGCCACGCGCCATCGGTCAGCGCTCCGCTCCCTTGTCAGCAGATGAGCGGGGGGCACTGCTTGGGGAGCAGCAGCTGCCTGCCACGCAGCAGGGCTGGACGGCGGGTGTGGCGGGTGCTGCTGGGCAGGCGCCAGGGGCGGAGCAGCCGCAGGCGCTGCGTCGCCAGCTGATGAATGTGGCAGAAGCAGACCGGCAGCGCCTGCAGCAGATGCTGACCCGCAGCTTTGTGGCGGCAGAGTCGCAGGACATGCTGCAGCCGGGCGCCGCGGCAGAGGTGGCGGCGGGGCTGCGGCCGGGTGCCCCTGCGCCGCCGCCGCGCGCACCCGTCAACCTTGCAGCAGGCGGCATTGGCAAGGTTGTGACTGAGGCTGACTTGGCCCGCCAAGTGGACACCAGCGCACAGCCAGCAGCAGGAGGCGGCCTGTCCCTGCACCCGGCGGGCGGCCCTGGCCAGCAGCAGGGCGCTGCGGCCGCCAAGCGGCTGCCGGTGCGGCGAGTGGAAGAGTGGCGGCCAGCTGCCCTGCTGTGCAAGCGCTTCAACGTGGCAGATCCGTACCAGGGGCGGCCGGCAGAGCTGCAGGTGCGCTTGGCGGCGGGCTGTGTGGGCGGGCTTTGCTGCTGGGTGTGAGGCTGGGCTGTGTTGTGTTGCAGTTGCTGATTTGGGGCGAAGTTGCTGAGCTCCACAACATACATGCACATGTTTGCTCAAAACAGTAAGCCCACCAGAATAGTGTTGACTCACCATGTTGAACACCCGCACACTCTCTGATCTGCTCCAACCCTGCAGATGTCTCGCTTCAAGACCGACCATCTGGCGCTGCCCGACACCGCGGCAGCAGTGACTGCCACCCTGAATGCGGTGCCGGCCGGGGCCCAAGACTTCCTGCTGCCTCCGACAGTGGCGGCTGCACTAGCAGAGGCAGAAGCCAAGCAGCTGCAGCAGCAGGCAGGCCAGCAGGAGGCGGCTCCGTCGGGCCAGCTGCCGTCGGCGCAGGCGGCAGCAATGGCAGCGCAGCAGGCGCCTCAAGACGCGGCAGGGGCAGCCGATGCCTTCCTCAGCTCACTTTCAGACATGCTGGGAGGCGGCGGCGAGGCGGCAATGGAAGCAGGGGCAGCGCCGCCGCCCCTGCCGCCCAAGCAGCAGCCAGAGGTGGAGGCGGCGGCTGTGGCGACGGCAGCAGTCGAGGCAGAGCGGCCAGTGGACTTGTTCAAAGCCATTTTTGAGGACTCGGATGAAGAGCTAGAAGAGGAGCAGCCGCCGGAGCAGCAACCGCAGCCAGCAGCACAGCCGTCAGGGCAGCAGCAGCCGGCAGCGGTGGCAGGCCAGCCACCACTGCCTCCTGGGCCACCGCCGCCACAGCAGCAGCCAGAGGAGGCTGCATTCGGGTTTGCCAAGCTGCGGCAGCCGGCGCCACCGCCGCTGCCACCCGGGCCGCCGCCGCCGCTGCCGGCAGGGCAGGCGCCGCCGGGGCCAGGCTTGGCGGCTGGGGCGCCAGCAGCAGCTGCATCAGCAGGTGCAGGCATAGACGAGGCATTGAAGCAGCGGGTGCAGGATGCGCTGCGGGCGCTGAAGAAAGACAGGAAGGAGAAGCGGGGCAGGTGGGTGGGGCCGCTGTGCATATGGTGGTGGCTAGCCAGTGTCTCACAGTCTGGCTGCGCATACATATGTTTGACGAGCGATGTGCGCTGGGGAAGACCATGTTTCCCTGTCGGTCGGCTGCCCTGTTCTTGGCAAGCAACCAGCTGCCTCCGCTGCACCCTCCCTCCCCGCCTCCTCCGCTCCCCGCTTGCAGCAAGAAGAGGAAGAAGGAAAAGAAGGAGAAGCGGGGCAAGGAGAAGAGCCGCAAGCACAAGAAAGACAGCAAAGAGCGGCGGCGCAAGGAGGAGCAGCGGCGGCGCAGCGGCGGCAGCAGCAGCGACAGCAGCAGTGGCAGCAGCAGTGACAGCGACTGAGCCATGCCAGTGCTGGCAACTGTGCGCATAGGCGTTTGCAGAGCCTATTTTGCACCGTTGCGCGCTGCTTCCAGTGGCTTGGCATGAGACACGCGTGCACCAGTCTCCCCTCTAGCCACCCATTTTTTGCCTGCTCCGAATGCAAATTTGATTACAGGCTGTGCACACAGTGCGGCACTGCAATGCGCACAGGCGGGACGAGGGGTCACAGAGAGGAAGGGGCTGGTGCAGAGCAAGCAGCAACAGGGCAACGGGTGGTGGCTGTGCGGCCGGGCGCCGCCGCAGAGCGGCTGTGTGAAACATAAAGCAAAGGTGGGCAGCAAAAGGGTGGATATAGGTTGGTGGGTCTAGCTCCTGGGCAGCAATCAGAGCCAACAGTCTAGTTTTGAGCCCAGCAAAGCCCGGCCCACCACATCTGCATCTGTGCAAGGCCCTCAGGGCCAACATGGCAGCATCAAACGTTGCGGCAGGAGAGCGGCCTGACCGCCGCATCAAGCAGGGGATGGGAGGAGAGGCCAAAGCGGCCGGTATGCGGTTCAGGCCACCACAGCGCCGGTGGCTCCCAACAGGGACTCGTTTGTGCTCGTTCGTTTGGGGTTGGTTTTGGGGTCTGTCTGCAGCGGGTCCAACTGGTGTGCTGCCCAGATATGTTGCAGGCCAGCAGCGGGGCCAGGAAGCGGCCGCAGGCAAGTAGGCCCGGATGGCAGCTGAGGGCAGGCCAGTCGCCGCTGGGCGCGCCTCACACAGCAGCTGCTTCGGGCGCACCTCAAACAGCAGCTGCCTCGGGCGCGGCTGTCTTGCGCTCCTCTTGGGTCGACTTGAGCAGGGCCATGAACTTCTGGTTGTAGTAGCTGCAGGGACCAGGGTTTGGATTATATTATGTGTGGATCAGGTGGTGTGTGCAGGGTGCAGGGGTGGAACCAGTGCTTGCCAGGTTATGAGCCGGGAGGGCGGAAACAATGGAGCTGGGCACAGGCGACGAGGCCCCAACGCCTGATTCCAATGCAAGCCACCATGCGGAAGTTTGCTGTTGGTTTCAAAGTGGCTGCTGAAGCCAGGAGTTCAGCTGAGCAGTACATGGATCAGTATTTCACTCACCCCAGCTTGTTCAGGTCCTCCACCAGGTCGGTCAGGTGGTCCAGCGAGAACTCGGGCAGCCGGGCGGGGATGACCTGCGGCAGTGGTAAAGAGCGTGCATGAGAAAACATGTGTGCAGGGGCTTTGTGCGAATGAGCCCACCACAGCAGGGCAGAGCACGGCGGAATCACCGCATGGCGACCTTGAGGCGGGGGTTACATTGGTTGCAAAGAAGCAAAGCAAGCTGGGCCAGCTGACGGTGCCTATGGCCACGGCGTCCCTGCAGCCACCAGCTGACCAGCAAAGCACAGCCCTGCATGCACCCAGCCCTGCATGCCCACAAAGCACAGCCGCAGGAGCGCTGCGCTGTGGCCTACCTCATCGCACAGCTCCAGCTAAGCTCCGCCAGCAAGGCACAGCGCTAACTACCCTCAAGCAACAGCTGCGGCCCACCTCATCGCACAGCGTGTCCAGCAGGGCCTGGTGGTCGTAGCCCAGGTCGCCCAGCGCGCCCATCTGCGGGGTTGAGGGGCGGCAGGGAAATGCATCTTGCATTGCTCTCCACCACTGCTGCCACTGAAAGTGCCGTCTCCAGGCTCCAGGTCTGGCAGCGTGACACCCACGCAGCCGTCAACGCATGTTCGCTCCAGCCGCCCCGCCCCCTCACCCCTTCGTCAGCTCCACCACCATCTTGGGCTGCAACCCATTTGTGTCTGCACCCCGCCACCCTGCCAGGCTTTGTGCTGAATCCAGCAACAGAGAATCCCCCTCACCAGCTCCACCACTGCCTTGGGCTGGAACTCGGCCAGCTTCTTCACGCTCACGTCCAGCAGCGGCAGCAGCAGGTCCTCGTCCGAGTAGCTGCAGGCACAATGAGTTCAGGGAGGATGCAAGCAAGTGATTAACGTTTTGCTGGCAAGAGCGGGAGGCAGCAGCAGGTCCTCGTCCGAGTAGTTGCGTGAACAAATTAGTGGGGAGAGGGAGGAAAGATGCAGGTAAGCAATGGGCATTTCGCTGACAGGAGCAGGAGGCAGCAGCAGGTCCTCGTCTGAGTAGCTCGCAAGAGGGAATGAGGAGGAGCGGAGGATGGACGGGTGAGGAAAAAGCCAGGTTCCGGCAGGCCGGGCGCTGGCCGCAGCGTGGGCGCCAGCGTGGGAGGCGGCGGCGGCAGCAGCAGCAGCAGCACGTTGCCAGCTGCTCAGCTGGGCAGCTATGGTGCCCTTGCACACTTGCAAGAGCCCAAACTGCAGGCCACCAAACCAACCCTGGCTCACCCCAGCTTGATGACTGCGGTGGTGACCTTGGCCAGGCAGTTGGCGTCAAACGAAGCGGGGTCCTCAGCAGCCTGAGGCACAGCAGAGTGGAGATGCCAAGGTCAGGCGGTGGCTGGGTCGGTGGGTGCCTGATGGCTGAGGTGCAGCGCTAGGCAGCCAGTGTACAGTCGCCGACGGACCAAGGCGGCAGCGTGGGGCTGCATCCAAACTGAGCGCTTCACATTGACAATTTCGCACTGCCATCTTTTGCCAGCCATCCTTTGCCTGTCCAGCACGGTTCAGACTAACACCCACCTTTGCGATCAGTTGGGTCCACGACACCGCGTAAGGAGGACAGCTGAGCGATAAAAAAGGCCGACTGTTCTTAAGATCAGCGATAATTGTTCTACATGACCCTGCCCACCTTTGCAATCAGCTGGTCCACAACATCGGGCGAGGAACAGCCGACCCGCGAATAGGCGTCCAGGATGTTGGCGATGGCCTGCACGTTGGGGATTTGATTTGCATTGGGAAAGGTGTCGAGCGGTCGCCGCCTGCGAAAAGCTGGTAGGTATGCCAGCGGCCGGTGACAATGCTTGGCTGATTGAGTGCTGACTGCCGCCCAAAAAAGCTGGCACGCGGGCAAGCACCAGCAGGGCCAGAAAGCAAAGCGCTGCAGCGCACGCATGTAGTGGTCGGCGTGCGCCTCTTCAGCAGCGAGAACCACCACCACCAACAGCATGCAAGAAAGGAAGTAAATAAGCGCTGCAGTGCCCGCACGTATCCACGGTGGGCGTGCGCCTCCTTGAGCAGCGTGCCCGCCGCCCCAAGCAGCCAGGATGCGAGCAAAGACGGCATCAGAAGAGCGTAGCAGAATGCTACCCCAAGCCACTCACGTATCCGCGGTCGGCGTGCGCCTCCTTGAGCAGCGTGCCCGCCGCCGTCTCCACCACAGTGATGAGGTCGGGGTGGCAGAAGCCGCAGCGAGAGAAGGCGTACACCTGTGCCAGGGGTTTGGTGTTGGGTGTTGTGGGGGAAGCATGTGGTTTTGCCTGCATGCAAGCAACCACCCACTGGCACGTGCAGCGGCACATGCTGAGCATGAATACGCGCGCAGCGCAGGCCCGCACAGCTCCCTACAGCGGCTCACCACATCTGCGATGTTTTCGGCGGAGAACTTGTCCGGGTTGGCGGCCACATACTCCACCACACCCTGCGTGGGGAAACAAAAAAGAGAGCATACAGCAGTTTGGCTGTTTGGCCAGGCTGTTTGGCCACAAACAAGCCGCGCCTGCAAGGAAGCACGCGTGCGCTGTGCCACAGCGGCAGGCAATGGCAATGGCGGAAGTGGCTGCGGGCAGGGGTCAGAAATCATCACATCAAGTCGATGCGGCGCGGCCATATACATGCACCACAATGCATGCACTTCTCACCTCCAGCAGTTCATCATCGTAGTAGTTCATGTCGCCAAAGGCACGCAGCAGGTGGCCCAGCATGTCGCCGCTGAACTCGTCCAGCCTGGCGTGGGATGCATTGGAGCACAGCGGAAGTACATTGCGTGAGGGGCGGATGGCACAGAGCCATGCAGCAGGTGGCCCAGCATGTTGCCGCTAACTCGCCCAGCCTGCAACCTATGCTGCTGAAACCACTTGCGAAGAGATACTCAGCAGCCAGCGCGCACACGCTCTGCATCTTGCCGGCATTTGGAGTGGAAAACAATCCCTAGCAAACATTGCACGGCAGGGCTGGCAGGTGGCGCACCTCTCCAGCACCACGTCGGCGGTGGCATCCTTGAACTCAATCGAGTAGCAGTCCAGGTCTGCGGGCAGATTAGGCGGGGTCCAGGAAGGTGTTGAGGTGCTGCCGAACTGTGCAGGAGCTAGCACCAAGCAAGCGTAAGGGCAGCAGTGCCATGCCCCTGTTCAAGGCTCTCGTTGGCCTCTGGATGACCCAGCGGCTGTGGCATCCCAAAACGCAAACAGCCAGCAGACGCTCACCCGAAAACGACTCCACCACGCTGCAGATGTCGGCGGCAGACAGCTGCGGCATGGCACGCACCGCCGCCTCTGCCAGCGCCTGCATTTCCAGAGGCAAGACGCCGAGGCAGTCAGGCAGCAGCGGCACTTGGAAAGCCACGTTCCCTCTGGGCAGCATCTTCAGGCACGCCTGGTGCCCAGCAGACTGCAAAGCTGCAACCTGCAGCAGCAGCCAGTGCATCTGCAGCGCTCCATCATCGCCTTGCCGGCCCACCCTTTGGCTGACCACCCCCGCAACGCTCACCTCAAACAGTACGGGGTCGTGAATGCCGGTCACCGCCGCAGCACGCGCCACGCTGGGCACGCCCTGCAGCACAGCGGGCACAGCGGGCAGGCACATGCTGGTCGGCAACGCTGGCAGGCTGGTCAGTGTGCGCTCGCCAGCAGCGGGTTGCAAGCCGAACCGCGGGCAGCAGTATGATGCTCCGCAGCAGAACCGCCTGCCAACGCACCAACTGGCTTTAACAGCAAGAGAACAGACAGCAGCCAGCCTCACCGCTGGTTCCAGCTGCGCCACAGCCTCAGTGACCTCAGGGCCCACATCGTCCACGTTGGCTGCCAGGATCTGCGGCAGAGGGTGTGGCGGTTGGCAGGGCGGCTGACATGTGACGGCTGGCTTGAAAAGTGCGCTGAACGACCAAGCACAGGCACCTGCAATGCGGAGCAGCATGGGGCGGCAGCAGGCACATGCAAACAACTGTGCCGGGTTGCCAGACCAGTTCCTGGCCTGCTCCCTTTAATAGTAAAGTGGCAGCTGCGTCCAAACTGGTTCAGGCCACCCCCACCTTTTGCGCCACGCTGTGTCCGCTGCGAGCTGCTGCTGCCGCCGCCGAGGCAAAGCCCACTGCCCCCCATGGCTGCACGCATGCCAGCGCTGGCAGCGCCGCCGCTGCTGCTGCCGCTGGCAGCGCGCCCCTGCTGGCGGCGGCCAGCAGCGCGCTGGCGCCCGCTGCTGCTGCTACACTCCTGCCCGCCGCTGCACCGCCGGCCAGCGGCTCAACTGCAGAGTTGGTGACATACGGGCAGCAGATGCTGGTCGGGTTGGCCATGGAGTGTGTGTGCTGCTTGTATCCGAGGTATGCTGCAAGCAGGCAACACGCGCAAAAGCGCCTGCGCGGACCAGCCAAGCTCAGGACGGCTTGCTTTGCATGCAGCCCTGGTCCTTTTGTGGCCACAGCACCAGCACCACGCTGCCACCGGATCTCACCTGCTGCTGCCAGCCGCCGAACGGAGGCTGCAATGGCCCTCGACCTCATCAACAGCTCCCCCGCGCGCCAAGACTTGAGCTTTTAACGACTGTGAAGGGGAGCAGGCGGCAGCACCTCTTGGGTGGCGGCAGCGGAGCGGCGGCGGCGGCGGTCGTGCTTGCAGTGGGGTGCGAGCAGTGCGGGTTGCGCAGAGGAGAACTGCTCACACCACCCCAGATCGCGCGGTCAGCGCGCGGCCAGCGCGAAAGGAGCCTTGGAGCGGCGCAGGGTGCCACCCCAGGTGCCCAGGCAGGCGGACCCAAACCTTTGGGCGGCCAGTCCCAAATTGTGCAGCTTGCAGCTGCCCGAGGCTGCGCACAGGGCAGGGACCGCAGCCCGGGGCGCGCCGAGGGCGCCAGGGCGGCGCGGAGCCCTACCTGGGGCTTGTTCTGGGGCGCGTGCGCAGCACTGGCGACTTGTTTATGTGCTCGGTCGAAGGTAGAGGCGCCCCAGGCGGGGCTTTTGCAGCCTGCTGTGGTGCTGCGCTGCAGTGCTGGCGACCAGCCCGTTTGGCGGCCGGTTGCGGCCTTGGCGCAGCAGCAGCGACCCACAAGTGCGACGAGCGCCCCTGATCAGTGCCGGGCAAGTTCAAATAGCGCCGCCTGTCGGCCCAGCGCGCTGCAGCGCTTCTTGCCGGCCCAGCCACGCCGCCAGCCGCCACAGCATCCGCGGCTTAGCCGATCAGCGCCGCGCCGCGCCGCACAGACATGCCCGCCACACCCCCCACCGCCCGGCGGTCGGGGAGGAGCAGCCAACAAAAAGTGCCGGATGACCTGCAGGTGCGACCCAGTGCAGCCCTGCTGACTGATTTGTGGTTGGACAGTATGTGATGGTTCTGCTGATGGTGTAAGGACTGGCTTAACAGCAGTAAGGATCCGCGCCGCTGGCTGCGCCGCCCACCTGGGCATGCTCATCCGACTCCCCGCAATCCATCTTCTGCTGCAGAAGTATGTGCACGATCAGAAGCTCACCGTGCCACGCAAGGTCTTCCCCAAGGCAAGCGGTTGTTTACCAGCTTGTGCAGCTGCCCAATGCCTACACACACACCTCGGCCGCAGCATTCAGCTCAAGGCTGGTGCAACAACCATTGCTGTTGCTGCGTCTGTTCCCCTCGCTGCGCTGGATATGCTCTGCACCCCTTCAGCACCAACAGCTGCTGCACCCGGCTCACTATGACAGCTGCTCAGCTCCTGCATGCAACTCCTGCATGCACTGCTGCTCAATCTTGCCTGGCTGCCGCACAAGAAGGTGCCTGCTGAGCCTGCTGCACACCTCTGCACCCACTCCCCCTGCTGGACTCCTGCACACACGCAAGCCCCCCGCCTCGCTTGGCCTCTGCCGCGGAGAAGGTGCCTGCTGAACCTGCCGCTCACCTCCAAAAAGTTGCATAATACGTGTGCATAGGCATGCATTACACATGCCATTCCTCGCTCTCTGTCCGTCGTTTGCCGCAGGAGAAGGTGCCCGACGGCTTCCAGGGGTGGGAGGGGCGCATCACGGGCGTGGATCGGATGCGGGATGATGGCCTGCACGTGTTTGTGGCCTTTGAGGTGAGGCCCTGGGGCTGCTGGACTTGGAGTGATTTAATCAATGGCTTGCTGCTGCAGCTGGAAGGGTGCATTTCGCGCATGCAGCAGCGGCTGGGCGCAGGGTGCGGATGAAACGATGTGGCTGGACTGGCAGCTGCGCCTTGCGGCCGGTTTGGGGCGCAGGCCAGGGAGTGTGCCACAGGGCGCGGGCGGCGCAGCTGCCACCACCGACCCGAGCGGCAGGGGATCAGGCAGACTTGATACCAGTTTGCAGCTGAACACTCACTTAGCATCACCCATTGTACCCCCTGCTCACCCGTATTCCCCCCTGCCCACAGGACTATCCCGACCTGTACCACTTCTCAGCTGATGAGGTGCGGCGCTGGGTGGGCGGCGCCACCTCACCAGCCAAGCGGCGGCCGGCCGCTGCCGCAGCTGCAACAGCTGCAGGCAAGGGCGAAGGCAAGGAGCCCGCTGCGCCCGCATCGGCCCGGCGCTCGGCTCACAAGCCCTCTGGAGGCAGCCGCACGCCAGCCACTGCAGCACGCCGCCGCTCTGCCGCCGCTGCCAAGCTGCGTGCGGTAGCCGAGGGGGAGGAGGAGGCAGCTGAAGCGGAGCAGCGGCAGCAGGGCGAGGCGCAGCAGGCGGAGCGCGAGGCCGCTCAGGAAGAGGCACAGCGTGCAGCGGAGGGTGAGCGGATGCAGGAGGCGGCGGCTGCAGCGGAGCGCCGCTCTGGCGCGGCATCGCCGCGGCTGCGCAAGCGCAAGGTGTCGGCAGTGGGCGCCAGCGATGAGGCGGGCGGGCGGGCGAAGCGGCAGGAGGGCGAGGACGGCACAGCCGAGGAGCAGCAGGAGCGGGGAGCGGCAGAGCCCGGCTGGGCCGGTGAGTGCATTGGTTTGCCGGATTGGGCTGCTCTGGTGGGGGTCAAAGGACCTGTGCTTGGCCTGCATGCTGCTGTGCTTTGCAGTACTGCAGCGTTTATGGCAACCACATGTGCATGCTGCATCTTCTGCCTTGGTTCTCGCGCATCAGCTGCTGATATCGATCTCTTCTTTGCCTCCTTATCTGCAGACAAGGCGGCAGAGGTTGTCAAGCAGGCCCTGTTCTCAACCACTGCGCTGGGCGTGTGCTACGGTCTGCTGCGTACGCTGTACCCAGAAGCCGCCTGAGTGGCAGCTGCTGACCCCCCTGAGCATGGGCCTGAGTGCCGCTGAGGGCAGGCGCAGCTGACGCCGGGGCCTTGGCTCGTCCCCCCCGAGCAGTTATCAGCAGTGGCTGCTCCCCAGCAGGAGCACGGCATGCAGTCCCTTCCATACCTCGTTGCTGTGCTGCCTGACCTTTTTCACAGCCCACATTTTGCCAAAACACCATCCGCCAGTTTTCGTGGGCCTTGCCAACCACTCTGCACTATGGATTGCACTTGACTCGCCTGACCAGACCCGCCACTGCCACCGTACATCCACCATGCTGCACCCGCTTTCATTACGTACTCCGACCCCATGCTGCAATGCCTTGCGAATTGCCAGAACAGTGGGGCAGCTCGCATGGCAAATGGGTGCGCAGCGGTCCATCGAGGTCCATCGGGGCCTTACAGTGCAGTGCAAGCTCATCCAGCAAGGCTTTTTTATTCAGGCAGCGTGTTGCAAGTGCGCCATGCCTTTCATTGTAGGCGTTATGATGGAAGGAACCAACCCCCGGCCAGCCTGCGACAAGGGTTGAGACAACGCAGGCAACCAGTGGGTGGGGGATGCCTTGCCTTGATGCAGCGCTGAAGCTGCCGCTGCGCAGCATGCTAGGCCGGCGGACTGGCCATCGACTTTAGTGCCGCTGTAAGCCACGAGGCGAGTGCCCATCTGACTTCCACAGGCCAGGTCCAGTTGCTACAGCGACACTGGCGGACCAGCCGCCTCCCAAGCTTCCGCCAGCTCGCACCCAACGCCCTCCCAGCAGGCTCCTGCGCCCCAGCGAGCCGCCCCAAGGCAGTGGCAGACAGCCGAGGCGCTGGGCTTGCACGCACAGCCAGCGGCGGCCATGGCGGCGGCGTCGGCGACCGAGGCCTTAACGCCAATGATTGCTGATCTGCCCGACGGCCTGCTTGGCGCAGTGCTGGCGCGCTTGGGCAGGGACAGGTACTACCCTAGCAGGCCCGATCTAGCGCCTGGCATTCTCGCGGTTATCCCCTTGCCCATCCTGCTGGGAATGCAACCTCGGAAACCAACCTGCCCCGCCGCCTGCCTGGCCTTCCTTCCCCGCAGGGCCCGCAGTCTATTGCTGGTCAGCAAGCGCTGGCACCGCGTGTTCATGTCGGAGCCCGCGCTGTGGCGGCAGTGCAGCGTCCATCGCAGCACTGCCGCGGCAGACATGGCCCTGCTGCGGCGTGTGGGCAGCCTGGCGGCCTCACTCGACATGGGGCACCACGTGAGCGAGGAGCAGCAGGCGGAGGCACTGGCATGCGCTCAGCCGGCGCGCCTGAGAGAGCTTGTTGTGTTCTCGCCCCAGTCCCAGCTGGCCGCCGCCCTGCGCAGCTACTCTCGGCTGAGGGAGCTTCGCATCTTTCAGACGTACCAAAACCGGCCGCTGCCGGCGGGCTTGGAGGCAGCGATTTCACAGCTGACGGAGCTGCAAACTCTCGTGCTCCGCGGCAAGGAGATGCCCCAAGACCTGTTGGCCGCTGTGCTGGGCAGCACCCAGCTGAAAGAGCGCTCTCTTTGCGCAGACAGCTACGAGCAGCCACAGGCACTGCTGGAGCTGACGTGCCTGCGCCAGCTGACCTCGCTGTCCCTGTCTCTCAGATCCAACGATCCACACGCCAGCATCAGCGCACCCCAGCCTGCGCTGTTCACCGCTCTGGAGTTGTTCGAGTTTGTATTTGGCGGCGCCTCCGAGCTCGACGATGCTGGTGTGCAGGTCAGTGTGCCTTGTGGCCTTGTGAAACGCGATCGTTTCACCAACTATGTCAAGACGCTGTTTCATCCGGCGTGCAACGTACAGTGCATGCGATAGTTTGTGGGCATGACGATACTGCATCCTGCCTGCCCCCTCGTTGCTCCCTGCAGGTGGCTGGCTGTGTGATGGAGCGCTGCAGCTACAATGCACAGATCAATCTCCCAGACGAGGGCACCGCCTTGGTCCTGACGATTGAGAAGCCACGCTTTGCAGGCAGTATAGCTGGCCTGCCTGCTCTGCTGAGCGTGCTGCACGCTGGCAGCGTGCCAGTTGTTGAGCGGCTGAGCCTGATCCAATGCAGCATAGGTGCAGGTGTTTTGGGCCATTGCAGCGCACTTGCAGCAGTGACGCACTTGCAGCTGCAGGTCTGCGATGCGACAGCCGGCAACTGGGAGGCAGCCCTTGCCTGTGTTTGAGCAAGCTCCGCTGCTCTCCGGCCTGAACCTGTATGGCATCCTTCCATGCCAGCTGCCGCAGTCCGTTGTGAACCACAGTGGCCTGCGCCAGCTTGCCTTAATGTGGTTCGGCAACGAAGTATCGCTCCCGGAGGGTGCCTATCTTGCCAGCCTGGAGCAGCTGTGGCTGACCTATGGCGCGCCGCCGCAGCTGCCGCCAGCCCTTGCAGCTGCCACGGCTCTCACCAGCCTGGTGTTGCGGGGCACACAAGCGCCCCTGTCAACCGACGGCATGGCTGCCCTCTTGTCCCAGCTGCCCCTGCTACGGCGCCTGCAGCTGACTAACTGCAGCTTGAAGCAGCTGCCGTTGGATGGCTGGGCGGGCATGACGGCGATGCAGCATCTGGACCTCAGCGAGAATCGTCTGACCTCCCTGCCAGCCATGCTGTATGAAACTCCGTCTCTGCTCCAGCTGGACCTGAGTGACAACAGGCAGCTGGCCCGTACAGCGGAGCAGCTGGGCGCTCTGCTATCCTCCCTGCCGCTGCTGGAAGTGCTGGATCTGAGCACAACCAGCCTGAAAACGCTGCCCAGCCAGCTCCCGCCAGGCAAGAAGAGGGTCATATTAGTTCGCTGTAGCAGACTGCTCGGCGCTGTGCCAATAAGATGCTGCGCTGCAATCTGCAGTAACACAGCTGCTCAACGGCTGCGCTCCACACGCCACCCCCGCTCACCGCTGTTTCTCCTTTCCCGACACAGGGTTGCAAATTCTGGACGTTGCAGACAATGCGCTGCAGAGCCTCCCAAGCGGCCTGACCTCTCCATCACTGGAGAAACTGCACTTGCAAGGCAACAAGCGTGTGTGCCTCACTGCTGCTGACGTGGACAGCCTCTTAGCGCTCATGCCGAGCCTGCGCACCCTTGGGCTGGAACGAACCGCCACCCCCGAAGATGTGAAGTTGCAAGCAGAGCGCTCCCTTCGTCTGCGGCGCGACTGACCAAGCCAGCCTGTGTTGCAATCTGTTCACCGCATTGATGCGACTGGTGCTTCCAGTCCAGGCCTGGTCTCACAACGTTCATGTGCATGCTTTCGTTACGACATGGCTGTTTCATTCCCATATACGCCCGCCTGCCTGCGCTTTTCTTCCATCTTCGGGCATGCATGCCGCATGCCATTCATGTCACTGCCTGGACCTTCACAGCGTGGTTAGCACTGCACCCCTGCCTTGTGTTAATGTATGTTAGCGCAGCATTCCTTTCTGTGTGGAGCACAGCAATCAAGATTGGCCCTTTGCCTGTTGGCTGTGCCCATCATGCCGGGCTGCCGCTGTGGTGGGATGCATGCACAGCTGCTGATGCATACGGCTGGCAAAGGAAGCACCTGGGCAAGCGACATTTGCTGCCTACTCAGCTGGCTGGCGTCGCAATGGCTGCTGCTGCCGCTGCCGCTGCCGCCGCCGCCCATGCCGCTTGCACCCCCTGTCAAGCTTAGGACTCTGTGCAGGCGCTGCCTACGCTCTTGGCTCTTGTCGGCTTCCTAAGAGCATTGCTTGCTCAGGTCTGCCTTGTCGGGCGCACGGCCAAGCCACCCACACGAGCCGGTCAGCCCTTGGACACGCCTGCAGGTCGCGCCTACCTCGGCAGCAGCAGCCAGCGACTGTACGAAGCTTTGCAGCGCTGCCGCAGTAGCAGCTGAGCAGTAGCAGCGGCGGCGGTATGGCGGCGGCTGAGCAGGCGGGCCTCTCGCCATCTTCAACCGTGCTGATTGCCGGCGCCGGCTACATCGGCCAGTTCCTCATACTCGATTTCCTTGAGAAAGGCTGGAAGGTGCGCAAAATTCCGCTGGGTGGCGGGCGGTTTTGAGCCGAAACGAACGGCCACCAGCTGCTGCGGCGACTGCCCTTCCTGCACTGCTTGCTGCAGGAAGTCAGGCAGGCACTGCTCAGTTGCACGTCACACTCTCACCTCGCAGGTGGGCTACACATACCTGGACGACCCGGCCTTCAAGCTCTGGAAGGAGCACCGCGATGTGCAGGCATTTGAGGTGCGGCGCCGAGCGGACAGCTGGGTCTCCTGGCGCCGCGGCAAGTGGCAAGTGGAAGGGCAGTGCACCACAGCCGACAGCAGTGTTCTCAGCAGCTAGCTAGAGGAACACCAGCGAGTGACTTTTTGCACATGCCTTGCTGCAGGTCGACTTTGCCACTGGGCGGGGCCTGCAGGAGTGCATGGACAAGCTGGGGCCGCTGGCCAGGTGAGGGCGGCCGGCGTGACTCCAAGCCTCGAGGGAGCTGCCACCTTGACATTCAGCCGCCTGTCATGAGGCCAGTCTGCCTCGTCATCTGGTGCCAGCCTGCTGTGCTTGTCACTCATGCCCTTACCCCTCTGCACAGCGCTGCCGCATGCCTTTCAGGGTGGTCAACTGCGCTGCGCTGAACGACCGCAGCGCTTGCAACGCGCACGAGGCAGCAGCCGCAGCAGTGAACGTGCCTGCCCGGCTGCTGGATGCGCTTGACCAGCACATCAAGGTGAATCAAAGAGTTGCACAGCTTTTGGTCACGTTGGCGTGGCAAGCAATGGGAGGGCAGCTGGCGCTGCAGCAATGCGCAGCCTGCTGCGGCCCAGAGTAAGCTGCTGTGGGCCTGCAAACTCCCTGCTCCCCACCTGGCATTCCGGCAGGTGCACGGCTACGAGCCTTTCCTGGTGCACCTATCCACGTGAGCGGCACGCACGTTGGGCGCATGCTGTGCACGCTGTCCACGTTTTCCATGGCGTGGCTGCCCGCGCTGCCAAGGCGCCCCGCCACCGGTGCTCACCTGCCGTTGCACCCATGCTTGCCAAGCTGCTCCATCCTCCCTAACCATCCACCCACCCTATCCCGCCACACACACACAAACAGAGATGAGGTGTATGACGGCGCCTGGGCAATGGCGCCCGAGTGGGCCGCCCTGGGCCCAGCAGACGCATTTGGCCGCACCAAACTGGCCGGAGAGAGGGCGGTCGCATCGCGCTGGCCGCGACATGCGATCCTGCGCCACTCGGAAGTGTTCGGCCCGCCGCCGCCCTCGCCGGTCGAGCCCTCCAAGCTCTGGCTGCAGACTGTGGATGCACAGATGAAGGAGGGGGTGAGACCTGGCTGTACTGGTGGTTGTCCTCCCTGGTTGGTCGATCAGGTGGCTGGAAGAAGCATCAGGGGGAGCGCCGCCAGCTGTGCCTACTGAAGCTGCCCATCTGCTGCTTGCATAAAGGGAGCAATGCACTCGACACACACTGCCTGCCGCGCTGCATTGCCCTGGCTGCAGAAGCGGGTGGAGCTCCCAAACGATCAGGTGAGTAGCTCTTGATTGCAGCACAACAGGAGCGGAGTACTGCCCGGCGGCCTGCTGGTAAAGGCACTTATGCTGCAGCGTTGAAAGCAACCTACCAACCCTGTCGCATTACCCTGCAGTGGCTGACGCCCACCTACGTGCGAGACCTGGTGCGGGCGGTGCACGAGTGCTTCAGGTGCGGAGGGGGGTTTCAGCAGCTGCTGATAGCACTGTGACCAGGTGGCTTGGTCAATCAACCAGCTGTGGCTGGTGCTCCACAGTTGCACACGCCCTTTCAGAGCCGCCCATCCAGGAACTGTGTCCTCCCTCTCTGCAGTCGCCAGGACTCGCTGCCCAACCGTGTGCTCAACATTGCCGGCCCCGATCGGCTGTCGCTGTACGACATGGGGCTGGCGGTGGCACAGGTGGGAGGATGGTGGCGTCTTGATGACAGCTGCTGGACCGGCGCAACCTCCCACCAACATGAATGAGCCACCAGCGATGCATGCACACCATGTCTTGGGTGGCAGCTGGGCAGCCGCAGCACCAACCATTCCTCATGTGCACGGTCTTTTAGACGTCTGACATGCTCTGTAATGCAGGTGCGCGGCTACGACTCAGCACTGCTGGCCGCCTCTTCCTCGCCGCTGCCCCGAGATGTGTCCATGGCCTGCGGCAGGTGCGGCCTGTGACTGTGCTGCATCAGGATGAGGAACAGCCCAGGTGCCTCAGCGGCGGCTCTGCAACCAGCCCCCCATGCGCTGCTTGGGTGCCCATGCAGCCCCTGCCGCATCCCCGCCCATCTGCCTGCAGGGCGCAGCGTGACCTGGGCATGCAGTTCACGCCCTTCAAGATTGCGCTGCTGCACACGTTCAAGTTCAGGGGCAAGGAGCAGTGAGGGGAAGATGGCAAATTGTAGCAACCGCACGGCAGCCGAGTGTGGAGCTGTCCATCTGCACCGCTGACGAGTTGGTTCGCAGGCACAAAATGTAAAGAAAGCAGAGGCTGGAGAGTAGGCCCAGCACTGGGTCAGCAGCTGCAGGCGGACTAATCTGCGCTCCATCAGGAGCGGCGTCCTGCCTCGTGCCACGAGCCGGCATCATGCCATTTATGTCGCGTGTGCGTGCTGTATCAGACACACTGCTCCTTGAAGGCCATTACCTGTGATGTTCAGACGAAGCGGCCGCTTCGGCGCGCTGTGGTGCCGCAGCAGGCGCCGCCAACCCAAGCGGCGCTTGCTGGCGGGGCCCTGTGAATCTCGACACACCATACTTCTGTCTTCAAGCTATAACATGACTCCCCGCGCACTCCTGGCTCTTCTTGTGCTCGCGGCGGCCGTGAGCTCCCCAGCCGCCGCCCGCCGGCACTTGCTGGCGCCCGCTGCGGATGAAGCAGCCCTTGTGCAAGAGCTTGTGCGCATCTGGAGGGGCGACAAGCTGACCCGCGAGCAGGCAGACGCTCTTGAAGGTACTTGGGCATAAAGGGGCCTGGCCAGGGTGTGCCAGGGTGTGCAAGGGTGTGCAAGGGTGTGCCAGGAGTGAGCATCCACGCGCGCCATTGGTGTGTGAGACGAGGATGTACGTTGCAAGCTGGCGGGGAGACGACGGGAGCGAGCTTCGACGCCGGCGCCGCCCTGCGCCCCGTCCCCCGTCCTGGAGCCTTGCCGCCGCCTTTGACATCCTGCCTGCATCCAATCCAGCCCTCCACATCCCCCGTGTACAGGCGTGTGGCAGGTGCAGGAGGAGGGCCTGAATGTGCTGCAGGGCCACGAGGTGGACGCTGCGCTGACCGCGGATGTCAGCAGCGGCGACCTGCGCGTCATGTTCGACCGCCTCATGGCCAGCGGTGCTGCATGGCTCAACGAGACGTACGCCATTTTGAGCGTGAATCCCACCACGGGCATGATGCTACCGCTCCGAACCCAACCCCGAGTTTGCAGCCGCCAACTCCACCTTTGCTGCCAACCAGGTCAAGCGGCTGATTGGGGTGGCAGAGACGGCACGAGCGGTGGGCCCGGGGGCCCGCGTGCTTGTGCTGCGCTTCACAGAGAGTGATGATACGTCGTACACCGAGGCACACGTGTTCCCTGACCCCGAGGGCGAGCCTGGGGACCTGCTCATGCTCGTCAACAGGCTGGAAGGTGCGGTTCGCTGCGGGCGGTTGGTTGGTTGGATGGATGGGTGGGTGGGTGGTGGGGTGGGAGGCATTCAGTTGGTCAATCAAGCAGTCTAGGCACCGACCGGTGGCGATAGCCAGCGCTGCCGGCATGTGCACTGCCAACTTTGCTGCCAAACTTTGCTGCCACATGTGCCCAGCCACGCGCACCACACATGCAGGGCTGGAGGTGCGCGACAAGGCGGGCAAGGTGGTGGACAACCAGGTGGTGAAAGTGTTCAAGGCCAGGAAGACGGCTGAGAGCGTGAGGGACGCGATCGCCGAGCTGCGCCCCCTCCTCCCCGTGACGGTTCCGATTCAGCCGTAAACAGCAGGGCGCGGTAGCGTGGGGCGCCCTGCCCGCCGTGTCATCTCCCCAACTCCGCCTCTCATCTGGACTTGTTGTTGCTCCCCAAGCAAGCACACACTCCATCCTGTCCTCTGCGCCGCTCTTTTCCAGTTTTCACATGCTGTCGGCTTCAAAGCAGGTTCGTTTGTGCAATTACGCATCAAGCATGCAGGCACACAAGGCAAGGGGGAGGGGTTAAAAGCAGGCGCTCCAAGATAACCGGCGCATAGAAACAAGGGTGGGGCCCATTGCTATGTCTGCACCGGCTTTAGTTTACGTGCGGGAGCGCACTGCTTTGCTGCATGACAAGCTCAGCAAGCCGCCAGCCAACCAGGCTATGCAGCCCTGTGTCATGAACTGAGGATTTGAGTACTCAGATCATCATCAGTGCCATCAAATCCTCCACTTCCGCATCCTGGGCAACCGCTGCTGCTAATGTTGGCTGCGCCCAAGTGCTGCTCGGCTCCTGCGCCGGCTGAGCAGCAGCCACCGCAGCCGCCAAGTCAAGGTCGGCAGCAGGCCCCACGGCGGGCGCTGCCGTTGCTGCAAGGCCGGCCGGCAGCACACTGCTGCTAAGTGCACTGCTGCCGACTATGCTGCTGGATGCGGCAGGAAAAGCTGGTGCTGCGGCTGGGGCTGCTGTGCTCCAGCTGGCGGCGATAGCCGGAGGCACCAGCGCCGCCGCGGCTGTGGTCAAGCCACCGCCCAGGCTGCTGGCACTGTCGATGCGCGGCAGGCCCGAGCCGAGCGATCCACCCAGCAGCTTGCCGGGCTGCGGCAGCGCCTGCGCCGCAGGAGACGACGACAGCAGTGGGCTGGGGGCAGGTGGGCCCCAGTCCAGCGCACCGCCTGAAACAGGCCAGCCTCCTGCTGCGCCGCCTGCACTGCTGGTGCCGGCAGCCGGCACCGCCCAAGGCAGCGAGTAGACTGACCGCTGCGCTGGCTGCTGCTGCTGCGCCGGCTGCGTCCACTGTGCCTGCTGTGGCTGCTGCCACGACTGGCGCTGCTGCTCGTGGCGAGCAGCCTCTGCCCTACTGGCCTCGATTGCTGCCGCCAGCTCAGCTTCCTCTCGTGCTGCTGCTGCTCCAGCCTCGGCGCTGCTTGAAGCAGCTGTTGTGGTACTGGTACTGGCTAAGCTGGCTCGCAGCGCCGCCTGCAACTCAGCTTCCTCCCTGGCCGCCGCCGCCAGCGCCACCGCGGAGGGCACTGGCTGTGCGGTGCCGGCGCTGGCACGCAGCGCCGCCGCCAGCTCAGCTTGCTCCCTGCTGCTGACCGCCGCCGCTGCGTGCGCCGCCACGCCCGCCTCAGCGGCCGAGGCGCTGACTGCCGCCTGCTCCGCCTGCGCCGACAGCTGGCGTTTCGCTGCCTCCCAGTCGCCGTTGGCCAGCACCAGAGCCATCTCCACTTCTGGCAGGCCAAAGGCCAGGGAGGTGGCACAGGCCAGCAGCTCCTGCGCCTCCCTGTAAAGAGGAGGGGAGGGGAGGGGAGCAGGCAGAGGGAGGTTGAAGTGTGCTGCTGCTAGAACACGGTCCGTGCAGCAAAGCAGAGGTCAAGAGGAAAAAGTTTCCCAACACCACTCGCCTCTCACTTGCACGCCCCCGCCCCCACCAACCCAATGTCGTTGTGTGTCTAGCCTCACCCCGTCACGCTGACGGGCTTGGAGCCGCCGCTCAGTGTGCCCTCCATCAGCGCCGCCGCCGCAGCCGACAGGTCGCAGCCGGTTGCCTCGGCTGCGGCCATGGCAAGGTCTGGGTCGAAGCCCATGTCCATGAGGGAGGTGATGCACAGCGACCGCTTGTGGCTGCAT
>VFQQ010001732.1_pt1 | contig 28466 bp, 28 predicted proteins | sample 3512341 | NCBI WGS metagenome assembly VFQQ01 (sample SAMN10412373, study PRJNA504923) | tailings metagenome | isolation source: Relicate 2 Philex TSF1 revegetated site | place: Philippines: Tuba, Benguet | collected 2017-08-29
AGTACGCCATCCGCTGCCTGCGCGCCGGTGCGCGCGGCTACGTGAACAAGGCCGGTGAGCCCGCCGAGCTGGTGGGCGCCATCCGCACCGTGCAGCAGGGCCGCAAGTACGTCACGCCCGAAGTGGCGCAGATGCTGGTGGACACGCTGAGTGCGCCCGAGAGCGAGGAACTGCACGCCAGCCTGTCCGAGCGCGAACTGCAGACCCTGCAGAAGATCGCATCGGGCAAGAAGCTCTCCGACATCGCCGAAGAACTCATGCTCAGCCCCAAGACCGTGAGCGTGTACCGCGCCCGCGTGCTGGAAAAGCTGCACCTGGCCAACAACGCCGAGCTCACGGTCTATGCCATTCGCAACGGGATCGTCTGAGGCCGCACCGGCGTGATGCCTGCGGCTGCGCCCGCTACTGCGACGCGGGCAAATCGCCTTGCCAGCCCAACTGCAGAGACAGGTGGCGAGCCGCTTTTTTCAATGCACTTTCAATCTTGGCAGTCAGCTTGGCGGTCACTTCTGCGGCAGGGATGCCAATGCCAAGAGCCGCAACGGGCACGCCGTTGGCGTTGAACACCGGTGCGCCGTAACCATCGACGCCTGCGATGGCTTCGCCGTGCGAGTGAGACACGCCGCTCTTGCGGATGGCCTTCAAGTCCGTTCCCAGATCCAGCGCCTTGGCTCTCGGAGAGCGGGCTTGTGTGAGCACCTCGTCCACGTACGACGGGGGAGAAAACGCCAGAATGGCTTTCCCAAGCGCGGACGAGTGCAAGGGGCCTCGGCTGCCCAACTGCAGGGTGTGGCCAAAGACCGATGGCGTGCTTTCGGTGCAGATGATGATGTACTCGGTCCCGCTGGGAATCGCAAGGGTTGCGAACTGGTTGACCTGCGTGAAGAGTTCGGCCACCACCGGCTGCCCCAGCTTGACGAGATTGAGGTTGCGCAGATAGGAGTTGGCCAGCCACAGCACTTGCAGGCCGATGGTGAAGTGGCCGGTGTCCGGGTGTCGCTGCAGGTAGCCCTTGGACTGCAGATCTTGTAGCAGCGCGGTCAGGCTGCTCTTCGGAATGCCCAGGCCCAGCGCGATGGTGGTGTGATTGCAGCCCGTGGAGTGACTGCCAATGAACTCCATGATCTCAAGAACACGCAACGCAGATTTCGACATCTTCTTCTTTCGCCAGTGGCCGGGTGACCAAGGAGAATAGCACCTGGGCCGGCCCCGTCAGCCTCAAGGTTCCGGCGGTTGCGGGCGCACCTGTCGGGGCATGTGCCCGCGCCGCCACATCAAGACCAGACGGGTGAATTCGATCACCACCGTGCCTTTTTGGGTGAAGCCGCGAGTGCGGATGCCAACCACGCCTGCCGTCGGCCTCGATGCCGAGGGACGCAGCGACTCAATAACCGATTCGCTATAGAGCGTGTCGCCTTCGAACGCAGGTGCTGGCAGTCGAATCTGCTGCCAGCCCAGATTGGTGATGACGTGCGGCGTCAGGTCTGCGACCGACTGTCCCGTTATCAATGCCAAAGTCAGTGTCGAGTTCAGCGGTGCTCGCTCGAAGCCACATTGCTTCACGAACTCGTGGTCAAGGTGCAGTGGCGCGGGGTTCTGCGAAAGCAGCGTGAACCACGCGTTGTCGTGGGTTGACACGGTACGGGCATGGCGGTGTTGGCAACGGTCTCCCACCGAAAAGTCTTCGAAGAAGCGGTCTCGCCATTCCAGCGCAACATGTGATGGTTTGGCATTCATGAGCTCACCACGACGGTCGTGACGGACGCGCCATCTGTGCCTGCGACGGTGCCACCCTTGCAGTAACCCAGACCCACTTTGGCGCCGTCGACCTGGCGGCCGCCGGCTTGGCCGCTGACTTGCCAGTACAGCTCACAGACCTGCGCCATGCCGGTGGCGCCCACCGGGTGACCGCGCGACAGCAAGCCGCCGCTGGGGTTGACCGGCAGCCGGCCGCCCACGCGGGTCTGACCATCTTCGGTCCACCGTGCACATTCGCCCCGAGGTACCAGCCCCAGGCCTTCCAACCGCACGATCTCCGCGATGGTGAAGCAGTCGTGCATTTCGACCAGGTCGATGTCGTCAGGGCTCACACCGCTCAGGGCCCATGCCTGCTCGCCGGCGCGTCGCGAGATGTCTTCTTCGTTGAGGTCGTACAGGCCGATGCGCAATGTGCCGCTTACCAGCCCAATGCCCCGGATCTGGGGGCGGCCCTGTTCACCCAGGCCCAGCCGGCGCAAGCCCGCCAGGCTGCACACGATGGCCGCCGCGGCCCCATCGCTGATGGGGCTGCAGTCCAGCACGCCCAAGGGGTCGGCGATGGTGCGGGCATTCATCACCTCTTCGAGCGAGACCGGTCGCTGGTACTGTGCGTAGGGGTTGTGCACCGAGTGCGCGTGGTTCTTCACCGCGACCGCGGCGATCTGTGCACGGGTGGCGCCATGGTCCTCCATGTAGCGGCGCGCGCTCAGTGCATGGCCAGCCGTCATGATGAAACCTTGCTGCGCGTCCAGGTCCGATGGGTCGGGCGCAACGCCGCCTTTGACGCGATCGGTCATCTTCTCGGCACCGATCACCAATACCACGTCATGCAGGCCGCTGCGAACTGCCATCCAGGCTTCGCGCAAGGCGGTGGCACCGCTGGCGCAGTAGTTCTCGTGGTTGCTCACCGGCACGCCCCCTAGGCCCAGCTCGGTTGCCACACGTTGACCAGCCACCGGGCCGCCGAACACATGACCGAGGTAGAGCGCCTCGATCTGCTGTCGCGCTGCTCCGGCATCCTTCATGGCCGCACGCGCCGCGCCGCTCGCGAGCTGTTCGAAGCCGACGTGGGCGGGGAATTTGCCGAAGCGCACCATGCCGGCGCCGGCGATGTAAACCGTTGGATTGCTCATGGGGTCGGTTCCTCGAAGTCAGGACGGCTGGGAAGTGGCGCGAAGGCGTAGCCGAGCCGCGCTTCGTCGTCAGGCAGGGCCACGTTGCGCAGCACCAGTTGCACCCGCTGGCCGATATGCACGGCCAGCGGCGTTTCATCCAGTTGCGCTAGCACACGCACCTGATCGTCAAGATCCACGTAGGCCAGCACGTAAGGCACGGGCCTCGCGCCGGGGGCCTGTCGCACCACCGTGTATGAGAAGACGGTGCCGGTGGGTGAGAGTTCGACGGAGGCCGGCGTGGCCTCGCTTTCGCAGCGCGGGCAGAAGTCTCGCGCCGGGAAAACGCGTGTGCCGCAGGCTTCGCACCACGAGCCGAGCAGGCGTGGGGGATGGGTCTGGATGAGGCCGGGTCGTACCGGTGTCATGGCATTCAGGTCAGTCATGGTCGTGTCCTGTGATGAGAGGCGCACGGGCGAGCACGTTGTCGGCACTCAGGACCGGTTCTGGCAACCCCGCGATGTCCATGGGCAGCGCAAGCAGGCTGCCCGCATGGGGCTCTCGCGCGCGCTCTTCGGCAGTGAGTCCGAGGGTGGCGGTGGTGATGAACAGGGTTTTCAGGTCCGGCCCGCCGAACGTGCAGCTGGTCGGGCGAGACACCGGCAAGTGGATGCTGCGATCGAGCCGACCATCTGGCGCATAGCGGTGCACCGCGCCAGCACCGAACACCACGCACCAGATGCCGCCTTCGCTGTCCACGGTCAAGCCGTCGGGCTTGGGCTCGCCCCCTTGAAAGCTGGCGAGCAGGCCATCGGGTTCGATCACACCGCTGGTCGCATCGAAACGGAAGCGGTGCACCTGACGGTCCAGCGATTCCGAGAAGTAGAAGTTGTGGTCATCTGGGCTCCAGCCCATGCCGTTGGAAAGGCCGAAGCCATCGGCCATCACCGCCACGCCGTTGGCGTCGAAGCGCCGCAAGCGGCCGATGCGCCGGGTGAGCGCGCGGTCGATGGTGCCGATCCACAGCCGACCCTGCCGGTCCACTTTGGCGTCGTTGAATCTCTCGTCGCCCAGGTTGAGTCCTTGCAGGGCGATCTCCTGCACGGGCCTGTCTGGCGATGGGGTGATGCCAAATCGTGCTCTGAAGGCCACCAGCAAGCGGCCATCGGCCATATGGGCCAGTGCTGCGGGTGGGCGGGGTTGGGCCCAGGCTTCTGCCCGGTCCGCGCCCCAGCGCCAGCGGAGCAACTTTGGCTGAGTGCCATCGATCCAGTGCAGCGACTGCGTTCGTGTGCACCACAGTGGCCCCTCGCCCAAGGTCGTGTCGGCGGCGATCACGGTCGGCTCGACGTTGCGGTGTGCGTTGCTCATGCGGGTGCTCCGAAGAAGAGGTGGGCCAGCCGGTTCTTCTGCACCTTGCCGGTGGTGGTCAGCGGCAGTGAGTCTTCGGTCGAGAAACGGAACAGTGCTGGAATCTTGTAGTTGGCCAGCAGCCGTTTGCAGTGGCTGCGCAGCTCCTCCTCGGTCGGGTGACAGCCCGGGCGAGGAATGACGACCGCACCCAGCACTTCGTCGCGTGTGGTGTCGGGCACCCCGGCAACCAGCGCATGGGCCACCCCGGGATGTGTCATCAACACGGCTTCGATCTCTGCGGGCGACACGTTGATGCCACCGGTCTTGACCAGTTCCTTGAGGCGGCCGCGGAACTGCAGGTTGCCGTTTTCGTCCACCACGCCCAGGTCGCCCGTCCTGAAGTAGCCATCGGCATCGAATGCAGCTGCGGTCTGCTCGGCGTCCTTCAGGTAACCGGGCGTCACGCGTCCCTTCACGCGGACCTCGCCAACCTCCCCCGCCGGCACCACGCGACCGGTGTCCACATCGACGATGCGCTGGCTGATGCCAGGCAAAGGGGGACCGCTGCTGACCAGCCGGAACGACAAATCGTCAGAGGTCGAGGTCGCATGGCAGTTGCCGTAGATCTCGGTGAGTCCATACACATTGCAGATGCCAGGCGCCAAACTGGCGGCGCGCCGCAACTGCTCCGGCGAGCCCAACGTGGCACCGGTGCGAAGACAGCTCAGATCACGCCTTGTACGCTCGGGGTGCTCCACAATGGCCTGGACCATGTTCGGTGTGCCATACAGCACCGTGCAGCGTTCGCGCTCGATCATCTCGAGCGCGCGACCTGCGTCGAAGCTCTCTTGCAGCACGATGCACCCCCCGTGCGAGAGGATGGCCGGCATGGCGTTGGAGCAGCCGAATCCCCAGAAGAGGGACACCGCCAACCACAATCGATCGGCCGCACTCAGGGCTTGCCGCTGCCCGATGTGCCAGGTGTTTTCGATCAGGTCGCCGTGCAACAGTTGCACGCCCTTGGGTGCGCTCGTCGACCCAGACGTGTACAGGACGAAGGCCACGCCTTGCGGGTGGTCCGCTTCGGGGAGTACAGGCGCCGCGGCATCGCCCTTCAAGTCTCGCCATGACACCCAGGAGGCGGGCAGTTCCCCACCCACGCCCACCACCACCTGCAGGCCGGCCACACGCCCTTCGGCGCGAAGTTCCTCGATGTCGCGCGCGTAGTCGCGCCGGATGTAGCTGCCATCACAAACCAGCCATCGCACCTCGGCATGATCGAGGGCGTATTCCATCTCGCGCGGTGTCCACCAGGTGTTCATGGCGACCACGGTGGCGCCCAATGCACCAATGGCGATGGCCGCGATGATCCATTCCGGTCGGTTGCCCATCAGCAAGGCGACACGGTCGCCCGGCCCCACGCCGAGTCCGCGCAAGCCCCTGGCCACGCGCGCCGCTTCGTCGCGCAGCTGAATGTAATCAAGGCGACCGACCTCGGCGACGACGGCTTCCGCGTCAGGTGTGCATTGGGCATAGTGGCGAACCAGGCCCTGCAAGGTGAGACTGGGGGGGTGACTGGGCATGCGGGCGTCTCCTGGGGAGTGTCCAGGTCGATCCCTGGACACGGTCACTTGGGTTGAAAGGCATCTATGTCTCAACTTGTTCTTATTGAAGAATCGAGTTCACATAGACGAACAGTTGGAGTATAGTGCAGCTGTCGGGCGTGCGGCAACCGTGGCGCGCTCAGGCAGGCTCTTCATGCATACCAGGAGACAAAAGATGAATTCCTCTTTCAACCCCGTGGCCGTCGGAGCTGCGCGTTCTTTCAAGCGCTGGGTCTTCGTGTGCCTCATGGCTGCCTGCGCAGGGACCGCTCTCGCACAGGACTTCCCCACGCGCGAGGTGAAGATCGTTGTGCCGCTGGCGCCCGGCGGCGGCACCGACACCATCACGCGGCAGATCACCGAGCGCATGGGGCGGCAGCTCGGCAAGCCGGTGATCATCGAAAACCGCGGCGGAGCTGGCACCACCATCGGCATGGCCGCTGCCGCTACCGCCCCCGCCGATGGGCAGACGCTCGTCGTCAACGGCGACACCGCAGCCATCTTCGAGTTCATCTTCGCGAACCTGAAGTTCGACGTCTTCAAGGACTTCGTGCCGGTGGCCTACTTCGCCTCCGCGCCCATCGTGTTGGCCGCCCACCCGGCCTTTCCGGCCAACAACATGCATGAGCTGATCGCGCTGGCCAAGAAATCGCCGGGCAAGGTGGACTACGCCACGCCGGGCGTCGGAACACCCCACGATCTCGCGGGTCTGTTGCTGATGCAGAAGGCGGGCGTGAAATTCAACGAGGTGGGCTACCGGGGAAATGGTCCGGCCTTGACCGACCTGATGGCGGGCCATGTCTCGATCGGCATGTTCACCATCTCCAACGTGCTGCCTCACATCCAGAGCGGCCGATTGAAGGTGCTGGGGGTGGTGGGTGACCAGCGAAGCCCTGTTGCGCCGGACTTCCCTTCGATGGCCGAGTCGGGCCTGCCGGGCGTTAACGTGAGTGCGCGCTACATCCTTCTCGCGCCCGCTGGCACGCCGCGAGCGGCGTTGATCAAGCTGAACGATGCGGTGCGTGACATGGCGCGAGCGCCCGAAACGGCACAGCATTTTCTCACCATGGGCTACGTACCGATGGTGACCGACCTGAACGAGACTGCCGCGATGTTCAAGGCCGAGCGCGAACGTTGGCGGCCAGTGCTGGCCGCAGCGCAGATCAAGCCGCAGTAAGCCGGCGTTGCCCTTCCACTGTTCGGAGACATGCGATGGTCACGATGACAATCAATGGTGAGGTGCGTCCGATGAGCGCTCCTCAAGATACTCCCCTGTTGTGGGTGCTGCGCGACGAGCTGGGCCTGACCGGGACCAAGTTCGGTTGCGGCATGGGCCTGTGCGGCGCTTGCACGGTGCTGATCGACGGGCAGCCGGTGCGCTCTTGCTCGGTGCCCATCGGTGGACTGACCGGAGCCAACGTGAGGACGATCGAAGGCCTTTCGCCCGATCGGTCCCACCCTGTGCAGCGAGCGTGGATCGAACAGCAAGTGCCCCAGTGCGGCTACTGCCAGTCGGGAATGATCATGGCCTCGGTGGCCCTGCTGGAGCGCAACGCACGCCCGAGCGATGCCGACATCGAAGAGGCCATCACCAACATCTGCCGCTGCGGGACCTATCAGCGGGTGAAGAAGGCCATTCACGTCGCAGCGGCCAAGCCGCCGCGCTGAGGAGCACGACATGGAAACCCAACTCTCCCGACCGGATCGGCGTCGCTTCCTGCGGCACGCTGCAGCCACCACGGGCGGCCTGGTGCTCGGTGTTCCGTTGCTGGCCAATGCGGCGGGCGGCTCGACGCCGGTGGTGAGCAATGTGACCATGCGCGCGGGCGAAATGCTGCCGCGCGGCAGCGCCTTTGGTGCCTACCTGTCAGTGCGTCCCGATGGCTCCGTGCTGCTCACCTCACCGGTGATCGAGATGGGGCAGGGCGCGCAGTCGTCGCTGGCCGCCCTGGTGGCCGACGAGATGGATGTGGATTGGGGACGCATGGTCGTGGAAGAAGCCCCGGTGGGCACGCCCTACCAGCGCCCCGATGTCACCAAGTACCAGTTGACCTCGGGCAGCTGGAGCCTGCGGCTGTGGCACCTGCCCATGCGCACGGTGGGGGCAGCCGCGCGCCAGATGCTGGTGCTGGCGGCGGCCAGGCAGTGGGGCGTTGATCCGCTGTCGTGCACCACGGCATCGGGGCGCGTGTTGCACGCGGCAAGCGGGCGCAGCCTGGGCTATGGCGAGCTGGCAGCTGCGGCCGCACTTCAGGCCGTGCCGACCCAACCTTCGCTCAAGGCACGCCAGGATCTGCGCCTGGTGGGGCGACCCGTGCCGCGCACCGACATTCCGCGCAAGGTCGACGGTTCCGGCATCTACGGGGTGGACGTGCGGCTGCCACGCATGGCCTATGCGGCCATGCGGCAGGCGCCGGTGTATGGTGCGGACGTGGCTTCGGTGGATGCGGTGGCCTTGAAGCGTCAGCGCGGCATCGTGGACGTCATCACCGTGCCAGGCGCGGTGGTGGTGGTGGCCGAGACCTGGTGGCAGGCCAAGAAGGGTGTTGAGCAGCTGGAGATCCGGTTCAAGCCCACCGCGTTCGATAGCGCCAACACCGAGGACTTGATGGCGCAGGAGCGCGAGAAGCTTGCTCAGCCTGCAGCGGCCAAGTTCCGTTCCACGGGCGATGTGGCCGCAGCCCGCGCGGCAGCGGCGCGCCATATCTCGGTCGACTACGACGTGCCTTTCCTGCACCACGCGCCGATCGAGCCCATGAACTGCACCGCTGCCGTGAGTGATGGTCTGTGTGAGCTCTGGGTTCCCACGCAGTGCCACACCACCGCGCTGGAAGCGGCCCGCCGCCTCACCGGTCTGCCAGAAGACAAGGTCAAGATCAATGCGACCTTGCTTGGTGGTGCCTTCGGGCGGCGCATCCACACAGACTTCATCGAGCCTGCCATCCTCGCGGCCCGCGCCGTGGGTCGCCCGGTCAAGCTGATCTGGTCGCGCGAAGAAGACATGACCCATGGATACCACCGTCCGGCCATGTCGGCCCGCATGACCGGTTCGCTGGACGCCCAGGGGCGCATGACTTCGTTGACCATGCGCATCGCTGGCCCTTCGGTGCACGAGAAGTTCTGGCCTGCCTTCTTCAAGGACGGGCTGGACTACGCCGCGGTGATGGCGCTCACCACCAAGAACGCAGCCTCGGGCACACACTATGCAGTGGCCCACCAGCACGTGGACTACGTCTACCAGCCCACGCACGTACCCATCGGCTACTGGCGGGCGGTCGGCGCATCGCACAACGGTTTCTTCATGGAAGGCTTCATCGACGAAATGGCTGTCGCTGCTCGCCAGGATCCCGCCACCTTCCGGCGCACGCTGCTCAAGGACAGCCCGCGCGGGCTGGTTGTGCTCGACAAGGTGTTGGCGGTATCAGGCTGGGCGCGGCGCGAGTTGCTGCCCGCTGGCCAAGGCCTGGGCATCGCGTTCTTCGAGGCCGTGGACAGCGTGGTGGCGCAGGTGGCCCACGTCTCGCTCAACGGCGAGCAGCTCAGGGTGCACAAGATCTGGGCGGTGATCGACTGTGGCCAGGTGATCAACCCGGACACCATCGAGGCGCAGATGCAGGGCGGCATCGTCAACGCGCTCAGCGCCACGCTGGCAGAGCAGATCACGGTCCGCGATGGCCGTTGCGTGCAGACCAACTTCCATGACTACCCCGTGCTGCGCATGGCCGGCGCCCCGCCGGTGGAAGTGCACATCGTGGAGTCCGGTGGTCCGTTGGGCGGCGTGGGCGAGGCCATGGTGCCCACTGTGGCACCGGCCGTGTGCAATGCTATCTTCGCCGCTTCGGGCCGGCGCATTCGGTCCTTGCCGCTCAGCGCACAGGGGCTGACACTCGCGTGAGCACGGACATGGAGAAGCGTTGATGCAGCGGACAGAAACCGATGTGCTGGTCATAGGCGGAAACCCAGGCGGCTGTGCGGCGGCCATCTCGGCGGCGCGCATGGGGCTTCGGGTGCTCCTGCTCGAACCCAGTCCCACGCTGGGCGGCATGAATGCCAACGGCACCTTCGGTTTCGACTGTGCAACGCCGCAGGCCCTTTCGGGCATTGCCGAAGAAATCGCCGATTGGATCAAAGCCCACTATGCTGCGCGCGCGGCCACGCCTGATCCCTTGCACCTCAAACGCGCCGACCTCGTGTGGGAAAGTCGGGTGGCGGCCGCAGCGTGGCGTGCGCTGGTGGACACCACACCTGGCCTGACCGCCATCAACTCCGCCGTGCCCACATCGGTTCGGATGGACGGCAGCGCCATTGCCGAGGTGGTGTGGCACCCGGCCACCGACTTGATGGGCAACGTGGACGACAGCGGTGAAGGCCGGCGGGTGACGCCAGCGGTGGTGGTGGACGCCTCCTATGAAGCCGACGTGACCGCCTGGGCCGGCGTGCCTTGCCGGCTGGGGCGCGAGCCGCGGTCCCCGCTGGAGCCGCACGCGGGCAGGATCTACTTCTCCAACCACGACGCTTCGGCGCGCGACGGTCATCTCGCGCATTCCATCCTGCCCGGCAGCAGCGGCGCGGGCGACGACGCGATCATGGCTTTCGCCTCGCGCCTGCATTGCCGCCTGTACGACGACGTCTCTCCCATGGCGGCGCATCGCCTGCCAGCGCCACCGCCGGGTTACGACGCCGCTCTCTACACCTGGGGGCCGCTCGGCACCGACGAGCATGGACAGCCGATCTGGTTCAACACGCTGTACGTGCTCGTGGGCGGCAAGTTCCTGCTCAACCGCATGGTGCGCGGCAACAACCTGGTGGGGCCAAACCGCGAGTACGTGCTGGCGCATCCGCGTGATCGGAAGCCCTTGCGCCAGCGCTTCGTCGACCACGCGCTGGGGTTTCTGTACTACATCCAGAACGAAGGTGGCCTGCCTCAGCTGGGATTGGCGCACGACGAGTTCACTGACAACGACCACATACCCTACCTCATCTACGTGCGCGAGGCGCGCCGCATGATAGGCCGGACCACGTTGTGCGAGGCGGACGTCAACCCCTGGCTGAGCGGCGATGGGATGCGCCCTCCGCACAAGCCTGATGCCGTCGCGATCGCCGATTGGACCTACGAATCCCAGGGCTGCGCCGACGTGCTGGAGGATGGCCGCCACTACCCGGATGGTTACATCACGGGCCGCTTCACGCGGGCACCGTACCAGGTGCCCTACGGTTGCCTGTTGCCCATCGGCGTAAGCAACCTGCTGGTCAGTGGCGGCATCAGCGCCACGCACATCGCCGCCGGTGCGGCGCGTTGCGAGGGAGCGCGCATCCAGATGGGCATTGCGGCTGGCCTGGCGGCCGGGCTCGCGGTGCTGGGCCGGTGCGAACCGGCTCAAGTGCCGCTGCCCCGACTGCAGCGCGAGATCATTCAACGCGGCGGCAAGCTCAACTATTTCGCCGACGTCGAGTCCAGCCATCGCTGGTTTGAAGCGATCCAGTGGGCCGCGTTGCGCGGTCTCGTGCCCGGGGACGAGTTGCTCACATTCCGCCCCGACGATGCTTTGCGCTGGGGTGACTTCGTGCACGCCATCGTCACCTGCCTGCGCCTGCCGATCAGCGTGACCAGTCTTCACTTCCAGGGACTGTCACCCAGCGAGCCCAGCTTCCGGTACGCCGAAACGCTGTACGACCTCGGCACACGGAGCGGCGTCGACCTGTTTGGCGTGAAGCGCCTGGCGGACGAAGACCCGATGCAGGAGTTCCTGCGGATTTTCCCGAAGGCCAAACTGTTGCGCTTCGAACCGAAGGCTGCGGTGGGGCAAAGTGAGGCGGCGGTCTTTCTTGCCCAGGTGGTGCGGGCCTGGGCGATCGATGCGTCGCGGCCGGAACCGTCCAAGCCGATCTTCGACGCTGCGGTCGGCGCGTCGTTGCCGCGTGGCATGGCCTGCCATTGGTTGATGCAGTGCGCGGGCCTGCTGCATGACCCTTATGCCTGAATCGCGTCCAGGGCCGTTCGCGCTGCGTGGCCTGGGCAGTTTCCACGTGGGAGGATCGCTGCGGCAACTGGCAGGCGAGCCGCTGACGAGCCTGGCGCCGGTGCCGGGATCGCCTGCCATTTCGGTCGATCCCAACGGCAGCTATTGGGTGGGCCAGATGTACGTGCAGTATGCATGCGTGGCCGATCCCGGTGAACGGCCTACCTTGGTGTTCATGCACGGTGGTGGCATGACCGGCGCTTGTTGGGAGGACACGCCCGATGGCCGGCCGGGTTGGCAGGCGTTCTTTCTGCGGGCCGGATACGACACCTACCTGTGCGATGCCGTCGAGCGCGGACGCGCCGGGTGGGCCCGGTCACCGCAGTTCTTTGCCGGCGACGCCTTTCACATGCCCCAGCACGCGGTGTGGTCCAACTACCGCATCGGCCCGCAGGCAGGTTTTTCGGCGCAACCTCTGCAACGGCGCGGGTTCGACGGTTCAAGGTTTCCCCTCGACGCTTTCGACGCCTTCTGCCGCCAGCTCGTGCCACGCTGGCCGGCCAACGACGCCCTGATCCTCGCAGGCTACGACGCGTTGCTGCAGCAGATGCCGCGCTGCGTGCTGATCGCACACAGCCAAGGCGGTGGATTCGCAGTGCGCCTCGCCATGGCGCATCCCGAGAAGGTGGCCGCGCTGGTGCTGGTGGAGCCCGGTGGCACCGGCGGCGTGCTGGCGGCCGACTTCGCAGCGGCCTGCGCCTGCCCGCTGCTGTGCGTCTGGGGCGACCACATCGCAGCCTCGCCCTTCTGGGTGGCGGCGCGCCAATCGTCCGACGCGCTCGTGCAAGCCCTGCGGCGCAACGGCAGCCAGGCCACCACCCTGGACTTGCCGGCCGCTGGTGTGCGAGGCAATTCACATCTGCCCATGCTGGACCTCAACAGCGATGCCGTGGCCGACTTGATCCTTCGATGGCTTTGTGTTGACGGTTTGTTCGTATAGAAGAATTTAATTCACATAGACGAACAAGTGCGGTATAGTCCGATCCAGAGACAACGGACGGACCGCCCATGGATATCACCTTCACCCTCAATGAGAGGCCGGTGCGCATCGACGTACCGCCCACCACGCTGCTGGTTCACGCCATCCGTCAGCACTTGCGCCTGACCGGCACGCACGTGGGCTGTGACACCGCCCAGTGCGGCGCCTGCACCGTGCACGTCGATGGCCGTGCTGTGAAGTCCTGCAACATGCTGGCCGCACAAGCCGAGGGCCGTCAGGTCACGACGATCGAAGGCATTGCCCCGGTGGGCGGCATGCACCCCATGCAGGCCGCCTTCAAGGCCTGCCATGGCCTGCAATGCGGTTTCTGCACGCCAGGTATGGTCATGAGCGCCATTGACCTGTGCACGCAGCACCCCGATGCGTCGTCGCGCGATGTGCGCGAACTGCTCGATGGCAACATCTGCCGTTGCACGGGCTACGACACCATCGTGGCCGCGGTGTGCGCTGGCGGTGCCGCGATGCGCGAAGACCGCGCCAGCCAAGGTTGAGCGCGCCATGTACGACTTCAGTTACACGCGCGCGACCCATCTGCAAGAGGCTGTGACCCTGGCGGGGGAGGGCGCCCAGGCCTTGGCCGGCGGGCAAACGCTGCTGGCCTCCTTGAAGCTGCGACTGGCCGCACCAGGCCGCCTGGTGGACCTGGGTTCGTTGCCGGATCTCGCGGGCATCCAGATCGATGCGACATCGGTGCGCATCGGCGCCATGACCTGCCATGCCGACGTGGGTGCACATCCCGTGCTGCGCAAGCGCTTTGCGGCACTTGCCAGCCTTGCGGGTCGCATTGGGGACCGGCAGGTGCGCGCTCGCGGCACCATCGGTGGCTCTGTCGCCAACAACGACCCCGCCGCGTGCTACCCCAGCGCGCTGCTGGCCTGCGGTGCGTCGATTGAAACCAACCTGCGCGAGATTGCCGCAGACGACTTCTTTCTCGGTCTGTTTTCCACCGCGCTGGAGCCTGGCGAGATCATCACTGCCGTTCGCTTCCCCATTCCGCAGATGGCGGCATACGAAAAGCTGCGGCAGCCGGCATCGCATTTTCCCTTGATCGGTGTCTTCATCGCCCGCGATGCGCAAGGCGTTCGGGTGGCCATTACGGGTGGCGGCTACGGCGTGTACCGCGATGCTGCCCTGGAGCGGGCGCTCAGCGAGCGCTTCAGCGCTGAGGTATTGCAAGCCGCACCCATCGACACCACCCAACTCGCGGCCGACCTGCACGCAACGCAGGCCTATCGCGCTCAACTGATCCGCGTGCTGTGTGGCCGCGCGGTGGAAAGAGCCCAGACATGCAATTAACCGGCAATCGAGCACTGCCAGCGACCGCGGAACAAACCTGGCAGGCGCTCAATGACCCCACTGTGCTGCGCGCCTGCATTCCTGGCTGCGATCGCTTCGAGTCTCTGGACGGCGATGCCTACGACGTCGGCATGCAACTGAAGATCGGTCCGGTCAGCGCCCGCTTCAGTGGCCGGGTGGTGCTGTCCGAACGTGAGCCAGGCCGAGGCTATCGCCTCGCGTTTGAAGGCCAGGGCGGAGCAGCGGGCTTTGGCAACGGCACCTCAACCGTGCGGCTGACACCCACGGCCGCTGGTTGCGAACTGCAGTACGACGTGACCGCATCGGTGGGCGGTCGCCTGGCTCAACTCGGGCAGCGACTGATCGATGTTGCCGCACGCCAGGTGGCCGACGACTTCTTCAAGCGCTTCGAGGTTCAGATCCGCGCCATCGTCGAGGCCGACTCGGCCCAGCCGCAGGCGGCCACGGTGTCACCACCCGCGCGTCGCCTTCGACCGCGCTGGTGGTGGGCACTGCCTGCCGGACTGGCCCTCGTGCTGCTGATGCTGCTTTGAAACAACGACACGGAGACATGAAATGGACTACGCAAGGTTGGGACGCACCGGACTGACGGTGTCGAGGGCATGCTTGGGCTGCATGACCTACGGCACCCCAGGCTGGACGGTGCACCCCTGGGCCATCGACCGCGAGGCGGCACAACCCTTCTTTCGGCGCGCGGCCGAGGCCGGTATCAACTTCTTCGACACCGCCGACCACTACAGCGACGGTGCCAGCGAGGAGATCCTCGGCGACGCGGTGCGCACCTACTTTCGTCGCGAGGAAGTGGTGGTGGCCACCAAGGTGGGCTTGCCCATGGGACCGGGACCGAACATGGCCGGCCTGTCGCGCAAGCACATCATCGAGTCGGTCAACCAGTCGCTCAGGCGCCTGAAGTTCGACCACATCGACATCCTCTACACGCACCGCTTTGACGCCGGTACCGAGATCGAGGAAATGGTCTTGGCACTCGATCTGCTGGTGCGTCAGGGCAAGGTGCATTACCTCGGTGCCTGCAGCACGACGGCCTGGCAACTGGCCAAGGTGCGCGAGATTCAGAAAGCCATGGGCTGTGCGCAGTTCCAGGTGATGCAGAACTTCTACAACCTCGCCTACCGCGAGGAGGAGCGGGAGATGATTCCGTACTGCCGCTACGAAGGCGTGGCCCTGGTGCCGTGGTCGCCGATCGCGCGCGGCTTCCTGGCCGGGGCGCGGCCCAAGACCGGTGCGGCCACGAGCGGCCGCGCGGCGAGCGATCGCGTGCTGCAGAGTTACTTCGGCTCCGAAGCGGACTACCGCGTGCTCGACGCGGTGCAGGCTGCTGCCGAGAAGCATGGCGTGACCAGTGCGCAGATCGCGTATGCGTGGATCTACTCCAAGTCCGATGTCACCGCGCCCATCGTGGGCGCCGACCAACTGATCCACCTCGACCAGGCGCTGGCCGCGATGGATATCCGCCTGGACGAAGCGACGGTGCAAGCCCTGGAGGCGCCCTACGAAGCGCGGGCGGTGACCGGGCAGATCGTCGTGGCTGGCCGAAATCCGCTGTGAGGGAACTGCTGTGCTGGCACAACAACTGCTGAATGGCATCGTCGTGGGCGGCGTGTATGCGCTGTTTGCGATCGGGCTCACGCTGGTCTTCGGCGTGCACAAGATCCTGAACCTGGCCCATGGAGGCATCTTCATGGTCGGCGCGTTCATCGCGCTCTACACCGTCGAAGCGGGCGCGCCGCTGTGGACGGGCTTTCTGCTGGCCGCGCTGGGTGGCGGCCTGGTGTCGGTGCTGGTGGAGCGTGTGTGCTTCCGGCCCCTGCGCCGCACGGGTGAAGAAGAGTTCGGCGCGATCATCTCCTCGATCGGGGCCAACCTCATCTTCCTCACCGTGGCGCAGCGCATCTCCGACACGCGCGTGATGCGATTTCCGTTCGATACCTTCCCGATCGAGATCTACGAGTTCTTCGGCCTGCGCGTCTCGGCCCTTCAGGTCTTCATGACGCTGTGCGCCGTGGTGCTGGTCGCGGTGCTGACGTGGTACCTGCAGCGCACCGCCGCGGGGCGGCAGATCCGCACGGTGGCGGCAAATGAGCGGGCCGGCACGCTGGTCGGCATCAACCCCAACGTCGTCTACTTCCAGACCTTCTTCCTTGCGGGCGCGCTGGCAGGCATCGCGGGTGTGCTGGTGGGGCTGGCCTTCAACTCCATCCATTTCATGATGGGGGAGTCCTTCCTGCTGCGCGGCTTCATCGTGCTGATCCTGGGCGGCCTGGGCAGCATCTCTGGCGCGCTGGTGGCCGGACTGGTGTTTGGCGTGCTGCAGACCTTCTCGTTCGCCTATCTCCCCACGCAACTCAGCGACGTGATTCTCTTCACCGTGCTGTTCATCATCCTGATGGTGCGCCCCAATGGCCTGTTCGGCCGCGACGGCGCAGGCCACATGAGGAGTGCGCGATGATGGACTTCTTCGCCACCTACCGCCCCCTGTTCGAATTCCTGCTGCTGCACGCCGGCTATGCGCTGAGCCAGTACGTGGTGCTGCGCGCCGGGGTGTTCTCCATCGCGTCGGCGGGCTTTGCCGCGGTCGGGGCTTACGGCGCGGCGGTGCTCAGCATGCGCCTGGGTGTGCCACCCGTCTTGGCCATCGCCGCGGCCACCGTCGCCGGTGGCCTGCTCGGCCTGCTGCTGGCCTGGCCTCTGGCGCGCCTGCGGGGCGTCTATCAGGCCATCGCCACGCTGGCGTTCGTGCAGATCGTGCTGTCGCTCAACCTGTACCTGGACGGCGTGACCGGCGGCGCCAACGGCCTCAACGGCATTCCCAAGGTGATCGGCCCCTGGGCGCTGCTGTTCGCCCTTGTGGTGTGCGTGTACATCGTGGTGCGGCTCAACGCCAGCCGCTCGGGCCGCGCCGCCAACATCGTGCGGGAGGACGAAGCCGTGGCGGCCAGTCTCGGTGTGTCCGTGGTGCTGCAGCAATCGGTGGCCTTCGGCCTCTCTGGGGCCATCGCGGGCCTGTTCGGCGCGCTGGAGGCGTTCCACGGCTATGCGCTCGACCCGAACCAGTTCGGCTTCGCGCTGGTCGTGGCCATCCTCTCCTACGTGGTGCTGGGCGGGCGGCGCAGTGTGGCCGGACCGCTGGCGGGCGCCGTGTTGCTCGGCATCCTGCCGGAGATCTCACGCCCCCTGGCCGATTACCGCATGCTGATCTACGGCGCCTTGCTGATCGCCGTCATCGCCTACATGCCACGCGGCGCGGTGGACACGGCCCTGCAGTGGTGGCGGTTGCGGCGGCTTGCCGCGCGCAAGACGGAGGTGGCGCCATGACGACCTTGTCCTTGAAAGGCCTGGGCAAAGCCTTCGGCGGTGTGGTCGCGGCCGAGAACGTGAACCTGGATGCACCGGCCGGCCGGGTCACCGGCATCATCGGGCCGAACGGTGCCGGCAAGACCACCTTGGTCAACCTCATCACCGGCATGACCTCCCTCAGCAGCGGCGCGATCGAGCTTGACGGGCAAGACGTCAGCCGGTTGCCGGCGCACCGCATCGGCCAGGCGGGTGTGGCGCGTACGTTTCAGAACATCCGGTTGCAGGCCGATGCCACGGTGCTCGAGAACGTGATGATCGGCTTTCAGCGCCTGGAGCGTTCCTCGCTGATGGCGGATCTGCTCGGCCTGCCGTCCTCGCGGCGCGAGACACAGCAGACAAGGCAGAAAGCGCTGGCCCTGCTCGCCAGCTTCGGCATGGAGCGCTACGCCGACCACCCGGCCGGCTCTCTGGCCTACGGCCATCAGCGGCGGGTCGAAATGATGCGCGCGTTCGCGGCCAAGCCCAACGTCCTGCTGCTGGACGAACCCGTGGCTGGCATGAACGACGTGGAAGCCGCCGAGCTGGGCGATCTGTTTCGCGCGCAGGCCGAAGCGGGCGTGGCGGTCATCGTGATCGAACACAACATGCGCTTCATCTCACGAATCACCGATCACCTCTACGTGCTCGACCGAGGCCGGATCATCTCGCACGGCAAGCCTCGCGACGTGCTGTCCGACCCTGCGGTGGTGGCCGCCTACCTCGGGAGCTGAACATGCTGGATATCCATGGATTGAAAACATCCTACCGGGGCATTCAGGCGCTGCGCGGCGTGAGCCTGCGGGTGGCGAAGGGCGAGATGGTTGCGCTGATCGGCTCCAACGGCGCTGGCAAGTCCACCTTGCTGAACTCCATCAGCGGTGTGGTGCGCTGCGATCAAGGTCGTATCACCTTCGATGGCACGGAGATCGCCAACCGCGCGCCCTGGCACACCGCGCGCGCGGGCCTGTTGCAGGTGCCCGAAGGCCGCCAGATCATCCCCGACCTCAGCGTGCTCGAAAACCTGCAGGTGGGCTGCACCGCCCTGCACAGGCGAACGTCCGCGTATGCGCTGCACGACGTGTACGCGCTGTTCCCGGTGTTGCAGGAACGGTCCTCGCAACTGGCCGGCTCCCTGTCGGGGGGCCAGCAGCAGATGCTGGCGATCGGGCGCGCGTTGATGGGCTCGCCCCGCATGCTGCTGCTGGACGAACCCAGCCTGGGCCTCGCGCCCCTGGTGATCAATCAGGTGTTCGCGGCGCTGCGCCAGATCAACCAGTCGGGCCTCACCGTGCTGGTCGTCGAGCAGAACGCGCGCAAGGCGCTGGAGCTCACGCAGCGTGCCTACGTGCTTGACCAGGGCGAGATCGTCCACGAAGGCGACAGCCAGGCCATCGCTGCCGATCCCCGAATCGCCGCCCATTACCTGGGCGGTGTTGGTTGAACCACGCTGACATGCCTTTCCCTTTTTAACCAGGAGAACACCCATGAACCGGAGACAAGTACGCCACTTCCTTCTGCACCTGTCGCTGTCGGCCGCCGCCGCCTCGACGCTGCTGACCCCCACGCTGGCCGCCGCCGCCGAGCGCAAGATCGCCGTGGTGATGGGCACCACCGGCGCCTTCGCCTTCGTGGCCGTGCCCGCAACCAACGGCATGAAGGTCGCCGAAGAGGACCTGCGCGCCGAAGGCTTCTTCGGCCAGGACAAGCTGACCGTCACCTACGACGACAACCGGTCCGACCGGCAGGAGGCCATCACCCTGCTCAACCGGGTGGCGCGCGACAGCGGCACGCTGATGTTCATTGGCCCGGTGGGTTCTTCCGAGGCTTTGGCCGTGGGCCCTGCGGCCACAGCGCTCAAGATGCCGATGTTCACGACCGGCACCAACCCCGCCATCCTCGCCACCGGCGAATGGGTGTTCAAGGCGGCCGAGAACGCCGAGGACTTCGTGCGCCCGATCGGCGACTACATCGGCAAGACAGTCAAACCCAAGGCCTGTTACCTCACGGCGATCCGCGACAACGAGGCCTACCTCGTCTACGCCAAGGTGTTCAAGGACGCCGTCACCGCCGCCGGGGTGCGCATCGTGGGGGAGGACACCTTCCTCTCCAGCGAAAGCAATTTCGCGGCGCTGGCCACCAAGATCGTCGCTTCGGGCGCCGATTGCCTGTACGTCTCCACGCCGCCCGAGGTGGGTGCCAACCTGGTGGTGCAGGCGCGCCAGGCCGGCCTGCCCGCCAAGACCGTGGTGGTTGGCAACCAGAACATGGCGGGCGACAAGTACACCGCCATCGGTGGCAAGGCGGTCGAAGGCACCTACCTGATGGCCGAGTTCTCACCATACTCGGACAACGCGGCCTCCAAAGAGTTCGTGCGCAAGTACAGCGCCAAGTACGGCAGCCTGCCCGACGCCTGGGCTGCGACCGGTTACTCCATGATGAAGGTCGCCGCGCACGCCATCAAGGCGGCCGGCCCGAATCCGACGCGTGAATCCGTGCGTGCGGCCATGGCCGCCACGAAAGACGTGCCCGTGGTCATTGGAAACGGCAAGTTCTCGCTCGACCAGAACCGCGTGCCGCACTTCGGTTCGGTGATCCTGCAGATCCGCGGCGGCAAGGTGGTCGCGGTCGATCAGTAAAGGCAGGGCTTCATGAGCACACTCGCACAAGGAACCGACGGGGTGGCGGGCCTGCGCGGCATGGGTCAGGCCGTGCCGCGCGTGGAAGACGACTTCCTGGTGCGGGGCGCCGGCCGCTACACCGACGACATCCGCCTGGACGGCGAAGCGCACCTGTACCTGCTGCGCTCGCCGCATGCAGCGGCGCGCATCCGCGCCATCTACACCACGCAGGCGTCGCGCGCGGCAGGAGTGCTCGGGGTCTTCACCGCGGCCGATCTGAAGCACTTCAGCACCGAGCCGATCGGCTCGAAGGTGCCGCATGTCCGGGCCGACGGAACCCCGCACATGACCACGCCCTACAGCCTGCTGGCCGATGGCCTGGCCGTCTACGTGGGCGATGCCGTGGCGGCGGTGGTGGCCCACACCCTGAACCAGGCGAAAGACGCGGCGGAGCTGATCGAAGTGGACTATGAGCCCTTGCCCAGCGTCACCAGTGTGCTCGCCGCGGTCGCGCCCGATGCCCCCGTGGTTTGGCCGCATGCACCCGACAACCACTGCATGCAGTACCGGCTGGGGGACGCCTCGGCCTGCGAAGCCGAATTTGCGCGCGCTGCCACGGTGGTGAAAGAGCGCTTCGTGATCTCACGCGTGGCCACCGCCTCGCTGGAGCCGCGAGCGTCCATTGGCGCATTCGACCGGCGCAGCGGGCGCTACACGCTCCATGCCAGCCTGCAGATGCCGCATGAGATCGGCCGCGACATCGCACGGACCTTGGGCGTTTCGCCATCGGATGTGCACGTGATCTCACCTGACGTGGGCGGAGGTTTCGGCATGAAGCTCGCACTCTACCAAGAGTATCTGCTCGTGCTGGTGCTGGCGCGCACCCTGGGGGTGCCGGTGCGCTGGATCGGTGAACGCAGCGAATCCTTCCAGTCCGACCAGCATGCGCGCGACACCGTCAACGATGTGGAACTCGCGATCGATGCGGATGGACATTTCACCGCGCTTCGTGTGCGCACGGTGGCCAACCTGGGTGCCTACATAGGGCAATGGAGCCTGCATGTGCCCACCGGCAACCTGGGTGGTCTGGCCGGGCCTTACCGCATCGCCCAGTTCGACGTGCAGGTGCAAGGCGTTTTCACCAACACCGTGCCGGTGGGCCCCTACCGCGGCGCGGGCCGACCCGAGGCGTCCTACCTGATTGAACGCATCGTCGATCGTGCGGCCATGAAGCTGGGCCTCGATGCGGCCGAGCTGCGCCGGCGCAATCTTGTCGATGCCTCGCAGATGCCGTACGCAACCGGCCTGGTGTTTACTTACGACTGCGGTGACTTTCCCGCCGTCCTGGAAGAGACGCTGGCCGCGGCCGATTGGGACGGCTTTGCCGCGCGGCGTGAGGCTTCGAAGAGTCAGGGAAAACTGCGCGGCATCGGCATAGCCTATGTGATTGAAAGCGCGGGGGGGCCTGCGGGCAAGTCGTTCGACGAACACATCGAAATCCGCTTTGATTCGAATGGCCAGGCCAGCGTGCTGGCCGGCTCGCATTCGCACGGTCAGGGCCACGAGACCGCGTTTCGTCAGATGGCCGCAGAGTTCCTGGGCCTGGATTTTCAGCAGGTGCGGGTGGTGTATGGCGACACGGATCGTGTCGCCCATGGCCGTGGCAGTTTTGGCTCCAGAACCATGATGGCCGCAGGCTCCGCTTTCAAGGCGGCCTCGGCGATTGTCGTTGAGAAAGGTGCGGCCATTGCGGCGCACCTGCTGGAAGCCAATCCCCTTGACGTGGCGTTCGATGCCGGCGTCTTTCTTGTCAAGGGAACCGATAAAACCGTGGCCCTGACGGACGTGGCGCGTGCGGCCTTCAACCCATGGGGTCTGCCCGATCACCTGGATGTAGGCCTGTCGGCATCGGTGGCGAACTCGCAGGGCGGTATCACCTTTCCCAACGGTTGCCACGTCTGTGAAGTCGAGATCGACCCGCAAACGGGCGTGGTCGAGATCGTGGGCTATCAAGTGGTGGAGGACGTCGGCAACGTCGTGAACCCGCTCTTGTTGAAAGGGCAGATACAAGGCGGGATCGTTCAAGGCATCGGGCAGGCGCTGATGGAGCGTATTGTCTATGCGGAGGACAATGGCCAGTTGCTGACAGGCTCGTTCATGGACTACGCCATGCCGCGCGCCGCCGACGTGGGGCCCATCCACACGCACAGCCACCCTGTGCCCACGCGGGCAAACCCGCTGGGTGTCAAAGGCGCGGGAGAGGCCGGTGCGGTGGGTGCCTTGCCGGCGGTCATGAACGCGGTGGGCCATGCGTTGGCTGACGTGGGCGTCGCTCATTTCGACATGCCTGCCTCGCCATGCCGGGTTTGGGAAGCCATTCAACAGGCGTGCGTGGACCATGGACATTGAGAACTTGCAACAGTGGGTTGGACGGAGCCAACGCGTGGAAGACGTCGTCACGGCAGCACCCATCAGGGCGCTGGCCGCCACGCTGGACTTTTCCCGTGCGGAGGCCGAGGCCCTGACGTCGCAGCCCTTGCGACCGTGCTGGCATTGGCTCTACTTCCTGCCATCCGAACCGCAGTCGACGATGGGCGATGACGGGCATGCACGGCGTGGTGACTTTCTGCCGCCAGTGCCTTTGCCGCGCCGTATGTGGGCGGGCAGTCACATCGAATTCCTGGAGCCCGTCATCACCAGGCAGGGCATCGCCAGGACCTCCCGCATCGACAGCGTGTCTTTGAAGGACGGACGCACCGGACCGCTGGTGTTCGTCAAGGTGCTCCATGAGATCGAAGCCGACGGGAGGATCTGTGTGCGGGAAACGCAAGACATCGTTTACCGCGAGATGCCGGCCCCAGACGGGGTCGTTCCAAAGGGAACGCAGGCCCCGCCCGTGAGCGAATGGACCCGCGTGATCCATCCCGACGAGGTTCTGCTGTTCCGTTACTCCGCGCTGACGTTCAATGCGCACCGGATTCACTACGACCGTCGCTATGCCACCCAGGTCGAGGGCTATCCGGGCCTGGTCGTGCACGGCCCGCTGCTGGCGACATGGTTGCTCGACCTTCTGCACCGGGAACTGCCCGAAGCACGGGTGCAAGCCTTCGCGTTCAAGGCGATCCAGCCTGTTTTCGATCTGGCGCCGTTCAAGCTGTGCGGTAGCGTCGCGGAGGGCGACCGAGTGAAGCTCTGGGCTGTAACCGCCAGCGGGGAGGTGGCCATGGACGCCTGGGCCGACCTGGCCTGAGCCGGATCACGATGACTTCCAGAGAAAGAACATGACACACGATAACCACCACCACGACATCCGTGACGCCGTGCGTGCCCTGTGCGCGGAGTTTCCCGACGAGTACCACCGCAAGATCGACGAGCAGCGCGCCTACCCGGAAGCGTTCGTCGACGCGCTCACCAAGGCCGGCTGGATGGCGGCGCTGATCCCGCAGGAATTCGGAGGATCAGGGCTGACCATGGCCGAAGCCTCCGTCATCATGGAAGAGATCAACCGGTCCGGTGGCAATTCGGGCGCCTGCCATGGCCAGATGTACGTGATGAACGCCATCGTGCGCAGCGGTAGCCAGGCGCAGCGTGAACGCTACCTGCCGAGCATCGCGTCCGGCGAGTTGCGCGTGCAGTCCATGGCCGTGACCGAACCCACCACAGGCAGCGACACGACCAAGCTCAGGACCACGGCGGTGAAGAAGGACGGACGGTGGGTCATCAATGGGCAGAAGGTGTGGATCTCCCGCATTCAGCACAGCGACCTGATGATCCTGCTCGCCCGCACCTCGGCGCTGGCCGAGGTTCAGAAAAAGACCGATGGCTTGAGTTGCTTTCTCGTGGACCTTCGACAGGCCATCGGCAACGGCCTCACAGTGCGGCCCATTCCTAACATGGTCAACCACGAGACCAATGAACTCTTCTTCGACAACCTCGAAATCCCGGAGGAGAACCTCTTGGGCGAAGTTGGCAAAGGATTCCGAACCCTTCTCGACGGCCTCAACGCCGAACGCACCCTGATCGCAGCCGAATGCATTGGCGACGGCTACTGGTTCATCGACCGCGCCACGCGATACGCCAACGAACGGGTGGTGTTCGGCCGAAAGATCGGTCAGAACCAGGGCGTGCAGTTCCCGATCGCGGACGCCTTCATCGAACTCGAGGCGGCGAACCTGATGCGCTGGAAGGCGTGCGAGAAGATCGATGCCCACCTGAACGCCGGTCCCGAAGCCAACATGGCCAAGTACCTGGCGGCCAAGGCCAGTTGGGAGGCGGCCAACGTCTGCCTGCAGACGCACGGGGGCTTCGGCTTCGCCTGCGAATATGACGTGGAGCGCAAGTTCCGCGAGACGCGGCTCTATCAGGTCGCGCCCATATCCACCAACATGATCTTCAGCTACGTGGCCGAACACGTCCTGGGTCTGCCCAAGTCTTACTGAGCGACTGTGGAGCGAATGACCCCCCATGCCGATCACGCCGAGGCCATAACCCGGGCGCGCAGCTTCCTGTTCGTGCCCGGCAACCGCCCGCAGCGCTTCTCCAAGGCGATGGAGTCGGCCGCCGATGTCGTGGTCATCGACCTCGAGGACGCCGTGGCGGCCGAAGAAAAGGCAGCGGCGCGCGATGCGATGCGCCGCGAATGGCCGGAGCTCGCCCAGCAGCGGAAGCCGGTGGTGGTTCGCATCAACCCACCGCAGACGGATGCCGGCATGGCCGACCTGCAGTGCTTGCGAGGCCTGCGATCATGGAATGCGGTGATGGTGGCCAAGGCGGATTCGAGCGAGTCCCTGCGTCGCGTGAACGACATGCTGGATCGTGCTCCGCTGCTGCCTCTCATCGAAAGCGCCGAGGGCTTCCACCGCCTGGACCAGGTCGCCAGCACACCCCATGTGCTGCGGCTGGTCGTGGGCCATATCGACTTCATGGTCGACACCGGCCTGCGGTGCTCGCCTGACCAGCGTGAACTCGATGCCTTGCGCTTTGCCGTTGCGGTGCAGAGCCGCGTGCATCGCCTGGCGCCGCCCGTCGATGGCGTCACCGTCGACTTGGATGACGCGGACACCTTGCGCGAAGACACCTTGAGAGTCTTGAGATTCGGCTTCGGCGCCAAGCTCTGCATACACCCTCGCCAGGTGGCTCACATCCACGCTGCGCTGGCACCCAGTGACGTTGAGGTCGATTGGGCCCAGCGGGTGATCGCCGGCGACGAGGCTTCGGGGGGCGCGGCCTTCCAGCTCGATGGTCGCATGGTCGATGTGCCCGTCGTGCTGCAGGCTCGGGCCACCATGGATCGCCTGCGAGTCTGAGCGCACCGCGGGAGACGGGATGGGCTGGAGCAATGAGCAATGGCCCGATGGTTTTGTGCAACCTCCGGCCCCGGCCTTCTTCTAAAGTGACTTCTCCAGCAGCCACTGTCCAAGGAGTCCCCTGAATGAAGACCACCCCCATTTCGCGCGCCGTGAAGCGAAGCCTCTGCGCCCTGTTCGCCAGCGCCCCCTTGCTTCTTGTGGCCGCCGGTGCGCACGCAACGCCGGCATCACCGGTGCAGGTCGCGGAAAGCCAGCGCTACGAACGCGGCATCGAAGTGCTGCGTGACCTCAACAACGGCCAGTCACAACCCGTCTTCGAGGCGATGCGCAAGGAGTTTCCCTTTCTGGCGGACAGCACGGCGTCCTACGCACTCGGTGATGTGTGGGGGCGGCAGGTGCTGGACCCCAAGTCCCGCCAGCTCGCCGCCATGGCCGCCTTCGCTGCCTTGGGGCTTCGCGGGTTCTTCAAGACGCACGCGGGTTATGCATTGAACATGGGCGCGTCGCCCGAAGAACTCAAGGAGATCGTCTACCTGGTGACGGTGCCCGCTGGCTTTCCCCGCGCCATCGAAGCCTCACAGGCCTTGCAAGAGCTTTTTGCTGAACGTGGGGTTCGGCCGTGACCCGCCTACCAAGGCGTGGTGTCCTGCTGACCTCGATGTTCATCCCGTTGCTCGCCATGGCGAAGTCTCTTCCGATGCCGATCCAGGTGAACGGCCAACCAGGTCCCCAGAACCACGACGATCCGTCTTCGCACGCCCATCTGGGCATGTGGGTGAGTGCAGACGGCGGTATTCATCATGAGCTTCTGCCCAACGGCCGCTATGACGAGCAGCGCGGCAACCGGAAAAGTGCCTACCAAGGACGGTACTGGGTCAAGGGAGATCGCATCTGGTACCTGGATGACACCGGTTTCACCGCGGATGGTCATTTCCGTGACGGCGTCTTTCACCACGGAGGCTATGTGTTTCACCGCCCCCGGGCCAGATGACCCAGGGACGGGCGATCGTTCATGCCGGGCTTCGCGTGGGGCGCACCACGATTTCGCTCACATCCACCTCATGAGGTTGATCAATGGCGTAAGCGATGGCCCGCGCGATGGCCTCAGGCTCGATCGTGATGGCCCTGAACTCACGCATGGCCGCCGCCGCTTCAGAGTCCGTGATGCGGTTGGCCAGCTCGGATGTGGTTGTCCCCGGGGAAACGACGGTGACCCGGATGTCGCCGTCCAGTTCTTCCTGACGCAGCCCGTCGCTGATGGCCCAGACCGCGAACTTCGACGCGCAGTAGACGGCGGCACCCGGGTAAGAGCGATGGGCGCCGATGGAGGCCACGTTGACGATGTGGCCATGGCCTTGCTTTTTCATCTGCGGCAAGGCACAGGCAATACCGTAGAGCACGCCTTTGATATTGACATCGATGGTCTCCTCCCACTCGTCGACCAAGCCTGCGCTCAGCCTGGAAAGTGGCATGACGCCCGCGTTGTTGATCAGCACGTCGATCTGCCCGAATCGCCGGAGGGTGTGCTCCACAAAAGACCGCATCGACTCGCGGCTTCGCACATCCAGGCGGACGGCCTCGACCTGCGAACCTTGACTCGCCATCGACTGCGCCAAGGCATCGATCCGGTCCAGCCGTCGAGCCCCAACGACCACCTTGGCGCCCAGGCCTGCCAAATGACGCGCCGTGGCCTCGCCAATGCCGCTGCTTGCGCCTGTGATGGCCACCACCCTGTCTTTCAAACCTTGCATGCTTTTCTCCTTGTTGACTGGAACCCGAGCGCACCGACGACCGGGTCAGGAGAGTGTGTTTCGCTGGCGCCTTTTCCTTTTGCCGGTTCCTCCACGAAGATTGCCAAGATTTCCAGAACTGAGGTGCAACCATGGTTTCCATCCGCTCCACCTTGCGACCCTTGCTGGACCGCCATGCACCCGAAGATGGTGTGATCCCCACCGCGATAGCGGGTCTGCAACTGATCCGCGCAACCGTGCCCACCGAACCTCTGAGCGTCATGTACCGGCCGTCGCTGTGCGTGCTTTTGAGTGGCCGAAAACGGGTGTTCCTGAGCGACCAGGTGACCGAGTACAGCACGGATCGTCATCTGGTGACCTCTCAGGATCTGCCTGTCCTGGGGCAGGTCGTAGAGGCCACGCCAAGCCATCCGTATCTCTGCATCCAGTTTCGTATCGAGCACGCTGAAGTGAGCCAGCTCACACTCGACCATGGCATGCCGCAGGAGCCGCCAGGCGCGTCCACGGACGCTGCGCGAGGCCTTTACACGGAACCGACGCCAGCGCCCCTGGTCGACGCCATCCAGCGGCTTGTTCAACTCCTCGACACCCCCGACGACATCGCGGCCATTGCACCCCTCATCCGGCGAGAGATCGTGTACAGGCTGATGTCTTCGCCCAATGGATGGCGCATCGCGCGCACGGTGAAAGCCGATTGCAGCGATCAGCGGATCGCGCGTGTCATCGCGGTGCTTCGAACCCGATTCCGTGAGCCAATGGGCGTGCCCGAGCTTGCCGATATCGCCCACTTGAGCCCCTCCGCTTTGCACCTTCACTTCAAGAACGTCACTTCGCTGACCCCGCTTCAGTATGTCAAGCAACTGCGCCTTCAAGAGGCGCGTCGGTTGCTGCTCTCCGTCGACATGGATGCGGCGGCGGTGGCGTTCGAAATCGGTTACGAAAGCCCGTCGCAGTTCAACCGGGAGTACGCCCGCATGTTTGGCGAGCCACCGATGCGGGACAAGGTCCGCATGCTGGATGCCCGCTTCAATACAGCTCTACGCTCGATGTAGGCTGCCCCGCCATTTTTGGGGTCATACCGGCTGCTCCCAGCTCTATTTGATAATGGGAGCCATGAGCACTGCTACATCCATCTGGAGCCCTTTGAGACAGCCCGCGTTCCGCGGGCTGTGGCTTTCTGGCGCGGTGTTCTTCATCGGCAGCGGCATGCAGTCTATGGCGGCCGCGTGGCTGATGATCGAACTCACCGGCTCGTCGTTCCTGGCCGCGC
>VFQQ010001733.1_pt1 | contig 28454 bp, 34 predicted proteins | sample 3512341 | NCBI WGS metagenome assembly VFQQ01 (sample SAMN10412373, study PRJNA504923) | tailings metagenome | isolation source: Relicate 2 Philex TSF1 revegetated site | place: Philippines: Tuba, Benguet | collected 2017-08-29
CGAGCCGGTCGACACGGTTCCAGGTGGGTTGCTCGGCTTGGTCGAGTTGGTCCCGTTCTGGGAAGGCCAGTTGCAGGTCTCGGAATGGGATAACGACGAAACCTCGGCCAGCTATGGCCAGCCGAAGATGTTCCAGTTCAACGAGGCCGCGGTCGGTAAGACGACGAACCCACGCTCGTTCAACGTGCATCCCGACCGGGTCATTCTCTGGTCTCGCGACGGCACGGTTCACGGCCGTTCCTCGCTGGAGCCGGGCTACAACGACCTGATCGACCTCGAAAAGATCAAGGGTGCTGGGGGCGAAGGATTCTGGAAGAACGCCAAGTCGGCCCCAGTGCTTGAGGTCGACAAGGAGGCCCGCCTCGCCGAGATGGCGAAGGTGATGGGCGTTCCTGTCGAGGAAGTCGCCGACAAGATGAACGAGCAGGTCGAGGATTGGCAAAAGGGCTTTGACCAACTCCTGATGATCCAGGGCATGCAGGCCAAGACCCTTGGCATCACCTTGCCGTCGCCAGAGCATTTCTGGGCTGCTCCGCTCCAATCGTTCGCCGCCTCAATGCGGATGCCGGTGAAGATCCTTATCGGGATGCAGACCGGAGAGCGGGCCAGCACGGAAGATGCGCAGGAGTGGGCCGAGACGATCAAGTCGCGGCGTACCCGGCTCGTCATCCCGAACATCCGCATTCTGGTACAGCGCCTGGAGCGGTTCAGGGTTTTGCCGGAGAAGGACTGGTTCATCGACTGGACCGACCCGACGGAAAGCTCGATGTCGGAAAAGATCGACCGCACCGTCAAGATGGCGGATGTGAACTCGAAGATGCAATCCAGTGGCGAGTTCGTCTTCACTCCTGAGGAAATCCGCGCCGCTGCCGACTATGAGCCGCTGAGTGAGGCGGACAAGTACCGGGACGATCCGGAAGACGAGGACGCGGCTGCTACTCCGTCGTCTCGAGGCCGGGCAGCGTAAGTCTGGCCTCGGCGATGAGGATTCCTGGGTGTCCAACGTCCATGAGCGAGGTGTGACGTTCGTGGCGACCTTTAACTAGGAAGCAGTTGGCTACCAACAGCCCTGCAACTGCATTCAAGGCGTTCAACTGGTTGGCAACCGCAAAATTCTCCAGACGATCGTGTTTGACCTGGTTGTACGCAATCCACCAGTCGGGTGCGGTTCGCTTCTTTGCCCATGCCGCAAACGGCCACAGGGTCATCGAGTATTTAGGGATGTGGACGTCGGCAGCGGGAAAATTGGGATACTCCGATAACAGAACCGCCTGACATTCTTTTATTCCCGCAATGCCCCTGCCTGCCGATTCTGTAGCAGTCTTTGCGAGTACGGTTTCCGCCTCACTTCCTGCCAGTAGGAGCAGCTTGGCATATTCATTCGAATAGACCTCCTGATGCCGCTCGTTCAATTCGACGTAGTCGAGTGTTCGTATGAAGTCGCGCTCAATTGAGAGCATGTAATCCCACGGGTTTCTATTCATCCACGTTCGCCCCTCGCTTCTTCTGAAGACCTTAGCCAAAGGCAAACCTATGCCCAAGACCGTCCGAGTGAACATTCGCTCGGTCGCGAACGTTGCTGCGGTGCGCAAGGAAAAGCGCAACGGCCGTGACGTCGTGATCGTGCCAAGCGCCACGCTGCCCGATGGCGTCGTGATGAACGACATCATGTATCCGGCAGACGAGATCGCGAAGAGCTTTGCCGGGCTGGAGCGCACCCCGGCGCCGCTCGGTCATCCCATGATCAATGGCGCCTATGTCTCGGCTCGTGACCCGGAAGGCATCAACGTCGGCTGGGTCGGTGCCTGGAATGAGAACTTGCGGCGTGAGAATGGCCGCGTCTTCCTCGACAAGGTGATCGACGTCGACACTGCGAACCGCACCGAGGGCGGCAAGCGGGTGTTGGAGGCGATCGAGGCCGGCGAGCCGATCCACACCTCCACGGGCCTCCTGGCCCAGCTGGAAGGGGCAAACGGCGACGTTCCCTACAAGTTCATCGCCCGCAACATGGAATTCGACCACGACGCCATTCTCCTCGATGAGAATGGTGCTGCCACGCCTGACCAGGGCGTCGGCATGATGGTCAACGCCAAGGGCGAAGAGATCGAGGTCATCAACTCGTTCATTGAGGACGCTGACCGCGAAATGGATTGGGCGGTGGAATCACTGGCCCGAGCTCTGGATCGGAAGTCGAAAGCTTCCGTGATGGAGCGAATGAAGACCGCGATCATGGAGGCCATCGGCCTTTCCGAGCGGGCAACCCCTACTACCAACAAGAAGGACGACGATATGGACCAGGTCCAGTTCGACGCGCTTTCCGCGAAGGTTGACGCCCTCTCGGAAGCAATCAAGCCCGATGCGCTGGCAACAGCCATCGGCAACGCGGTCGCTGCTGCTGTGAAGCCTCTGACCGAGGCCCATGAAGCTGTGATCGCCAACCAGAAGGCCAAGGACGAGGAGGAACTGAAGGGTCTTCGCGAGAAGATCGTGAAGGCCAACCTGCTCGACGAGGCCGCTGCCGGCGAGCTCACGCTGAATGCGGCTCGTGCCCTGGCCAAGAAGGCGGAGCCGGGCAAGGCAGCCGCGCTTAACGGCGCATTCAAGCCGGGCGGCGACGACAAACCTTCGTTCAAGCTCCCGAAGGCGGAGGGCTAAGACCATGGCTCGCTACAACAAGATCTTCGCTGGGCCTGTTACGCAGGTCACCCCTCAGGTTCAGGAGCGCATCTGCGCCGCCGCGATCCTGCCGGGCACAGCCCTCGTCGAATCCGGGGCAAACTTCGCCCAGGCTGGCGCCAATGCCCTGACCAAGGTGTTCATCGCTCAGGATAACTACCTCGCTCTCAAGGGCGTGGATGATGCCTGGCCGGCGAATGACCGGATCATCGGCATGGAAATGCTGGATGAGCAGTTCTTCAACGTGCGCGTCCCAACTGCCACCAACGTGGCACGCGGCGCGCAGCTGACCACCAATGCGGCTGGCAAATTCGTCCTCGCGACGACTGGCCAGCGCGTCATCATGATCGCCGAGGAGGCATACAACAACACCAGCGGCTCGGATCAGCTTGTGCGTGCCCGGGTGGCCCACAACCAGCTGGCTGCGGCATAAGGAGAACGCGACTATGCGCTATTTTGACGAACAGCTCGTCGCCAACTCCCGGCCGCACGCGGCATGGTGGAGTGAGGTGTCGATGGTGCGTGAGCACTTCCACCGTCAGGAGGAGGTGCTTGCCAACCTGACTTCCGAGTTCCTCGGCAATGCCGCTTCCATCCTGCCCCGTGACGCGTGGCTTGAACTCGACGGCATCACCCGCCGCGTTCTGCGCGCCGACGAAGGTCAGGCCTGGATGGTCGACCTGATGCCGCTGGCCAAGCCGGTCAACATTGGCAAGTTGGTCCATATGAACCGCGTATCTTCGGATGCTGGTTCGGTGACCCGCTCGATGTCTGGTCAGGTGCCGGTTGGTATGGACAAGGTCGTCTACGACTACCGCGGCACGCCCGTGCCGATCTTCGCGACCGCTTACGGCCGCGAATGGCGCGAGTGGAACACGCTGCAGTCGGAGAACTTCGACGCCCTGGCGGACGATCAGGAAGCCCACACCGCCAAGATTAAGCGGGATCAGGCCCTCTACGTCCTGAATGGCGATGCCACTATCGTCTTCCAGGGCTATCAGGCCTACGGCATCAAGAACCATCCGCTGTCCAAGTCCATCAACCTGGGCGCAAGTGGCGGTGGTGCTAACATCGATTTGACCACGGCCACGGCCGATCAGATCGATGCATTCTTCGCAGGCCCGTTCGGCGCGATGCTGGACGCCAACCTGATCACCGGCAAGGTGAACATCTACATCTCGCCGGAAATCGCCAGGGCCTGGGACAAGTCCTACTCGGGCGCGTCCGGCTTCAAGGGCGGTACGATTATGGAGTTCATCTCCAAGAACCGTCGCATCAACAAGATCGCGGTATCGTTCGAACTGTCGGGCAATCAGTTCTTCGGCTTCGTGCCGAGCGCTGAGTTCATCCGCCCGCTGATCGGCATGGCGGTGAACACCACCGCAATGACCCGCCTCAATCCCACGGACAACTACCAGTTCCTGGAAATGGGCGCGATGGGTATCGAAATCCGCGGCGACTACAACAGCAAGTCCGGCGTCTTCTACAGCGTCGTGGTGTAACGCCTCGAACATCGAGATGGTCTTTGAGACGGGCCGGCTCAGCGTCGGCCCGTTCGGTAAGATCATGGACCGAACCGGAAAGGACATTCCCCATGAAGATCAAGATCACAAAGGGCGGCATTTATGGCGCCGACGGCGAAATCGCCATTGGCACCGTGATTGACGTGAAGAAGGAGCCGGAAGGCTGGGCCGGCCGCTATGAGGCCATCTCCGGCGGTTCGAAGGAGGAAAAGACCTTCGTCACCGGCGAGAACCCCGGCCTGAAGGCCGTCCACCACGGCGGCGGCAAGTTCAATATCGTCGACGGCGACAAGGTACTGGCCAAGGGCATCACCAAGGCTGATGCCGACGCCTTCAATGACTTGTCTGATGAAGACAAGGCCGCCTACGCCGAAACGCTGAAGGTCGAGTAACGACTGTGGCGGGGTACGGCACGGATACGGGCTTCACGGAATGGCTGGCGGCCAACGGCTACGCTATGCCAGCCGGCGCGCCTACACCTGCCGTGCTGCGCGAGCGGGGAAGCGTCTATATCGATGCGACCTATGGCGCTCGCTTCAAGGGCGTTCCCACTGGTGGTAGCGAGCAGGAGCGTGCTTGGCCGCGCACCGGTGCCACGGTCTATGGATCGACCCTCGCCACTAGCCTCGTACCCAATGCCGTGATCAACGCCTCGTACATGGCGGCATTGGTAGAGGCGAGCAACCCGGGTTCGCTGTCTTCGGGGCCTTCCAATGGCACCGGCGTTGTCCGTCGGCAGAAGGTCGACACGATCGAACGTGAGTTCTTCGAGGCGAGGCAGCAAGAGGGCGAGCACTTCGACCCTCTGGCTCCATCTATGGCAACGAAGATCATCCCCGAAGTCGACAACCTACTGAAGCCATATCTCGACCTTGCCGGGTCTATCCTTGGCGTCGGGCTGTGGAGCGTTGGGCCGGGAGCGTGCTGAGGTGGGCTTCTATGATGACATGCGCGCCGTCGCCGATGAACTGCTCGGCGAGTTCAAGCAAGGCTCCGTCCAGCTACGGCGTGAAACGCCTGGCATTCCGGATCCTGATGCCCCATGGGAGCCGGTCGAGCCGACCGTGCAGACATGGGAACTGAAGGCGGCGGTGCGGCGTGTCTCGACCAAGTATGTTGACGGCACGCTGATCATCGCCAGCGACAACCAGGTCACGTTCGCGGTTCCGGCCACGGTGCCGAAGTTGACGGACACGCTCGTCGTCGACGGCAGGGCTCACGCCATGAAGGACTTGCGGCCGCTGCCCGGGGCTGGGACCGTTGTGGCCTATATCGCGTTTATTGCGGCTTAGGAGCGCTTGATGCTCGAATTCATTCAGTATGCGACATCTGGCTTCTGGGTGTTCGTCGGCACAGTGATCATCCTTGCTCTGATCCTGAAAGTCGCAGCAGTGGTCATTCTTGGCATTGCCGCGATCTTCAGCCGCCGTGATGGCAAGATCAACATCGGCTGACCAATGCTCGTCCGCCTCACCCCTCGCCAAAGGCTGGAAATCCTCGTCCAGCAGTGGGAACCGGTCATTCGCGCCAACTTCCTGGAGGCGATCGACGACATCCGGTCGAACATCGTCTTGCGCCGGATTGTGGAGCGGCTGGAGCGCGCTGACATTGCTGGGGCGATCAAGGCTCTGAACCTCGACGAGGCCGCATTCCGGCCCTTGGAAGAGGCGATCCGGCAGGCCTTCAACGGGGGTGGTGTTGCATCCGTCGAGCAGATGCCGGCGCTACGCGATCCAGACGGGCACCAGGTCGTGGTGCGATGGGATGCTCGGAACTTTGCTGCCGAGCAATGGCTACGTGAGCACAGCGCAACGCTGGTGACGAACATCGTTGAGGACCAGAAGGTCGCGATCCGGTCAGCGCTGGAGGAAGGACTTGGCCGCGGCGACAACCCTACCAGGACTGCGCTGCAGGTTGCGGGACGGGTCAACCGGGTCACAGGAAAGCGCGAGGGGGGAGTGATCGGGCTGACCTCAATCCAGAGCAGCTATGTTGCCCAGGTCCGCCAGGATCTATCTACGGGCCAGCCCGATCGACTGCGCAACTACCTGACAAGGGCGCGCCGTGACAAGCGCTTTGATCGCACCGTGTTGAAGGCGCTGGACGAAGGCAAGCCGCTCTCGGCCGAGACCGTAGACAGGATCGCGACGCGCTACGCCGACGGGCTGCTCAAACTCAGAGCCGACACGATCGCGCTGAATGAGACGTTCGAGGCTTTGGCCACGGCGAAGGAGATTGCGTTTCGCCAGCAGATCGACAACGGCAGGGTGCAGGCGCAGGCCGTGACGAAGACGTGGCGCCATACGCCCGGGGAGCACCCGCGCATCCAGCACGTCGCGATGCACGGGCAGAAGGTGCAGTTCGATCAGCCGTTCATCGCTCCCGATGGAACACCGATCCCGTATCCGCATGCCCCCGACGTTCCGGCGAGGCATACACTCGGTTGCCGCTGTTTCGCAGAATTCAAAATCGACTTTGTCGCTGAACTGGTGCGTTGATGCGTTTCGGCTGTCACATGAAGGGACACGAGTATTCCGCAGAGGAAACGGAAGCTCGCAAGGAACATGCGGACGAGGTGTTCGGGCTATTTACGGATGTCGCCAACCGGTTCGGATACGCAATCGCCCGCCATGGTTCGCAAGTTCGCGATATCGATCTTGTGGCGGTTCCCTGGACGGATGCTGCAATCTCAGCAACCGAACTTGCCCTGAAACTCTCTTCGATGCTGGTCCTGACGATGGGCAACTACAACTACGACAAGCCGCACGGTCGCGCAGCGTTCGCAATGTGGGACCCGGACTGGCCGGATCATCAGATTGATCTCTCGGTAATGCCTAGGGTTGCAGAGGCTTCCTGATGGCTTCGTTTGCTGCTCAGGTCGGATCGTGGTGCGACAAGGTTCCGATGGCCTTGGAGATCATCTTCAAGGAAGCGGCTCAGGAGTTGGTATCGCAGCTGAATGAACTGGTGCCGGTTGCGACTGGCTTCCTCCGCGCCTCGTTGATGGCTTCCACCACGGCCATGCCTCAGATGACACGGGCAAACCCGGGCGCGGCCGTTCCTGGCGATCTCGACGATATCGTCCTCGTCATTGCCGGCGCGGATCTCGGTGACACGATCTATCTCGGATACACGGCCAACTACGCGGCGTATGTCCACTACGGCGCCCGAGGCAATGCACCTCGGCCATGGGTGACGATGGTGGCGCAGCGGTGGGTCGCGATTGTTGAGGCTAAGGCCGCAGAGGTGAAAGCCAGACTGGGGCTCTAGAGGCCGAGAGCTAGGAAGAGAATTGAGTAGAAGGCGTAGCAGAACAAGACACCGGTGACGACGGTCACCACTATCCAACCTCCTGTCCAGAGAGCGACCAACAAGAGGTCTCTCAGAGCAGTGCTGGGCTTGGTGTTGTCATTCGACATTCAAGAGCGCTGCCGTTGAGAGACCTGTGCTCGGGATTTCACTGCTTGCCCAAGGGAATAGCACAGCATGCCATCCATCGAAACATCGATCTGGCTCGCTCTGAAGGCGAGGGTGGACGCGCTTGTTCTATCGCCCGCGCTGCCGATCGCTTGGCCGAACCTGAGCTTCACCAAGCCGGCGACAGGCTATCTCCGCGTCACTCACGTGCCGAATATGAACCGCCGGCTGTTCATCGGCTCAACCGATCCGCACCAACGCCTCGGACTTCTGCAGGTCGATGTGTTCGGCAAGAAAAACGAGAACATAGCCGTTGCTCTGGAAACGGCCGGTAAGATCGCTGCGCATTTCCCGACCGATCTCAAGATGATCTATGGCGGCGTCACGGTGCGCGTCACGGCGGCGCCGACGGTGGCGCAGCCCATGGATGATGACACGCACGTCATGGTGCCGGTGACGGTGCCCTACGAGTGCTTCGCTTAAATCGTCAGAGCGTAGACGCAGCGAGGGTCAACATTTGCTTCGCCCTTGCAAATAGTCTCGCGCGTTCAGCCGCTCTCGTTTCATCTGGCTGTTCTGGATCAACAAACTGCAGAACAACCATCTCCTGCAAGCTTCCCTCTACCATCATACTCACTTTGGCCGTGCGGCCCAACGGATGGTCCGCAATTTCTAGATTCGCCTTCTGAAACTTCATCAACCCGCTCCTTGTTTAGGCGTGCAGCAGAGCAGCGGCGATGGGTCTTGTCCATAGCCTAACCGCCCTTCGGCAAGGCATCCCCACAACTGAAAGAAGGAGGTCGCCATGAGCGACTTGTTCGCCGTAGCAGGCGCAAAGTTCTATATCGGCGCTGCCGCCATGGCTGCGCCTACTACTGATGTTGCGGCGGCCGATTTTGCTGCCGTGACATGGACTGAGGTCGTCGACTGGACCCAGTGCGGTCAGATCGGTGATACCGCCGCGCTCATCACTACTCAGGTGATCAGCCGTGGTCGCGACGTCAAGCAGAAGGGCACGCGCAACGCGGGCTCGATGCAGAATGTCTTCGCGATCAACTCCAGCGATCCTGGCCAAATCGCTCTGATCGCGGCAGAGAAGACCCGCAACAACTATCCCTTCAAGATCCAGTGGGATGACGCGCCGGGTGCTGTGCCATTCGCTGCGACGATCACCATCGCGAGCCCAGGTGTCATCACCAAGGTTGCCCATGGCCTGACCGTTGGCCGTGAGGTGGTGTTCTCGACCACCGGCGCTCTGCCGACCGGCCTCGTCGCGGGCACGAAGTATTACGTCAAGACCACGCCGGACGCTGACACCTTCACCGTATCGGCCACGCTGGGCGGCACCGTCATCGCCACCACCGGCACGCAGAGCGGCACCCATACCGTCACGGCCACCCCGCTCGGCACGGTGAATTACTTCGTCGGCCTCGTGATGTCGGCTCAGCAGGCCGGCGGCGGTCCGAACACGGTGCGCAGCCTCAATGCTTCGGTTGAGGTCAACACGAACGTAGTGACGGTGCAGCCTTCCGTCTAATCGAGCCAGTCCCAGCTGACGCGATTTTGGACGGCGCTAATCGTTGACCGGTGAACCCCATACCGGTCAGCCAAGTCGGTCTGGAGCACTTCGCCGCGTAGGCGTCTAATCTCTTTGACGTCGTCCTCGGTCAGGAGGGCGGAAGGGTGCGCTTCCCCGTGAAGCCATGTGCCGGCGTCAATGGCATCCGCCATGTTGCCGGAGCGGGTCTTCCACGAAACGTGCCGCTTGTTCCCGCACAGTCTGAAATTGCAGGAATGAGCTGCGTCGCTGTCAGGCAATGGAGCCGGCCCGTGCTCGCGTTCACAGATCACGCGAGATACAATCGCATTTCGCTCTCCGTATCGCACCACGCCGTATCCACCATCTGTGGTGGCGTAGGGCCAAGCGAGGCAGTCGTCGCCATCGTACCGAAGCGCACTCTCTATCCACGCCAAAGGCGCACCTTCGTCGGTGCGACCGGCAGTCGGGTCTCCGTTACGGACCCATCTCTGGTAGTGTTTGCTGCAGAAGCCCTGTCCATACACGGACGAGGGACAGCCCTCGACGGTGCATTTCGGTCCAGTTGTGCGGCTACGCTGGTGGCGAGCGTAGTGCGTGGAGCACAGGCCGAGAGTGCGTGACGGCTTGTTGCAGTCTTCGACAGAACATATACGGGGAGCAGCCATCTCGACCTCCTAACAGGTTGGGCTGTGGTTAGAGGATCGTCGCGGGTACCAGCCGCTTCGATCCTCGCTCCTTGTAGCATTAACGCTTTGAATCTACAAGGAAATGAACCTTCATGAGCAAGAAAACCCACATCGGCGCCGGCAATGTCGAGATCGAACTGGGGGACGAAACCTGCGTCCTGAAGCCGTCGCTCGCTGCCTGCCAGGCTGTCTCGCGTATGCGGGGCGGCATCAGCAATACGGTCCGGGCCGTTGGCGATCTCGACTTCGACGTTATGGTGACCGTGATCGGCCTTGGCCTTGGCCTCTCCGGCAAGGAACTCAAGGACTTGCCAGAACGTGTTTACGCCAACGGTCTGCCGGAGCTCTCTGGCCCGTTGATCCGCTATCTGTCCAACGTCGCCAATGGCGGCAAACCCTTCGAAAACGGAGGGTCGGACGAAGACCAGGGAAACGCGGAGAGCCGCTGAGCCCTGAGGACTACTATGACCATCTGGCCGAGATCGCGCTCGGCTGGATGGGGTGGACCGAAGAGCAGGCAATGCGAGCCGATGTGAACGCCATCCAAGTGGCGCACGCCGGCCGCCTAGACATGCTCAAGGCGGTGTTCGGCAGCGGTGATGAACCTGACGAGCCTCCCGAGCCCGAAAAGCTCCCAGTGATGACGCCAGCCCTATTCAGGGCGATGTTTGCGAGATGACCCATGAGCGTGGCTGATCTTGGCATTTCGGTTCGTTCCGATCAGGTCAAACAGGCCTCGGGCGATCTCGAAAGGCTCACTGCATCCTCAGTGAAAGCCGATGAAGCGGTAGCGCGGCTTGGCCGTTCGTCGACATCGGCCAATGCCGACTTCGGCAGGGTGTCGGCCGGTGTCGATCAGGCCAATGCGGCTCTTACCCGTCTCGTGGCGCTTGGTGAGCAGAGCAACGCTGCGCTGTCGCGCATCGCCTCGGGCAGCGCCGTTGCTCGTGACGGTCTGCGCCAAGTTGCGCGCGAGGCGGACAACACGATCATTCGTGTCCGCGCCGTCAACGACAACATGGCGCAGTTTCGCCGACAGAATCTGACCTATCAACTGTTCGACGTCGGTCAGATGGCTGCGCTCGGCCAGAACCCGGCCATGACGCTTATGCAGCAAGGCCCACAGATAGCGCAACTCTATGCCGGGCAGGGCGGCGTCAATGCAGCGCTCAGGGACGCAGGCACGCTTGCGGGCGGCCTCGTGACCAAGCTTTGGCCTGTCGGCATCGCAGCGGCCGCTGGTGGCCTCGCCATTCGCGGCATGCAGGACGACATCGAGAAGCTCACTGGCAAGACAGTCACCTTCGGCGATACCGCCTCGCAAGTCTTCGGCGCGATCAAGGATGAGACTCTGGCGCAGTTGAAGCCGGTCATCGAAGACGTCGGTCCGATGTTCAACACTGCATGGGACGTGACTTCAGGCGGTGCGGTCACTGCGGCCGAGGTCATCATCAACTCGTTCCATGCCGCCTACATCGACGTCGAGTACCTGTGGAGCCAGTTCCCCAACATGATGGGGTCTCTGGTCACCACGGGTCTGAACGCCATGATTGGCGGCATTCAGACCATGATCCAGACCGGCGCGTCCTACATCGATGCGTTTTTGGCCAAGATCAACGCGGCACTCGACAAGGCAGACGCCCTGTTGCCAGGAAAGGGCTACCGCCTTGGCACGATTGGGACGATCGACTTTGGGCCACCGCTGCCGGATCAGTATTCGGAAGAGTTGAGCCCGGCGACCGAAGAGCGAAACCGCCGCGTCAACGAGATCATGACGAGCTCGCCGCTCCGCGACTATTACAAGTCTGTCCGAGATCGCGCCGCCGGCAACCTGGAATTCAACCTGCCGGACGGAGGCACGGGCGGCAAAATCCCAATCCCGGGCTTCCGCGGCGTTGATGATATCCCCGGTGATCAGGAGTATCTGCAGGACTTCCAGAAGAAGAACGAAGCCAGGATCCGGCAGCTTGAGGATCAGAAGAACGCGCTCGGTTTGACGGGTGCAGCGTTGGAAGCTTTCCGTATCCAACAGGAGGCGGTCAACGCCGCGCTCTCAGCCAACATCGAGTTGACGCCTGAACAACTTGATCTGATCAAAAAGCAAGCGGCAGCATATGGCCAGATGGCAGAAGCGTTGGCCAAGGCGAAGTTGGCCAGCGATCTTGCTTTCGAGCGCAACCAACTGGGTCGCAACGATGTCGAGCAGGCCGTCGCTGGCACGCTCAAGCAATACGGCCTCGGTGAAGACCTCAATGGCCCGGACGCTGCGCTTATCCGCTCCAACGAGTTGCTGAAGAAGCAGGTCGACCTCTGGAAGGATGTTCGCAAGGGCGGCATGGATGCCTATTCCGATATCTTCGATCTGGCATTCGACGGATTTGACAACTGGAAAGAGCGCCTGAGCGATATCGCCAAGGATATGGCGAAGAACATCTTCGACCTGTCGGTCAAAAACCCGTTCCTCAACGAGCAGTACGGCGCCAACCTGCCGACGATGGATCAGGCGGGCGGCTTGAGCGGTTTCTTTGGCACGATGCTTGGTCTGACGCCAAACCCTGCGACGGGCCTCGGTCAACTCGGCACCGCAGCCAATCCGATGTACGTCGTTCCGGTTGGTGGGCTTGGCGGTGGCGTAGACGGTGTCACCCGGATGTTCTCGCCGGCAAACAGCAACCTCAAGGCGTCCGATCTCCCGCCGATGTCGCTGTCGGGCATTGGTTCTCCGGGCTCGTTGGCTAGTAATGCGCCTTACAGCGTCGCCAACGCCACGAGCTTCATTGAGAAGTACGCGTCCGCGATCGGTATCGATCCAGCGATTGCGCTCAAGGTGGCGCGCTCCGAAGGCCTTGGTGCTGGTATCTGGCAGAGCAACTATGCGAAGGGCGGCTTCCGTGAACCTTCGTTCGGTCCGTTCCAGCTTCTGAAGGGCGGGCAGGGCACGGGCTTCGGAACTGGTCTTGGCAACGCTTTCCAGCGTCAAACCGGGCTTGATCCGGCCGATCCGGCAAACTGGCAGAAGTCGACAGCGTTCGCACTCGATCAGGCCAAGCAGAGCGGCTGGGGTGCTTGGTACGGCGCGAAGAACCAGGGCATCACCGGCTTTGATGGGATCGACCGCAGCGCGAAGAGCGCGGTTGGCGCGTTGGACAACCTAACGGCTGGCACCATGGACGCGGGCAAGGGCCTCAACGCCCTCGGTGGCGGCATGGACAAGCTCGGCAGCTTGTTGAGCAAGTTCCCCGCTGCTCCGGGCGGTGGAGGAGGTGGCGGATTGCTTGGCAGTCTGTTTGGCGGCTTGAGTTCCGCGTTCTCGGGCACAAGCGCGTTCTCGTGGCTCTCCGCCAATCCGGGCGGTTCCATTGGTCTCTATGCCGACGGCACCGAGAATGCACCTGCAGGATGGGCGTGGGTCGGTGAGCGTGGACCTGAATTGCGGAAGCTTCGTGCCGGCGATGTGATCCGGTCGAACCCGCGCTCCATGGAGATGGCGGCTAACGCTCAAAGTGGCGGATCGTCGAAGACCGAAATGCACTTCCACAACGCGCCCGCTGTTGCTCACCAGCAGGAATCGGATGACGGCGAAGGCGGTAGGCGCATGGATATCTGGTTCGAGCAGCAGACCGCCAAGGCAACGTCTCGCCGCGGTAGCGCTGCGAGCAAGGCGCTTGCCTCGATGGGCCTGACGCGGCCGATGAAGGTGCGCTGATGGCCCTGCCTGTCTATCCGATCGAACTGCCCATCCCGTTGCGAGACGACTATCGGATCTCGCGCGGCGAGGGGCGGTTCATTTCGAAGACTGACGCCGGTCCCGGCAACATCCGGGGCCGGTTTTCGTCCGTTGTCGATGCCGTGACCTATTCGACGATGCTCGATGCTACCCAGCGCGGGCGGTTCGATTGGTTCTATGGCCAGGAGACGAAGCGGGGCGCATTGCCCTTCCTGCTGCCGAACCACTCGGAAGATGCGACCTATTGGCTGGATGAAAACGAGCAGCCACTTCAGTTCGAAGACGGAACGCCGATCCTGCTCACCGAAACGTGGCTGGTGCAGTTCAACGGGCTGCCGACGCATTCGCCGCATGATATCTACTGGAATATCTCGTTCACACTGATGGTGATGCCGTGAGCCGTGCGATTTCGCTCAATGCGGCACGCCAGATCGACGCGATGGCAACTGACGCCGTTGCGGTGTTCCTGGTCATCATCGAGCATATCGATCTTGAAGAGCCGCTGCGGATCTCGTCTGACAATGCCGAGCGGTTGTCTGTCGAGCCGCTGACGTATGGCACGCGCTCGACCTTTGGCTCGATCGATGGCTCGGCCAAGCCATTCTACTTCGTCGGCATGCAGGTAATCCCGCCCGACGACGAGGAAGACGCGGAACCAACCGCAACACTCGTGGTCGACGTGCTGGATACCGATATCGTCGGACTTCTGACTTCAACCACGATCGCTGCGACGGGGCGGATTGCTATCGTCATGGCTGATACGCCGAACTTGGTCGAGATCGAAACAGTCGGGCTGACGCTGAAGAGCGCCAACGGCGATTGGGGGCAGGTGGCTCTCAAGCTATCGATGAAAGACCTCTACGACGAGCCGTTCCCGGCCACGCGCATGAGCAAGGAACGTTTTCCCGGACTTCACCGATGATATGGGCCATTCCCTATGTCGGTATTCCCGACCTTGCGAAGGGCCGCACACGGGCCGGCACCGACTGCTGGGGCCTTGCCATGCTCGTCTATCGCGAGGTCAAGGGGATCGATCTGCCGGACTACGCCGCCGAGTATCTGGACGATCGTGATCATGCCGAGATCGGTGCGATTGCGCGTCGCGAGAAAGTAGCGGCACGCTGGCGCATGGTAGCGGAGCCGAAGGAGTTCGACCTGTTGCTTTTCTCCGTCGCCCATCATGACAGCCACGTCGGCATCCATGTCGGGCATGGCCAGATGCTCCATGTCGTCAAGGAAGATTGCGCCAAGATCGGCCGTTACGACGCCGCGCCGTGGGCTGGACGCTTCGTCGGCGCTTACCGCTGGGTCGGATAGAATTCATGAACGATCTAACCACTGAGGCAGGCGTGCCCGTCACGCTGGCTCCCTTTGCCATGGACTTGGACCGGGGGCGCAAGGAAGTCGTCGTTCCTGCCGGTATGACCGTGGCTGAGATCGTGGCTCTGGTGCTGCCCGATTTCCCAGAGGCTGCTTTGCCGCGGGTTCGAGTGACGCTGGTATCGGTGAAGGGCACAGCGGTCATCCTGCAAGCCAACTGGCACCTGGTGCGGCCGTATCCGAGCACGAACGTTGTCATCACCATTGGCCACGGCGCGGGCGCTCTGACGCTGCTGGTGCAGGTTGCGGCCTCTGCCATATCAAATGCTCTCGGCGGCGCACTGGCGGGCACGCTCGGCCTCAGCGCTGCAACCTGGGCTAGCATCATCGGCTTCGGTATCACCGCTATCGGCGGTATCCTGATCAACGCGCTGTTCCAGCCGAAAAAGCAGTCGAACAAGGACAAAGATAGCTTTGTCATCGATAGCTGGCAGAACGAGTATCGGCAGGACGAGCCTATCCCGGTTCCTCTCGGCGAGATCAGGCACTCTCCACCATTCGCGGCCGCGTCCTACATCGAGGTCGTCGGCGATATTCTCTACAACCGAGCCATCTTCTGCCATGGCCTCGGAACGCAGGAGCTTTGGGATCATCGGATCGGCGATACGTCGATCGACGACTACGACGAGTTCCAGATCGAGCACCGGGGAGCTGTGGGATATCCCGACAGCTCGGTCCCGTTCACGCTCTACACCCAACAGGTGATCGAGGACTCGATCGGCACGGATCTTGTCTGGGAATGGGCGCGTGACGATGCCGGCACAATGCTGGATGACGAGTCCATGCAGCCGCAGAAGACGATCAAGCGGACAACGGGCCTCAATGCCACCCATGCCGTCCTTATCCTGCAGTTCCCACAAGGGCTCGGGAAAATCACCAAGAAAGGGAAGCGCCAGGAGCAGACTGCCACCTTCAACGTGGCGATCCGCAAGGCAGGCACTGCTACGGTCATACCACAACCCGCCATTTCGATCACCAATCGGAAGTTCGCCGGATTCTACCGTGCGGTGCGGATCGACTTCCCGGAGCGCGGGGCTTGGGAGGTCCAGATCACGCGAACCTCGATTTCCGAACCTCGGGATGACTGGGACGATTCCTTCGCACTGTCGTGCACCTGGATGGTCTTACAGACGTTCAGACCGGAATATCCGTTCAACACGTCTGCGCCTCTCTGCCTGACCGCCATGAGGGTCAAGGCCACGCATCAAATGAACGGGCAGGTGCAGACCTACAATAGCATGTCGCGCCGTGTCACTGATGGCTTCGGCGTGGGCTGGCCGACCAATCTTCCAAGGAACCCAGCTACATCGGCACTGTATGTCCTGACTGGCCCGGGTCTTGCCAAGCCGGAGCCTGCCAACCGGATCAACTGGGCGGCGTTCGCGGAGTGGCGCGATTACTGCACTCTCAAGGGGCTGAAGTTCGATCTGGTCATCGGGAATAGGCAATCGCTCGAAGACACGCTGAAAATGATCGGCGCCGCCGGTCGTGCCTCGATCTACTTCGACGGCACGTGGTGGACCGTCATCATCGACAAGCCGCGCACCGTGCCGATCGACGTCATCACGCCGCGCAACGCTTCGAACATCAAATTCGAGGTTGCGTATACCGAATTGCCTCACGCGCTGCGCATCAAGTTCCAGGACGCCAGCAACAACTATCAGCCAGCGGAACGTATCGTTCGGCGTCCGGGATATGCCGGTCCGATCATCATCACCGAAGCCATGGAGATGCCGGGCAAGACCGATCCAGACGAGATTTACCGTGAGGCTGTTCGCCGGTTCTACGAACTCCAGTTCCGCAATGTGGCCTACAGCGCCACGCAGGACGGCTATGCGCGCTCCGCAACCCGTGGCGACCTTGTTCTCGCATCGAAGGACATTCTTCGCCGCACAATGGCGTCGGCTCGGGTAAAGGTCGTTCGCGGCAATCTCATCGAGATCGATGAAATCTGGCAGATCAAGGCCAGCGTATCGTATGCGGTCGGCTTCCGCATACTCGGCGACGAGGGCAATCCGCTCGGCCAGCATGTGGTTCGGCAGATCACGGTGCTTGCCGGCGAGACACGCACCTTCGTCTTGAGTGGTGATGGGCTCGCTCCTGATCCGGGTGCGATCATCATGCTCGGTGAGTACGGCTCGGAAAGCATTCCGCTCATCCTGACCGGCATCCAGCGCCGTGATGATGGTGGTTCAGATCTGACTTTGCTGCCGTCCGCGCCGGAGATCGACCAACTTACCGACGAGATCGACATTCCGGTATGGGATAGCAAGGTCGGTGATGTTGTCGACCAATCCGGCATCGTCCCCGCTGCTCCAAAGATCGTTTGGGTGCGGTATGATGCTGGCTCCGGCAAAACTCTGGTCCGGCTTGAGCCTGCCGCGACGAACGTTGTCGAATTAACGAGCTATACGGTTCGGCACCGGCTTGCTGGTTCGCCAACCTGGTTGACTGCCACATCCTCGGTATCGAGCGCCAGCGTCGAGCTTTCCGGATACAGCACCGGCTCTCATATCGAGTTGCAGGCACTGGCAACTTCAGCTTGGGGCACTCCCGGCGCTTGGGGAGTGATCGTTTCGGTTGTAATCGATGGCTCATCGTTCCCGTCGTCCTTGCCAGCTGCGAGTATCCAAATCGTTGGGAAGCTTGGGCAGGCCGAGATCACCTTTGCGACTGGACCGGATCCGAACACAGAGGATGTGCGTATCTATCGCGATGGAGTGGCTCTGCCCGCGACCGTGCCAGTCTCTCCAAACGGAACCTTTGGCCGTATCGACGGGGATTCGACGCGCGTCACGCTCGTCACGAATGGCACCTTCGATGCCGATGCGAACTGGACCAAGGGAACTGGCTGGGCGATCGCGGCAGGCAAGGCTACGAAAACCGCCGCAACTGCGTCCGATCTAAGCCAGGCCGTCACAATGACCGCAGGCAAGGTATATCGTGGATCAGCAACCGTTTCCGGCCGATCAGCAGGCACGATCACTCCGAAGCTGACGGGCGGCGCGACGGTCTCGGGCTCGGCCGTGTCGGCGAACGGGCAGTTCCTATTCAGGCTCACAGCCGGCACGTCTCCGACCACGCTGGCCTTCAGCGCAGATAGCGCCTTTAACGGCTCGATCGATGATGTCGTTCTCTTCGAAGAAACGGCGGCCTGCCTCACGCAGGGCGCCCATACCTACAAGCTCGAGCCGTTGAACGCCGACGGCCTTGCTGGTCCCCAATCGTCCGACTTCACCCGCACGGTCATCTGATCACCTTCTGAACATCGAGGATTATCATGAGCATTGATGGCATCCGCGCCGTCGATAAGGAGCCTTTGGCTGCCGTCGACTACCTGTTCGGCATGTCGATTGCCGGTGGCCAGCGCATCGGGCCGCGGCCGGTTGGCATGCAGGCTGCATCGCAGCAGATCGCGTCCTACCTGCCGCTCGGCAATGTGAAATCCTACTCGTCCGTTGCGGCGATGAACGCTGATGTCACGCCAGCGCTTGGGACGCTCGCCTATGCCGAGGGCAAGACCTGGCGCAAGAATGCAGCATCAGGGACGGCAGGTTGGGAAGTCTTCCTCGACTTTATTCCGGGCGCGCAGCTCATCAACGCAGCGGTGACGGGCGGGTCAGCAAACGCTGTCGTGGCTACGTCGGCATCGCCTGTTTCGGCGGTGGCCTACAAGCAACTGATCGTCATCGGGCCATTCAACGCGGCTAACACAGGCCCGATGACGGTGACGCTCAATGGCGTCACGCGAGATCTCCTGACGAACACCGGGCAGCCGATTCCGTCGGGCTACATCCAGCCAAACATGTCAGCTCTGGTGGTGATCGATGCTGACGGCAAGCTTCGGCTGTTCAGCTACGGTGACGCGAGTGCGATCCAGGCCGCAGCAGAGGCGGCTCAGCTTGCCGCCGAAACTGCAAGAGACGCGACCCTAGCGGCACTGACATCTGTAGTGGCGCCAAGGGCGACGCGAGCACTGGCAATCGCAGACAATCCAGGAGCCTCCCCCGATCCTGATTATTACGACATCGCGTACTTTGACGCTGCATATCAGGCCGGCTCCGGCGCGCGCTACCGGAAGCGCGGTTCGAACCCGGGAACGCCAGATGCCTTTCGGAATCGAGGTGGTACCGGGTCTTGGTACAGCATCGATACGTGGGTGAAGACACCTCAGATGTTCGGAATATGCGGAACAGGTGGGGATGACAGCGCAGTGTTCAATGCACTCAACCACGCAAGCTTGACAGGCAATATCTACATACCGGACGGAACATATTACATTGAAAATGTAACTTTCCGTCGGTCGGTCATGGGGGCTGGCACGAACAAGACGAAGATCGTTCATAAAGCAAATGCAACACAGGTAGCGTTCCAGATCACAGGATCTAACGTCGAGTGGTCTAACATCACCATTGATGGTAACAAAGCCAACCAAATAAACCGGTTGGCACTAACGACCGCGAGTGTTGGTGAAATCACTTTGACCAACGTGCAGTTTGTCAACAGCATGTACGCTGGAATTCAGTTTCAGGATTTCGTACGCGCCAATTTTGTTGGGTGCAAATTCCGGGACATGGCATATCACGGGGGCACTACCGGCCAGCAAACCATGTGCGTAATTTTGGGTTGCATAGACAGTGGCGTCGCTGTGTTCCAAGCATGTCATTTTGTCAATGTCGGAGCGCAAAGTCTTTCGGCTCCAGGCGGCGTTCTAGCAACATCCAAAAATATCAGTATGATTGTTCAAGGATGCTACTTCTATCGAATCGGGCAAGGCCAAGCATCAAATTTCATTGGTTGTATAGATGCCTACCAGGAAGGCATTAACAACGTCATCACCGGAAACATTTTCGAAGAGATTTGTTACTCCGCAGCAAAGCTGTCTTCGGCCAAACACAATGTAGTCTCGGACAACATTATTGACGGGTTGAATTGTGGAGGAGCTACGGCTGTGCCTGCGATTGTCATAGCGTACCGTCCAACCGATAAGATAACCCAAAAGGTTGTTGTATCCAACAACGTTATTGGCGGGACCATGAGTTCAGCCATCTCCGGGATCGAGATTTATGGTGGTTCTGGCAAGAATACTCAAGTAGTTGTTGTTAGTGGGAACAATGTCAAAACCCCGTCAAGAGCAATGCTTTTTCAGTACATCGACAGGCTGAAGGTCGCAAACAATGAGGTCGAAGCTTCCGGCCTGAATGCTATTCGCACTCTTAATCTTGCCAATGCGGTAGTAGACATTTCTGGCAACACGATCATTAGTAATCATAATAGTATTCCGGTAGACTTAACGTCTGCTGACGGCAGTTCAGGTGCGATCGCATCCATTTGCAATAACACGTTTATTCAACTGACGGCATGGAGCGTTGCTTTGCGACTTGATGGCATCGCTCGTGCGAAGGTTATAGGCAACACGTTCAATGGGTTCGGGACGTCAACTGTTCGGCTTTACAACATAGCTGGCAATATCGTCGTCGCAGACAATCTAACTGATGGAAACACCACATTGGACACATCTGGTTCGACGGGCATTATTAAAAATGCAAATAACACCTGGAACTAGCTATTGCATATTGATACAGGCGTCTTTTTTCTCGCGCAAAAATCCCCTTATTTGGGCGGGATTGTGCAATATGTTAATCGCTGCACCGACAATCCTCTCCTGTTCGGTGAATTTTGCGGTGGAAACTCTTAAGACTACGCTGGTCATGTTGCCTTTCAATTTGGTGTGGTCGTCAAACCCAATCTTGGTGAAAAGAATCAAATTTTCGCAGCCGGGCATTAGATCGCGATATTCACGATGGGTATATGTGCCATCTTCTCCATAGATGAGAAGTTCAGAGTTCCCACCGGCTGACGGAGTAAGCGATATGGCAGCAATATCGTTAAAGCCGAATGTCGTCTTAATGTCGAAAGACAACCGGCCTTCCTGAAGCTTTTCTGTCCTGTTTAAAACGATGCTTCCGCTCTGTCCGTTCTTGGCGTCGTAACTTGGCGTTAATGAGGTTGATAGATTTGGGCGAGTTTCTTCCTGGATTTCGAACACCGTCTGTTCATAAAGCGGCATGGAGAAATCGCCGCGTTTGACTGCGTATCTGCATGAAGATGGGACGGCATCAACGGGCATTGACGGCACTAGCCTATCAGCAAGCGCTAGATTGCGGTCGTATGGAGAGGCCAAGATTCCTCGGATCGTTCGGTTACCAATCTTGCAGGTAAGGTCGATTAGATAGTTGTCGGGCCAATAGGCATTTGGAACGCCAATAGCTGACACTATCAGATCATATCCGATACCGGTTTTGACAAGACTGAGTGGATAGCGTTCCGCAAAGACCTTGGAGCGGTCGTTCATTGCCTGCTTATAGAAATCGTCACCTGTTATTTGGTAGAGCGACCAAAATTGACCGATCTCGAAAAGCGCATAGTGGCCCGGGTGAACCACCTGCGGGTTGGTCTGGTAATATGTCCACTCGCGCTCGGGCATAAAATATTGGTTAAAGCGAGATTCAGTGCCTCGTCTGGCGCACTCGTAGGCACTCGTCAGTTCGCGGTCACCCGATACTGAAGCCAGGATGTAAAGTGCTTCCAGTCCATACAAATGGCCGTTCATGACGAACGTCTCTTTTTCGATGGAAAGGCTGTCGTCTGCAAATTCGGAAATCCAGCAGCCGGAATCACCTTGCCAGAGAACACCACCGTTCGGCGGGGACTTCGTTCCAAGGCGGGCGGTTTCGAGTGCAATTGCCCGATACCTTTCCACTCCGGTAAGGTCGGCAAGAAGCCAAAAGGTCAGTGGACCAAGAAAAGTATCCATCCCGGACCGCCATCCGGGCTGAAAACCTTCGAAAGCATAACCATAGTGCCATCGACGGGCTCCCCCGCGTACTTCAGTCATATTTGACGGCCTGATCATCGCGTCAAGCGCTTCGGATATCTCTTTTATTTTGGCCTTGTCATCCTGTTGAGCTGCTACCCGTAGCATAATGAATGCGCGATAGAATATCTGCTGAGGATTGCCATCGGCTATGGCCCGGTGGACATCGGCAAGAGTAACGGTGTCCACCGGTAAAGACTGCCATGAAAATGGTGCTATTTCAGCATGAGATAGCTTTGATATATCCAGAGGATATGCGCTGCCCGTGGCTGTGGTGATTGCGCACAAATATAGAGCGGCGAACAAGCGCAAAACCATATTCATAACCTTCGTCTGAAGTTATTTTTTCTCGGCAATAGCCATGTCAGTCTGATGATGTGCAGACACCCAAGGCTCAGACGATGGATCATTGAGTGGGATTACAGTCGAGCTGGATGGGAAAGTGTCAATATCGGCTACTGTAAGCGCACTTGAGGTGTCATTACGCAGCATTTGTGCTGCGATCAAAGTCAATATGACTGCCCCTGAAACGATGAAAACTGAATAAACTTTGCCCATGCTGCTTTTTACGCGGTCGCGAGAGGCAAGGCAAGTTCTCTGGCTACTCTGAAAGGACGATCATGACTAGCAACGTGCCCACCGGCGCGGCGACTGCTGCTGCGAAAGCGGAGAACTCTGTCCTGCAACCGACCACCGGGGACGAGGGATGGAAGCCAATCACTCCTTTGCCGAGCCTATCCTCCACGGAACTGCGCTGTCGACTACTTCAAATTCGATCACTCCTCCTCGCGCCGTCATTATCTGGACAAGTTGCATCGAAGGGTCTCGGTGACGCGCCACAGCAATCTTGCTCGCAGGAATAGGTTGAGTCCCAAAAGACTTGTCGCTTTCGACGCCTCCTTGAGCCCTGATCTCCGCTTCCGTTTGAGTGTTTATCAACGCCAAGATCATCTCCATCGCCGCTTCCGGCATGATCTCAAGCTTTGCATCCTCCCCATTAGACGTCTCAACCATCAGGCTGATCATCGCCCCATCGTCATCGGTCCTGTGCCCCTTCACGCGGCGAATTACAGACATCATCCCCTCCTAGTAATATTTGGCAGCATCAAAGCATCGCTCTAGTCGGCTGTCGAATCTCTTTGAAAAGGAACAGGAAATGACGAACGCACCACATGGGGCGGGCGACCGCTATTACGTGTATCGCCCGATGCTCGACCTGATCGGGAAGTCCGAAGGCACCGACAAGGGTCGGGGCTACAACGAGACGCTTGGCTACGGCGCCTACACCGATGGCGACGTGGATCTCGTCAGTATGACGCTCGATCAGATCGAAGCGCTGCAGACCAAGATGCTGGCCAACCGGAAGAACAAGTTGAAATCGTCTGCGCTGGGCCGGTACCAGATCATCCGGACCACGTTGCGCACCATGAGGCAGCAGCTTGGGTTCACTGGGCGCGAGAAGTTCGACGCTGACATGCAGGACCGACTTGCCTGCTATCTGCTCGGCCAGCGCGGCATCGACAAGTGGCTCGCAGGCCGTCTGAAGACCGACACGCTGATCCGTAACCTGGCGCAGGAATGGGCTTCTATTCCGAAGCCCGACGGCAAGGGCCACTACCAGGGCCAGAACGCCGGCGTGTCCGTTTCACAGGTCAAGGCGGCTCTCGCCGAGGTTGCGCGCCGGCATGCTGAGGGACAGCCGAAAGTCGTCGAGAAAGTTCCCGTCACGGTCGAAACTCCTGTCGTACCCGTCGCCGTCGACAAGGAGGTCAAGAAGAAGACCGGCTTGTGGGGATGGCTGACCACGATCTTCGGCAGCGGCGGCGTTGGTTTGGCTGGTTTCCTCGGTGCCGATTGGCAACCGATCCTGGCGATCGGCGGCGTAGCGCTGGTGATCCTGCTGATTGTCGTCGTCCTTCGTCGGCAGATCATCGGTGCGGTGCAGGACATCCGCGGCGCTGTGGAGGGCTGAGCCATGAGCGAGGTCAAAACAGAGCCCGTCGAAGCTCAATGCGTCGAGAAGAAGGATTTCCGCCGAGACGGGCTGGGGCGCGTTCCAGGCTCTTTCTATCTTGGAGAGCGGCACGAAAACGGCTCGCAGACATTTTGGTACTGCTGCCCGTGCGGTTGTGGAACGACCGGTGCAATCCTCGTCGGCATCAATTTCAAGCCCGTTTCTGAGCGTCCGTCGTGGAACTGGAATGGCTCGATAGACAAGCCGACCCTTATGCCGTCGGTCCACCATGTGGGGCATTGGCACGGCTGGCTCACCGATGGCATCTGGAGGTCATGCTGATGTTCGGCATCCTCGATTACCTCAAGATTGGCGCCGGGTTCGCCGTCGGCGCTGCTCTCGCTTGGTCGGTGGCTTTCCCGCTCGCCTATCACCGCGGCGACAATGCCGGCAGGGACGCAGAGCGAGCAGCGGCCCGCACGCGTGCCCTCGACCTCATCCAGAAACGGAGCAAAGACAATGCGGAGATCACGACATTGGATGCTGCTGGCTTGTGTTCTGAGCTTGGCGGCCGCTGGGTGCCAGACGAAGACCGCTGCGACTGAGGGAGCGGGTTTCTCTCTGCTGACGCCTGCTGCGGCGACGCGCGACTTCATCATCAAGAACGATCGGGCCTTCGCGGACCAGGTCGCGGGCAACAACCGTGCATGTCGGCGGGCGCCGGCCTGCATTCAGTAGCATCGCAGGATAGGGCAACGGGCAAATGGCGGATGATATGAACAACGGATCGAACTTTGATCCGCTCGCATCCTATGCGCGGCTCAGCGAGCGGGTAGAGAACCAAGGCCGCGATATCGTCGATCTCCGGTCGAACATGAACACCGGCTTTCGCAACATCGAGGGTGCGGTCAATGCGCTCTCGACGGAACTCCGCGGAAGCTCGAAGACACAATGGCCCGTGCTTCTGACGGCCGTGGGCGTTGCCTTCACCATCCTGGTAGCCGCCGGAAGCCAGGCGCTGTCGCCGATCAGGGAGAACGTCACCGACCTGAAAGCCGCGATCCTCGAGCAGTCCAAGCAGACGGCTCAGAACTTCAAGGATCTCGCAGCGAACACAGTCTCGCGCCAGGAAATGGACTGGCGCGGCAAGCGAGGCGAGGAAGATCGTTCCAGAATGGAGGCGGCCTTGTCGGAGCTTCGTCAAAACACGATCACCCGGGCAGAATGGAGTGAGCGGAACCGGGCCCACGATCAAGAGATGGCGGATGCCAACCGGCGCGTCGACGAGCTCCGGGCGGACTTCGGCTCGGTCTACGGAACGCGCGATGTCATCCAGGACGTGAAGAAAGAGATCGACAATCTCCGACAACGGCTCACCAACATGATGCGCCAAGCGCCGCCGCCGTAAGTTGCCTCCTCATACATTCCATGACGCGCCCGCTCAGCTTCGGCTGGGCGGGCTTTTTTGCGTTTCTAGGCATCCTTTGCCCCGCATCTGGTTCGCATCCAGGCAGCACTTGGTTCGCGCCGTTCCGCTTCCCACTCGGCGGGAAGGTCCGCAATTTCATCAAGCGAGAAGTCTGCATCGAGCAATACGCCCACGGAGATGTGGAATGGTTCGTCCGGATCTGAGTGATCTGTTTGGCCGCATAGGAATTGCCAATCGCCATCTTGGCGCCCCACGAGCTGAACCGGGCGCTCGCGGCGAAAGACATGAGCGCAGCAGTACACACCCAAGGAAGGATCGAGGAATTTCACACCGCTGCTCAAAATTAGGGTAGAGCGGCCGACTGGTTGTAAATCCTCAGGAGATTGCTTTCCAGCCGACCGCAGCGCCGAAGCGCGTCGCTACGATATCAGCGAGAAGGACAGTTGGCGACTCACCTATGGCCGCATAGACCGCCTGTATGAAAGCGACTGTCGATCCCGAGACCCGAACGTTCACCCTGTCTGGCGGCAGCGGCCAACGTGACGGCTGGATCGGCCGCTATCCGATCGCGGACTATGAGCGGTGGGTGAGTTTCTACGCTGAGCAGCAGGAGCGATATGCTCCGTACGCTAAGTCCTACCAGCCGGCGGTTGACGTTCTGGCGAGCATCGCCGATCAGATCCGCGCGCTGAGACCTTAGAAGGCGCGATCGTAGATTGAGCTCGGATCGAAGGGCTTGACCTTTTTGATCTCGTCCAGATCGAGCGGGACTGTGATCGGCTGACCATTGAGGACGAAGGTCCAACTGCCGTCCACAAAATCCGAACTGCATGTGACTTCCAGTGTCACGCGATCGCCGACACTGATTTTGCGCCCTTTCTTGGCCATTTCCGACACGGCAAGCTGCCCGATGGCTTCGCTGATCTCCAGCGGTCCCCAGCCGGCGGCTGCGATGTTCTCCATCAATTCCTGAAAAGCTTTCTCGATCGCCTGCTGGCAGTCGATGTCCCGGTCTGGGTATGGGCCGTTGTGCTTTGGCGCCGATATGTCCATCAATTCAACGTAGGGCAGATTGTTTGCCGGTCAACGGAATTGCTCGAGCTCCACTCATAGCGGGTTCGGGAACGGCTCAATGAAGTGAGCTTTGTCGTTGGGCTGCTTGTTGACGACCGTGGCGTTCACGTCGCGCGACACACGATGGAACTGAAGCTGATCGTCGACGTCGTGCGAAAGGACATCAATGAGGTCGCCGGCAGGCGTCTCAGGGTTCAGCCAGTCGTCATAGTACGCCTTGTTGAGAATGAGCGGCTGACGATCGTGCAATTTCTTCATGGTATCCCCGGCCGGCTCGGTGATGATTGTGCAACTGGTGACGTCAAGCTTGTCGTTATGTGCCCATAGACCGGCGAACGAAAACGGGGCGTGTCCTGGCTGGAAGATGTGCCAAGGATCTCGGCCCTTGTCTCCAGGACTGTTCGTCCATTCGTAGAAGCCGTCGGCCGGGATCAAGCAACGTTTCGTCTTGAACGCGTCCTTGAAGGCGCCGGAAGTCGCCACGGTCTCGATCCTGGCATTGAACATCGCCTGCTTCGGCATCTCCTTCGCCCACCAAGGTACTAGCCACCAACGACCTTCACGCAGCTTGTGACTGCCATCGTCCTTCCATGTGACGAAGTCTACCGTCTGGGTAGGCGCGATGTTGTAGCGGGCCTCGGTGTTTCGACCGGCCGCTTCGGCCGGCGCCGTTAGCCGGTATAGTGCGTGTATCTCTGACCAGGACAGATATCGGGTGTAGCGACCGCACATTTACTTCATCGGCTTTCCGGCTTTGAGCCACGCTTCATATTCCGCCTGTTGTTCAGGCGTGAACTGCAGATCATCATCGTCGTCGTCATCGCCGCCGTAAAGGGCTGCCTTGGTCGCGTCGTCGAGAATGACCTCCAAGCCGTCTCCGCTGCGAGGGCGATCCGCGGGCCAAACTTCGCAGCATGCATCCATAGCGGCCTTCTCGGCCTGGTCCCAGACCGTAGCTGCGACTGCTTCCTTGTCTGTGAAGTCCTCGTCGTTGTCGGGAAAGCCCTTATCATCCCAGATTGCACGGGCATGGGCGCCGCCCGCAGCGTCATAAGGATTGATGCCAGCTTCGTTGAACACCGCCATCGCAGCGTTAACGCCGCGCGTTTCCTCTTCCTCGGTCGCTCCGTCAACCGTCAGGCGCAGAAATGCTTTCATCTCGGCCTCCATTGTGCCCGCAATCCACAAGTGAACAAAAAAGGAACAAAAGAGTCAAGCCGCCCCTTGACGAGATAGGAATTTGGTCCTTTTTCATAGGGTCATGCCGGAACCATATTGGCCGAAACGGAAGAGCGCTTACACGCTTTCGCATGCGCGGAAGTTCTATGAGATTGCGCGCATAAAGTGCCGGTATTGCAAGACGCAGCGCTATTTCATGCTGGACGACCTCAAGCAGCTTTTCGGCGATATAGAGTGCGATGACGTGATTTATCAGCCAGGGTGGCGCTGCCATCAGTGCCCGAAAGACGCAACCTTAGAATTTGAGCTTGTGACGCCATCCGCTGAAGAGCGCCAGAGAATGGCAATCCGCAGGATCGGGCACATCAAGTACGTGCGCAAAGTCGAGTGGCGAGATGAGTAAGGGCGGGACGATCCAGTCGTTTATCGACAGCGGCGACAGCATGGAGGCATGGTGTCACAATCCGAGATGCCGGCATCATGCCACGCTCGACTTCGAAAAGCTCAAGGCGAAGCTTGGCCCGGATCATGGCGCCATGCATGACGATCTGATCCATGTCCTTCGCTGCTCGAAGTGTGGCGGCAAGGAAATGGGTTTCATCCGTCACGCCAAGGGCAACGACAAGCGGAGCGGTGGCCCAACTCACAATACCTATGCCAGGACCAAGGGCGGCTAGAACAGGCCCCACACCCATTGGCCAGCAAAGAACAGCGCGAACGCAGCCAGCCAAAGCGGGAGCATCCATAGGCCGTTGGTGAAGCTGCGGGGCAGGCGCATCGCGGGGCAATTTCCGTTTACAGTTGGCCCGGATTTCTCAATGAATTCGTGGCCCAAAATTGTAAACCGATTTCCGCAAAGCCGTAAAAATGCGCGGTTTGCTGTGGGCCTTCTAAGCCGATGGTCACAGGTTCGAATCCTGTCGGGATCGCCACTATCTCAAGTGACTATGCGCCTTCGCGGAATGGTTCTGACCATCTACGGCCACTTCTTC
>VFQQ010001734.1_pt1 | contig 28428 bp, 18 predicted proteins | sample 3512341 | NCBI WGS metagenome assembly VFQQ01 (sample SAMN10412373, study PRJNA504923) | tailings metagenome | isolation source: Relicate 2 Philex TSF1 revegetated site | place: Philippines: Tuba, Benguet | collected 2017-08-29
TCGTATTGATATTCGCCAGATTATTGATACTGTTCTGTGCACTTGCTTCCAGTGTTCCACTAAAGCTACCACCAGTGATTGTTCCGGTTACATTTATATCAGTAAAGTTGCCGGTTGTTGCACTTACCGTCGCAGCTTGAATTGTATTGGTTACACTCAAATTAGTCAGACCTGCCAGGTTGCTGATGTTTGCTGTTGTTGCACTAATTGCATTTGCATCTACCGTTCCAGTTACACTTAAATTATTTAAGCCAGTCAGATTCGTAATACTTGCACTTGTTGCACTCAATGTGTTCGCACTGATCGTTCCGGTTGCAGTGATCGTATTGATATTCGCCAGATTATTGATACTGTTCTGTGCACTTGCTTCCAGTGTGCCACTGAAGCTACCGCCAGTGATTGTGCCAGTTACATTGATATCTGTGAAGTTACCAGTCGTTGCACTCACTGTTGCTGACTGAATCGTGTTTGTTACACTTAAATTAGTCAGTCCAGCAAGGTTGCTAATGTTTGCTGTTGTTGCACTGATCGTATTTGCATCTACAGTTCCCGTTACACTCAAGTTAGTCAGACCAGTCAAGTTCGTAATGTTCGCATTCGTGATGCTTGCATTTGTTGCTGTCAGACTTGTTACGTTCGCCAGATTATTGATACTGTTCTGGGCACTTGCCTCCAGTGTTCCACTGAAGCTACCACCAGTGATCGTTCCAGTTACATTGATATCTGTGAAGTTACCAGTCGTTGCACTTACGGTCGCAGCTTGAATTGTATTGGTTACACTCAAGTTAGTCAGACCTGCTAGGTTGCTGATGTTTGCAGTCGTTGCACTGATCGTATTTGCATCTACCGTTCCGGTTACACTTAAATTATTGACACCAGTCAGGTTCGTGATGTTCGCATTTGTTGCAGTTAAGTTACCACTTACTGTTGCATTGGTAGTTGACAGTGTAGTCAGGTTCGTAAGACTCGTAATACTATTAGCTGCACTCTGACTTAAAGTTCCACTGAAGTTGCCTCCAGTAATATCGCCCGTTACTGTTAGATTGGTAAACGTACCAGTTGTTGCACTGATCGTATTCGCATCTACAGTTCCAGTTACACTCAAGTTCGTCAGACCAGCCAGGTTGGTAATATTCGCTGTCGTTGCACTGATCGTATTTGCATCTACCGTTCCAGTTACACTTAAATTATTTAAGCCAGTCAGATTCGTAATACTTGCACTTGTTGCACTCAATGTATTCGCACTGATCGTTCCAGTTGCAGTGATCGTATTGATGTTTGCAAGATTATTGATACTGTTCTGGGCACTTGCCTCCAGTGTGCCACTAAAGCTGCCACCAGTGATTGTACCGGTTACATTGATATCAGTAAAGTTGCCGGTAGTCGCACTTACTGTCCCAGCTTGAATTGTATTGGTTACACTTAAATTAGTCAGGCCAGCAAGGTTGCTAATGTTTGCAGTCGTTGCACTGATCGTATTTGCATCAATCGTTCCAGTTGCACTTAAATTATTTAAGCCAGTCAGATTCGTGATGTTCGCATTCGTGATGCTTGCATTTGTTGCTGTCAGACTTGTTACGTTCGCCAGACTATTGATGCTGTTCTGGGCACTTGCCTCCAGTGTTCCACTGAAGCTACCACCTGTAATCGTTCCAGTTACATTGATATCTGTGAAGTTACCGGTAGTCGCACTTACTGTCGCAGCTTGAATTGTATTGGTTACACTCAAGTTAGTCAGACCAGCCAGGTTGCTGATGTTTGCTGTTGTTGCACTAATTGCATTTGCATCTACAGTTCCAGTCACACTCAAGTTCGTAAGACCAGTCAGGTTCGTAATGTTCGCATTCGTGATGCTTGCATTTGTTGCTGTCAGACTTGTTACGTTCGCCAGATTATTGATACTGTTCTGGGCACTTGCCTCCAGTGTTCCACTGAAGCTACCACCAGTGATCGTTCCAGTTACATTGATATCTGTGAAGTTACCAGTCGTTGCACTCACTGTTGCTGACTCAATCGTGTTGGTTACACTCAAGTTCGTCAGACCAGCAAGGTTGCTGATGTTCGCTGTTGTCGCACTGATCGTATTTGCATCTACCGTTCCGGTTACACTTAAATTATTGACACCAGTCAGGTTCGTGATGTTCGCATTTGTTGCAGTTAAGTTACCGCTTACTGTTGCATTGGTAGTTGACAGTGTAGTCAGATTCGTAAGACTCGTAATGCTGTTGGCTGCACTCTGACTTAAAGTTCCACTGAAGTTGCCTCCAGTAATATCTCCTGTTACTGTCAGATTAGTAAACGTACCGGTTGTTGCACTGATCGTATTCGCATCTACAGTTCCAGTTACACTTAAGTTCGTCAGTCCAGCCAGGTTGCTGATGTTCGCTGTTGTCGCACTGATCGTATTTGCATCTACCGTTCCGGTTACACTTAAATTATTGACACCTGTCAGGTTCGTGATGTTCGCATTTGTTGCTGTCAGATTACCACTTACTGTTGCATTGGTAGTTGACAGTGTAGTCAGATTCGTCAGACTCGTAATGCTGTTGGCAGCACTCTGACTTAAAGTTCCACTGAAGTTGCCTCCAGTAATATCTCCTGTTACTGTCAGATTGGTAAACGTACCAGTTGTTGCACTCACTGTTGCTGACTCAATCGTGTTGGTTACACTTAAGTTCGTTAGGCCAGCCAGGTTGCTGATGTTCGCTGTGGTTGCACTGATCGTATTTGCATCTACAGTTCCCGTTACACTTAAATTATTGACACCTGTCAGGTTCGTGATGTTCGCATTTGTTGCAGTTAGGTTACCGCTTACTGTCGCATTCGTAGTCGACAGTGTAGTCAGGTTCGTAAGACTCGTAATACTGTTGGCAGCACTCTGACTTAAAGTTCCACTGAAGTTGCCTCCAGTAATATCTCCTGTTACTGTCAGATTGGTAAACGTACCAGTTGTTGCACTCACTGTTGCTGACTCAATCGTGTTGGTTACACTCAAGTTCGTCAGACCAGCAAGGTTGCTGATGTTCGCTGTTGTCGCACTGATCGTATTTGCATCTACCGTTCCGGTTACACTTAAATTATTGACACCAGTCAGGTTCGTGATGTTCGCATTTGTTGCAGTTAAGTTACCGCTTACTGTTGCATTGGTAGTTGACAGTGTAGTCAGGTTCGTCAGACTGGTAATACTATTAGCAGCACTCTGACTTAAAGTTCCACTGAAGTTGCCTCCAGTAATATCTCCTGTTACTGTCAGATTAGTAAACGTACCGGTTGTTGCACTGATCGTATTCGCATCTACAGTTCCAGTTACACTTAAGTTCGTCAGTCCAGCCAGGTTGCTGATGTTCGCTGTTGTCGCACTGATCGTATTTGCATCTACCGTTCCGGTTACACTTAAATTATTGACACCTGTCAGGTTCGTGATGTTCGCATTTGTTGCTGTCAGATTACCACTTACTGTTGCATTGGTAGTTGACAGTGTAGTCAGATTCGTCAGACTCGTAATGCTGTTGGCAGCACTCTGACTTAAAGTTCCACTGAAGTTGCCTCCAGTAATATCTCCTGTTACCGTCAGATTGGTAAACGTACCAGTTGTTGCACTGATCGTATTCGCATCTACTGTTCCAGTTACACTCAAGTTCGTCAGACCAGCCAGGTTGCTGATGTTTGCAGTCGTTGCACTGATCGTATTTGCATCTACAGTTCCCGTTACACTTAAATTATTGACACCTGTCAGGTTCGTGATGTTCGCATTTGTTGCTGTCAGATTACCACTTACTGTTGCATTGGTAGTTGACAGTGTAGTCAGATTCGTCAGACTCGTAATGCTGTTGGCAGCACTCTGACTTAAAGTTCCACTGAAGTTACCTCCAGTAATATCTCCTGTTACCGTCAGATTGGTAAACGTACCAGTTGTTGCACTCACTGTTGCTGACTCAATTGTGTTTGTTACACTTAAATTAGTCAGACCTGCCAAGTTGCTGATGTTTGCTGTGGTCGCACTGATCGTATTTGCATCTACCGTTCCCGTTACACTTAAATTATTGACACCTGTCAGGTTTGTGATGTTTGCATTTGTTGCTGTCAGATTACCGCTTACTGTCGCATTGGTAGTTGACAGTGTAGTCAGGTTCGTCAGACTCGTAATACTGTTGGCTGCACTCTGACTTAAAGTTCCACTGAAGTTGCCTCCAGTAATATCTCCCGTTACTGTTAGATTGGTAAATGTACCGGTTGTTGCACTCACTGTTGCTGACTCAATCGTGTTTGTTACACTTAAATTAGTCAGACCTGCCAAGTTGCTGATGTTCGCTGTTGTCGCACTGATCGTATTTGCATCTACCGTTCCGGTTACACTTAAATTATTGACACCTGTCAGGTTTGTGATGTTCGCATTTGTTGCAGTTAAGTTACCGCTAACTGTCGCATTGGTAGTTGACAGTGTAGTCAGGTTCGTAAGACTCGTAATGCTATTAGCAGCACTCTGACTTAAAGTTCCACTGAAGTTACCTCCAGTGATATCTCCCGTTACTGTCAGATTGGTAAACGTACCAGTTGTTGCACTCACTGTTGCTGACTCAATCGTGTTGGTTACACTCAAATTAGTCAGCCCAGCCAGGTTGCTGATGTTTGCAGTCGTTGCACTGATCGTATTTGCATCTACCGTTCCGGTTACACTTAAATTATTGACACCTGTCAGGTTCGTGATGTTCGCATTTGTTGCTGTCAGATTACCACTCACTGTCGCATTGGTAGTTGACAGTGTAGTCAGGTTCGTAAGACTCGTAATACTGTTGGCAGCACTCTGACTTAAAGTTCCACTGAAGTTGCCTCCAGTAATATCTCCTGTTACTGTCAGATTGGTAAACGTACCAGTTGTTGCACTCACTGTTGCTGACTCAATCGTGTTGGTTACACTCAAGTTCGTCAGACCAGCAAGGTTGCTGATGTTCGCTGTTGTCGCACTGATCGTATTTGCATCTACCGTTCCGGTTACACTTAAATTATTGACACCTGTCAGGTTTGTGATGTTCGCATTTGTTGCAGTTAAGTTACCGCTAACTGTTGCATTCGTAGTTGACAGTGTAGTCAGGTTCGTCAGACTCGTAATACTGTTGGCAGCACTCTGACTTAAAGTTCCACTGAAGTTACCTCCAGTAATATCTCCTGTTACTGTTAGATTAGTAAATGTACCGGTTGTTGCACTCACTGTTGCTGACTCAATCGTGTTTGTTACACTTAAATTAGTCAGTCCAGCCAGGTTGCTGATGTTTGCAGTCGTTGCACTGATCGTATTTGCATCTACCGTTCCGGTTACACTTAAATTATTGACACCAGTCAGGTTCGTGATGTTCGCATTTGTTGCAGTTAAGTTACCGCTTACTGTTGCATTGGTAGTTGACAGTGTAGTCAGGTTCGTCAGACTCGTAATGCTGTTGGCAGCACTCTGACTTAAAGTTCCACTGAAGTTGCCTCCAGTAATATCTCCTGTTACTGTCAGATTGGTAAACGTACCAGTTGTTGCACTCACTGTTGCTGACTCAATCGTGTTTGTTACACTTAAATTAGTCAGTCCAGCCAGGTTGCTGATGTTTGCAGTCGTTGCACTGATCGTATTTGCATCTACCGTTCCGGTTACACTTAAATTATTGACACCAGTCAGGTTCGTGATGTTCGCATTTGTTGCAGTTAAGTTACCGCTTACTGTTGCATTGGTAGTTGACAGTGTAGTCAGGTTCGTCAGACTGGTAATACTATTAGCAGCACTCTGACTTAAAGTTCCACTGAAGTTGCCTCCAGTAATATCTCCTGTTACCGTCAGATTGGTAAACGTACCGGTTGTTGCACTCACTGTTGCTGACTCAATCGTGTTGGTTACACTTAAGTTCGTTAGGCCAGCCAGGTTGCTGATGTTTGCTGTTGTCGCACTGATCGTATTTGCATCTACCGTTCCGGTTACACTTAAATTATTGACACCTGTCAGGTTCGTGATGTTCGCATTTGTTGCTGTCAGATTACCACTCACTGTCGCATTGGTAGTTGACAGTGTAGTCAGGTTCGTAAGACTCGTAATACTGTTGGCAGCACTCTGACTTAAGGTTCCACTGAAGTTACCTCCAGTGATATCTCCTGTTACCGTCAGATTGGTAAACGTACCAGTCGTTGCACTCACTGTTGCTGACTCAATCGTGTTTGTTACACTTAAATTAGTCAGTCCAGCTAGGTTGCTGATGTTTGCAGTCGTTGCACTGATCGTATTTGCATCTACCGTTCCCGTTACACTTAAATTATTGACACCTGTCAGGTTCGTGATGTTTGCATTTGTTGCAGTTAAGTTACCACTTACTGTTGCATTGGTAGTTGACAGTGTAGTCAGGTTCGTCAGACTCGTAATGCTGTTGGCAGCACTCTGACTTAAAGTTCCACTGAAGTTGCCTCCAGTAATATCTCCTGTTACTGTCAGATTGGTAAACGTACCAGTTGTTGCACTCACTGTTGCTGACTCAATCGTGTTGGTTACACTCAAGTTCGTCAGACCAGCAAGGTTGCTGATGTTCGCTGTTGTCGCACTGATCGTATTTGCATCTACCGTTCCGGTTACACTTAAATTATTGACACCTGTCAGGTTCGTGATGTTCGCATTTGTTGCTGTCAGATTACCACTTACTGTTGCATTGGTAGTTGACAGTGTAGTCAGATTCGTCAGACTCGTAATGCTGTTGGCAGCACTCTGACTTAAAGTTCCACTGAAGTTGCCTCCAGTAATATCTCCTGTTACTGTCAGATTGGTAAACGTACCAGTTGTTGCACTCACTGTTGCTGACTCAATCGTGTTTGTTACACTTAAATTAGTCAGTCCAGCCAGGTTGCTGATGTTTGCTGTAGTCGCACTGATCGTATTTGCATCTACCGTTCCGGTTACACTTAAATTATTGACACCTGTCAGGTTCGTGATGTTCGCATTTGTTGCAGTTAAGTTACCACTTACTGTTGCATTGGTAGTTGACAGTGTAGTCAGGTTCGTCAGACTGGTAATACTATTAGCAGCACTCTGACTTAAAGTTCCACTGAAGTTGCCTCCAGTAATATCTCCTGTTACTGTCAGATTAGTAAACGTACCGGTTGTTGCACTGATCGTATTCGCATCTACAGTTCCAGTTACACTTAAGTTCGTCAGTCCAGCCAAGTTGCTGATGTTCGCTGTAGTCGCACTGATCGTATTTGCATCTACCGTTCCGGTTACACTTAAATTATTGACACCTGTCAGGTTTGTGATGTTTGCATTCGTAATGTTTGCATTCGTTGCTGTCAGACTTGTAATGTTCGCAAGATTATTAATCGTGTTTGCAGCTCCCTGACTAATCGTTCCACTAAAGGTTCCACCTGTAATCGTACCCGTTGCATTGATATCTGAGAAATTACCCGTCGTTGCGCTTACTGTATTTGCCTGCGCTGTTCCCGTAACACTCAAGTTAGTGAGACCCGACAAATTCGTAATATTAGCCGTATTAAAATTACCAGTTGTTGCACTCATGGTAGCGGCTTGTGCAGTTCCGGTAACTGTCAAACCACTTAAGCTACCAACAGAAGTAATATTAGGTTGTGCTGGTGTAGTCAGTGTTCCACTAATTTGATTACCATAGATAAAATTGGTAACCGTAATATTCGTAAACTCCCCTGTGTTTTGTATACTAGCTAATAAAGCAGGAGACAATGTTCCACTGAACATCCCTCCTTCAATAATGCCTGTCACACTTAAATTCGTTAGTGGACCAAGCGCCGTGATATTGGGCTGTGGTCCACTCGAAAGTGTTCCACTCAATGTATTGGCACTAATAGTCCCTCCTGCTGCAATGTTATTGGCAACAGAAAGATTGGTCAATGTTCCTACCGAAGTAATATTGGGTTGAGCACCTGTTGTAAGTGTTCCCGATAAGGTATTGGCTGTAATGTTACCGGTAGCAGTCAATCCTTGTAAATTCGCAAGATTAGTAATACTTGCCTGAGCAGTATTCGATAATGTACCACTAAATGTACCCCCACTGATTGTACCTGTCACCACAAGGTTTGGCAATGTATCAATTGCTTTGATACTTGCTCTGATAGCAGCCAATGAATCCAGAAATCTATTTTCACGAACATAGCCGCTTAACATAGCAGCTGTATCTTCTACAAAAAGAATATCAGAAGAAGCTATTTTCCTTAGAACACCGTTTAATGTAGTAACAAGAGAATCTGATCGTTGCCCATTGATAGTCGGTGCCGTTAAATTACCTATTGATCTTGGTTCCCAAACTTGAGTAACAGCATTATAAACATATACCTGTCCAGTGGTGGTGGGTAACGTTCCAGAAATCTGGCGTCCCATCAATCTATTGGCATTCCATAAGGCAATTGTATTATTGGCAGCTACTAACCAATCATTACCGCTTGTATTTGTAACCCTTATAGTAGTCCCATCTCCATTCATATTGATGGCACCTACTTGTCCATTAAAAGAGACTACCCCATTACCATCTGCACTACCAAAAGGTTTCCAAATACCTGCCTGACGATAATAAAACTTATCATCTGCCAAACTATACAACAACATACCATTTACTGCATTGTTATTCGGTATGGCCAGTGTATCTGAAACACGTGGTAGCAAAAGCGCTTTGTCTAATCCATCAATCTGAAGGGCAATATTATTATTTAGAATTCGTGCAGTACCAATAGCAATACCTTGCGCATTCACAATTCTGAAATTATTCATCCGCAAAGTGTCAGTAGCTCTGTGGTCTCCAAAATTATCCCCAAATCGCTGCGCATGGGTATTTGATACAAATGACAATGATACCAATACCAGAATGACAACCCCTTTAGGTATAGCTGCAAACTTTCTCACTATGTGATGAATAGAATTCACAAATAAAAAGCTATTTTATAATGACTATTTTGTATTGGCTACCTCTCACATTTACCTTATTAACCGTAAAATTTCCAAACCTTATTTTTACTTCCCCATCATTTGGGCACCATGCGCTGTAAACAGTCCAGTTAACATAATCATCCAAGGCGGTAATCACAATGGCATCTTCTTTTTTGGCTTGTGGTACGTTAAGTGTAATTACAGTGCTTGTATTGGGTCCAATTTCAGCATCTGCTCCAAGTGCCGAAGTCGTGTTACTCGTTACGATGTTTACTTGTGTAACATTATTTTGGGCTGCCTGAGGTGTCGTCCAGCTTACTTTTCCTGTACTATCAGTAATCAAATAAGTATTTGGTAAACCGGGTGCAATATTGGTAGTTACATTCGTTACGCTTGCATTACCCGCATAAATAGCATACACAGCACTCAATATTTGCTGGGTTCCTAAATCCACAAAATTGTTGGCAGGTATCCACCAAGGCGCTGGAATAGATGGAGCGATGGCAATTTTTTGATTCAAGAAATAAGGTCCATTTGCCCAATCAATTTTGGATAATGAATCTGTTAAACCGGCACCTGTATTTCTGATCCCTCTACCTACCACCACTTCATATACCCCATCATTGTTGGATTGTACTTTGTGCGACTCTTGGTATACAGCCGTACCGGTCACTGTTCCCTGACGAACGGTAACTTCATAGTGGATAGTACGGTTACGCGCCGGATTGCCTTGGTTGTCTTTTGCAACACCGGTTAAATAAAAGGCTCCCGGTGGTTGTGCGAACAAGCTACCAGTCAGTAAAACCAACACAAACAGCATGTTCATTTTAAAAATGGTACTTTTCATAAACGTTACTTTAAATACGACTGTCATTAAGGTTTAGACTTAAAGGTTTTTCATAGGATACGGCTTTCAATAGTTGTTCAGAGGACATGACATTTAAAAATTGGTTTTTCATAGGATATGTCAATGTCTTTATATTCATTGGTATCCAGTAAGTTACGTTTTTTTTCGCTTACAAAAATACCATATAATCAACCCTTTACCGAATTACTACAATTTAATTAACCTTAAACTATAGCGCTTATTCATCAATTCAACCATCACGGTGTAATTGCCTGCTGCCCATGCATTTCCATTGATCATATAACCCTTTTTCACATCTTTCATTGGCACCATCTGACCTAAGAGTATCTTACCATCCATGGCAATCACTTTTATCAAACAAGAGAGTTTTTCATCGAAATCACCGGTTGCCTTCAAAATCGTTGAGCCTCTGGTTGGATTGGGATACACATTTAACGACAAAGAGAATGTTGTAGTATCTGCAACAGGAGGCTTTTCTGTACATCCTGATCCAAATAAACCGGTACCGTTGTTAGCAATATTCAAAGCTGAAGCATAACCGCCTACCGACAAACATTTTGCTGACCCAGAAACCGGCATGGTAGGAGTTGTAATAATTCCGCCATTTCCACTCAGGAAACTAGTTCCCATAGAGGATACCTGAGCTTTACCCACCGTGCAGGTAAATATCAGTAACAGCATGAAATATGTTAACTTCTTAATTGGCATAATAAACTTCTCTCACAACCTGTGTTGGCGCTCCAGGAGGATTTACCACTTCAATATCTAATGCTTTTTCGGTGAGCTCCCTTACTACATAATCACGAGTAAGAGCACCCAATGGTCCATTTGTAATGTTTTCTCTTAATTGAATTACACTCAATAAAAAGGCTTCACCCCTGTTCCCATCATCATCCAAAAAAGTTGCAGTAAATGGGTTCTGGGTTCTAGTGTAGGTTTTGTAATACCTTTTTTGTGCATCAGTCAATGGTTGTAACACGCCGTTTACATAAATCGCTTTTAAAAACCATTGCTTGTTTCCTAAAACACTGGTCAGGTTATCAAACAGCTTTTCGTGCTCCGATTGAGGGGGAATTGTTTCCTTACCACATCCTGTAAAAAATAAAGCACCTGACACCAATAGGGTAGCCAAAATAAATGCCTTCATTTTTGGAACTGGTTTCATCTTTTGTTGATTTCCGTGGGATTAGTTTGGGTTGCGCTCTAATCGACTTATCGATTGAACGGGCCTAACAGAGGATAACGTCTCACTTGTCTTCTATACGGTTGGTTGTTGGAATAACCCGGATACCGTACAGATCAAAAAAGCCGTGGATGGATTGGATCGGTTGGTTTCAGAGGATTGGGATAAGTCAGGTTTGATATATACCAGTGTATACCGGCGTTTATCAACGCTGTCTTCAGAGAATAGGATTTTTTGAAATCGCGAAATATTGATCATCAATACATCGCTTGGGAACAATACAGCTTTTCAAGGACTGGATTGGTGTAGATGTTCAAATGAGGGGTTACTCATTTGGTTGTCAAGGCGCGGATTAAAAGCTTTGGTGCTTTGTAGGATTGGATATTGTAATGCAAATATATTACTATATCCGTGTAGTAAAAACACTACTTAAGGGTTTTAATGGAATTATAATCTCAAAAAAAAGCCCTCCGAAGAGGGCTTGTATATAAAATTATTGAATTTATACTTTGAAGTGAGAGAATGCTTTATTAGCTTCTGCCATTCTATGCGTATCTTCTTTCTTCTTGAAAGCAGCACCTTCACCTTTGCTGGCAGCTACGATCTCATTCGCTAACTTATCCGCCATAGTGCGACCATTACGCTCACGGCTATAACGAACCAACCATTTCATACTCAATGAAATCTTACGGTCTGCACGTACTTCAGAAGGAATCTGGAAGGTTGCACCACCAATACGACGGCTTCTTACTTCTACAGAAGGCGTTACATTGGCAATCGCCTTTTTCCAGGTTTCATAACCATCTTCACCGGTCATTTTAGTAACCTTATCAACTGCATCATAAAAAATATTGATAGCAGTACTTTTCTTACCATCCCACATAAGGTTATTGATAAAACGGGTTACCAGTTTGTCATTGAAACGACCGTCTGGTGCAAGTGGTAATTTTTTGGCTTGTGCTTTACGCATGACGTATAGTAATTAGCTGATTAACAGATTATTAGGTTATTTTTTTGCCTTTTCTTTCTTAGTTCCGTATTTAGAACGGCTCTTCTTACGATCCTTAACACCGGCAGTATCAAGGCTACCACGCACGATGTGATAACGTACACCCGGAAGATCCTTCACACGACCACCACGAATCAATACGATTGAGTGCTCCTGCAGATTATGACCCTCACCAGGAATATAAGCGATAACTTCTACTTTATTGGTCAAACGCACTTTCGCTACTTTACGCAGAGCTGAGTTAGGCTTCTTTGGAGTAGTTGTGTATACACGAGTACATACACCACGACGCTGCGGACAAGCATCCAAAGCCCTTGATTTACTTTTGGCCCTGATAATTTCGCGACCTTTTCTAACTAATTGCTGTATTGTAGGCATTATTTACCGTTTAAAATTTCGGACGGCAAAGGTAATGGCTGCAACTGAAAAATCAAAAACTTTTCAAAAGTTTTGATCCGAACTGTGGATAAGCATTCATTTTTAAGTCGATTTAGGCATAATTACCCCTCTTATCTCACCTGATAGCTTCTATTTTTTCTATCCATCAGGTAAAAATACTTGCTAATTGCATGAATTAATACGCGATTAAAACCCTAACCGCGAACGGAGGTATTTTGATAACTAGGTTTATACCCTAAGACCTGGTTTATGAACAAATGGCCATTATTTCTAACCCTCCTTTTGAGCCCAATAACTCCTTTTGCTCAATTTTCAGCAATTGCCTACACAATAGCCGGCTCTACTTATGAGCAAAACTTTAATCAACTCCCCTCTTCCGGGTCTTTTAACCTAACCGGAAAAGGCCCACATGCATTGGATCAAGCCCCTCTCTCATGGACAACTCTTTCCGGCTGGCAAGTACTACAAATCAGCGGTAGTCAGACTAATACGAATATTCTCTCAGGTACAGGCTCGGGTACAGGCAGTGGTATTTACAGTTATGGGCTTTCCGGCAATAACAATCGAGCACTCGGTTCACTTGCCTCTGGAACCGGAGTCTATGCGTTTGGGGTTGTGTTTGAAAACCTGACTGGGAATATCCTCAATAAAATACAAATCCATTATAAAGCCACCCAATGGCGAAAAGGTGGTTCAGGGAATAGCAATCACTGGCAATTTTCTTATCAAATCAGACATGCCAATAGTATCGATACCGGCAACCTGATTAAAAAAAATGAAGGGAATCTGATCTCCATACACCATTCCACCGGCAGCGCAACACTGAACGGACATCAATCAACAAACCAATACCCGATCTCTATCACCATTCATGATATTGTTTGGAAACCCGGTGAAAAATTAATCCTTCGTTGGGATGATCAAGATGAAACAGGTAGTGATGATGGGTTGGCCATTGACGACTTTATTTTTTCAGCAAATACCGAAATCAATGCCCCCACTATTGGTAAACTCACGATAGATAGCATTGGAACAAAAACAGTATCTATAAGAACCACAGTGAATGATCAGCTTTCCGATACAGAAGTCAGGTTTGAATATGATACCATCCCTGAAATGTCTCACCCGATTATTGTTGCTAGTCCTACCATTACTGCTGGCTCAGGAAACACCGTTGTCAGATGGCAACTGCATGGACTTAGTCCGGGTAGAAAATATTTTGTGAGAGGTATTGTCAGTAATATAATTGGCTCAACAATCAGTGATACAACAGAATTTACTAGTATCACTGCTGCTCCTGATATCAGAACAGATACCATTATAAACAGTGACTTTGGCGTATTCCATGTGTATGGAAAATTGATATCAGATAACGGCTCAGCGATTTCAGAAACAGGTTTTTGTTGGACTATAAATAACATACCGAACATTCACCATAATCGATTACCGGTTGTTATGATTGATTCTATATTAACAATCACTATCCTAGATTTTCCACTTAATACTACCATTTTTATCCGCCCTTATGCACTGAATGAAAAAGGTGTTGGTTACGGAATTCCATTCAGCTTTCGTACACCTGTTTCTATTCGTTCATTTACTTCATCACCAACGCATAGTAATAAAGACACTTTGTTGTATGAATTACGACTTCATCGGTCTGTAGACTTCATAACTACTACAGATTTTATGGTGAAAAGCATCCCTGAAAATGGGGCATCGGTTTTTGGATTAGAAAGAAAAAATGATTCCACTTATATCGTGAAGATTCATGCCGGTAACGCAGACGCCATTATTCTACCGGTAGTGTATCGCAATATTCAACAGTTTCCGCATATAGATCCGGCATCGTATGAAGGAAGCAAAACAATACTAGACAGAACTCCGCCAGAGATCGTAAAAGTGTTGATTCCTGATCGATCTTATAAAGTAAAAGATAGCATACCTATCAGCATTATTACACAACCAGACACTTCCTCATTCAGGTTATTGGAAGGACGTTTATCAGGCTATCCGATATTAGGATGGCGCAAACAACATGACAGTCTGTACAACGCTTTTTGCATCATAACCGCAGGAGGCAATGAAATAGAAGCCAGTGCAGCACATACCATTCTTCTGGAGATACAAGACAGTGCAAGTAATAAAAATCATGTTTCTGTTTTCACGATCACACAAGACAACGATGCGATTGATCACTCAAGACCTATCATTCAATCACTGATACTTCCCGAAAGAAAAAAATACAAAGCGGGCGATAGTTTGTCTTTCAACCTTCTATTCAATGAAAAGATTGTATGCGATACCGCAATGGGAAAACCTGTACTATCCGTTACAATTGGAACACGTATCCGCAATCCGCAACTCAAAGCTGTTACTGATACTAGTATACAATTCACTTATGTGATTCAAAACGATGAATTTGATGCTGATGGTATCAGATTAGCTAATAGCATTACACTCAACAATTGTATCATTCAAGATCCTGCAGGAAATCTTTTATTGAATAATATTCCATCAGCAGGTATCATCACAGATATATTAGTGGATGCGGTCTTACCGGAAATCATTGGAGTAACTACACCAACTGCTCAATTGTATGGTCTGAATGATACATTACAGTTTCGGATATTTTTTTCTAAGCCTGTTGATCTTCACCCACAAGAAATCCCTTTTCTTGAAACCGTAATCGGGAATACCACTTACAAAATTCCTTATAGCCATGGTGCCCCCGGCAATGCATTCGTTTTTCAGCTTCCTATCAAAAAAGGAATGTTGGATAAAAACGGCATCAGTTTAACCAACCAACTTTTTAATGCACAGTCTATCACTGATGATATTGGTAATCCTGTTAAACCCTTACTCAAAAATATTGGAGCATTAAGCGCTATTAAAATTGATGGCATCGCACCCATATGGATGGATTCTGTTGAAACAATTATTCCTGTATGCAAAAAAGGACAATTGCGCTTAGATAGGTTTTTGCAAATATATGATGAAGAAAAAGCGGGTGGTATACAATGGCATATCATAGATGGCCCAAGACAAGGCTATATTACCGGACTTCCATTCAGCAGTAAGCAAACTACAGATATGCATGAACCTAAAAATTTGGTATACATGCATACGAATCATGAAGCGTTGAAAGATACTTGTTTGATTGAGGTTTCAGATGGCATCAATCGTATTCGCAAACAACTGATACTTGAATTCTTCCCCGAGATCAGTAATAATATCCTTGATAAAAATCAGATTATTTGTGCAGGAACAATACCTGAACTGATCAAGGGTAATATTCCTTCCGGAGGTAATGGCTTGTATACTTATCAATGGCAAATGGCAACTCAACCTTTGTTGCCATCACTATTATCCAACACGCATGCTTTTCTACAACCCAATAGTCTTCAGCAATCTACTTGGTTTAGAAGAATTGTTCAGTCGGGTGGATGTACAGATACTTCTCAAAGCATTTTTATTGAAGTAAAAACAAAAGGACTTTGGCTTGGCAAACAAAACAACAGTTGGCATACCGGTAGCAATTGGTGTGGTGCCATGGTTCCGGATCATCAAACGGATGTCATCATACAAACAAATGATCAAATCGTACGAATCACTGATAGCGCATTTTGCAGATCCTTACAATTATTGGATCAAAGTCGATTGCTTTTATCCGGTGTCCTAAATTATGGGGGGACTATGATTGGACAACAAGCCATTCAATCAGTCAATGGTACGCTTGTTGCGACGGGAAAAACCAAACAATATTTACCGGCTCAAACTTTTGAAAACAATCAGATAGATCATCTGGTTATAAAGGGAACTGAATTGATGTTAACGGATTCATTACATCTCAATCAATCATTACAACTGATTCAAGGGAAATTTTTCACCCAAGATATGCTGATCTTACCTACACAAGCAATGATTGCTCCCAATGCTGCAGGTACACAAATCATCGGTCGATTGACGAAAAAATGGGAATTGAAAAATAACTGGATGGCACATCCTTTCAAAGAAAATATTCTCGTCACCAATATCCCATTTCAACATACATCCGCAGTTCCACCTCACGCTATATTTAAAGACCCAAAAAACGAAAAAGCAGAACCCTATACTTTGTACTTTCCAAATTATTCTGCATCTCAAAAACCTGTTTGGAAAATGCTTGAGCAGGACAACCATGCTTCAACATATCTATGGCAAAGATCAAACGGTATCGGCTTATTCCAACCATTTGAAAAAAAGTCTCATGCTACCCTTCATCTTTTCGGCAGTCCTATTATTGGTGATGAAGAAATACTATTTCTGAATGTACAAGACACACAATACCATCTTATAGGGAATCCATACATAGCGAAAACACTCTCGAAAAATATTTCACGCAGTCATCATATCGGTCATTATTTCTGGGTTTGGGATAGCAGCTTGGCTGAGACGGGAGGATATACTGCAAAAGCTTTTGATGGCAATCATATCATTGAACCTATGCAAGGATTCATCATTAAAACCAAACCAGGAATCAACGCATCCATCAGATTCTCAGAACAAGCGAAAATCACTACAGTATTACCAGATAGTATTAATGGCATCATTGAAAACCGTTATCAGCTAGCGTTATCACTTCATAAAGATCAAATGCTATTAGATAGATTTTTATTGTTGGACATAGATACTTCCAGTATTCGTTTTGATGAAGATGATGCCGAAAAATTATTCAACAAAAACTATAATATATACAGCCTGAGTTATGACAAGATCGCTCTGGCAGTGGATGCCCGAAACCTTAGTAATCAAACTTATATTCCCTTAGGTATTCAAGCAATATCCCAAGGATCTTATTCCATCAAATTTGATCGCGTTTGGTTACCACCCAAGTTACAACTAGAGTTGCACGATCATTTTACCGGAAATATCACAAAAGTAAAACAAGACAGTATCGTTCATTTTCAGATTACTGCCGACACCAGTAGTTTTGGAGAAAAACGTTTTGTACTAAGAACACCCATACCACCGGGTCCGCAGGAAGAGCCTATCATTCTGAAAATATCTCCTGTTCCTGCACAACATCAGTTGAATTTTTATTTCAAATCGCATCATGCCGGACATAGTTTTGTATTGATTAAAAATATGAACGGACAATTACTTCGTAAACAAATACTGGGGCAGCAGCAAGAAGGGAATTTTCAAGTATCGCTAAATGGACTATTGAAGGGTACTTACATTCTGGAAATCCATTGTGGCAACCGCTTTGTAGCCAATACTTTTATCAAGTTGTAAAAAAAAGAGGCTGTATCAAAATTCTGACACAACCTCTTTTTATTCCGAGCTCGATAGAGCAATTTTTCATGCAGCAGATCTCAAGCTCTATATTTTACTCTTAAGACCTCCTCCTCCATATCCCATGGACCATGGACTATAGACTATAAGCCATACCCCACTAAACATGATACATCCAACCATGCGTATCAGCTGCTCTGCCCTCACGTATATCATTGAGTCTCTGTTTTAATTCAGGAGCTGTTTTCCATTTGTCTGTATCAAAATGCATTACATAATCTTTATAGCGCAATTCTTTGATCAAAGAAATGGTAGCTGCTGTTCCGGTTCCAAATACTTCGTATAAGATACCGGCACGATGAGCATCCATAAGGTCTTCAATACTGATCTTTTTCTCTATCACTTCAAAACCCATATCCTTCAATACAGTCATAGCACTGTCTCTGGTAACGCCCGCCAAAATAGTTCCCTCTTCCAAAGATGGGGTTACAGCTGTATTGCCAATGATGAAAAAGACATTCATGGTACCAACTTCCTGCAGGTATTTATGTTCAAAAGCATCGGTCCAAAGTACTTGATCATAACCGGCTTTCTTGGCCAAAGCAGTTGCCAACATGCTGGCTCCGTAGTTACCTGCATTTTTCGAAAAACCTACTCCGCCCGGTGCTGCTCTGGTATATTTCTCCTCCACATAAATCTTCATAGGTGCGGTGTAGTATGGACCTGTTGGACTCAATATAATCATGAACTTGTAGGACTCCGAAGGTTTCACTCCAATCACAGGATCAGATGAAAACATAAAAGGTCTGATATACAATGAGTGATCCTTCATAGAAGGTACCCAGTTCTTATCTAAGTCAATCAGCATGCGCATACCTTCCATAAAAATCTCCTCAGGTACCACCGGCATTTGCATACGCTCAGCTGAAATATTGAAACGTTTAAAATTATCTTGTGGACGGAAAATAGCAACATTACCGTCTTTGTCTTTATAGGCTTTGATCCCTTCAAAAATTGCCTGCCCATAATGAAGTGCAGCCACCGATGGTTCCATTAATAAGGGTTGGTAGGGTTTGATCTCCACATTTTTCCACTCTCCGTTCTCGTAATCCGCTTCCAACATATGATCCGTAAAATATCTTCCAAAAGGGATATTTTCCAGCGTCATATCCTGTAACTTACTTGTCTCAACTTTCGTGATGTTTATGTCTAGCGCTGCTGTCATAATTCTATATTTGGCGCAAAGAAACGAAAAAAAAGAAAACTAACAACTGTTAATATTTATACAATGACCGATAAAAATGATATGAGATTACCTGATTTCGTGTTACCCGATCTTTACAAGCATCATTTGGTCATTGTAAATGAATCATCTGTCAACAATAAAGTTGAGGAAAAAATAGTCGTATCAGATACAAAAGAGCCGGAATTTTTAGGAAATAACCAGAAAAAAATCACCATTCTGGTATCCGACAAAGAAGCCGTTTTTGTTAATGATCAGGCTTTACAATTTTTATCTGCTATACTCACTGCTTGTAAACTGAATTTGGGTGATGTTGCCATTGTGAACCTAGCCAATCACCCGCTGTCTTACAGTGCCGTTAAAGAATGGCTTACCCCAAAGTATATCATCCTTTTTGATATTGAAGCATCGCTGATACAAATGCCATTCAAGTTACCCTTTTATCAGGTTCAACTATATGACCAATGTTCCCTTCTATTTGCCCCATCATTCCAAACCATGATGGGCGATAGTAGAGAAGCCAAACTTGAAAAAAGTAAGTTATGGTTAAGCCTGAAAAACATGTTCAATCTATAGTATGCACACACTTGTTTTTGCCACGAATAACCAACATAAAGTTGATGAGATCAATTCCATCATTGGAAAGCATATCCGTGTGATCACTTTAAAGGAAGCAGGCATTGATATTGACATCCCAGAACCACATGATACATTGGAAGCTAATGCAACAGAAAAGTCATCAGTAATTTATCAACTTACGCATCAAAATGTATTCAGCGAAGACACAGGGTTGGAAGTAGACGCTTTACAAGGTGAACCCGGTGTCAAAAGTGCCAGGTATGCAGGTGAAGGAAAAAACTTTCAAGCCAATATTGATAAATTGTTATCGAAGCTTGGCGATCATCCGGAAAGAACGGCACGCTTCAGAACTGTGGTATCACTTATTTGGGAAGGAAAAGAATATCAATTTGAGGGTATTTGTGAAGGTCATATTACAACCACTCAAAAAGGCACTGGAGGCTTTGGATATGATCCTATTTTTATTCCAATTGGCAGTAATAAAAGCTTTGCGGAAATGAGCATGGACGAAAAAAATCAATTCAGTCATAGAAAAAAAGCCATTGTCCAATTGATTCATTTTCTACAACAACAACCTGCATTATGAATCGTATTAAAATAACGTTACCGGATCATTTTCATTTCCACACCGATATAAAGATTCGCATTACGGATCTCAATTATGGTGGACATGTAGGCAATGATGTATTTCTTGCTTTGATACATGAAGCCAGACAACAGTTTTTAATGAAATATGGATATGCTGAGTTGTCTTTTGAGGGTGTTGGACTTATTATGGCAGATGCCGCCTTGGAGTATAAAAAAGAATTGAATCACAGTGATACTGTAAGGATTTCAGTTTGTGCTGCCGATTTTGATAAATTGGGATTCGATTTATTTTACAAAATTGAACTTGTACAAACAGATGATCTTGTTCTAGCAGGAAAAGCCAAAACAGGTATGATTTGTTATGATTATTCTGTGAAAAAGAAAACCCCAATACCCGAAAAAGCTTTACAGAAGCTGCAACATCTTTAGGCAGTCATCAATACTACCATATCGCGATATATTGACTGTTTATGATGGTTGAATGGAATGAATAAGGTGGTTTAATAAATGAATTGAGAAGACATTTATTTTGTTGATTTAAATCTCGTTCCAAATACGCCAACTCTCTTCCGCTTGAATGACAAGCATTTCAGCCCCATTCTGAACAGTTGCTTTTTGTGCCGCCGCTTTTTGCAGGAATACTGTTTCAACAGGATTATAAATGAGGTCAAAGCAATGATGTTTGGAACATAACCACTCATAAGGCAATGGCGGACAATCATTCACCGCCGGATACATGCCCAGGGGCGTAGTATTGATAATAAGGGTATGCTCTTCGATGATTTGCTGATCTAAATCAGCATAAGTGATGTTATTCGTTGCTCTTTGTCTGGATACATATTGATAACGAATACCCAATTGTTGCATCACATAAGCCACAGCTACGGCAGCACCACCGGTTCCTAAAATCAATGCTGCGCTATGTTCAGGTTTCAGAAAAGGTCGTAATGATTTCTCAAAGCCAATAACATCCGTATTAAATCCAGAGAGTTTTCCTTCAGTTATTTTGATACAATTACATGCACCAATCAATTCAACTGCCGGTGAAGATTCATCTAAGTAACTCAGTACTTCTTTTTTGTAGGGAATGGTAACATTCAATCCAAGAAGATCCTTGTGCGAAGAAAGCACTTCTGGTAATGCTGCAATAGATTCAATCGGAAAGTTCTCATATACATGATCCATCATTCCTTCTCTCAAAAATTTTTCAGAAAAATATTTTTGAGAGAAGGAATGTGTCAATGGGTAACCAATGAGACCATAACGTTTCATGAATTAGAGCTTGTTCAGATACAATTCAAAAGTATCACCACGTAAACCGATACGCATCGCTTCCAATGCTAGAATTTCATGAGGTGCAATATTTCCGAGATTTACATTACAACCGATCAATTCCAAGAAATACAATTGTTGTGCTTTCTGTGGTGCTTCCCAAATGATTTTCTCTTCTGGTATCTGTGTTAGAATTTCCTGTACCAATCCTTCTCTTACTTCACCACTGCCTCTGTAGATACCCACATTACCCGCTTCGCGTGCTTCCGCAATTACATAGGATGACCCTGCTTCCAGTTCTGCACGCATTAATTCGATCCATTTATACGGAGGGATAATATGTGCGGCATCTTTACTTCCCACTTCACTTAATACAGTTCCATGTTGCGTAAGTTTTTCAATATACCCGCATTTTTCAGCATGTGGAATACTGATGGAACCATCACTCACTTCCATATACTTAATACCATAATCTTTACAAACACTGATATAATCTTCAAATTGATTTCTGATCAAAAAAGCTTCAAAAAGGGTACCCCCAAAATAAATGGGCATATTGTAGGAATGATACACTTCAATTTTCTCACGTAGATTGGGTGTAACAAAGGAAGTACCAAATCCTAATTTCACAATATCAACATGGGGTCTGCCAACACTCATGAAATTATGGACTTCATTGATGCTAAGTCCTTTATCCATGACCATGGTTAAGCCTGATGTACGGGGTTGCGCTGTTCTTACAGGTATCTGAGAAAGGTTAAAATTCATGCAGATTGTTTTTTCGCACGCAAAAATAAGCTAAACAGCCCATTTAAGCATCCCTAAAGAATTAGAAGAAGATTAGCCTTGTTATATTTTTTTGCCTTTTTTATAACGGGCTACCAGATCCACTACTTGGTTGTTTTGTAATATGGATGGATTGAGTTCAATAAACTTCTTCAGCGAACGGGGAGCTTTCTCCATGGCTGCTTCTAGTTTTAACAAGCCTTCTTTGGATTTGCCAAGCATGAACAACATGGCACTATGGTAAAACAAAAAGATGGGTTTGTCATCAGTAGCTTTAGCGGCCGCAATACATTGTTCAATGGCTTCTTCATGAAAACCGGCTTTGATCAGACAACGAATCAACGCTTCCCAGCCCGCAACATTTTTGGTTTTCTGACGAACAACTGTACCAAAATATTGAATGGCATCCTTAAACTGGCTCAAGTTCATTTTGCATTCACCCATGGCCAGATTATACTCCGGTATAGAACGATGGATACGCATGGCCAATTCCAATTGTTTCACCGCACTTTGCCACTGTTCCTCCAACATATAGGTCACCGCTATCTTATAGTGCAGTTTACTGTCATCAGGATTGAGGTGGACGGCTTTTTTGTAGTGAAACCTAGCCTGTGCATAATTTCCCATTCTGTGGTAACAATGTCCAATGGCTTCATAGATCACGTCCTCCGGACGTGTTAATTCCAACACTTTCTCCAGTACATCAATGGCTTCCTTGTATTTACGCAAACGCAGATATGCATCGCCCATGTTGCGGTAAGCATAATCAAACTTTTCATCAATGGCTACTGCATACTGATACGCATCAATTGCTTTTTCATACAACTTCAGCCCCTGATAAGCAGCCGCCAAATTAAACCAAGCTAATTCACTAAAAGGCTGTTCTTCTATGATCTGCTGGTGCAAACGGATACTTTCTTCGTTACGACCTGTGAAATCGGTCCAAAAGCAAATTTTATATAATGCCTCTTCATTGGAAGGATCTTCCTCCAAAATCAGTTTCAAACAGTCGAAAACCTTGTCAAACTCCTCGTAATCGTCGTACACATCCGCCAATTCGAACAATAAATCCAGTCTTTCCTCCCCTTCAAACATACACAATGCCGCTTCCAGCAGTTCCACAGCCCTGGGTTGTAGGTCAAGTGCCAGATAAGCGTCTGTTTTTAAAATATAGAGATTAATATCGCTGCTATCATATAATTCGGCATTCTCCAATACATCCAATGCTTCCCTGTATTTACGGGATGCCAGCAATAAATCTGCCTTTTTGATCATCAATTGAGAAGAATAAGGATACTGCTCCAATCCGATATCGGCAGCCTCAAGTGCTTCATTGATATCGTCTTTCTCATCGTAATAATCTATAATACGTTCAAAAGCATCTTCTTCAATAAAGCTGTGGTGACGACCTTGTTTGAGATTCTGGTACTGTTGGAGGAGTTCTTTGAGGGCTTCTCTGTCTTCGCGGTACGGATTTTCTCTCATCTTCAATGGGTTTACCTAAAATAGACTTAAAAAACCTTTTTTCCAAGTTTCCCGTAACTTTTTTTATCCAGAAACGTTAACATAATAGTATGATAATTATGTTTTAATTTAACAAATCAGTACCTTTGTTCAAATGTTAGTTCGTAAACATATCAAAAAAATAGCTATTGCATTCCTGCTGATTGTAGGCGTGCAAATGGCATTTGCTGCGTTTACATTGACTGGCATTACTGAAAAGAAGGCTAAAGACAGCAAGTATACGTTGAAAAATATGCACCACTTGTCTGCTAAAGCTGCTTCTTACTCTTCACTCAAGTATTCATTACACTTGAAGAGCACAGCTTCCTTAATCACTCAATCAACGTTAAAAAACGGTGTTGAAGTTTCTTCTGTATTACGTTACGATAATGGCAACACAAGCTTTGTATATCCTTACAAATTCAAAGTAAAGGTTCCCAAGTTCAAAACACCTTCTCCGGCTCAACGCTAGGAATAACCTTTCATCTTTACAGTATTCTATAACCACTTGTTGGGATATCAAATTTTGAGGGTGGTACCGGATTGAAGTTGATTTGCTTCGCAGTATAACGAATTTTATTTCCTTCTGCATCTATGCTTTCTGATTCAAGTACCAATCCGGGAATATCTTTAAACTGATATTCAAATTCTTTCACTGATGGTACAATAGCAGGCGTATAGTACACTGAAAAAGTACTTCCGTTTGACAATAACAGGTTTACCTTTTTACATTCATAGCCAATAATGGTTTTTGTCTCGGAACTTGTCTCGATTCGCATGCCTTCAAACTTTTTATTTTCCTCTTTCCATTTAGTCCCATCAAGCTTGGTCATGAATTTATTGGCACCGAATTCACGTAAGATCACGGCAGTACCTGTATTTTTCTGATAGATCATAGACTGCATAAAAGTGGGACTTACAAGGTCGGTTCTACTGTTCACTCCTTTGATAAACACCGTTTTACTACTCGATTTCAAAGAAGCGATGGCATCATTGCTTGCTTGAGTATCATCAATATTAATGGCATAAGTAATGGTACATTCTGCCACTACACGCTGCTGTGCAATAACATTCAACCCCATCATCAATAATGCAAACAATCCGATTAACTTTTTCATGCAAACGATTTTATATATACTATGATACAATTCCATGCCAAGATTAATAAAAAAGCCCCACAAGAGTTGTAGGGCTTTCTTAAAGTTTATAAAAAGCTGAAAATCAATGAAAGACTATTTGTTTCTTTTTTGATTTTTTTCTTTCAAATCCTGCAATTTCTTTTGGCTTTCCATCATTTGTTCATAACGCTCCTGCCATTTGCTTTTCTTCTTGGGTGCTTTGCGCTTTTCATCAATCTTAGCAAGAATCAGGTCATGATTAATGATATAGTTCTGTATCACAAATTGTAATCCCAATGTTACCAAGTTAGAAACCGTATAATACCAAGTCAAAGCCGACGGCAATCTGTTGAAAATGAATAAGAGTATAAAAGGAAAGATATAAGGCATGTACTTTAACATAGGATTATCCTGTGTTGGTGTCATACTCATATTATAAATAGAGATCAAAAAGCTGGTGATCACCGCTGTAATGGTGAATAAACTGATATGATCTCCAAAGCCTAAGGGAATAGAAAAAGGCAAAGTAGCAATCACATCGTACGATGAAAGATCATCACTCCAAAGGAATGATTGTCCACGTAATTCAATATTCGCGTTAAAGAAGCTATACAAGGCAAAGAAGATAGGAATCTGCAACAAAGCCGGTATACAGCCTCCCAAAGGATTAACGCCTGCTTCACGGAACAATTTCATTTGCTCCATGGCAAATCCTTGTTTATCATCTCCAAACTTTTCACGCATCGTATCCAGTTCAGGTCTGAGTGCTTTCATTTTTGCACCACTGAGGTAACTACTGTAGGTCAATGGTGAAGTCACCAAACGAATAAAGAGGGTTAACAATAATACCACCCAACCATAATTGGTAACAAAACCGGCAAAGAAATCGAATACCGGCATGATGATATATTTATTGATCGGGCGAACAAAAGAATACATATCGCGACCTAAATTCACAATACGATCCATTTCAGGTGCTTGCTTTTTCAATATCGCATAATCACTCGGACCATAATACAACTGGAATGGTACCGTTACCGCTGCCGCTACCGGCAATTTCATTTGAAGATTGGTTTCCGTAGTTGCCAGTGAGTTCGTGGTATCGGTTTTACGTTGCCACTTTACATCACCGGTATTAAAATTATTCTTCGCAATCAATGTATGATTGAAAAACTGCTGTACCACACTCACCCATTGTACCGGCTTTTCAAACTGCTTCTCTGTATTCACTGAGATATAATCAAACTCGTTATCTTCAGAGAAACAGATATTAGACATTTGACGCTCATACTCTGCAGAACGTTCCAGTTGCGTGGTTTCCAGATTCCATTTCATATTCAACGCACCCTGACTCAACAATTTATCAGCACCGGTAAGGGATACATTCCAGTCGATCATATACGCATCCGGATAAATGATATACTGATGATTGATTTGTTGTCCATTAGCGGATGACAATGTGAAATTAACCACCTGACTACCATCTGCTTTCTTAACAGGCTCAGCAGCTGTGAAGAATAGTTCATTGGTATTTGCAGATTGATTGGCACCTGTGTTGATGGTATATCCTAACTTATTTTTATCCGATAGGACAACAGGAGTACTATCAGCTTTGCTATACTTTTTTAATTCAATCCCCTTTACTTGTCCACCCCTATTGGTGAAAGTGATCTTCATCACACTATTTTCAAGGGTAACCAAAGATTCAGTACCGATAGCAGCAGCCGTAAAATCTCCTGCCATCACCACTTTACTCAATGAGTCTCTTTTCAGAGAATCTAATTGAAGTGTTGCACTATCTACAACAGGTAACTTTGCCGCATTCACTCTGGCAATGGAGTCTTCCTGTCTTTTTTTCATTTCAACCAAGGCCGTTTGTTGCTTATTGCTGTACCAGAAGTACAGAAAAAACAAAATACCCAATAATACAAACCCAATGACCGTATTCTTGTCCGTCTTCATACTAGTTTCAAATTGAGGGGCAAAGGTAATATTTGCGGGGAAGATTAGAACCCTAAGTTTCATTCCGTTAAAATCAGCCCAAAATGGGTTAGAAATGTACAAATCAGGCAAAATGGTCGTTTCTTTATATTCTCTCACTTCAACCACAAAGGCGGATTTCCAACTTCTACCCATTTTACTGCTAAAAACCTTTATATGTCTGAAAATGCAATCATTTCCGAAAAGGAGACTTATGTACCTGCTAGCAAATGGCATCAATTTTTATGGTGGTTAGCCACTGCTGAAGAAGATTTGATCAAAACCTGTGTAATCGATAGAAACAGGTACGCAATTGTAGGAATGACCGTGTTGGGTACTTGGTTGTTTGCAACACTGGCATGGACCTATTTCTTCTCCACCGTAACAGGGTCTTGGATAGCTGCAGTGCTGCTTGGTATTTTTATGGGAGGTATTATTCTTACGATTGATAGAGCGTTGATCAAAGGCATTTCCAGAAACAACAAAAAGAAATTCATTCCAGTATTGTTTCGTATTGCGCTGGCATTAACGATAGGGTTATTCATGGCACAACCTGCTCTTTTATATCTATTCGATAAAGAAATCAAAGTGCAGGCATCTATCGATAATGAAAAAAGAAAAAGAGAAAAAAGAGCCAGTCAGGACACAGTATATGCATCTGCCAAAAAACAATTGCTGGATCAAAAAAATCAGATAGAAACACAACTTTCATCCCGCTATCAGGAAGTAAGTGTTGCCAGAGATCGGTTCATCGCTGAGACTGATGGTACTGGAGGAAGCGGCAAAATTGGATTAAAAGCTATTGCACAAGCCAAACAAAGAGAATATTTACAATTGGATACCGACTATCGTATCCTTGAAAACCAACTAAAGCCACAATTGGCTTCAATAGACAGCTCTCTTTCCTTAATAGAGAGTAATATCAAAAATGAGCAGGCCAATTTTGAAGCCTTACTGAACAACGGTTTTATTACAAGAATTGAAGCACTGAATAATCTTGTTAGTAACAATACTGCTGTTGCCATACGATACTATTTATTGGTGGCCATATTAATGTTGATAGAACTCATGCCCGTAATTGCAAAAATATTATTACCCAATGGCAGTTATGATGAAAAAGTAAGACTACGTGAAGAATTAGAAACAACGCTTACACAAAACAATCATAAAAGAGAATTGGATTTAAAAGAACAATTCAACCAAACAGCTTTTGAACAAGATGGTCAATTTGTTCAGCAATTTTTTGAAGCATCCGCATCAGAAAGAAAAGAAAAAATGAAAGAAAAGATCAGTGTTTGGAAAAAAGAAAATGATCGGTCTTTGAACGATACTTGGACAGATTTGAAAAGAGATATGATGATGAAGCAAGAAGAGTAAAAAATAAGAAACAAGAAATAAGGGACAGGAAACAAGGAAGTTTCAAGAGCCATTAAATAAGTTTAAATAGCGCCGGACTTCAGTCCGGCGAAAATGAGAAAAAGAAATAAGGTCAGAGGACTCCTTCGGAGAACAGGAAACAAGGAAGTTTCAAGAACCAATACACAAGTTTAAATAGCGCCGGACTTCAGTCCGGCGAAAAGAAGGAGATATTAGGATTAGAAAAAGCCCCGATATAGATCGGGGCTGAAATAGATGTATGTTGATATAACTGCGATGAGGGACTATCTCATTAAGTGTGTAAACTTTTAATCGGGGTTTATAAGGTCATAGTC
>VFQQ010001735.1_pt1 | contig 28423 bp, 48 predicted proteins | sample 3512341 | NCBI WGS metagenome assembly VFQQ01 (sample SAMN10412373, study PRJNA504923) | tailings metagenome | isolation source: Relicate 2 Philex TSF1 revegetated site | place: Philippines: Tuba, Benguet | collected 2017-08-29
GCCTTACATTGTTTGGTTTTGGGTTCGCTTTCAGACGAAAGGGCAGCACAGTGAAAGGGTCAAGGGGTGTTGCCGATAGCAGTAGGGGGGAAGCAGGAAATGAAATGCAGCGGGGGGCCTGCCAAGGGGCGGGCTGGCAAGCGGAGCGAGGGACACGTGTCATTATCAGGCGTGGGGTGCGTGGGCTGTGGATGGCGCAACCGCTGCAGGGCCTGCGGCAGCCGCAGCCAGTGCACCCGCCAATGCAGCGAGCGCACCGCTGCTGCCGCGGCTGCAGCGGATGGGCCTCGCCGGGGGTCATGAGGGAGGGCTGCTAGGAAGCGCTGGACAGCGCTAAGGAAGCGTGTTTTCCAAGCGCTTAGTAGCCGCCCATCATGTCACCGGCGCCGGCAGCGGCGGCCTCGGGCTCTGCGGGGCAATGGCGGGGTGGTGTGGGAAAAATGAGCACAACGGCGAAGCGATCTAGAGTAAACAATGCGGGCAAAGGCGAGGGAGAAGCAGCTCAGCTCAGTCGGCTCATGCCACCGCCCCGCCACTGCTGCGCTGCACAGTTGGCATAGCATCATCATAGCAACGGATGCTCACCCTTGATCTCCGTCACCACCACGTCGGAGGTGAGGGGCAAGCCAATCGCTTGACGACCAAAACCAATCAGTAAGCGCTGCACACCGCCATTTCACTCACCCTTGATCTCCGTCACCACCACGTCGGAGGTGAGGAAGGTCTTGGCCACGGAGGCAGCGTTCTCCAGCGCGCAGCGCACCACCTGGGGTGGGGGAGAGGCAGTCAGAGTAGAGCGAGTGAGTGAGCTGGTCACTGAGTGGGCAAGAAGCTTAGCCATGGTGGTGTAAATGAAGCAGTGCATGGCTCCCAGGCAAGCAGGCTGGGCCGGCCCGCCGGGGCCACGAGCGTGTGTTGCAGGCTCCTCTAATTGGCGGGGTCGATGCGACCGGCCTGCAGGTCCTCGTACTGCCCCCTTGACCGAACCAACTTGCTGTGCTTCGTACTAAACAGCCCACCAAAAAGCTGCCCACTGACCTTGGCGGGGTCGATGATGCCGGCCTGCATCAGGTCCTCGTACTGCCCGGTGGCCGCGTTGTAGCCGAAGTTGGGGTTGCCGTCCTCCAGCACCCGCTGCGGAACGGAGGGGAGGGAACCAAGGGTTAGTAAGGGTATTTCAGGGCCGGTGCCCAGAAATGTTGGGGTTGCCGTCCTCCAGCACCCGCTGCGGTGAACAAAACGCAAGGGGCGCAACCGTTTGGTTAGTTGGGTTGTCAGCCAAAGTTGGAAAGGTTGCTTCAACTGGAGCAGACACAGCGCACCATCCCAATGCGTGACATGCGCAGCGCAGCGCAGCGCACCTGCATGACCACGCTGCCGTTGTCGCCCGCGTTGTTGGCAATCAGCTTCAGCGAGTAGGGCAGCGCGCGCTTGACAATGTCGGCACCAATCTGCAGCACAGGGGTGGGCAGCACATGGCATGCGGTGGTTGAGCCATGAACCAGACGCCGCAATTCAGGGCGGCGGCATGTGGAGGACATTGCAGACACTGCAGCCCCCCACCTTCTGCTCGTCAGAGGACGGGTCTTATGCCTCTTACATGCAGCAGCAGGACTTAAATAACCAGGCTCACCTTCTGCTCGTCGTCGGTCAGGGTGGCCTTGAAGGCGTCCACCATGTGGGACAGGCGCAGCAGGGTGCAGCCGCCGCCCGTCACAATGCCCTCCTCAACCGCAGCCTGCACAGGGGGCGGGGCGGGGGTGGGAGGTAGTGGGGTGAGGGGAAGGGTGATTGGGTTGGGGTGTGGCCGGTCAGGGGGGAGCGGCACTGGGGGCGCGTCAATCGCTCCCCAACCGGCATGCAAGGCGGGCTTACCTTGGTGGCGTTGAGGGCGTCCTCCACGCGCAGCTTCTTCTCCTTGAGCTCAGTCTCGGTCTGGGCGCCCACCTGTGGAAGGATGCAAGCAGACAGGGCCAGGCCGGTGTTGGCAGGGAGGGTTTGACAGGGCCAGCACTTTGAGACTGCTCGAGGCCATACTGCCCTCGGCGCGCCTGAATGCCTGGCAGCAGCAGAAGCATGCGCACCTGGCGCCCCACCTCACCCTCCCTACCCCAAGCCCCGCACCCCAGAAACGACAAATGAATCAATCCCCACCTGGATGACGGCCACGCCGCCGCTGAGGCGAGCAATGCGCTCGTTCAGCTTCTCCTTCTCGTACTCAGCCTCGGTCTGCGGGGGTGGGGGTAAATGTGGGATCAGTTGTAAATGATAGTCAAGGGATCAGCAGATTGAGCGGTGAGGGACAGGGTGTGTGACAGTGGTCCTGAGCAAGCAGCCGCATTGCTGAGTCTCAGAGCCAGCCCTCACCTCGGCCGCCAGGTTCTTGATCTGCTTCACGCGCGCCTCCACGTCGGCCTGGGTGGAGCCGTCGCCCACAATGGTGATGTGCTCCTTGGACACAGACACCTGCAGGAGAACAAGGGGCAGGCAAAGGCGGCGTGTGAGAGACTGAGCTCCAGCAACCGAGGCAGGAAGGGTGCAGGACCTGTTTGGTGTGTGGAACGTGTTACACCTGATGTCAGGTAAGCCACGGACACTACTGGACTGCACACACACAACAGGCTGCCACCCACGTTGGCGGCCAGGCCCAGGATGGATGCAACGGAATGGCCCTCATCCAAGATTTCATGTGCAAAAAGCACAAAGCACAACAGCATCGCACCTTGGCGGCCAGGCCCAGGATGGAGTCGTCCGCCTTGTCCAGCGAGATGCCCAGCTCGTCCTTCACCAGCTGCCCGCCTGTGGACAGAAGTAGTTCGAAACAAACGAACGTGGTTAGTAACCAGCTGGAACATGCAGATATCGGTGCCTAGCTCGTCCTTCACCAGCTGGCCGCCTGCAAGACAGGTTAGTGGTGGCTTGTGATGGCGGCCAACCATGCGGTGGCACGAGCCCGGGCATACCCGCCCACTGCTGCACTGCTCGTCCGGCACACACATCGTCCTGAAGAATGAAAACCCTGCTGAAGGCGCACCGGTCAGGATGGCGATGTCCTCCAGGTACGAGGTCTTGCGCTCGCCAAAGCCGGGCGCCTTGACTGCCACCACCTTGAGCGTGCCGCGCAGCTTGTTCACCACCAGGGTGGCGAGGGCCTCCTGCGGTGGGTTAGCAAGACACGCTGATCGTGAGGACGATGTTGAGGAGCATAGCGCAGCTTGTTCAGAAGCGGGACGGCCAGCGCCAATTTCCACATTAGTAGCAGGACAGGCGGCAGGGTGGCGATGCTGTTCGTGCCATGCCGGCTGCACCAGTCGCTTGCTGTGTCCCCCACACCTGCTCAATGTCCTCGGCCATGATCAGCAGGGGGTAGCCTCTACCAGCCAGCCTAAGACCATCTGCAGCGCCTAACGCCCAGCCTGCTGCAAACCAAACCCATTTCTCACCTGCTGAATGTCCTCGGCCATGACGAGCCAAGGCGGCAGCGTCCAGAACTCAACCATTACGAAACACCAAATAACACATCTCTGTACCGCACCTGCTCAATGTCCTCAGCCATGATGAGCAGGGGGTAGCCGCCGCGGATCGCGCCCTCCAGGATGCCAATCATGTCGCGTGCAGTGGAGATCTTCTTGTCCACAAGCAGCAGCTTGCAGTTGTCATACTCAGCGACCCGCACGGACGAGATGGTTGGGAGAGGCGGAAAGGCGGAAACGGGGTCGTTAGTGCGCCACCAAACTGGCATGGGCACAACATTTGTCAGCTCCCAAGAGCAGCTACATGGTGGGGCGGCACAGCCATTCCCTTAAGGCGGCGCCTCACCATGCGCTCGGGGTCGGTGACAAAGTAGGGGGAGATGTAGCCGCGGTCAAACTGCATGCCCTCCACCACGTGCAGGCTGTCCTCAGCAGTCTTGGACTCCTGCGGAGCGGGAAGGAAACGATTTTGCGATTGCTGGTAAGCAGACATGCCGACAAACACAGCAGGTTTCAGGTGAGGAACAGGTGGAGACATGCATCAAATGCTGCAGACCAGCCACTCCAGCTGGCATGCCATCAAGGTCACGCCCCGAGCCGGCCAGCATAATCTTCAAGCACCAATCATGGGGTCAAAACAAATACACGCACCTCCATGGTCACCACGCCGGCGCGGCCCACGCGCTGCATGGCATCAGAGATCAGCTGGCCAATCTGCGGGGCAAACAGGAAAAGCAGGGCGGCCGGGTTTGTGGGTTGCCGGCTTGCAAACAATGCTGTGCCGCTGGGGCCAACGCGTCGCTGCTTGCAGCCGCAAAGGGCGCTCTTTGTTGCAGTGCACCCACTGCTGGCGCACCTCAGCATGTACCGGACAGCAGGACAGAGCCAGTCGGCGCACCCACAGCGGGCACAGCACACGCATTTCGTCGTTGCCGCCGGCCGACACGGTGGCCACATCAAGGAGCCATACGCCCTCCCCATCCCGTTAAGGCATCGCCTCGAAAGACAAGAAGAACAAGGCATTGCAGCAATAGTCACCTTGTCGTTGCCGCCGGCCGACACAGTGGCCACGTCCTTGAGCTCCTCATCGGTCACATCCTGGGCCAGCTTCTTCAGCTCGCCCACCAGGTGCTCCACAGTCTTGTCCATGCCGCGGATCAGCTGCAAATGGCAAACCAAGGCACATAGCGAGTTGAGTTAGACGTGTTCTTAGCTGTCCTTTTCCCACAGGTGCTCCGCCGTTTTGTCCATGCCGCGGAGGAGCTGCAATGAACACTGATGCGTGTGGGTCAGGATACTGCCTCCCCACCCACACTCAGCAGCCGCCCAACTGCCCAACAACCATGCACCAAGTGCGCTGCAAACTGCCCAACAACCGCACTGCGAAGTGCAGTGCACTGCGCTGCGCACCTGCACGGGGTTGGCGCCCGCCGCCACGATCTTCATGCCCTCAGCAATCATGGCGGCAGACAGGATGGTGGCGGTGGTGGTGCCGTCACCAGCCAGGTCGTTGGTGCGGGCAGCAGCCTGCGGCAGAGGGAGGAGTGCAAGGAGGGGGTGAGCGGGGCAGTGGGGCAGGGCAGTTCAGCTTCAGCAGCTTGGGACAAGCGACAGCGCTGAATGTCTGGTGCCGCTGCCGCGTGCGCTGGGGTGCTTTATTCACCATGAATCGCATCAACAAACGGAGCCTTTGCTGTGTGACAGACTCCCACACATTGTCACCGACTTCCAAACTTGCATTGGAAGTTCTGTGCTCACCTGGCGAACCAGCTTGGCGCCAATGTTCTCCACCGGGTCCTCCAGCTCAACCTCACGAGCCACCTGCACAGCGCAGCACAGCACGCACAGCAGGGTCAGCACCCAGGCAGGCCATGCGGGATTCGGCTCTAGCAGAGCTGCGATCTTGTGCCGTCGCAACGCAGGCTGCAGCATGCGCCAGCACCCAGAAGCGCAACCAGCTCTGGAAAGCGGCAGCAGCAAAAGCGGTTGGCAGCCAGCAAGCATCTGCGCATTTGCGTGCAGAGGCACGGCGGCAGCGCTGCACAGCGCAGCACAGCGTAGCGCAGCGTGCGCACCGTGACGCCGTCGTTCACGATCTTGGGGGAGCCGTACTTGGACTCGAGCACGACATTGCGGCCCTTGGGGCCCAGGGTCACGCCCACCACCGACGCCAGCTTGTCCACGCCCGCCTGCATGCGCTTCAGGGCTGCATGGGGATGCGGGAGGGGTTGCTAGAGTGAGTAGGGGTTGGTAAAAAGTGAGCGTGGGTTGATGAATGGCGGGCCAGCAGCATGGCATCATATAGCAGAGTAAGAGAGCTGGTGGGATGGGTGGGCGGCAGGGGCCGGCTGCAGCAGTGCATGGCAGCGGTCGTGTGCAATGCAGCAGCCCCTCGGATCAAGCGCGATTGCCAGCATGTGACATGCGCATGTGCATCTAGCTGGCCGGCGGCAGAGGGAGCTGCTTGGCCGCGCAACGCACCCTCGCCGTTCTGGTTGAAGTGCAGCTGCTTGGCGGCCTGCACACGCACGGAGCCGCGCTGGGTGCGGCCCGAGGCGCGCTTGGACGCCAGGGCATTGCCTGCAGGATGGGGAAGGGGTGGGTGGCAGAGCCCAGGCTCAGGGACGACAGCGGGGGCGGGCCCGGCATGGGCGCGCGTCCGGAAACGGCGGGTGCGAGGCTGGCGGCGGCGGCGGGCAGCCCTGCCAACTGCCGCTGCGGCGGCTGAGCAACCACAAATGTGCGCCTCGATGCGCCGACAGGGGAATGCGCGTGTGCAGTGGCTGCAGGGCTCGCTGCCACGGCCTGCCACTTCTAGACACCGGTGCCCCGCGCAGCACTCACCCTGCAGCGCCTTCTGGGAGGTGCTCAGAGCCCTGCAACGCATTGGAAGCACATGCGGAGCCCGCAATTAGGGCTGGCGGTCGGCGGCAGGGCGGCGAGCAGGCCTGCGAGCGCCAGGCGCCCCACTCACATGCTTGTTCCGCTGATGCTTCACCCCAGAGACGGCCTATGGTCGCAAAGAGACGGATGCATGCCGTCTGGCGCTGCTCATCAGGGTGTGGCGTGGCGTGCTGTGCCACGGCAGTGTGCACCACCTGCGATCGGTGCGGCCTTCTCCGCACTTGCAGCCGCTTGCACAGCTGTGCGGGTCGCTGATCGGGGCTCTTGGGCTTCCGCGCTCGCACCATCGGAGCCTCCCCAGCCTGCTGCAGCGCTCGCGTCGCCTCCCAGTACTCCAGCATCGCTTGACCGCCCACCAGCAGCAGCGCCGCCTCGTGGGACGGCCCCGCAGGGCAGGGGCGCAGTATGGCAGGCGCGGGGCGCTTCTCCCGGCTGGCGCCGCAAGTGCAGGACAAGATCTTTGCGCTCCAGGTGCAGGCCGAGGGGCGCCGACGCCTCCAAAGGGCAGGGTCGCGGGCCGCCGCCGCTCACTGCCGCTCACTGCCGCTCGTTCACAGCCTGCTGCCTGCCTCCCGCCTGCCTCCCTTACACACCCGCCCACTGCCTCCCGCCCTCCTCGCCTTGCATCAGCACTGCTCTCCCGATGAGCTGGACGACCGGGTGCTGAACCTGCTGTCCAGCATCCCTGCCGCCGAGCAAGTGGATGCGCTGGCCAAGCTCGACTCAGCGCTGCGCACGCAGCGCGCAGATGTGCGCAACGTCTCCGCGTTCCTGGCCGGTGTGATCAAGCGCATGTCAGGCTCCCACGGCGGGGGCATGGGCCCTCACGGCGGCGGCGGCATGGGGCCGCCTGGCCACGGGCCGCCCGGCGGGGGCGGGGGCGGGGGCGGCGGGCCGTATGGCCACCACAGCGGCCCTCCTCCGGCAGCCCCCCAGGGCGCGACAGAGGCACAGCTGGCGCCCGCTGCAGCGCAGGTGCTTGACAGGTTGTATGCGGAGGGGCGGCTGCGGCGCGGCGACCTCGACAGCCGCAGCCTGGGCAGCCTGGCAGCGCTGCAGCCGGAGGCGCAGGCGTTCGTCATGCACACGTTTGCAGACCGCAACCTCTCAACAGTGCGCAACATGTCAGGTCAGGGGCTTGCTTGATTGCTTGTTCTTGCTCATGCCGTGCTGTTGCGCTGTTGGTGGGGGGCAGGGCTGGGCAGCGCACCGCACGCAACAGCGCTCTCGCAGCATGCGTGGGCAGCGCTCGAGCAAGGCAGTGCAGGCAAGCAGGGGCAGCCGGTGAGTGGGGCAGTGGGTGGTGAGCAGGCAGCCAACATGGGCGTGCAGAGCATTGTTCCTGTTTGCCAGCGTACCATGCAGAGCGCCGTCCCTGTTAGCCCGCGTGGGCTGCAGAGCGTTTCCTCAATGCACCCATGCGATGGCAGCGATTGAGCAGTCCACATGGGCAGGTCGATCGCTCACGTTGGGGGGCAACCAGCTTGCTGGCATCCCAAAATCGTGTCAGCACGTGTGCCACGTGTGCGTTGGGGGTGGACTTAAAGCAGCTCATTGCCGAAAAAGCAACTGCATGGGGGCTGGGCCGTTTCATTGCTTCCTCAGGAAGTGGCTGCACACAGCAACGTGTTGATCAATCATTAGCCCACATGCACTGCTCATCGCAGCCAACTTGGTACTCTTGCATATTTGTCAGCGCCACCACTCTCTCACACCACCATACATCGATGCACCCACAAATAGGCAGGCCCTGCGCACAGCAAAAACGCTTGATCACCCCATTGAGCACCCATCGTAGATGGCATGCACGTCGGCTAGGCAGGCCTGATGGGCACACAAAGCCAGGCGCCCACCAATCATCATATTATCCTCACGGGGCCGCTTGAAGCCCCAGCACAGCTCTGCATCCCATTCCATGCAATCCATCACATCTCCTCCAACCGCGGTGTCTGCAGGGTTCTTTGCTTCACACCTGGCCAATGCTGAGCGTGACATTCGGGAGGGGCGCGTGCGCCTGCCGCCGCCACAGCAGCAGCCCGCAGGCACTCGGCAGCCGCTGGGCAGCGGCCCTGCTCCTCCTCGGGGGCAGCTGCCGCCCGGTGCCGCAGCACCGCAGGGCGGCATGCAGTGGGGCGGTCCGCAGCAGGGGCCGCCAGGCATGCAGCAGCCGTATGACACCATCAGTGGTGCATATGATCCGTCTGAGGTGGCACCGCCGCACCTGCAGCAGCAGCAGCCGTTTGCGCAGCAGCAGCAGGCGTTTGCGGGCCAGCCCCCGCCGCAGCAGCCGCAGATGCAGCCGCAGGTGCAGCAGGCGCAGCAGCAGGGGCTGGCAGGCTTGCCCGTTGACCTGCAGCAGTTGGATGGCCTGCTGCAGAGCCTGGCCGCCCAGCAGCCTCTGCAGGCAGCCAAGCCGCAGGCCCCCGCGCCGCAGCAGGCTCAGCAGCTGGGCCTCACGCTGCCGTCCGCGCCGGCGGCCGGCGCAGCGGCGGCGCCCGCAGCAGGCACAGCGGGCACGCCCACCGGCGCGGCAGCAGCAGCCAAGCACTACGGCTTAGAGCAGCTGGAGTGGGGTGTACGGGTGGATGAGTTCCACAGCCTGTCCCCCTTTGCAAAGTATGTGCACCCGGCCGCGGCGCTCAAGCTGCAGCAGCTGTGGGACGCAGGCAACAAGCTGGTGTCGCTCATGGACGATGTGTGAGTGGCGGCTGGGTGGGGTGGTACCCTGGGTTGCCGGCGGCACATCTGCATGGTGAATCGGAGTGCGCTGGTCACTTGCCTGCTATCGTACCGGGCGCCTTGCGTGCATTGCCGCAATGAAGGCGGGCGCACCACTGATGCCATGCCGCAAGGAGCTGCGATTAACCGCCCGCAAGCTGGAGCGGCCTGTGCCCTTTTAGCCTGCCCACAGTCTCACCCTGGTTTTCCTGGCGTGTTCATTCTTCCCATCGCAGGTCTTGGGAAGCGCTGGCCGGCCTGGACGCTCAGCACGCTGTGGCGGTGGTTGGCGAGGTGGCAGAGGGTGTGCGCACAGCCCCCGATGACATGGCAGCGGCCAACCGTGCCATGGTGGCAGCAGCCGCGCGGCACCCCAAGCGCGCCAATGCGCCCACAGCAGCCAGCGTGGGTGCTGTGCCGGCAGCACAGGCAGCAGGGCCGCCTGCTCCCATGGTGCATGTGCAGCCCGCGCCGCAGCAGGCGGCATACGGTGGCATGCCGCTGCAGCAGGCAGCGCCCGCTCTGCCGGGCATGGGTGGCTTGCAGCAGCCGCTGGCAGGGCAGGCTCCGCTGGGCCAGGTGCCGCTTGGCATGGCACCGCAGCAGCAGCTGTCGCCGCCGCTGCAGCCGGCGGTACTGCAGCCGCAGCAGCCGGGCTATGGCATGCCGCCGCCCAGCCTGCCCCCCTCGCTGCCGGGGCAGTCGCAGCTGCCGCCGCACCTGCAGCAGGCTCCACTGCAGCAGCCCGGCATGCCAGGCATGGCCGGTGGACAGCTGGGTGGCATGCCACCGCCGCCGGGCGGCCGCGGCCCCCTGCCGCTGGCGCCCGGAGGCATGCCGCCGCCCGCCGGTGGGCTGCCGCCGGTGCCGCAGCTGCCGGGGCCGTGCGGGGAGCTGCCGGCGGTGGTGCAGGCGCGCATTGCCCGGCTGATGGAGGGCAGCGGGGGCATGGTGCGTCTGGAGCACTTTGAGAGCCGGGTGCTGGAGATGCTGATGGTGAGTGGGTGGTTACAGTATTGAGGCGCGTTTGGTAGTGGTCGCGGCTGCATGCAATGGTGAGGGGTGCTGGAGATGCTCCTGGTGGGTGCAGGGGTGGGTGCTGGCAGCCGTTTGGTGGGGACAAGTGCGATGTGGAGTGGGTGCTGGAGCTGCTGGAGATAAATGGAAGGGTGGGCGCTGGAGCTGGCTTTGCAGTGTGATTGTTGGAGTCGTTAGGCAGGCAGGCGGCCTTCGGCTGGGCAGCAACACGCAGCTGGTGCAACGCTCGGCCGATGCTCGCCGATGCTTCTGCCCTGCCTGGTTGTTGACCCCGCTTGCTTTTCAACCGCCCCCTGTGCTTCGCTGGCTCCTAAACCGCTTTGTAAGTCAAGTCAAGTCAAGCTTTACCCCGCTGCCCGGTTCCGCAGAAAATGGGCCCTGAGGCGGCGCTGCGTGGCCTGGAAGACTTTGCGCGCAACGACCCTCGCAGCATGCGCTCTGTGACTGCCTACCTGATTGGCTGCCTGAAGCAGTATGGAGAGGTGCGCTGATGCAGGGGTTGCAGGAGGGAAGGCTGGAAAAGCAGTTAACTGTGGGGCAGTCTGCGCCTGTCGCTTCACCGTGCTGCGCTGTGCTGTGAGCTGCAAAGAGCCGCAGCATGTGCCACATGCCCTTGTTGCTCGCCTTGCCATTCTGCACCGCACGACATGCTGGCTGCGCCACTGAACCTGCCTCAACTCAACCTGCCTCTGCACCCATCATTCATTTAATGCAGGAGGGGCGGCCCGGCCCAGGCGGCCCTCCTATGGACCCCTACGGGCCTCCTCCCAGCCACGGCCCAGGGCCCGGCCCCGATCGGCCCCGTGACCAACACCGCTACCGAGCAGGTGGCAGCCGGTGGGAGGATCGCGGACCTTCCGGCCCGCCTGGTGGCCGTGGAGGCGGCGGGCGGGGGCCGTATGCCGATTCACGCGGCGGGCGGGGCGGCGGGCGGGGGCCCTATTATGGCCGTGGCGGCGGTGGCATGGGTCGCGGCAGGGAGCGGGAGCGGGTTCCTGGGCCCCGCGCCTCGCCCACTTATGACACCCACTGAGTTGTCTGATGTGCCTTTTGACCTGCAATGCCTCCCGCCTGGCTGGCGCTGCATACGGTGCAGCTGTCTGCCTAGCTGTGCCTTGGGCTGTTGTGCTTGTCGTGCCGTTAACCGAGGCAGTTGTAAAACTTGTCCAGCAACGCCAGGCATGCAGCAGCCAGTGGTTGTTGAGGTAAGTGCAGGCCGGTGAAACAGTCGCCTCTGCGCTCAGCTGCAGTTGCCGCTGCGCAGGCTGTGCACTCCGAATGCCGCCGCCGCCGCGCTATAATGCTGCAATTTCAGCTGCAGTCGCCGCTGCGCAGGCCATGCAGCAGCTCCAGATATCCCGGCATATCTGGTGTGAGGTAGCCGTGACGCATGAACCAGTCAATGATCACGAGGGCGCAGTTCTCCTTGTACTGCGACGGGTGCAACACAGATGAAACAAATCACTTGGAGTTGCAGACGCAGGGGATTAACGAAGCTTGCGCATGAACAGCCAGCGCAAATCTTCGTCCAACAAAGAGACAGCACCCGCAGCACAGTAAAGCATAGCACAGCGCACACGTCAGGCAGCCGCCCCACCCACCTCGTTTGTGGTTGCCACAATTTCTGCAACTCGGTGCACCGCCATGCACATGAACTCCTCCACCTCGCCGTCCTGCCAGCGCAGCAGAGAGAGCAGCAAGGTTTTCAGGAACGGGTTGGACGCCACTTGTGTGTGCAATGGCAAGCGCATGGATTCCTCTTCCGCCTCTCCGACGCTCACAGTCACAGGCCTCGCTGAACTCCCCTCACCTGTGGCTGCGGCACAAAGTCGGCCGGAAGCTCCAGGTCATAACAATAGAGGACGTCCCGCTTCAACCCCGCCGGCTGCACGGGTACACATGGGCGCAGACGAGAGTGCGAGTTTGGACAAGTGGGGAGGTATGACGGCGGCAGTACGACACATCCCGCTTTAACCCCGCTAGCTGCATGGGCACATAGACAACAGCAACAGCTCGTTTGTCGGCAGCAGAACACGTTTGGGCAGAGAGGGGTGTGGCAACAGTACAGCATGGCACGCATCAGCCCCGCTGGCTGCACAGGGGCAGCCAAGGGCAGGGATTCAGGCTGGGTGGCATGGCATGTGCCAGCAGGTGTGGCTGTCCTTGCTGCTGTCTACATGGCCCCAAACCTCTGCACGCCAACGGCAGTCCCGGCCAGGAGCTCCCTTACCTGCAGCGAGGTGTAGCTGACTGCCCCTGCCGCCCGGGCCCGCACAGCCAGCTGCTCAGGCACGCTTGCCTCCTCCTCACACTCCTTCACCACGTTCTCCTGGCAGCTGCGGGTGGGAAGTTGGGGTGGAAGATGCGGCAGCGGCGTGTTTTGGGGCTTCGGCTGCCGCTGCTGCTGCTGCTGCTGCTGCTTGGGTCAGGCACTGGCAGCTGCTATCCGGCGCAGCCAACTGATCCGCCAACCTGGTCCAGCTTGCAGCACTGAGCAACCTGTTCTAAGCGTTTGTGCAGCCCACCTGAGGCCGTGGGGCTGCCCGCCCGCAACAATGTGGTCCAACTCGCTGCTGTAACCGTCAAGTGTTTAGCATGTGATTTTAGCAATCGCGCAGCCCACCTGAGGCCGTGGGGCTGCCCGCCCGCCACAATGTGGTCCAGCTTGCCGGGCCAGGTGGGCTTGCTGCGGCTGCGGCGTGCCACCCACAGCTCCCGGCTGCCGTCCGGCAGCGTCACGTAGCCGTTGATGTGCACACCTGGATGCATTGGTAGCAGCAAAGATGTTAGTCAGATGTTGGAATAAGCGAGCAGCTCCCAGCTGCCATCCGGCAGCGTCACATAGCCGTTGATGTGCACGCCTGCACTCTAGGAGAGCAATACAGGTGATGATGAGATGTTGAAATGAGCGAGCAGCTCCCAGCTGCCATCCGGCAGCGTCACATAGCCGTTGATGTGCACGCCTGCACTCTAGGAGAGCAATACAGGTGATGATGAGATGTTGAAATGAGTGAGCAGCTCCCGGCTGCCGTCCGGCAGCGTCACGTAGCCGTTGATGTGCACGCCTGCAAGGCAGAGTAAGGAATGGACGTGAACGGGCGTGCAGCAACCTCTGGCTGCTGTCTGGCTGCCCCACGCAGCTCTTGATGCCCACGCCTGAACGAAGAGTCCAAGAGGGCCGCTAATGCAGCTCAATAGGCATCAAAGGGCGTAGGGAGGCTGGCACAACGAATGTCAATCCGGCCAGCACACACAGCAAGCTAGCAAGCTACCGCAGTCGCACAGTAGGCCTTGTCACTATGCACAGCACGCTGACCAGCACGCAGCACCGAAGGCCGCCGCAGTCGCACCGTAGGCTTTGATGCCAAAGTGCGGCGCGGCGGCGCGCTCCACCAGGAAAGCGGGTTCATCATGAAAGGCTTGCACTGCAGGGTACAGCTCATCGCGCCAGCCCTCTATGAGGCCCTGCAAACACACAACTAGGAGGGTGGTAAAAGGGAGGCGGGGAATAGGCGGCAGCTATGGCAAGAAGCGTAAACGCAACTCGTAGCAGCACGTCTGCGGGGCGGCAGCAGCACTGCAACAATGCGAAGTGCAGCTGGCTGGAGACCCTGAATCCGTATCTGCGCATGCACAAACCTACCTCTGCCCGCAGCTGCTGCAGCACCCCCGCAATCGCCTCGGTGCGCTGCTGCTGCGTGGCCAGCCGGGGGTGCACCGCCACACCGCTGCTGCTGCCGCTCGCACTGCAGCGCTGGAAGACTTCTGGGAACTGCAGCAGCCGCTCCGCAAAGCTGCGGTGGGCATACAGAGTAACGGCACGCAGGCAGAACGATATCAGGCAGACACAGGACGAACTGGCCGGCAGAGCATCCCCCCAGGTAGTCCCACCATTCCATCTGTGGGGTGGGAGGATTCTCCTAGAGCGGGAGGCGGGGAGGCATCGAGCTGCGGCGCCGCCTGCTGCCAGCAGCGCGGCTGGCCCACACCCCCAGGCAGCACGAGTGATGCGCACCCTCCCTTCCCTCACTCTGCCTTCAGGTAGCCCACGGTCTTGCCGGCCACTGAGAGGTCCAGGAATTCGCCGGCTGCCGCCGCCGCTGCGCCGTTGTTGCAGATGCGCACCCAGTGCAGGAATCCTGGTATGAAGGGCGCAAAGTCGCTGCTGCTGCTGCGGAGAGTGGAATTGGGGGACGGTGCAGCGGAGAGTCAGAGAAAGGGGTCGACTGCACGCGGAGTCCGCAGGGTGGTGCAGCATGCACTGCCGCACCTGGGCTGCTGCGCCAGCGGCGGCGGCGGGGGTGCGGCGCCCACAGCTATTGGCACACTGACAGACGCTGGCGCTGCCTGGGTGGCGCTGGCCGCTGTCCTGAAAGCCATGGCCCGTGATCTGCAGGTAGCCAGGGCTCGGGAGGGGCTCTGCAGCGAGGCAGGGCAGCAGTGGAGCGCCAGCCGCAGGGCCATTGCACGCTGCTTGGTTGCAATTGGTGTGTCACGATCTCCACGGATGTGGGCAGGGGAGGCACACCAGCTTGCAAGCCGCTCCATGCAAGAGCCTGCGTGGAGGATGGCGACGGGCGGGGTGCGCCATCGCGCTGTCTGCACATATCCACAAGCACCCTCGACATCTACCGCATTGCCCAAGTTGCCAGCAGGCGGCTACACGCAGCGAGCAGCCGACACCCACTTCAGCGAGCTTGTTTGCGGCACAATGCAGGCTCTCGGCGCCCGCGTGGGCCTCGGGAGGCCATGCCCACAGCCCCTGCGGGCCAGCAGGCAGTGCAGCAGGCTGGCCAGCGGCAGCAGCAGGCCCCAAGTGGCCGTCAGGGTGTTTGGCGGCAAGGGCGACCCGGAAAAAGAGGTGAGCGCCGCTGGATGGCTGCGCCGGGGCAGCCAGGCTGCGCTGCGACCACTGCCGCCGCCGCTGGTCGCCGCCTGGTGCCGCCAGCGAGCTGCCGCACGTCTGCCGGGATGCCGTGTCGCTGCCACGCATTTGGCATGCTACCTAGCTGTAGCTCCTGACTCGGCATTGCTGCATTGTCCATATACTACGGTTGCCTGCCCCGCCGCCCCCCTCCATGCCTCACTGCCCAACGCGTCTGCCCCCCTGCTTCCCACGGCTGCGCAGGATGCGGCTCGCAAGGCGCTCCAGGATGCTTTCAAGGGCAAGAAAGACCCCTTTGCAGCGGCTGAGGAGCGAGCCAAGAAACGCAGCGGCGGCGGCGGCGGCGGCGGCGGCGGTGGCGGCGGCGGCGGCGGTGAGCACCCGCCAGTCCCTCTGTGCTGCTCGGAAGCTCGGCGGATGGGTTACCGCACATGCCTTGCAATTGACACTTGCCTGCGCCTCAACATGTCCAGGGAGCGGTGGCAGCAGCTTGACCGTGAGCCAGCATGCGCAGCAGGAGCTGCCCATCTTGACCTGCTTGCTCCTGCTCCCTCCCTCCCTGACCCCAGGCGGCGGCGGCGGCGGCTTCAACTTCAGCGAGTGGGGCGACAACTTCAAGCGCAGCATGACCGGCCTCTTCCAGACGGTGGCAACCATCCTGTTGTTTGCCGCCGCGCTGGGCGCGCTGGCGCTGTGGAAGCCGCTGCTGAGCCTGCTGGGCCGCCTGGTGAGCTCATCGGTCGGGTGCATGGGCTCCCATGCCTGCTGGGGCTGCCTGCAGCTGTACCGCAGGCGGCTGCAAGTTTATTCACGTGCTGCAACGTCGGGGGAGCAGACAATTGCGGAGCCATTCAAGGTGCTGCAGTTGCAGTTTCCCCTTCTGACCCCCTCCGCCCTCCCCCTGTGTACCCTCCCTCTCACTTCCGCAGGGGCGGTCGGTGCTGCGGCTGGACGGCAACCCTCGTGCGCAGCTGGCCAAGCAGTCCGCCGCGCCGCAGGCTGACCTCAGCAAGCAGGAGCGGCTGGGGAACGTGGAGGAGGCGGTGATTAGCAAGTATGCGGCAGCAGACGACGATGAGGAGGAGGGGGGCGAGAATGAGGAGTGAACGCACGCCAGCTGTCACGCCCTCTCGCTTTCACACCCTCCCCCTCTCGCTCGCGCGGCCCACCGCTGCACACACGCCCCTCCCCTGCAAGCGCCCTGCCGCCCTGCCTCCCCTGCCACGCGCTGCGACGTCATTAGTTGTTACATGACATGAAACTTGAAACTGCAGCGTGTTGGCTGTAAGCAGGAATATTGCCGTGTAAGCGGTGACGGGAACAGGGAGAGGGGTGAAATCGTGAACAGGCGAAAAACAAGCAAAAGTGCTAGGATTGGCCGGCGCTGGCCGCAATGTGCGGGCGCGCCGTGGCCGGGCAGGCCAAAAAATGCCGGCGGGGTTGTAAAGTATGGGGCGTGCATGCTGCCGTGGCGCCGGGTTCTTAACAAGTCGCACGTTTAGGGGGCGCCAGCAGTGGGTGCTTACGCCCAGTCTGCAGGAGGGGCGCGTGCAGGGGAGAGCAGGGGTGAGCCAGCGGTCGCATGCGCTCAACAAGACCTCCACATCATCAGCCGTTCCTTTGCCTGGCTGACCTGCATTGTTGACTGGCGTGCCGCCCGCCGATCCCGACCGGCCAGGCGACAAACTTGCGACACACAATGCAAGACCAGCGCACTCTCCAAATACACTGCAAGCAGCAGCTCCTGCACCAATCACAAGCACGCAAAGCGACAGCACAGACCAGCAGCCGGCAGGCAGCTCACCAAACACGGTGCCGTCCTTCTTGGCCTCCGCCTTGAGCTGCTCGCCGGCGTCGCGGCCAATGGCCACCGCGTCCGCCTCTGCAGCAGCAGGGTTACGTGGAGCAGGTCAGTAAGAAATGGCACACGACCTGAGGTTGGAAACGTGCCGGGCAGGCAGACACAGATTGCAACGACGCGAGAGCGGGCAGTCGTGCTAGCCCTGAGGCACCAGAAGGCCGGCCGTGCCAGCTGCAGTGGCGGGAAACAGGCTCCCACCTGTGAGGGAGCCGGCGCGCGTGGTCTGGTACACCTTCTGGCCATCGGGCGTGGACACCAGGCCGCTGAACGCCAGGCTGTCGCCCTCCTTCTGCGGCAGGCAAACGAAAGCAAGCAGCACAGGGCGCGTGAGGAGAGGTGTTGAGGTGGGCCAGGCCAGGGGAGTCGTGCGGGGGTGGAATGCCCGCTGGCGGCCTTGCACACCCCAGGTTTGGCAGGCACCTGCGCTGAGGCGGCTGCCAGCAGCCAAAGGCACTGCATCCCCTTCGCCCATCCCCAGCACAGCTCCACCCCCCTGCCCACACGCCCACGCACCCGCGCCCAGCCGGCAATGGGGGTTCGGCAAGAGCCGTCCAGCGCCGACAGGAATGCGCGCTCGCACACCACCGCCAGGCGCGTCTCCTCGTGGTTCAGGGCAGCCAGGGCAGCAGCTGCGGGGCAGGTGAATGAAGGGAGCCGTGGTGGTGAGGCATGATATGCACACAGGTGGGGTGGGTGGGCAAGGCACGGAGGAGGCAAGTACACAGCCGCATGCAATGCGCACACTCTGCAGGGCTGGCCCGGCCAGCCAGCTCGCCAGCGAACCCCGCAGCAGCAGAGCCAGAAGAACGACCAGACCATTGAGCACCAGCACTGCAGCTCACCAGAGCGGTCGTCGCCCTCGCGGCAGGCAATGCCAATGGCGCCCTGGGCAACCGCCGGCAGCATCTCCTCTGCGGATGGGAGAAGGCAGAAGCCGGGGCAGGGTTGCAAGCCAGTCGCCTCCAAGCGGGCAGTGCCAGGGCGCGGCGGTCGGCCGCTCCGATGCCAAAGGGGGCAGACCAGGCGCAGCGCAACAGGAGGAGTGGCCTTGTTTAGGCCAGGGCCTGCCGCTCCACATCCCACAAGGTCCTAACCGATGTACCAATTTGCTCTCACCAGTGGAGAGGATGGAGGTGGCCTTGTCGGCCAGGTCCAGGCGCTTGAGGCCCGCCAGCGCCAGCAGCGTGCCGTCGCAGGCGCCCTCCTGCAGCTTGCGCAGCCGCGTCTGCACGTTGCCGCGGAAGTTGACCACCTGCAGAGGAGAAAAAGCAGTTGGGGTTTGTTTTAGACACAACAATTTTCCTGCAACAAATCTGCACGTTGCCGCGGAAGTTGACCACCTGCGGAAACAGGAAACAGGCGTTACAAGCTGCTGTTCAGACCCTGGAGGTGTAGCATTGTGGTGGTTCTCGAAAAGCAGGGTCCCAGCAACAGCTGCTCAACTTGATTCCTCTCATGCCTACCTTCAGGGTGGGGCACTTGGCCAGGATCTGGGCGCTCTCAACAGCCAACACCTTTGGTGATAATAAGCACAAGCAGCAAAAAAGTAACTTTCTGTTCACCTTCAGGGTGGGGTACTTGGCCAGGATCTGGGCCTGGCGGCGCAGCGAGGCGGAGCCCACCACAGAGCCCTCGGGCAGCTCAGCCAGGGACTTGTACCTGTTGTTGCAAAGAACAGGCGGAGGCGGAGAGGCGGGGAGGATAAGTGCTGGGCTCGGGAAGACGAGTGCCGGGGCTGCTGTTCAGTGTAGGCTGGAGGACCTTCCAACTAAAGCGGCAGCAGCAGCCAGTGCAAGGCTTCCCAGCTAGAGGCGGCACAACCGGATCTGATTCTCCAATCAAGCTCCTGTCAAAAGCCACACTCACTTGTCGGAGATGAAGACATCGCGCACGTCCTCGCGGGGCAGGTTGCAGGGCAGCACGGTGCCGGCGGGCAGGTAGGTGGGCACATCCTGTAGTCAGTGTTGGGACGGGGCAGGGCAGCCGGTCCTCTCGGTCAGCATGGCTGTCCGATGGAGCACGAGGGGGAGCTCCAGGCATGCAAAGCTGGCGTGCATGCGGCGTGGCCAGCCAAGGTGTTGCTTGCATTCCCGTGGGGAAGGGCAAACGCAGAGCTTGGCCGCTCAGAAGACACCCTTTCATTCACGATTCTGGCCACCCCAAGCTGCAGGCTGCATGTAACTGCGGTGTTAACTCGGGTGTGTAATGCTTCCTCCAGCCCCCTCGCACCTTCATGGAGTGCACGGCAATGTCGATGCGGCCGTCCAGCAGGGCATCGTCAATCTCCTTGGTGAACAGGCCCTTGCCACCAATGTCGGACAGCGGCTGGTTCAGGATCTTGTCGCCCGTGGTCTTGATGATGATGATCTCCAGCGCGCCCTCCTCGTTCAGCTCCGGGAAGGCAGACTGTGGACACGGATCGTGGCGGCGGAAGAACAGAGGGCAGTGAGCAGGGCAGGTGGACAGCACAAGGCTTGATGATGATGATCTCCAGCGCGCCCTCCTCGGTCAGCCCCGGGAAGGCGGCCTGCAAACGAGAAATGCCACAGCGGAAGCAGGCAGGGCGGTGAGCAGACAGAGGGGTGGCGGGTCAGGGAAGTCAAGGGTGGCACACACAGCAGGTCGCTCGCTGCCGTTCCCCGCTCGTTGTCGCTGTTGCGGTTAGCATGCCTGCACCGCCATTCAATGCTGCCTGACAGTGCTGGCACGGCATTGAGACTTCCTGACGTCGTCTCCCTGCCCTAACAGAGGTGGAACAGCTCAGTAAAGGCGCGCCGCTTGCCTTGAGCAGGTCGCGGGTGAGGTAGGCCTGGGCCAGGGCCAGCGGGGAGCCGCGGGTGCCAATCTTCAGCGTCTTGGTGGCCTGCATGGGCAGTGGAAACTTGCCACTAGATTGAGGCGCACCGCAGGGCAGGCAGGCTGCAGAATCGGCTGCACTTCGAGCCAAGATATCGGGGGCGGCGGCGGCAGGGCGGCGGGCGGCGGCACGGCGGGCGGCGGCACTCACCACTGCAGCGCTGGCGCTCACGGCCACGCACCGCCGGCGGCCGGGCACCACCACGCGGCTCTGCTGCTGCACCCGCAGCTGCTGCACGCTGCTGGGGCTGCAGGGTGGGGGCAGCGCGGCGCGGGGCGGGCAGGGACGCGTCAGGACGGTGAACCAAGCCCTTCTGGCAGTGCACCTGGGCTCAGAATGCAGCCCGCACAGCCCACCCGCTTGCCTGAGCGACATCCTCTGCGCGCAAGCCTGCATAGTGCTCTCCTCGCTGCCTGCCGCTGCCAAACAATTCCAGGGAGCTACCAAATTGCGTTGCAGGAGTGAGAGGGCGCCGCATGCGCAGTCCCTTGCAGATGTGATAGAGGTGGGGTGCTGTGCTGCGCTCCGAGCGAGAATGCGGGGCGACCTGTCGGGCAAATTCACGCTTGCCCACCGGGCCAGCACTTTGAGGATCGAGCCTGAGGATTCAGCGAGCGCCCTGCCGCCTGCTGGCACCACCTCAACCCCGCCCGCCCACCGCCTTGCCGCTGCCGCTCGGCCGCCGGCGCCGTCAGCACTGTGCTGCTGTTGTTACCTAGCTGCTGCTGCATCATTCTGCGCCACATTGATTGAGTCAACCTGCCGTCTGTTGACTGAACAGCAGCATTGACAAGCGGTCCCTCCATGATCGGCCACGCCCCCAAAGGCGCCGCGGCAGTTCAGACGCCGCCTGCTTATGCCAATCTCTCCATCGTGTGTCTCACAATACCCGGCTCCAACAGCCAGCTTTGAAAAGAGATACGGTTATAAACAGCTGTTGCTCCGGAGGACTCAGGCCGCGCGATGAACATGCCCGAGTGCCACGGCGCGTGCAGTGCGGCCGGGCAGCGCGGGCGGCAGCTGGCGGTGGCGTTGGGTGTGCCCCGGGCGTTCCGGCGCCGATTGTTCCTGCTTGCTGATGCCTACTGGATGATCACCAAGCCCTGCTAGGCGCCCCAGGGGTGGCAGGAGGGCAGCAGTCAGGCTGGTAAGAGCCCTGCGGCCGTTCCGCACCTCTGTGCGTGCCAAAAGCACCGCGATCAGCGACCCATATGCAGCTACAGCGGGGCAAGCCGGCGCCGGGGCTCTTGAGCCTCAGCTTTAACCAGGTGCGGCCTGCTGGGCCTCTGTCGCGGGTTTGGGGCGGGCTAGAGCATAGCGCATCGATGTGAGCTGGCTCAGAAGGCGGCCGGTCGGCGCACGGGCCACCCGCCACAGCTGGGCCCGGCGCCGGCGGGCTGCCGCTCGTGCGCCTTCAGCTTGCCGCCGTGCCTCAAGACTCCTTGACTCTCTGCTCAACCCTGCGCAGGACTATGGTTGCTGGGCTGTGGGGTTGGAGAACGGCTTTGCCGTGTACAACTGCGAGCCGTTCAAGGAGCAGGTCCGTCGGCGGCCCCGGCATGTTCACTAACCAGCTGCTGCCTGCACCCCCCTCGAAACTTGCTGCCAGCTCTGGCTTGCCTCAGCTGCCCTCTTGCGCATCCCGCACTGCTGCGTCCCCCTGCCACACGTACTGCTCGCTTGCTGCTCACTGCCCCACCACCAGGCCTCTCAACCGCAACTTATCTGTTCCTCATGCACAGTTCAGCCGCGAATTTGCTGGCCTCTCACTTTGCTTACTGCCCCACCTCAACCCAGTCCAACCATCCTGCCTCGCAACCGCCCACAGTTCCGCCGCGAGTTTGCGGGCGCCGGCGGCATCGCAGCCGTTGAGATGCTCTTTCGCTGCAACATCCTGGCGCTGGTGGGCGGCGGAGCGGCGCCCAAGTACCCACCTAACAAGGCGAGTGGGTGTTGATGATTGCTTTGTTTGTGTGGGAGCATTGGTGGGGCAGGCAGCAGCCTACGGAACGTTGGGTTGGGGCTGCGCATGGGCGCCGACCACTTCTGCTTCGTTCCGGGCCCACATTGATCCCCACCACCCCACTCATGTCGGCAGGTCATGATATATGACGACCACCAGGGGCGGGCCATTGGCGAGCTCTCGTTCCGCAACAATGTGAGGCGCGCCGGCTCAGCGCCAGCCAGCTGACCCGCAGTGCAATGCGGGGAAGCAGGCGCACGGAAAACACGGCGGTTGGGCGCCCAGCGAGGCAGAGCCTGCGCATGAATCTGCTGCTGCCAAGGGCCCACCACGCTGCTGCTGCTGCTGCTGCTGCTGCTGCCTGGCGTCGTCGGCACTGCCTGTCACAGCTGCCTGCTGCTGACCCGTGCCGATGCCGTTCTCGGTACCGCCCGCAGGTGCGATCAGTGAAGCTGCGCAAGGACCGAATTGCGGTAGCACTGGAGCACAAGGTGAGGTTGGTTATTCGGTTTACACGCGGTTGCTTAGCCAGGCAGCTGCACGTTGCTATCCCACCTGGCCGCTGCTTGCCAGCTCTACTGCATGCAATATTGGATTAATCCTGGTCTGCGACGGTGCATGCGTGCCCTGACCACTGCCCCTCAGCTCTGAGTGTAGTGCTGCTGGGCTGCTTCTCTTTACACAGGTCCTAGTCTACAACTTTGCGGACCTGCGCCTGACAGCTTCCCTCCAGCTCTGAATTTATTCAAGCTGCCTTGCATCTTCCTTCCCACTTTGCAAGTGCTAGTCTACAACTTTGCGGACCTGCGCCAGCCAACTCCCCTCCAGCTCTGACCTTATTTATGCCTTGCATCTTCCTTCCCACTTTGCAGGGGTTGGTCTACAACTTTGCGGACCTGCGCCTGCTGCCCCCCAACTCTTCCTCTTGTGCCATAACTCGCTCGTTTCCAACCCCCTCTACCCCCCAACAGGTCCTAGTCTACAACTTTGCCGACCTGCGCCTGCTGCACGCCATCGAAACGCTGAGCAACCCGGCGGGCCTGCTGGCGCTGAGCCCTTCAGCCGACTCAGCGGTGCTGGCCTGCCCGGGCCTGCATGCGGGCCAGGTGAGCCGCTGGCAGCAGTGGTACTTTGCAAGTGGGGCTGCACGTTTGGCAACATCTTTCAGTGGTTCACCGTGAATGGCGTGCATACTCCAGGCCATTCTGAGCGGTGCGCCTGGAGACCTGTGCAGCACCTCGCGCACCAGATCAGGCCACTCAACAGCTGAATGCCGCATCCCCTCCCTCAACTTGCACGAACGCAGGTGCGTGTTGAGCTGTACGACACCCGGCGCACCAAGTTCATCGCTGTGCAGCTTTTGAAACCTTGTTGAGCACTTGGTTCTTCTATTGTTCCCCAACTGCAGGTGCGGGTGGAGCTGTACGACACCCGGCGCACCAAGTTCATTGCGGCCCACAACTCGGGCTTGGCGGCGCTGGCCCTCAGCGCCAACGGCAAGCTGCTAGCCACGGCAGGGGAGAAGGGCACGCTGGTGAGCATTGTCTCGATTCTTTAGAACCCTTGTTTGCGCTTGCAAGTACCTGCAGCTTGCTGGTGCATCATGGCAGTGGTGTGAATGGTTGCGCCCTGCGTGAGATACCGATGCCTTTGTGCCCTATCGCCACACACTGCCCGCCACTGGCCTGCTTTTTCAGGTGGGTGCTCCTCTGACCTGTGGTAACAGCACTGTGAATGTGTGTCCGTTTACGTTAACTCCATTGTGCTCTGCCTCCTTGGCTGCTTCTGCAGGTGCGCGTCTTTTCCACCGCCGATGGCAGCAAGCTTCGAGAGCTGCGCCGCGGCTCAGACCCAGCCGCCATCTACAGCCTGGCTTTCAGCCGAGGGGACAGCCCAGACTGGCTGGCAGTCACCAGCGACAAGGGAACAGCCCACGTGTTCAGCCTGGCAGGTGCAGCCGGACGGCAGCCGGGGGGCAGCGGCAGCAGCGGCAGCAGCGGTCGAGGGCAGCAGGGCGGCGGCAGCGGCAGCGGGGGCGGCGGGGACGCCGCAGGCCAGCCGCAGGCGGGGCGCAGCAACCCTGTGTCAGCGTTATCCTTCCTGAGCTCCCGCCTGCCAGTGGGCGCCTCCTACTTTGCGTCAGAACGCTCGTTTGCGCAGCTGCGCCTGCCAGACGGGCAGCGGTGCCTGGTGGGGTTTGGGCGGGAGCCCACCACATTGCTGGTCGTCTCCAGCACAGGCTGCTTCTACAAGGCGTCGTTCGACCCCGAAAAGGGCGGCACCATGGAGCAGCAGCTATTTGTGCAGTTTCTAGGGGAGGACGGCAGCGGCGGCGGCAGCGGCGGCAGCGGTGGGGCGGCGCGGTGAAGAGGCGATACAGTGGGCTTGGTGGTGCCGCCCGCCGCGCGGCGGCTACATCTGTGGCACTCTGCTTGCACCATTCCTTGCATATTGTTCAGCTGCCACTGCAGCACCCGTTTTTGTGGCGCACCCTCGCTCTGTGCATGTTCAGACGCAAATTGGGGTGTGGTCGAGGCCAGGTGTCGAGGTGCGGCGCGGTCGCAGCGGCACACCCACCCAGCCTGCTGTGTACGGAGAGCCCGGCCAGCCGGCAACGCCTGTGATCAATTTGTTTGCAGGCGCCATTCCTGCGTGGCCGGCCCTAGCAATCCAGCAGGTCCATCCAGGCCCGAGAACAATGAGGGCCCCATGAAAGGAGGCGACGTAGCTGAGCCCCAGACGTGTTCGCCCGTTTTTGCAGCTCAACGAATCGAGATGCAGCGACCAGCAGGTGCGAAGGGGTGGTCGGGGGCCGCGGCCACCCTCCCCGAGCAGCAGCTTAGCGGCGGGCGGCGAGGCCTGGCTTTCCTGTCTTTGGGCGGAGCTCGGACTTGGACTGTGCAAGCCATCCAGGCCGCGCTCGGGCCGATGGGCGGGGTGACTGTCCCCCGCCGGCGGTGCCGTCGCGCGACGTCGCAGGCGGCGGCTAAGGCGCAGCTGATCGCTGGAGGCCAGCCAATGCAGCTGGCAAATTCTTGCTTGATTGTGAAGTGCAATTGATACAGCCGCCCACACCTTCCGTGGCTACGAACATTGAGCGAGCTCCGTCGCACTGATCGCCGCCGCTGTTCCTCCCCTCCCCCATTCTTTCCGCAGCGCCCACGCAAGCCCAGATTGTGTGCAATGGCTGCCGCACGCTGCTGCTGTACCCAGCGGGCGCAGCCAATGTGCGATGTGCGCGCTGCCAGACCATCACTAGCGCGGCGGCGCCGCCGCAGCAAGGCGACATGGCCCAGCTGTGCTGCAGCAACGCGCAGTGCCGAGTGGTGCTCATGTACCCTCGCGGCGCCGGCCAGGTACGAACAATTTTGTGTGGCTTGCCCTTGTGAAGTTGTGACGTTTCTTACCTTCCGTGCACACAGCTGAGGTGCACCTTTGGCTGGCACTTGTGGCACGCAGACAGCATCGCAGCAAGCACAGCCTGCGAAGCGTCTAGCAGCTTCACAGCGTCTATATATCACAGCGTCCAGCACTGGGCTGCCCGGTTTGCTGCTCGCCCGCTGCCTACTTACTGCTGCTGCTGCTGCAGCCGTGGCCCGCCTGCCCACTTACTGCTGCTGCTGCTACAAACCCACCTGTCATTTCCTGCCTGCCTGGCTCCAGGTGCAATGCTCGGTGTGCGGCAACCTGAACGATGCTAGCCAAGCCAACCAGCTGGGCCACATTGTGTGCGGCGGCTGCCAAGTCACGCTGGCGTATGCCTATGGGGCGCAGGTGAGGCTGCCTGCAGCGGTGCAGCCGTGTGGGCATGCTGGCGTGGACGAGCAGTGTGTTATGTTGTTCAGAGCTGCCTGCATTTTGGGGCTGCCTCCGCAGCTAGCACCGCTCTGTGGCATGTTGCCAGCCAGCAGTGCTGCCAGCCGCAAACGCTGGCAAGGGACCGACTCACGCACCCACATGCACCATGTGCTCAGTCGCTGCCCGTTCCTCCCCCACTCTCCTTGCCCTTCCAGTCGGTCAAGTGCGCTGTCTGCTCGTTTGTCACGCCCGTGGCATCGACAGCCGGCCCGCAGCAGGCAGCACAGCAGGCGCAGCAGCACGCCGGGGCACACCTGCAGCAGCAGCCGCAGCTCACGCCGCCGCAGCAGTCGGTGGCGGCCAGCAGCAAGCCAACTCAGACAGTGCTAGTAGAGAACCCAGCGGGCATTGATGAGAGCGGCAATGAGGTGCGTGGGCTGGCGCACAGGCTGATTGAGCTGCAGAAGAGCTTGCTGGATCAAGGATTGGTTGCGGCGGCATGGTAGCCTGCGAGTGCGCGCAGTTGCAGAGAGAGCTTGCAAGCCGGTGCTTGCTTGGCTGGCCACCTGATGGGGTGAACATGCCTGCGGTTGGCCCCCACTGAACCAGATGATTCGCTGCCACTGCCCTGGGCTTTGCAGGTAGCGAACATCGCAGTAGGCAAAGCAGACAAGCCGGCGGGTGCATGAGGCAGCTGCGGCGCACTCCATGCCAGCCGCCGGTCAGCTGCATCGCTTTCCCTTCGCTGCCTCACCTCCTCGCACGCAGCACTGCCCCATGCCATCACTGTCTCGCAAGTATGTCGCGCCTGCGCTGCAACCCCCGCCTGCGCAGTTGAGTGCCACCTTTCCCTCACGTCCACGTGTCATAAGTGTCCTGCCTTTTTCGCAAACCTCATAACTCCAACCGGTCAGCCATTGTTTTGATAGTCTTCCCCCCTGCCTTCCCCCTGGCCCTAGGATACACTAGCCAGCCAGCTTTTATCTCTCTTTCCAATAAACCTCGCCCCTCTGCCCCTGTAATCCTGCCTGGTTTACAGCACAAGTTTGGCAGGCAGCGGTCTGAGCAAGGGGTGAATGAAAGCCGGATGGGGAGCAGCAGAGAGGGAGCACAGAGGGGAGCACAGAGGAGACAAGGGGCGGCGGCAAGAGAGCAGTGCTGCGCCGCGTTGTTTACCAGTTCAGCTTGCCAGCACGCACTGAAGGGCCTCACTTGCCATCGCAGAAGGCAGCCAGCGTGTCCTCAAGTGCCTGCACATCAAAGTCGCCCGTAATCACGCAGTTGCCCAGCGGGCCCCTGCAGATGTGTACAACAGGCGGAGAGTGATGGTTGGTTGGCATTGGAGACGAGGCATGTGTGCCAGGCAGAGTGGGTTGAACTGCACGGGAAGCCGGCCTGGTTGTCGCGTGCCGCCCATTCGTGCGCCAACGCACTGAAGTATGCAACAGAGTGTACGTGCAAGATAGTCTAGCAGGGCGCACTTGAGCAGGATGAGGCACAGCTTGTTTGCCCTCATACCACCCCAGCCAGACCCTTGCAAAGAAGCGAACAACAGTACCCTTGCAAGCCTGACAAAAAACAAGCCGCTCACTTGAGCAGGATGAGGCGCAGCTTGCCCGCACAGCATCCAGCAACCAAAAGAAACCGGTAGTTACGGGTACAAATCTTGGTCATACGAGCATCTTACTTGAGCAGGATGAGGCGCAGCTTGCCGTCCTGCACCTTTTTGTCCACCGCCATTGTGTTGCGGAACTGCTCCACCGTCATGGTCTGCAGCAGGGGGGCGGCAAGGCAACTATTCAACCGTCATGGTCTGCGGCAGGGGCATGGGAGAGCAAGGTCAACCTGCTGATGCGGCATGATGAGGCAGGCTGCGGCCTGACAGTGTGCGGAATCGCTCAACCATTGTGCCAACACCCCAGTCCCGCGTAAACGCCCGTCCCCCTGACAGAGTCTGAATCCCACGCACCGGCGGCGGCGCCACCGGCAGCTTGGCCTGCTCGTTCAGCGCGCGTATCCGCTGCACCAGGGCATCGTCGATCCAGCCCAGCCGCCGGGACATGTCTGCCGCCATCATGGTGCCTGCCGCCACCGCCTCGCCATGCAGCCATGCACCGTAGCCTGTGGGGCAAACCAGGGGTGGAAAGTGCACCATAAAATCATTCGTGCAAGCCTCATCACTGCACCGCTGTGCAAAGGACGAGCACAGCATGTGCAAGGCAGTATGGTGCAGCCCAACCAGGCCCATCCAGCAGATCCAGCAAAGGCCACACTTCCGCACCCATGCATGTTTCGATGGCGTGGCCAAACGTGTGCCCCAGGTTCAGCGTGGACAGCCAGTCACTATAGTGCATAACATACATCAAAAGTCCCTCACCCGTGCAAGTCTCGATGGCATGGCCAAACGTGTGCCCCAGGTTCAGTGTGGCCCGCACGCCGCCCTCCTTCTCATCCGCTGCCACAACCTCCGCCTTGTTGACGCAGGAGCGCTCAATGGCATAGGTGAATGCCTGCGAGGTTTGTTTCGGCAAGTGATGGACAAAACGTGTGCCTGGATCAGTACGCACGGCGTCCGCCTTGCTGACTCGCATTGCTGCACGAGCCTGCGGTAGTGCTGCAAGCAAAACACACACCAGAATGCAGCCGCAGCAGCAGCTGCTGCAGCCCACTGGCAGCCAGCATTTTCTCTGCCACCCACCTCGGGGTCGCGGGCCAGCAGGCGCCCCATGTTTGCCTCCAGCCACTCGAAGAGCGGCGCGTCGCGGATCAGTCCATACTTGATGATTTCTGGGGGGAGGGAGAGGGAACAAGCAGAAGGAATGAAAGGGCAGTGGGCAGGAGAAGAGAGAGAGAACACATGGTGGCAGGTGGGGGGGGGGGGGGGGGGGGAAAAAAATTGGGGGGAACGAGGGGGAAAAAACGGCAA
>VFQQ010001736.1_pt1 | contig 28417 bp, 27 predicted proteins | sample 3512341 | NCBI WGS metagenome assembly VFQQ01 (sample SAMN10412373, study PRJNA504923) | tailings metagenome | isolation source: Relicate 2 Philex TSF1 revegetated site | place: Philippines: Tuba, Benguet | collected 2017-08-29
AACCCTGCGCTCCTCGGCGCCCCAGATGCGCCCCACACCCAGCCCCCCGCCCAAGCCTTTGCGGAACCAGCCGTTGTTCGGCACGAGAACAGCCACGGGTGGTTGAGCGGCAGGCGGTGCCCGCTGGGGGCGCTGTCTGGGGCGGCGAGGAGCGCAGGCTTGAGGGCGGCGCGCGTACTCGCGCGCTTCGTCATCTGACTCACGGCGGCTGTTCGAGCGCAGCGACGAAGGAGCGGAGCGAGTTCCGCCGTGCGCCCTCAAGCCGAGCACCGCAGCGGAGTCGGAGCGAAGCGACAGACCGCCACAGCCTGCGCCCCCAGCGGGCACCGCCTGCCGCGACGCGCCGAACTACCCCCCGCCCGACCTGCTGATCATCACTTCACTCCGCAGAGAGCCTCCTACAGTCCCGCCTATGTCCGCCCCCGTGCACCTGCACCTCATCGCCTACAACCAAGCCAGCCGCGCCGCCATCGGCCCCGGCTGGCTGGTGCTGGACAACATGGCCAACCCGCGCCCCGACTGGTTCGAGTACGGTCCCATCCGCGATCACCTGCTGAACCAGCCGCTGGACGAGCAGGCCTTCTACGGTTTCTTCAGCCCCAAGTTCAGCGCCAAGACCGGTCTCAGCCACGAGCAGGTGCAGGCCTTCGTGCGGGAGCATGAACATGAAGCCGACGTGCTGCTGTTCAGCCCCCAGCCCGACATGGGCGCCTTCTTCCTCAACGTGTTCGAGCAGGGCGAGACCTTCGATGCCGGCCTGATCGACGCCTACGGCGCCTTCCTGCAGCACATCGGCCGCCCGGTGCCGCTGCGGCAGCTGGTGATGGACACGCGCCAGGTCGTGTTCAGCAACTACTTCGTCGCCCGCCCCGCGTTCTGGCGCGAGTGGTTGACGCTGAACGAAGCGCTGTTCGCGATCTGCGAAGGCGAGCCCACGCCGCTGCAGCAGGCATTGACCTTGAAGACCACCTACCCTGGCCCCGGCGGCGATGGTGTGCAGCGCAAGGTGTTCCTGCAGGAGCGCGCGGCCTCGTTGCTGCTGACCACGCAACCGCAGTGGAAGAGCGTCCCGCACGATCCCTTCGGCATGGGCTGGAGCGTGTCGCGGCTGCGGCAGTTCCCGCACGATGCCTTTGCCAGCGACGCGCTCAAGCGCGCCTGGCGCGATACCGGCTGGCCGGAGTACCTGCAGGCCTTCTCGGCCCTGCGCCAGAAGCTGCTGGCGCCGCAGGTTCAGCAGGCGGCCTGAAACGCCAGACCCTGGCTACGCCGCGCACGAGGCGCGGGGGTGCAGCCGGTGGATGCCGGCATGCGGCAGCCGGCAAGGCGGTGCCCAGGGCGGCAGCGAGCTGAAGACCTCACGCCCCGCGGCCAGCGCCACGACGAGTGCCATGCTCTCGCAGCCCACCACCCAGCGCGCGCGGCCGATGGCTTGGGCCAGCGTGGCGCTGTCGTCCAGGTGCACGCTCGGGTGGCGCGCCAGCCACTGGCCGTACTTGCCGGTGTCGTCGCTCGGGTGCGGGCGCAGGCGGATGGGCACGCCCGGCGGAATGCCGGCGGCCACGCGGTGCTGCATGAAGCCGTCGAGCGCCTGCCATTCACCGGCGGTGCCGCGCCCCCAGTCGGTGCGCATGGGCTCCATCACATACAGCACGGCCTGCTGCTGCGTGAGCGGCGCGATCGAACGCAGCTGCTCCGCGATGTAGCCGTTGGCGTAGCAGCGCAGGCGCTGCACCGGGAAGTGGCTGCTGGCGAGGGTGACGGCTTCGGGGTCGGTGAGCCAGAACTCGTCGGGCCACTGGACCTTGCCACGGCGTTCGAAACGTTCTGCATAGTTGACCCAGTGGTCGATCACCGCCGCGCTGCGCTGCCCCAACCGGGCCGCCAACATCCGCGCGTCGTGCTCCAGCGTGCTGGCCCAGCCGGTGCCGGTGAGCACGAGCTCGGCGCCGGTGATGGCTTCGTCGAGTGTCTCCACGAGCCCTTGTTCGCCGAAACGATCGCGCCAGAGCTTGCGCGCCGGGCCCTGCATCAGCGCCCTCACCCGCGGCCCGGGTGTGCTGCCGAGCCAGGGCAGGATGACGTTGCAGGCGCCGGCGTCGTGGCACACCACGGCAAGCTGGGGTGGCAGTTCGGGGTTTTTCAGCATCGCGTGGTCAGACGAGGCCGGGCGGCGCATCGGGTGTGAAGCGCGCGAAGTAGACGATGTCGGCCGGCTGGCCATCCACCAGCTCCTGCGCCACGCGCACGGCCTCGCGGTGGAAGCCCGCGCGTTCCGCGATCTTCAGCATGCCGTGGTTGACCGACAGCGTGCCGCAGGTGAGCTTGCGCATGCCGGGCTGCAGCGCCAGCCAGTCGGCCAGCAGCTGGAAGGCCTCGAGGCCCAAGCCCTTGCCCCAGGTGGCACGGTCGCCCATCAGGATGCCGATGTCGGCGGTGCCGTGGTGCAGGTTGCGGTAGGCCGTGAGCGTGCCGATGGGCCTGTCGGTTTCCAGCAGGCGCACGCTCAGGTAGAGGTCGCCGCTGCCTTCGAAACGGCCCAGGTAGCTGCGGCTCGTGTAGCGCGTGTGGCGCACGAAACGCTGGTTGGAGTAGCGCACGACCTCGGGGTCGTTGAGCCAGCTCACGTGCAGCGGCGTGATGTCGGCGGGCCGCATCGGGCGCAGCCTGAGGCGCCGGCCGAGCAGCTCGAAACCCGGATCCATCGCCGCCTTCAGGCCGCGGCCGGCACGGCGGCGCGCAGCGCCCCGAGGTTGGCCCACACCTTGCGGAACGCGGCCACGATCAGCTCGGCGGCGCGGCCGTCGTTGCCGAACTGGCCCATCGCCAGGCCGAGGAAGCTGCGGCTGTGCAGGTCTTCGGCCACCGGGCACAGGCCCGGGCCGTAGGTGACGTTGCTGTCGCCCTGCGGCGCGCCCTTCCAGGGGAAACCTTGGGTGCCGTAGGCGATGCGGTGGCGGAACAGCGGCAGCAGGTGCAGGTTCTGGTAGCTGCCGACGATGCCGGGCACACCCTCGGCGCGCAGCGCTTCGATCAGGCGTTCACGCGTGATGCCGAGGCGCGTCGTGTCGATCTGCAGGCCGTAGATGTAGTAGGCGTGGGTGTTGCCCGGCAGCACGGCGGGTGTGCTCAGGCCTGGCAGGGCCGCGAGGCCGGCGTTGAGCGCGGCGGCGGCCTGCTGGCGCAGCGCCACCCGCTCCTTCAGGTGCGTGAGTTGCACACCCGCGATCGCAGCCTCGATCTCGCCCATGCGGAAGTTGTGGCCGAGCAGGTTGCACAGCTCCGCCGGGTCTTCGCTTTTCACCACCGCTTCGGCGTGGTTGCGGATCAGCTGCAGGCGGCGCGCGTAGCGGTCGTCGTCGGTGACCAGCACGCCACCTTCGCCGCAGTGGATGTGCTTGTGGTAGTTGAGGCTGTAGCCGCCGATGTCGCCCAGCGTGCCAGCGGCCTTGCCGTGCTGGAAGGCGCCGGGGGCCTGGGCGCAGTCGCTGATGAGCTTCAGGCCATGCTGGTCGCAGATCGCGCGCAGCGCCGTCATGTCGGCGCTCTGGCCGAAGATGTCCACGGCGGCCACGGCCTTGGTGCGCGGCGTGATCAGGCGCTCGACACTCGCCGGATCGATGTTGTAGGTGGCGCGGTCGATGTCGGCGAACACCGGCACGCCCGCCCAGTGCAGGATGGCGGTGGCGGTGGCCGCCATCGTCCAGGGCGTGGTGATGACCTCGTCACCCGGCTCGATGCCGATGGCGCCGATGGCGCAGACGAGGCCGCTGGTCCAGGAGTTGACGGCGATGGCGTGTTTGGCGCCGAAGTAGTCGGCGCACTGCGCCTCGAAAGCGCGCACGCGGGGGCCACCCATGAAGGCTTCACCGGGTGCGCCGATGTAGCCGCTCAGCACCTGGCCGCGGATGACCTCGGTGGCAGCGGCCACGTCGGCATCCCCCAGCAGGTTCGGGTGCGGCAGCGCTTCGGTGATGACGGGCTTGCCGCCCATCAATGCCAGCTTCGGGGCCAGGGTGTCGTCGCTCATGGTCTTCTCGGGATCAAAGGGCTCGGGTTCGGATCTCTTCGCACAGGCGCTGCGCCGCGAGCGCGCTGGCGCCGGTGCTGGCCAGGGGCTCGCCGTGCGCGAGGTGGGCGTGCAGGTTGGCCACCGCACGCTGCGTGGCCTGCAGATACTCGCCGGCGAAACGTTCGCCGCCGTCGAGCACGCGGTAGTTGCGGAAGTGCGGGCTGTCGATGACACGCCGCACGCGCCACTGCAGGCCGCCGTCTTCCATCACGATCACGGCGGTGGCGGTGATGAGCTGCAGCTCGAAGATGGCGCAGTCGGCGGCATGGGCCGTGTTCAGGTGCACGGGGATGCCGCTGCTGGTCTGCAGCAGCGCGGGCACGGTGGGGTCGTCGGGCCAGTGGTCGGCCAGCGCGGCGCCAGCGTGTTGCAGCGTCATCGGCCCCAGCAGCAGGTGCAGCAGGTCCACGAGGTGGCTGCCGTTGTTCAGCACGCCCTTGTTGTAGGTGCCCACCGCGCTGCGCACGGCGCCCCAGGCGCCGGCCTTCAGTTCTGCCGCGAGGCGCTGCACGTCGGGTGCCCAGCGGCGCGTGTGGTTCACCGCCAGCGGCACGCCGGCCGCGGCGCAGCGCTGCACCAGCGCTTCGGTCTGCGCGAGCGTGGGCGTGACGGGTTTTTCGCAGAAGACGAGGCGCGGCTTCAGCGCCAGCGCGGCTTCGAGTTGTTCGGCGTGCACGCTGGTGGGCGAGCACAGGCTCACCACGCCGAAGCTGCCGGGTGCGTAGGCCGCAGCCACGCCGGTCATGTCGTCGAATCCGTGGGCGATGCCCCAGCGGCGCATGAAGACGGCACGGCGCTCGGCGTCGGGGTCGACGCAGGCTTCCACATGGAAGCCGCCATGGCGCGTGAAGGCACCGGCGTGCGTCAGCGGTGGCTGGCCCGCGGGCCTTTCGGCATCGAAGCCGCCGGCGATGTTGCCGCAGCCGACGATCAGGACCTTCAGCATCGCTGGCTCACGCCGTGAGCGCGCCGGGGATCGTGTAGGGCACGTAGGTGGCCGCCACCTCGCGCACGCCGTAGCTCTGTTCGTAGCTGCTCTTGGGCAGGTGGCCGCGCTCCACGGCCTCGGCCACGAACTTCAGCAGCAGCGGGTCGTTGTAGCGCCGAGCCACCAGCTGCAGGCCGAAGGGCAGGTTGCCGCGCAGGCCTTCGGCCGGGCTCTTGAACACCGGCGCGCTGATCGAAGGCAGCTGCGTCAGCGTCCACATCAGCGCCGAATCGGGCCGCTCTTCCACATGCCGCAGCGGCGCCGGGCCGGCGGTGGAGAGCGTCACCATCACGTCGAAGCCGCGTGTGAAACGCTCCATCACGCGCGCCAGTTCCACCTGGCGTTCGAGTGCCGAGGCATAACTCTCGGGGCTGATCTGCTGGCCGGCCTGGATGAGGCCGTTCATCACCGGGCTGACGAGTTCCGCCTTCTTGAACTCTTCCTGGAAGTAGTAGGCCAGCGCGCGGTTGTAGATGGTGGCGTGCAGCGGGTGGCACTCGGCCATCTCTTCGGGGAGCTGGGCCTCGACGAGCTCGTAGCGCGGGTCGGCGGCCAGCCGCTTCACCCAGGCTTCCATCGCCTGCTGCGCGTGTGTGGGTGCGTGCTGCCACACATGCGGGCGCACGAAGGCCACGCGCCAGGGGCGGTTCTGCGCTGCGTTCTGCCGCGCTTCGTCGGTGAAGGCACGGTGGCTGATGGGGTAATCACGCCCATCCACCCGCAGGCCGTCGAAGAGCCGCTGCAGGTCAGCCGCATGGCCGGCGAAGAAGCCGACCGTGTCGAGGCTGTCCGTGGTCTTGAGCATGCCGGTGCGCGGGATCAAGCCGAAGCTTGGCTTCATGCCCCACACGCCGCAGAAGCTGGCGGGGCGGATGATGCTGCCCGCCGTCTGCGTGCCCAGGGCCGCCGGCACCATGCCCAGCGCCACCGCCACGGCCGAGCCGCTGCTGCTGGTGCCCGGCGTGCGCTCGGGCGCCCAGGGGTTGATGGTCTTGCCGAGCGTGTGCACGGCGAACTCGGCCGTCACGGTCTTGCCCGGCACCAGGCCGCCGGCGCGCTTCATGTTGAAGACCGCGCGTGCGTCGTTGCCTGGCGTGAAGCCGGCCCACAGCGGGCTGCCCATCTGCGTGGGGAAGTCGGCGGTGTTGATGATGTCCTTCACGCCGATCGGCATGGCTTCCAGCAGCCGCATCGGCTCGCCGCTGGCCAGGCGCTGGGCGCTCTCGCGCGCGGCGGCCTTCAGGCGTTCGCCGTCGAAGGCCACCCAGGCCTTGGCCTCGGCCTCCTGGCGCTCCACCTGTTCGATGCAGTGTTCGGCAATGGCCTCGGGCGTGGTCTGGTAGGCGCCCAGCATGCAGTGCAGGCGGCCGATGCCGTGCTGCTTGAAGTTGACGGCTGCCATGGCTCAGGCCTTCAGCGTGCCGAACTTGCGCTGGAGTTGCTGGGGATACGGCAGCAACTCCTCTTCGTTCTTGGCGGGCTTGGGGTAGATCGGGATGACGGTGTTCTTCAGTTCCGGCCGGCGGTGTTTCTCCAGCGTCGTGAAGAACTCCTCTTCCGTCATGCCGGTGATCTTGAGGTAGTAGTCCAGGCCCTCGGGGCGCACGCCGTCGTTCTGGCGGATGAGGTCCCAGGCCTCGTCACGGCTGAGCAGGCCGGCGCGCACGTCGACGCTGCCGTGGAAGGTGGCGCGGCCGTAGCCCCGCTTGGTGTAGCAGGCCAGGTCGTGCACGCCGGGCATGATGCATTCGGCGCTCTTGTAGCGCTTGAAGCTGCCTTCGACCTGCGTCTCCTTCCAGCCGTAGTTGTCGCGCACGAACTCGGTCTGGCGCTCGTCGTCCCAGAAGATGTAGTCGCCCAGGTGGATGCCGAACACGCCCACACGCTCGCAGTCCTCGGCGCTGGGCACCTGGAAGGGCTCGAGGTCGCGCAGGGAGACGTCGTCGCGCACCATCTGGTCGGGCCGCAGCTTGGCGCTGACCTTGGTGAAGTACTCGCGGTCGAACTTGCGCACCGGGTTCAGGTAGCTGGCGCGGCCGGAGCTTTCGGCGATGCTCTCGCCCCAGATGAGCAGCGGGATGTTGAAGCGCACCGCGGCCTGCAGCGGGAAGGCGCCGACACCGGCGTGGCAGTGCCAGCAGCTGTCCCCGATGCCCGCCAGCGAATGTTTGGCCAGCTTGTTCACGAGCTTGCGGTTCGGCGTGAACATCACATGGTCCACGTTGAACTGCTCCAGCGAGTTCTGCAGGTTGTACCAACCCGTCTCGCTGAACCAGTTGTGGCTGAAGGTCACGGCCAGCGGCTTCATGCCGTAGATCTGCGTCAGCACGTAGAGCTGGAAGGTGCTGTCCTTGCCGCCGCTGATGGGGATGATGCAGTCGTAGTTGTTGCCGGCGTTGGCCTTGGCCTTGTCGAGGATGCCGCGCAGCACCTTCTCGCGCTCGGTCCAGTCGATGTGGATCTTCTGCTCGGCGCTCTGGCAGGCCTGGCAGACACCCAGCTCGTCGAAGATCACGCCTTCCTGCGTCTGCGGGATGCAGCAGCGCACACAGTACTTCAGGTGCTGGAACGGCTTGCCCGCGGGGTCGGCATCGGGGCCGGGGGCATCGACGAGGCGGGTGAGCAGGCTGGGGCTGGCAAGCATGGTGGGCATGGCGACGAGACGCTCCTGAGGCTGCCCTCTAGTCTGAGCAGCCCCCGCCGTGGCTTGACCCTGAAAAGAAGGCCAAAGCCCGGCCAGACCCGCGCAGGGGCGCCACCGGACACCTCCAGGCTGCCCCGGCTACAATGTGTGCTCCTTCCGGGACCCGTGCTCGCCCGGTTCGTTGCTGTTGCGAGCCCTCCCCCGCCGCGTGCCACGCGGCCCCTCCCCACCCCGACACCCGCGCCGCCCGCCAGCACCGGGCGCCACCGGCGTTGTCTGCCACTGCCCAGGAGCCGTATTGGCCAAGGAAGAACTGATCGAAATGCGCGGCCTCGTCAACGAGGTCCTGCCCGACTCGCGTTTCCGCGTCACGCTGGACAACGGCCACACGCTGGTGGCCTACACCGCGGGCCGCATGAAGAAGCACCACATCCGCATCCTGGCGGGTGACGCGGTGTCGCTGGAGCTGTCGCCCTACGACCTCAGCAAGGGCCGCATCACCTTCCGCCACATCGACGGCCGCTCCGGCGGCGGGCCCCGCCCCGCCACCGCCGCGCGCCAACCCCGTTGAGCGGCACGCTGCACCCGCAGCGCGCGCTCACACCCTGCGTGCCGGGCCGTTTGGAGCCCGGGCGCGGTCTTTCGTGAAAGGCACCACACCCGTGGGCAACAGACTCTACGTCGGCAACCTGGCCTATTCGGTCCGCGACGACAACCTCCAGCAATCCTTCGCCGAGTTCGGCAGCGTCACGTCCGCCAAGGTCATGATGGACCGTGACACCGGTCGCTCCAAGGGCTTCGGCTTCGTGGAGATGAATTCGCCGGCCGAGGCCCAGGCTGCCATCCGCGGCATGAACGGCACAGCCATCGACGGCCGCGCGCTCGTCGTCAACGAAGCGCGCCCCCGCGAAGAGCGGCCGGGTGGCTTTGGCGGCGGCGGTGGCCGCCCGCGCTACTGACCAGCCCCTGCCCTGGCGCAGGAGATGAAGCGGGCCCGCGGGCCCGCTTTTTTCATGGCGTTGTTGACAACCATCCCGCATTCACGGGGGCATCCTGGAAGGCTCGCGGTGGCACCGCCGCGACGCTCCCCTAGCATCGCGCGCGCCACAACGCCCCCGCAGCCGCACCGATGCCCATACCCGCGACGCCCGGCCCGCTCCCAACCCGACGTGGCCTGTTGCGGGCGGCGCTTGCCGGCGCGGCCGGTGTTGCCGGGGCGCCCACGGTCCGGGCCCAGGCCGGCGCGCCGCTCGTGCTCGGCCACGTCTATCCGGCCACCGGCCCTGTGGCCGATCTGTCCGCGGAGATGAAGTCCGGCATGGACGCGGCGCTGGCCGAGATCAACGCCGGCGGTGGCGTGCGTGGGCGGCCCTTGAAGGTGGTGTCGGCCGACGATGGTCACGACCCCAAGCGCTGCCTGGCGCTGGCGCAGCAACTCCGCACGGCCGAAGGTGCCTTGGCGCTGGTGGCCCCGGTGGGCGCGCCGAACCTCGCGCTGCTCATGCCTTGGGCCGAGGAAACGCGCACGCCGATCATCGGCGCGCATTCGCCGGCCGAGCGCCAGCGCGACTACCACCGCTGGACCTTCTTCAACACCGCCAGCTCGGCCGACGAGGTGGCCTTCATCGGCCGCCACCTGGCCACGATGCGCGCGCAGCGCCTGGGCGTGATGTACGCCGCCGACGCCACCGGCAGCGACGTGTGGCAGCGTGTCTACGCCACCGCGCGCACGCTGGGCCTGCAGCCCGTACGGGCAGAGTCCTATGCCGCCGATGGCAAGGACGCCGCGCGTGGCGCCAAGGCCGTGCTGGCGCAGAACCCCGACGCCGTCCTGCTGGCCGGCGGCGGCCCGGCGGCCATGCAGGTGCTGCGCGAGTTGCTGGCCGCGGGCCTGCCGGCCGGCCGCGTCTACGCGCTGTCTGCACTGCCGGCTTCGCGGGTGCACGACGCGCTGGGCGCCAAGGCCGAGGGCATGGTGTTCTCCCAGGTCATGCCCTCGCCTGATGACCCCAAGCTGGCACTGAGCAGCGGCTACCGGCAGGCCCTGCAGCGTGTGCCGGGCGCGCGTGCAACACGGGCGGGGCTGAAGGCCTACCTGTCGATGCAGATCGCGGCCTTCGCACTGCTGCGCGCCGAGGACCCGGCTCGCGGCGATGCCGTGGTGGATGCGCTGGAGCGCATGAGCAACCTGAGCATGCGCGGCCTGCGCATCAGCTTCGACAAGACCCAGCACCGCGGCACGCGCTTCGTCGAACTCGCCATCCTCTCCGGCGGACGGCTGCGGGTGTAGGCGTGGCCGCGGGCCTCAGGGCGAGAGCACACGCTCCAGGTGCCCCGCGAGGGCCTGCGCCACCTCGTTCCACCCCGCCGCCACGCCCAGGGTGGCCAGGTCCACCGTGCGCAGCCCGGCATAACCACAGGGGTTGATGCGGCCGTACGGCGCGAGGTCCATCGCCACGTTCAGCGCCACGCCGTGGTAGGTGCAGTGGTTGCTCACCTTGATGCCGAGCGCCGCCACCTTGCCCAGGCCGAGGAACGGGTCCAGCGCCTCCACGCGCAGCATGGCGTGGCTGAAGGGGTCGTCCAGCCGCACGTAGATGCCGGGCGCTCCGCGCACGCGGTGGCCCACCACGCCGGTTGTGGCCAGGGTGGCGATCACCGCCTCCTCGAGCCTGAACACGTACTCCTTGACGTAGATGCGCAGCCTGCGCAGGTCCACCAGCGGGTAGGCCACCACCTGGCCCGGGCCGTGGTACGTGACCTGCCCACCCCGCTCGGTGCGCACCACGGGGATGCCGCCGGCGTCCAGCACATGCTCGGCCTTGCCGGCCAGCCCCTGGGTGAAGACCGGGTCGTGTTCCACCAGCCAGAGCTCGTCTTCGGTGTCGGCCTTGCGCGCCTGGGTGAAGGCGCGCATGGCGGACTCGGTGGTGGCGTAGGGCTGGCGCGGCAGGATCCGTGTGCGCATGCGGGCAGTCTAGGGGCCACCGCCCTGCCCACGCTACAGTGGGCCGATGAACCCAGCACCGAACCCCGTGTCGATGGCCGAACGCTTCGCCGGCCTGCACCGCGAAGGCACCCTCCTGCTGCTGCCCAACGCCTGGGACGCCGGCAGCGCCAGGCTGATGCGCCAGCTCGGCGCCGAAGCCATCGCCACCACCAGCGCCGGGCTGGCCTGGTCGCTGGGCCATGCCGACGGCGACCAGCTGCCGCCAGAGGAGTACGAAGCCGCCGTGCGGCGCATCGTGCGCGTGGTGGACTGCCCCGTCACCGCCGATGCCGAAGGGGGTTATGCCGACGATCCAGCCCAAGCGGGTGAGCATGTCGCCAGGCTCGTGGGCGCGGGCGCCGTGGGGGTGAACCTCGAAGACGGCAGTGGCGCAGCAGCGACGCTGGCACGCAAGATCGAAGCCAGCAAGGCCGCGGCGGCGCGCGCCGGCGTCAGGCTGTGGGTGAACGCACGCTGCGACGTGTACCTGCGCAACCTCGCCCCGGGCCGCGCCCTGGAAGAGACGCTGCAACGCGGGCGGCTGTACGCACAGGCCGGCGCCGACAGCCTCTTCGTGCCCGGCGCAGCACCCGCCGACATCGGCGCGCTGGTGCAGGGCCAGGCGCTGCCGCTCAACGTGATGGCCAGGCCCAACCTGCCGCCGCTGGCGGAACTTCGGCGCCTGGGTGTGCGGCGGCTGAGTGCCGGCAGCGCCATCGCGCAGAAGGCCTGGGGCACGGCGCGCGACGCGGGCGCGGCTTTTCTCGCGGCCGGCTGCACACCGGGCCTCTTCGAAGGGGCTGCGAACTACGCCGAGATCAACGGCGCGTTCGGCTGAAGCAAGGGTTCAGACCGCGCGCGCCATGCGTTCGGCGCGTGCCCAGTCGTCGGGCGTGTCGATGTCGACCACGCGGTGCGCCGGCATCTCCCAGCCGTGGCCGTGGCTGTGCATGCGCAGGCCGCTGGTCCACGCGCTGGCCTTGCCCCAGTAGAACTGGCCGGCGTCGTGGTAACACTTGGGCAGGTCCTGCGTGCGCGTGAGTTCGTACTCGGGGTAGACGAACTGCATCGGGCCGTTCTCGGGCCTGGTCATCGCGCGCCAGGGAGAGCTGTGGAAGGCCAGCACCGGGTAGACGTAGTCGGCGCCGCGCTGCATGAAGAGTTCGTGCGCGGCGCGCAGGTCGTCGCCCCGCAGCAGCGGCACGCAGGGGTAGATGCAGCAGGCCGCGTCGGGCGCCTGGCCCTGGTCGATGAACCACTGCACGGCGTGGCCGATCACGGGCACGGTGATGGTCTGGTCGTCGGCCAGCTCTTTCGGGCGGCGGAACGGCACGGTGGCGCCATGTTCGACGGCAGCGGCGGCGATCTCGTCATCGTCGGTGCTCACCACCACATGCTCGAACAGGCCGCTCTCGCGCGCCGCGGCAATCGCGTACGCGATCATCGGCTTGCCGAGGAAGGGCTTGATGTTCTTGCGCGGGATGCGCTTGCTGCCGCCACGGGCGGGGATCACGGCGATGTTCATGGGCATGGTGTGGGCCTCAGGGCGCGGGCCGCTTGTCGGAGGCCAGCAGGCTGAAGAAGAGCGAGTCGTGCCAGGCACCCTCGGCCCAGTGTGTCTGGCGGTGCAGGCCGTCGAGCTTGAAGCCGAGACGGTCGAAGAAGCGCGTCTTGGCGGTGTCGAAGGCGTAGATCTCGCTCCACAGCCGGTTCAGGCCCAGCTCGTCGAAGGCGTAGCCGATCATCGCCATGGCCGCATCGGGCGCGAGGTTGTCGTCGATGTACAGGCCCTCGTGGCCGATGTAGATGCTGAAGTCGGCGGTGCGGTTGACCCAGTCGATGTAGCACAGGCCGGCGGCGCCGAGCAGCGTGTCGGTGTCCTTGTGCAGAACAGCGAACATGCGCGTGGCCGGATCACCGTTGACCTTGCTGTCGAACCACTGCCGCTGCTGCGTGCTGTTGAGCTCGCGGTACTCGCGGAAGTAGCGGCGCAGCTCGGGGCGGTTGCGCCAGGCGAGCAGCTGCGGGAGGTCGGCCTCCTCGATGGCACGCAGCCCCGTGTGGCGGCCCTCGATCATGCGAGCGTGTCCACGAACGCGCGCTGCTGGGCGGCTTCCACCTCGCCGATGGGTGTCTGCAGCGCGTCGTGCATCAGCGCGTCGCCCTGCTCCATCTCCATCGTCAGCTGCTGCCCGACGACCTGCGCCAGGTCGTAGGGTTTCACGGAACCTTCCGGCGCCGGGCGCAAGGCTTCCAGGTCGGTCGGCGTGAGCACATGGCCCACCGGCAGCGAGCGCGTGGCACGCAGGCAGCGCTGCTGCAGCACCGCGGTCTGCACCTCGTTGTCTTCGACGCGTTTCACGCCGTCGCCGAGCGCGAACTCCAGCTCGCGGCTGCGCTCCACCATCTCGCGCCAGGTGCGCGGGTTCATCGCGAAGGAGTGGTCGGGGCCCTCGCGGCCGTTGTCGTCGGTGAAGTGCTTCTCGATGGCACGCGCGCCGAGCGTGATGGCGCCGAGCACCGTGGCGTGGCCCGGCGAGTGGTCGCTCAAGCCCAGCAGCACGCCGGGGTAGCGCAGCGCAAAGGTCTTCAGCACGTTGAGGTTGATGAAGCGGAAGTTCTCCAGCGAACCCGTGTAGTTGGTGTTGCACTGCATCAGCACGAGCTGGCGGTTCACCGGCAGCACGGCACGCAGCACACGGTCGACATCGCTCTGCGTCGAAGCGCCGCAGGCCACGAGGATGGGCTTGCCGGTGCGTGCCACGCGCTTGACGAAGCTCACGTGCGTGATGTCGCCGGAGCCGATCTTCCAGGCCGGCACCAGCGCGTTGACGCTGTCCACGGCCTCGTCGTCGTAGGGCGTGGTCATGAAGTGGATGCCGGCGACCTTCGCGGTGGTGGCCAGCTCCTGGTTCCACTCGCGGTTCAGCTCGTACTGGCGGTAGACCTCGAACACCGGCTTGGTCCACTTCGCCTGGTGGCTCTGCTGGCCGCCCAAAGCGCGGAAGCCGCGGTCGGAGACGATCTTCTCGGCCTTGAAATGCTGGAACTTGGCGCAGTCGGCGCCGGCTTCCTTGGCCAGCCAGATCAGGTCCTTCGCGCGCTGCAGGTCACCGTCGTGGTTGGCGGCGATGTCGGCGATGAAGTAGCTGGGCTTGTCGAGCGCCAGTTCGTGGCGGCCGATGCGGATGGGTTCAGGCGTGGACATGGTCTCGTTCCTCCTTGAAGGCCACGGCCAGGGCCGCGGCCACCTCGTGCGACGTGGGCAGCTTGCGGCCGAGCAGGGCCTCGGCCTTGCGCACGTCCAGCCCGAGCGCGTTGGCCCGCGCCAGCCCGGTGCGCGGGCGCTGCTGCGCCTGCATGTGCGAGCCATCGATGCGCAGCGCCTGCGCAAGCTCGCCGATGAACCGTGCCTTGCTGATGCTCTCGCGCGAGGCCACGTTGAGCAGGCCCCGCGCGCCGCGGTCGGCCAGGTCGAGCAGCGCGGCCGCGCATTGGCCGGCGTCCAGGCTGCTGGCCCAGGCGTCGGTGTAGCCGGCAAAGGGTTGGCCGCTGCGCAGTGCGCCCACGGCCCACTCGGCAAAGCTCGGCAGGCCCGGCCAGCCGCGCCGGCCGACGATGTTGGTGCGTGCCACCAGCGCCAGCGGGCTCGTGAGCGCCGCCGCTTCGCCGGCATGTTTGCTGCGCGCGTATTCGTTGAGCAGCGTCACCGGCGCGTGTTCGTCGTGCAGCAGGTTCTCTTCGCCGCGGAAGTAGTGGTCGGTGGAGACCTGGACCCAGGGCACGCCGGTGCCGGCGGCCCACTGCGCCAGCAAGCCCGGCAGCCGCGCATGCAGCGCCCAGGCGGCCTCGGGTTCGCGCTCGCAGTGTTCGAGCTGGGTGTTGGCGGCGGCGTTGATGACCAGCGTGGGCGCATGCGCGTCGAGCACGCTGCCGAGGTGCGCCACACGCGCCAGGTCCACACCCGTGCCGCGTGAAAGCCCCACGGCCTTCGTGCCGCGCCGGTTCAGCTCACGTATCAGCGCCTGCCCAAGCAGGCCGCTGGCGCCCAGGACGATCGTCGTCATGTCAGTGGTGCGCGACGGTGGGGCGCTCGACGTGTTTGTCGATCAGCGCCCGCAGCTGCGGCACGCTCAGGAATTCGTCGTTGCTGCCGCTGTCGTAGCAGAAGCCCGGCTGCACGCGCTTGCCGCCCATGCGCTCGGCGTAGTCGTCGATGCCGTACTCGCCGCCGCTGGGCAGGATGGCGAAGTAGCGGCCGATGTCCACCGTGTTGGGGCTGTCGCTGGCGGTGATCATCTCCTCGTGCAGCTTCTCGCCCGGGCGGATGCCGACGATGCGCTTCTTGGCATCGGGCGCCACGGCCTCGGCCACGTCGGTGATGCGGTAGCTCGGGATCTTGGGCACCAGGATCTCGCCGCCCCAGGCGTTTTCGATGCTCCACAGCACCATCTCCACGCCGTCCTGCAGGCTGATGTTGAAGCGCGTCATCTGCGGGTCGGTGATCGGCAGCTCGCCGGTGGCGCGCTTCTCGACAAAGAACGGGATCACGCTGCCGCGGCTGCCCATCACGTTGCCGTAGCGGACGACGGAAAAGCGCAGGTCGCGGCTGCCCTTGATGTTGTTGGCGGCCACAAACAGCTTGTCGCTGCACAGCTTGGTGGCACCGTAGAGGTTGATCGGCGCCGCCGCCTTGTCGGTGGACAGCGCCACGACACGGCTCACGTTGGTGTCCATGCAGGCCTCGATGACGTTCTGCGCACCCAGCACGTTGGTCTTGATGCACTCCATCGGGTTGTACTCGGCCGCGGGCACCTGCTTCAGCGCGGCCGCGTGCACGACCACGTCCACACCTTCGCAGGCGCGCTTCAGGCGCGCGGCGTCGCGCACGTCGCCGATGAAGAAACGCAGCTGCGGGAACTCGCGCGGGCTGAACTCCTGTGCCATCTCGAACTGCTTGAGTTCGTCGCGGCTGAAGATCACCAGGCGCTTCACGCCCGGGTAGCGCTGCAGCACGGTGCGCACGAAGGCCTTGCCGAAGGAACCGGTGCCACCGGTGACGAGGACGGACTTGTTGTTCAGCATGGTTGCTAACGTTCCCGAGAAATCAGAAGAGGTGTTCGTGGGCGCCCGCGCGGCGGGCTTCGAAGGTGGCGTGCTGCGCCTCGCGGTAGGCCGTGAAGGCGGCCGGGTCCTTGATGAGCTGCTGCACCAGCGCCAGGGCGCCGCGGTGGTCGAGCTGCGGCACCACGCCGTCGCGGATGAGCGGCAGGCACACGGTGTAGTCGGTGGGCCAGCGCTGCTCGCCCACCTGCAGCACGAGGCTGCCACCGTCGAGGAAAGGCGCCACGCCTGTGGTGGGCTCGCCGTAGGCGATGCAGAGTTCGGTCTGCGCAGCCAGCTGCTCCAGCGGCTGGGTCGTGTGCTGCACCAGCGTGGCCGCCGGCACGCCCAGGGCACCGGCCAGCACGCTGAGCGCGGGGGCACCGGGCTTGGGGCGCAGCACCAGCTTCACGCCTTCGGCGCGGCACAGCGCACCGAGTTGTTTGTGGAAGGCCGCGAGTGCGTGCGCGTCGACGAAGCTCAGGCCCTCGGTCTGCATGCTGTTGAGCAACAGGCACACCGTCAGCAGCCCGTCGTGCGGCTGCACCGGCAGCTGCTTGCCCAGCTTCACCGGCCGCAGGCTCACCACCTGGCCCAGCACACTGCGCGGCTGGCTGCCGTAGCCGGCGCGCTCCACCGCCGTCACGCGGCGCGCGTGCGGCAGCAGCATGCTCGGGTGGCCGCTGTGCGGCACCACGGTGATCGGCGCGCCCAGCAGGTCGGCCACGCTGAACAGCGGGCCGTTGAGCCCGGTGTCCTGGTCGGAGACGACGAAGTGCGGTCGCGTGCCTTGCATGGCCGCGGCCAGCGCCTGGAAGTTCTGCGCCTGCCAGTGGCAGCGATCGGCCCAGGCCGTCACCTGGGCACGGCGTGCACCGGGGTTGGGCAGCAGGTGGCCGAGCACGCGGTCCAGCACCTGGGCCGCACGCTCGCGGTACGTGAGCGCTGCGGCATCGGGGGGCACGGCCACGCGGTCCACCAGCCAGCTCTGGCCGCGGTGCACCGGCACGTCCCAGAAGGGGCTGGCCAGATCCACCGTGAAGGCAAAGGCCCGGCTCACCTCGCCGGCGAGCCAGTTGCGGTCGTAGAAGCAGGTGGGCACGTGCGTGACGGCGCCGATGCGGCCGCTGGCCATCACCGGGCGCAGCAGGTTGGCGTCGAAGACGGCGGCGTAGGCGTCGGCGCGGAACCAGCGGGCTTCGTCGTAGCTGTCGAGCACGGCAAAACGCGCCGGGTCCTGCGCCACCAGGTCGGTGGCGACGAAGCTGTCGAAGTACATCTGCTGCGCGGCCGTTGGCCGCAGCACACCCAGCCGGCGCTCGGTGAAGGTGGCCGCGATCAGCGCGCCGAGCTGGCGCGCCACCACGGCGCGTTGCAGGGCCAGGAAGAACAGGCCCACGTCCCAGCCGTGCAGCAGCGGCAGCGGGCCGGCGGCATCACCCAGCAGCACCTGGCGCTCACGCGTGAGCTCCAGGTCCACCAGCGTGGCCAGTGTCATGGCCTCGGTGGCGGCGCGAGCCTGGAAATCGGCGTCCACCGGCAGGCGGCGGAACTCGCAGCGCTGGAAGCCGCGCACGGCGGCTTCGTCCAGCAGGCCGGGGTCCACGAACAGCAGGCGCTGGCCTTCCATCAGGCCGGGCGTGGCGGCCAGGTGGGCGAGGTCGCTCTTCTGCAGCACCAGCAGCGCGTCCACGCCGGCACGGGGGGCCACGGCGGCGGCAAGCGCGTCTCGTTCGGGGGCGGTATCGGCCGACATGCCGCCAGTCTGTAACCGGCTGCCGCCCTCCGATCGGGAGATAAGCGGCCAAAGAGCGGGCTTGAAGCCGCTGCGGGGGTCAGCCCTTGCGCTGGTAGCGCGTGGCCGTGAGGCGTTCGGAGACCGCGCTGGTCTTGTTGTCGGTGTAGCCGGCGGCGCGCAGCGTGTTGCGCACGACGGACTCGGGCAGCGTGCTGCGCGGGCCCTTGGGGATGACGGCCCAGAGGTTGCGGCACGGCAGGCGCGCGTGGGCGGCCATCGCGGCCTGCAGATCGGCTTCGCTGAGCATCACCGCCACCAACATCGCCGCCTGCGCAGGATCGGCCGCAAGGCGGCCGGCCAGGGCCTGGGCCAGGTTGGCATCGTCGAGCGGGCCCCACACCGCGGCCTGCGCTGCCATCCCCAGGCCCAGCTTCTGCGCCAGCGTGGGCGGCGGCTTGCCGAGCTTGGCCAGCCACTTCGCCGCCGTGGCGGCCCCCAGCAGCAGTTGGACCTGCTCCTCGCCGGCACTGAACCGCAGCGCCTCGCCGGCCACCGCCAGGTCGCCCAGCGCGGCGATGGCCCAGCGGCGCCTGATGCCGCCGCGCAGGATGAGCTCCAGCGATTCCAGCAGGGCCTTGGCCTCGCCCTCCTCCAGCGCCGCGCCACGGCGGACGCGCACCTCACAGACGGCTTCGAGTCCCATCGGTTCCGGCCCCGCCGCGCGCCGTTCAGCCCGGCATCGCCTGCCGGTTGTTCAGCCGCAGCCAGCCGCGCACGATGCGGTAGGCCGCCCAGATGCCCAGCGCGAAGAGGCCAAGCGCCCAGGTGCCGAAGCCGATCAGCACCAGCGTGAGCGGCAGTGACACCAGCCCCACCAGCACGGCCCAGCCCAGTGCGAACCAGAAGGTGCGGATCGTCCAGCTGAAGTGCGACGCCAGCCAGGTGCCGTTGGCCTCACCGCGTTTCACGTAGCTGATGATCACCGCGATGATCGAAGGCCAGCCGAACAGGAAGGAGCCCACGACGCTGGCAGCGCCAAACGCGCCGATGGCCAGGCCCAGCGCGTGCAGCGCGTAGACCAGGTGCAGGGTGTTCACCAGCGAGGGGTTGGCCTCGACGGTGGTGAGGGTGTTCTCGGTGTTCACGGTGGCTCTTCCTCCAGCGGCCCGGCATGGGCCAGGCGGGAAGCTGCGGCCACATGCACCCGGGTTCAAGACCGGGTGCGACAGTCTGCACCAGCGGGCGACAGACTGCAGCCCGAAGCCTCAGGCTGGCCGCACGCGGAACAGGTACTGGAAGACCGCCGCGTCGTCCGCGGCCTGGATCGGGTCGTGGCCCGCGGCAGCGGCAATCGCCTTGATGCCGTCCATCAGCGCCACCGGTGCGGCCTGCGGCAGCCGCCGCGCCAGCCCTTGCTCGATGCGCCAGCCGGCCTGGGTGAACATCTCGATCATCGTCACGCGTGTGAACCAGCGCACGTGCGTGCGATCAAGCAGGCCGCTGTCCTCGTAGCGGAACAGGCCCGTGGCCAGCCGCATCTGCACGCTCCAGTGCTGCGCGTTCGGGATGCAGGTGACGAGGCAGCCGTCGGCGTCGATCCTGGCGCGGATGGCCTTCACCAGCGCCCAAGGGTCGCGCAGGTGTTCCAGGCAATCGCCGAAGACCCAGCAGTCGCTCGGGAACAGCGCGCCGAAGGTGGTGTCGTCGAAACGCTCGATGTCACCGGCCAGCGCCACATCGCAGTTCGCCTTGGCCTGCTCCGCATAGTCGGCGTCGATGTCGATGCCGGTGTAGTGCACGGCCGGGTTGCCCTTGCGGAACTCGGCCGCCAGCGCGCCGAGCATGCAGCCCACCTCCACCACGCGCCGGCTGCCCGGCGGCATCAGCGCCAGCAGATCGCGGTTGACGACGCTGTGCGCCGGGGTCTGTTTCATCACCGCAGCCATTCACTCACCCCACGGCCCAGACTCAGGAGGTTGGCATTGAGCTGCTGGCCGTCGATCAATGCGTTGACGTAACTGATGCGCAGGTTGTAGTGGTCGGCCTCGGCGCCCATCACGTCGAAGAGGCTGCGGCGGCCCAGCTGCTGCCACTGCTGCAGCGTGAAGTTGCGCACCTGCTCGCTGTCGCGCAGCACACCGGCCACGCGGCGTGCGCGGTCGAAGCTCGACACCGTCTGTTCGTGCACCTCGGCCACGCGGTAGCGGCGCGCCTGCAGCGCTTCCTCGCGCTGCAGCTCGGCGGCGCGGGCGCGCTTGCGCGCGGCGTCGGTGGCCGAGCCGATGCCCGGGCTCAGCAGCGGGATGCTCAGCTGCAGCCCCACCGCCATGTTGGCGCTCTTGGTGTCGCCGCGTGTGCCGCCGCCGCCGGCGGCGCCGCCGGCGGTCACGTTCCAGCTCAGCTGCGGCTTGTTGGCCGCGGCCACCGCCTTGGCGTACTGGTTGGCGGCGGCGGCCTGCGCGGTGAGGCCGGCGATGTCGGCGCTCTTGTCCACCTCGGCGATCAGCTGCTCCACCTCGGGCACCGTGACCAGCACCGAGCCCAGGCCGGCGGTGCCGGGCAGGCCGTCGCCCACCAGGCGGCGCAGGCGCGTGTCGACCTGGCGGATCTGGCTCTGTGCCTGCGTGAGCGAGAGCTCGGCCTGCTGCAGGTTCTTGCGCGCCTGCACCAGCTCGCTGGCGCGGCCGCGGTCGGCGCGCACGATGGTCTCCAGCGCTTCCATCAGGCAGGCCATCTTGCGCACGTACTGTCCGTACACCAGCACATGCTGGCGGTAGCGGTGGCGCTCCAGCGCCAGGCTCACGGTGTTGAGCGCGATCTGCTCCTGCGCGCTGAGGTGGCCCTGGCGCGCGCTTTCCGCGAGCTGGGTCTTCCAGTCGGTGAGCCGGTCGACCCGGCCGCCGTCGTACAGCAGCTGGCTGGCGGTGAGCGTGGCGCGCAGCTGCAGCGCCTGCTGGTCGTTGTTGACGGCGCCGTTCAGGTGCGTCTTGGAGGCTTCGCTGGCCAGGCCGGCGCCGGCGCTGGCCACGATCTGCTTGCTGGCGCGGGTTTCGGCCACGTCGTCGAGCGCGGCTTCGGCCAGCAGGCGCTGCGCGCCCACCTGGTGGCTGCGGTCGATGGCGTCGCGCACCAGGGTCTGCAGCGTGCCGCGCGGGTTGGGTTGCTCGGGTGCGGCTTCGGCGGCGGCGTTGGAGCCGGGCAGCGTTTCGCTGTCGTCCAGGCAGCGCTGCTGCGCCAGCACGGGGCCGGCCAGCAGCATGAAGGTCAGCAATGGCGCCCAGCGGCTCGGGCGGGCGCACGAAGACAGGGCTCGCATCGGCGCAAGTCTGCGCGTGCCAAGGCTTTCGGCATCGCCGGAAAAGCCGGGCTGGACGCCCCCAGATGCCGCCGCCGCCGGGGCCAGCCCTACACTCACCCGGCGCCGCTGCCAGCCACCGAGAAACACCCATGTTGAAGCGTCTGGACCCTGGTGTCCTGTTCAGGATCGACAAGCAGTTCGCCAACCGCCCTGCCACGGCGCCGCAGCCGCCGAACCAGCCCACCGACTTCTGCCTCGTCGAGGACCGCCCCTACAAGCTGCGCCACAAGCGCGACGACGACGGCGGCATCTGCCCCGTGGAGGTGGGCACGCACAGGCATCCGTACCGCAACTTCCGCTGGCTGCCCTGGCTGCCGGGCAAGGTGTCGTATGTGCCGCTGGCGGGCGACATCATCGTCACCGGCGAGATGAGCGGCTGCTGGCTGGTGGTGTTCATCCTGAACGGCGTGCGCTGCTTTGGCCACATCGGCACGCTGCAGGACCCGAAGTCGCAGGGCACGGTCGCCGCCATCAACGCGTGGAAGGTGGCGGTGAACGGCAAGCGCATCATCCCCGTGGCGGCCTTCAACCCGATCGCGGTGGGCATGCCCACGCCGTTCCGCTTTGGCGCCATCGACGAAAACGACCGGCTGTTCTCGATCGGCCTGGACAAGGTGCAGGCCAGCGCGGGCACCTTCCCGTACAAGGTGCTGCACCTCACCGAGGTCACGGCGCCGGCGACGGCCCCGGCGCTGGTCTGGGGTTAGGCCGGCGGGGGTGGGGAAGGTCGGGCGCTAGTCGAACAACTGCTCGAGTTCCCCCACCAGCCGCCCCACATACGCCACCGCATCGTGGATCGGCTGCGGCGTGTTCATGTCGATGCCGGCCATCTGCATCAGCTCCAGCGGCTTCTTCGTGCCGCCGGCCTTCAGCACCTGCAGCCAGCGCGCCACGGCGGGCTGCCCCTCGCGCTGCACGAGCAGCGACATGGCCGTGGAAGCCACCAGCCCCACCGAGTAGGTGTACGGGTACAGGCCCATGTAGTAGTGCGGCTGGCGCATCCACGTCAGACGCGCACCGTCGTCGATGGCCACCGTGTCGCCCCAGAAGCTTTCCAGGATCGCGCCCTTGGTGCCGTTGAGCAGCTGGGCGGTGACGGGCCGGCCGCCTTCGGCCAGCGCATACACCTGCCGCTGCAGCTCGGCCTCCAGCAGGTGGGTGACGAAGTTGTGGTGGTAGGTGCCCAGCACCTGCATGATCACCGAACGCCGCAGCCGGGGCTCCTGGCTGCGCGCCAGGATGTGCTGCGCGAGCAGCATCTCGTTCATGATCGACGGCGCCTCCACGAAGGGCATGGCCGGCCGTGTGTTGGTGAAGCGCTGGTGCTGCATCGCCAGCCGGAAGTGCCCGCCATGGCCCAGCTCATGCGCCAGCGTGAACACGTTGCGCATGGTGTCGGACCAGGTGATCAGGATGTACGGGTGCACGCCGTACGGTGAGGCGCAGAAGGCGCCCGAGCTCTTGCCGATGTTGTCGGCCCGGTCCACCCAGCGCTGCTGCAGCGCCTGGCGCACGAAGCCGTTGTAGTCGGGGCCCATCACCTCCAGCGCTTCCAGGATCAGCCGGCTGCCTTCCTCGTACGACACGGCCGGGTTGTAGTCCGGGTCCAGCGGCGCCTTGATGTCGCAGTACAGCAGCTGGTCCAGCTTCAGCACACGCCGGCGCAGGCGTGCATAACGCTGCATGTGCGGCGCCAGCTCGGCCTGGATGATGTTCAGGATGTCGTTGTAGACGGCACGCGGGATCTGGTGCGGCTGCAGCAGGAAGTCTTCGGTGCTGGCGTGGCCGCGCAGGCGCGCCATCACCACGTTCTTGCTGACCTCGGTGGCGAAGGTGGCCGCCCAGGTGTGGTTGTAGGCCTTGAGCCCGGTGCTGAACGAAGCCCAGGCGGCGCGGCGCACGGCGGGATCGGCGTGGGTTTCGTAGTGGGACTCGAAGGCATTCACCGAGTTGGCGTGGCCGTGGCCCGCGGCGTCGGTGAAGGGCGGCAACTGCAGGTCGCCGAACTTGGAGCGGCCGTAGACCATGTACGGCGCTTCCAGCACCTCGCCCAGGGCGGCGAGCACACGTTCGGTGTCGGCGCCGAGGCGGTGCGGGCGCTGGGCCAGCAGTTCGCCCAGGTAGACCCGGAAGTCGGCCAGGCCCGGCTCGCTGGCCATGAAGCCTTCCAGCACGCCGGCCGGCAGGGCCAGGATCTCGGAATCGATGAAGCTCGTGTCGGCGTCCACGCGCGCATGCAGGCCCATCACGCGGGCCATCGCCGCCTGGTGCCGCGGGTTGGTGCCGTCGCCGGCGTTGCGCAGCCGCGCGAAGCTGCTCACACGCACCACACGCACCTGCAGCGCTTCCATGGCGTTCAGGCAGGCCAGCAGCGCCGCCGCGCTGGTGCCCAGCTGCCCCTGGTGGGCGCCCAGCGCCTGGCAGGCGGCTTCGACGGCCTGGAACTCGGCCTCCCAGGCAGCCTCGGTGGCGAACAGGTCGCTCAGGTCCCAGGTGGCTTCGGTGGGCACTTCTTCGCGGGTGAGGGGCTTGGGCATGGTGGCTGCGGCTCAGAACAAGCGGGCGAATGTAGCGCGCGCCACGCCGGCGAGGGGCGCGCTTTCGCGGGGGTGGCGGCAGGCGCGCGGCGGCGGGCACGCGCCGGCTCGCCGCCCATGCCGTTTTCTGTTTGGTGGCTTCAGACCGCGAAACCGCCGTTCGGCACGCCAGGCTGGCAACCGGTCGCACGCAGGGCTGGGGCGCGGCGGCGTCTGGCAGCATCGCCCCCGTGCAAGCCCCCCCCCCAACCCCCCCCCCCCCGGCCCCCCGCCCGATCCCGGCCGCCGGCCCGCTCATGCTGCTGCTGGCCACACAGGCGGCGCTGGCCCAGGACGCCGCCGGGCCGGGCCAGGGCGAAGCCGCCCAACCGCAGAGCACCAGCGCGCAGCGCATCGAGATCACCGCGCGGCAGGGCTCCACCGAGCTGCGCCGCGCCTCGCGCGTGGCCAAGCAGGTCTACGGCCGCGAGGAACTCGACCAGTACGGCGACACCAACGCGCTCGACGTGATGCGCCGCCTGCCCGGCATCAACATCGGCAGCGGCGGCCCGCGCATGCGCGGCCTGGGCGCCGGCTACACGCAGATCCTGATCAACGGCGACCCGATGCCACCCGGCTTCCAGCTCGACCAGCTGAGCCCCTCGCAGCTCGAACGCATCGAGGTGCTGCGCGCACCCACGGCCGACCAGAGCGCACAAGCCATCGCCGGCACCATCAACATCATCCTCAAGGAAGCGCCCCGCCGCTCGCAGCGCGACCTGCGCGTGGGCGTGGCCGACGGCACCGAGCGGCCCGTGGGCAACCTCAACCTCACGCTCGGTGAATCCAAGGGTGGGCTGGCCGGCTCGCTGCCGCTGTCGCTGTTCGAGTGGCGGCGCGAGAACCGCAACACCATCGAGCGCAGCGCGCCCGGCACCGACGGCGCGCCGGCCCGCGCCGAGCAGGTGGGCGACCAGCAGGTGTGGGGCTGGGGCTGGAACATGGCGCCGCGGCTGAACTGGAAGATCAGCGACGAGCAGACGCTGTCGCTGGCCACCTTCTTCCAGAAGGGGTACTGGAACAACAGCACCGCCTTCGACAACCGCGTGTTCAGCGGCAGCCCGGTGCTCGACGACGACCAGGCCGCCAACGGCACCTGGCAGAACCGCCGCGCCAACCTGAGCTGGGTGAACCGCTTCACCGACGACCAGCGCATCGAGCTGCGCGCCGGCGTGCAGCAGGGGCGCTGGACCTTCGACTCCACCAACCTGCGCCAGGGCGCCGAGTACCAGCGCTCGGTCGGCGGCGGCGACGACGACGGCCTCACCCAGGCTGGCAAGTACAGCCTGCTGCTGGGCGAGGCGCACAGCCTCACCGCCGGCTGGGACCTGGAGGCACGTGAACGCGGCGAGCGCCGCACCGTCACGCAGCAGGGCCAGCCGGTGCTGCAGGCCTACGAAGGCCAGCCCTTCGATGCGCGGCTGCGCCGCCAGGCCTTCTACGCCCAGGACGAATGGGAGATCTCGCCGCAGTGGCAGCTGTACCTCGGCCTGCGCCACGAGCGCATCGAGACCGAGAGCCGCGGCAACGCCGACGCCGTGAACAACACCAGCAGCGTGCTCTCGCCGCTGGCGCACCTGACCTGGAAGTTCGACGCCAAGGGCCGCGACATGGTGCGCGCCAGCCTCACGCGCAGCTACCGCGCGCCCGGCATCGGCGCACTGCTGTCGCGGCCCACGCTGGCCAGCGCCTACACCGACACCGACGCGCCCAACACCGAGCTGCAGCCCGACCGCGTGGGCAACCCCGCGCTCAAGCCCGAACTGGCCACGGGCCTGGACATCGCCTTCGAGCAGTACCTGCCCGCCGGCGGCATGTGGAGCCTGGGCCTGTTCCACCGCCGCATCACCGATCTCGTGCGCAACGTCACCACCTTGCGCAGCGTGCCCTGGGCCACGGTGCCGCGCTGGGTGTCGCAGCCGCAGAACTTCTCGGCCGCCACCACCAGCGGCGTGGAGTTCGAACTCAAGGGCCGCGCCGGCGAGCTGCTGCCGGCGCTGGTGGACAAGGCCCATCCCCTGAACGCGCTGAACCTGCGCGGCTCGTTGAACCTGTACCGCTCCAAGGTGGAGGCGCTGCCCGGCCCCGACAACCGGCTCGACGGCCAGCAGCCCTGGACGGCCACGGTCGGCTTCGACCAGCGCATCAACGGCCTGCCGCTCACCGTGGGCGGCAGCCTGAGCCTGAACCCGGCCTACGACACGCAGCTCACGCTCGAGCAGACGCAGCGCCGCTCACGCACGCACACGGTGGATCTGTATGGCCTGTGGGTGTTCCGCCAGGGTCTCTCGGCGCGGCTGGCGGTGGCCGAGGGCGCACAGCCCTTCGGCCCGCCCAACGGCAGCATCACCACGCTGCTGAACAACGGCGACTACACACGCACCGAACGCAAGACCGGGCCGCAGGTCAACCTCTCGCTCGACGTGCGGCTCTGAGCCCCAGCAAGGCCAGCGCCACCAGTGCGGCGGAACCGGGCTCGGGCACGCTGCCCACCTGCGTGAGCGTGACGTCCAGCCGCAGGTTGTCCAGCAGCCAGGCCGAGGCCGGCAGGCCGTCGCGGCCGGTGGAGACCAGGCGCAGCTCGAAGGGGCCGGTGAGGCCCTGCGCGGCAAGCCCGGCGTCGTAGTCGTAGCGCTGCAGCGGCGTCTGCCCAACGAGGCTGCCGCTGATCAGCGGGTTCAGGAAACCGTCGAGGCTGCTGTACACGGCGTAGCCGGAGGGTGCCGTGCCGTCGCTGTTGGGGCCGACGCCCTGGAACACGAAGCTGTTGATGTCGAACTGCCAACCGGCCGCGGCGCTCACGGTGAAGCTCAGCGTGCTGCTGCCGAAGCCGCCGCAGGCGAAGTCGTTGGCGCCACCCACGCCGATGTTCCAGCAGAGGCTGCCCCAGGTATTGTTGACGCTCGCGCGGCTGGCCTGCAGGTGGGCGGGCACTGCGGCGGGTGCGAAGATGTCGCCCCAGAAGTCCTGGAAATCGTAGGTGACGAGCTCGGCCTGCGCGGCGCCGGCTGCGGCCAGCGTGATGGCGGCCAGGGTGCTGCGGATCTTCATGCTGGACTCCGGTCCGTGGGTGATGAGCCGGAGTCTGCGAAAGCCCTCGTTAGCGTTGCGTTAGCGCGGGGCCGTGGCCACGGCGCGCCACCGGGCCGCGCCGGTGAGCTTTGGGTGGGCGGCGCCGCCGTGCTGCAGGCGCAGCTGCAGCGGCGCAGCTGGCTGCTGCCGACCCGTTGCTGACCGCCATCGGCATCAGGAGCGGAAGGGACACGAGCGCCAGGCCTGCGCATCCTGGGCTCATGCAGCTGATGCTGAGCGCCTGCCGTTTCGTCGCATGCGACGGGTCACCGCCGGGTCGGCTCAGGAGACTGCGCGCTTCGCGATCCAGACACCACCCATGAACCCTCCAACTCTCTGGCCCGCGCTGGCGCGCCGCATCGGCCTGTTGCTGCTGCTGTGCTGTCTGCAGCTGGGCGCGCCCGTGCGTGCGGCGGAGCTTGCTCAGTTGCACACGCACGCCGGCGAAGCCGGCGTGCGCGCACCGCTGCACATCGCACCGGTCGACGATGCCTGGCGGGCGGCGCTGCCGCGCGATGCCCACCTGGCCACGCAGGCCTATCTCGACCGCCTGCCCAAGGAAGCGGTGATGCGATCCAACGACTACGACGAGGGTGGCTACTGGCTGCAGCTGTGGGAGTTCCTGCTCGGTCTGGCCATCGCCGCGCTGATGCTGCACGGAGGCCGTTCGGCACGCGTGCGCGATTGGGCGCAGCGCGTCGGTCGCCGTGCCCTGTTGCGCGACGGCCTGTGCGGAGCCGTCTACGGCCTGGCAACCGGGCTGCTGCTGCTGCCGCTGAACTTCTACCGGCAGTACTGGCGTGAGCACAGCTATGGCATGTCCACGCAGACCGCGGTTGACTGGTGGGGCGAGTGGACCCTGAGCCTGGGCGTGGAGCTTGTCGGCACGGCGGTGGCCGTGGCGCTGCTGTACGCCGTGTTCCGCCGCGCCGGCGAGCGCTGGTGGCTCTGGGGAGCAGCCGCCTGCTCCGCTTTGCTGGCGTTGATGCTGCTCGTCAGCCCGATCCTGATCGATCCGCTGTTCAACACCTACAAGCCGCTGGAGCACGGTCCGGTGCGCGACGCCGTGCTGGCCATGGCGCATTCCAACGGCGTGCCGGCCGATGAGGTCTACGTCTTCGACGCCTCGCGCCAAACCAGGCGCGTCAGCGCGAACGTGAGCGGCCTGGGCAGCACGGCGGCGGTGCGGCTCAACGACAACCTGCTCAACCGTACTTCGCTGCCGGAGATCCGCGCCGTGATGGCCCATGAACTGGGTCACTACGTGCTCAACCACGCCCCAAAGATGCTGATGCAGTTCGGTTTGCTGATCCTGTTCGGATTGCTGTTCTGCCAATGGGCGATGCGCCAGCTGTTTGCGCGCCATGGGCACCACTGGGGCACGCAGGCCGTGGCCGATGTGGCCAGCTTGCCACTGCTGGCCGCAGTGTTCTCGGTCTTCATGCTGGCGGCCACACCGGTGTTTCACAGCATCATCCGCATCCAGGAGATCGAGGCCGACCGCTTCGGCCTGAATCTGGCCCGCGATCCACACGGCTTTGCCGAGGTGATGCTGAAGCTTTCAGACTACCGCAAACCTGACCCAGGCCGCTTGGAGGAGGTGGTCTTCTTCCACCATCCGAGCGCCCGACACCGGATTCACGATGCGATGCGCTGGAGGGAGGCGATGGGGACGCCCTGAGGCGATAGGCTCAGGTCACCGGCGCCGGATTGAACAGCACCAGCTGGTTGTGCAGCTTCCACTGCTCGGCCCAGGTCTTCCTGCGGCCGCTGGCCACGTCGAGCATGCAGCGGAACAGCTCCCAGCCCACGTCCTCGATGGTGGCCTTGCCGTCGGCGATGGTGCCGGCGTTGATGTCCATCAGGTCGTGCCAGCG